>Ga0315278_10000678_pt1 | contig 29810 bp, 26 predicted proteins | sample YL17G06_0_MG_FD_203880 | JGI IMG/M metagenome (GOLD analysis project Ga0315278, IMG submission 203880) | Sediment microbial communities from Yellowstone Lake, YNP, Wyoming, USA - YL17G06_0 | ecosystem: Environmental > Aquatic > Freshwater > Lake > Sediment | place: USA: Wyoming | collected... | reverse complement strand
GAGGGCAGCAACGGCATAAAATGGCTTCCGTATAGACCCGAAAACCGTTCCAAGCAGGAAAAAAAACAACAGCATTATCGATGCTGAAATGAGGAACCCAAGTAACCCAATAAAATCCCTGTGAGTAAGGGAAACACCTTTGATCGCCATCATGCCGAGGGAAAGCAACAATATGGAGATATAACTGAGGATGAGCAGCAGGAAACGGGGTACTATAATGGAGGCAAAAACGTTCTCTTCAGAAGAGGCGGAGGCGATAAATTTCAAATATTCCGGTTCGCGCAGAAATTCGAAGTTAAAGAATAAAGCCAGGAGACTGCCCAGTATTAGTAATATCGTTGAAAGCCGGTATTGGAACAGCGCGTTCGACTTAAAAATGGCTTTGCTCTGACAATCGTTGTAAATGTGCAGGTTCACGATGGTGTTTATATTGGCCGCAAGATTTGATAATATTGCCGGGCTTGCGAATAACGCCCTGGATGCAGCCGGCATTGATAAGATATCGAACCCCTCTACCGAATAACGGTAATAATCTATCATTTTACTGAACAATAACTCTGATGTCTTTTGAAACTCTTTTTCCTGGGCTATAGAAACGTTGTGCTCATTGACTCCCAAATGTGTGCTGTACAATACGATGATTATCAGGCAAAGAAATATAATCAAATTTCTCCAGCAGAAGTAACGATTGACCTGATCTAAAAAGTTGGCATAAAACTTGGACATGCTGCCCTCCTTTAATTAATGGTTATTGGATTGCGGAAAAGACTCGAGCAAAATAGCTGCCGAAAAGCGACGTCTCACAGCAGGTTTCATTTAACCTCCAAAAAATAGCCAATTCCGGCAATTTATCAAGGGTAGTTGCTCCTTTTATGATTTGAAGTATTGCCAGGATATTTTTCATGTCGGCATAGGTTTTTTTGAAGCACCCCGTGATATCGCCATTTTTCAAAAATCCACTTACCGTACCAAATATACTTTTATTTAACCCGTTTGAGAGCATAAAGGATGTATAATCGAATGTTTTTAACCGGGTTTGCACTTCTTCATCATAAGGCGTGTTAGAAGCAGTCTGAATCAATGCCTCATATATACTGATCGTGGTTTTCATATCGGTAATTGCATTGTCTAACAATGCATTCAACTCCTTATATTCCAACCCCTGTATATCCTTCATCTCTATTAATCTCAAAAACGTCTCGATATCCAATTTAGCTGCAAGGTAAGAGTTGGCGCCATTGATAATATAAGTTTCAATCGTATTACTAGTTGTGATGCTATCACCACCTGGTGGTACATAACCCCGCCCTCCACCATTTAACCATACGTATGAATATAAGTTAATATTGGCAACGATTAAGATAAAGACCATTGCCCACATGAGACACATTTGATTTGTTATTTTTTTCATTGTATCCTCCGTTATTTGATTTATTTATTGGTAGGCAGGGCGTCGAACACCCTTGCCACGTAACTTCCAAAAAGCGATACCTCGCAGCAACTCTCATTTAACCGCCAAATGATGGATAAATCCGGCAATCGATTAAGGGCGGTTGCACCTTTTATGGTTTGCAGCATTGCCAGGATATTTTTCATATCGGATTGGGTCCTTTTGAAACACCCGGTGATATCTCCATATTTTAAGAAGCCACTGACTGTACCAAAAACAATTTTGTTTAATCCGTTTGAGAACATGAAAGCAGTATAATCGAAAGTTTTTAACCGGGTTTGGACATCTACATTATAAGGTGTATTCGTAGCTTCTTGAATCAATACCTCATATATACCGACCGCGGTTTTCATATTGGCAATGGCTCTGTCTACAACCGCATTCAATTCCTTGTATTCCAATCCCTGGATATCCTTCATCTCGATTAACCTTAAAAACGTCTCAACATCCAGTTTAGCCGCAAGATAAGAGCTGGAGCCATCAATGATATAAGATTCAATTGTGTTAATACTTGTAATACTTTCTCCAACGGGATCATAACCCCTTCCCCCACCATTTAAACATATGTAAGAATATAATTTAAAATTGACAATGAGTAAGATCAGAACTATTGCCCACTTGAAAAACTTTTGATTTTTAATTTTTTTCATAGTATCCTCCGTTATTTGATTTATTTATTGTTAGGCAGGGCGTCGAACACCCTTGCCACGTAACTTCCGAAAAGCGACGCCTCGCAACATGTTTATCCGGCAAATATCCGATATTGCTCATGGTTCCCTGCTCACATAGACTTTATTCGAGAAAACCTCTAAAAGCCCATTATACATAAAACATCAGCGATGTCAATCTTTTTTTAAAGAAATTAACGTTTGCCGACAGCTAAAACATATCTCATATTGAAAGAGCATGCCAAATTGCTGTGCAATTCAATCTAAAAAAAACGAAGCGCGAGTGTAACCCCGGAATATTTTTATTTTTAAAAAATATTAGAAACTAGCTTGACTTGTTTCACGAAACCGGGTATAATTCCCACATGATTTCGCTTATAAGGATTATTTATCGCAAGAATAGAGCGATAGTTAGCAACCACGGCCATGCATTAAGCGCAGTTAATGCACTGCCCTTTCCTGTTGGCTTGTCAGGTTCATCTTCTGAGAAATATAACTCCTCCTATATTGTGAATTTTCCGGCGACGCATGGGTTGGACGCTGCGAGAAAGCCATCCTCCCGGCTCTCCACCCATGCGGCGTTGGTTTCTCTAACCAAAACTGCCCACGAATTACCACGAATTAAAAACAGGGGTCCACAGATTACACAGATTAACACAGATTATAAACAGGGAGCAGATTTCCGTAGGGGCGAACCCCCGTGTTCGCCCATTTATTATTCATCGTTCACCCCACGTTTCCATGACAAATTATCACAGGCGCAATCAATTCGTCCAAATCAAGTTATACCGCATGAAAAAAGCCCCGAACCGGCGCAAGGAATGTATCACATTCCATCCCTTGCGCCGCAGGGGCTCTTGCATTTTTCTTATTTAATCGCATACAAAATTATTCAAGGAGAAACATAAATGATAAAAAAATTCCGACTGACCATCGATCTTACGTTCAATATCCCAGAAAAAATTTCCCCGGCATTAATCGAAAAAATAATTGCCGAAAAAGACACAGACCGCTATTTAACCAACTATAAGCCCTTAACAGAAAAACACCAGGCCTTTATCGACTTCATCAAAAACAACGATGACATCTATGCCCAATGCATTACCGGGAGCTTCTACTTCAAACTGAATGAACATGGCTTCGATGATGAACTGGAAGACACTCTCCAGCCAAAACATTTCGACCAAAGGGTCATCGAAGCAGCCGGAAGTATGGATAAGGAAACCGCGGCTTTTATTATCCAATTATACGAAGAGACCCGTAATCAAGATAAAGACGCTGAAATCGATGAAGAAGGAAAACCGATACCTCAAGTAAATAGTAAGAAAGCAATAATTGAGTCTATTAAGCGAGATATCGATAGAGAAATCATCCAACTCAGCCTGATGGATTATAACATCACGGCCGTTTCTTTCACCGCAGTCAAAAACGGGTCTAAAAAAGTCGCCGAAAACCCGAGTGAATAACTACCAATGACACACAGCGAAGATCAGGCCAGGTTGATCACCGCGAAGCGGCCCTCTTTAGCCGAAAGAATCTGTGACTATATTCACCTCAGCGATATCGAACAACTGGCGACCTTTACCGAAACATTGCTGGCGGAAATTTTCAACATCCCCAGGGAAAAACTATGCAAACGCTTCGAAAGGAAACTTCAAAAAACATTAGACGCCTTCTTATGGGAACAGCGACTCTTTTATGTCGGCATAAGAATATCTAAAAGGGAATGTAACGCGATTAACCTCCCGGAACTAACCCTGAAATTAGGATTTCCCAGTTACCTGGAGTTTGTCGAACGGTTTATGGAATGGCTGCGCATCGATCCTAAAAGATATATCGAAATAATGGAAGAGAGCGCCGAGGAACAAGGACAGGTAAACAATAAACTAAAAACAATATGAATACCCATGAGAATCAAAATCACGAAGCGCCATAAACAGCAGCAGCAAAATCTCCCGGAAATCAACAACCAGGAGGACCTTGACCATGTCCTCATTCAATACTGCCGACCATCGCCCCAAAACTGGCTGATTTGATGTACTTATAAAAAAGCCCCACTGCGCCCCCATGCTGAGGGTGCGGGCGCCGCCCGCTTAAAAAATGGGGGAATTTTTCTTGCATGTCCCTTTTTCCCTTCCCGATAAAATAGTATAATCAAAAGTTTTAGGAGGTCCAGACCGACGAATCCTTTTTCAAAAGAGTTTCTGGCTGCCAGGGGCATAGAAGAAAGTGGTATTATGGGGAAGTTTTTTGCCCAATAAAAACTGAATATTTTTTTAACTTCCCCTTATCCCCACCGTCTCTCGACTACCTTTGGAGGGAAGTGGAGCTAAACACGCCGGTATTTTTTGCTGTGCACGACTTTCTGATACGAATTCCCTTAATTCCAGCGCTTGATTGATGAATCTCAAGGACGAAGATGAAGGTATCGCAAGTTTTTCGGAAAACGCAAATACCTCAGTACCAGTATAAGCTCTTGAAACATTATATTGAATCGAATAAACAAACATTTCGCATCTTTTATAGTATGACATTATTTTTGGATTAGTATCGTAAGATACAACCCAGGGTAAAGATATATTTTCTTGGATTATTTGTGAAATTCGTAAATGATCGGAAGGAGTATAGTGGTTTTGGTATAGAGTATCAGCTTTAGTGAAATATGGTGGATCGCAATACACCAAGGAGTTTTGCGGCAATCTCGGTAAATATTGCAGCATGAATTTTTCGGCATCCCAATTTCTTAAGCTGATTGATCTGCTCTTTTCTGCAATTGCCTCAATTCTTCGGATAAGCTCGTTTCTATAAAAGCGAGCATCCATTTTCCATGCGCCAGACTGTTTTAATCCTCCAATAAGGCCCCCAGAGAGAATTCCCGATCGATTGCACCTGTTCATAAAAAACAGAGCAAAACCAAGGTCAATTAAGGAAATTTCTTTTCCTCTCTTTAACATCTCTCTTTGCCTTTTCCATTCTTCGAGATCGATGGATGCTCTAGATATTCTACGGCAAAGTTCCTTGTGCTCATGCTTAACAGAATGCCAGAAAGCGTAGACCGGAGTCGAAATGTCATTCAAATGAATATGGGAAACCTTATCATCAAGAAGGAGTTCAATCGCTACGCCGGCTCCACCTGCATATGGCTCGATGTAATGACAGCCGATTAGGCCATTTACCTCAAGTATTTCAGCTATGAATGGTGCAAGACGCTGCTTACCACCAGGGTAACGTAAAGGTGTCCCATGTCTGCTCATTATCCACCTACTATTTGTTCATTTCATCGAGTAATGGAAACACATTGCCAAAAAGTATACAAATATCGCTGGGCAATATAGAAAATGATGGATTATGCACCAGGTGATTCATTGAAGTGACTGATAGCAGGCCATCCGGTTTGTTCAATTCGGTTAAAGATCCATGGAGTACCTTCATCTTCTCATTGTCTTTATTTTGAGATGTAAGATGGTTTGTAATCTCCTTCAACAACTCAGCAAGCCTTTTATCAAAACCATTCTTATTGGTAGGTGTAAGTCCTCCAGAAGCGTTATGATCGGCACAATATGCTTTTGCTGAAATCTCGAACATACTTCTCAAAAGGAAACAAAATGCGTGCGGGTGCTTCTCAATTTTCAATGTCTTTATCTCTTTAAGAAGCGTGACGACCTTATCACGCCCATTGCCACGAGGCGAGAATAACTTTAGTTTTCTGGAGACTGAATGTGAATCGTTCAATGCATATGCCTTTTGTTTAATAATTTCTTTTGATGGGAGAGAGGTAGAGGTAGGACCTGGAGGAAAGTAAGAAGCGGGTGCTTTTATTTGGGGCAATATTTGATAACTCTGTTGCGAGGATACTGTAGCAACTGCAGCCGGAACGATTTGAGTAATGCCATACTTGGCAGCGAAGAATGCTTGTTTATCCCTTAGTTCCTTGAAGCTCATTTTCTGCATGCCAATGTCGAACATCAGTTTATCCAATGCACTCTTATTTTTGTTAGGGTAGGCTTTTACTAATTCAGTTACGGATTTCAGACCTAAGTGCGGAAATATTTTTTGAAGAGCTTCAACCAAGACAGAAATCGGATAATCCCCACTCCACCTTTCAGCTTGATCCTCAGAAAAGTTTTTTCCGTTTTTAAGGTACTTTTCTAGAATATCCAGACTAGGTTCTGACTCATTCTTTTGATCGCGGTTATATCTGGCACGTGCAACGGCAGTCCATTGATCGCGACCTGCTCTTTCACCTTTCGCATGTATTAGAGATATGATTTTATCAACAGACTGGGTTTCTGATTCATTGAAAACCGAGCAAGGAACCTTCTCGTTCTCTTTTTTCCATATATCAGTTGTAGCTTCTATTTTTTTCTTTGTCACATCTGGTAATTCTATACCTTTGACAATTCCAAAAATGAGCTTCAGTGCAGCTACCCGACGGTTCCCTTCCTTTACTATATGTTTGCCATCTATATTTAGTACGATAATGTTCTCTGTAGGATGATAACCATCATCCAGAAGACTATCTATTAAAGCCCAAAACCACTCGGGATGAATTGCAATCATTGTATTTATTGCAATTGCTTCATTTTTTTGCTGAATTGTTCTGTAATTTTTCAAGTCAAGACACAATGAACTGACATCAAGCTGGGTATTTTTAGGCATATTATATCCTCCTTATTGAATGAACATAAAAATCTCTTCTAAATTTTAGTCCTGCCATGGCTAGCGGATGCAGTTAAGGGGCATATTGGTTGGCTCCTCTTTTCGCCCAACTTTCGATAAATGGGAAGGCCTGGACGGTGCACATATACGTATAAACCTTATGCTCCAACGTGTGGCGATTAGACGAAATAAATATCCGGGGTGACACATATAAGTGATTAAGTATAGATTAGAAAAAGTGACTGGTAAGGGATGCTTAGAAATAAGATATAGTATTGTCATACCCATTTTTCCCTTTCTCTCGACATGCTACTGCCCGTTGGGCTTTCTCTTACGCCTTTTCGCACTGCCAACCCAGATTTTTTTATTCTACTAATCATCGTCGATTTCACCGGAAGGATATATTTACCACATATTTAGAATGAAAGTCAACCACATTTGGGAAGAAAAATAAAAGTTTAAGCTCAATAAGCTGCATTTGCCAGTGACTCATTTTTTGTCGCGGTAGGAATGCCGGTTACCCGGCACCCCCCGCACAGATCCGGACTTGAGGAACTACCTCATCCGGCTCCTACCTTGAGTCTAACGCCGAATCGTACGATGCGGCGCACACCGTGTAGACCGATCAACGCAGTATCCCGGCACTGTGTCTGGCCCGCGGCGTTCTCCAGGGTGTTCCTCTTGGTCACGCCCTTCCCTCCGCAGGCTCCGCAGGGGCGACAGTGTTCCCTTTGTTCGCCTGCTTCCCAGGTACTATGTTGTGTTCGACTGCCGGGGGCATTATGAGTTGAACGTTCGGCATTACGCCATCTTCAACCCACCCTCCACTTGCGCTCTGTTTTCGTGCTCTAGGCTTGCGTCGGATATTAACGCTTCCTGACGCGCCTGGGGATTTTTGTAGGCTGGATTCCCCTACTCCAGCTTTTGAATGGAGGGTCCCGTCCGGCTCCTCCGATTCTCGCGCATGAAGCTTCCACACACGCAGGTTCTTAGACTCCGCCGGGTTTTCCCATAACTCGCTATAACGCTGTGGGAAATATTGCCTTCCCCTTCAGTCAACAGGGTCAGCACCCGATTGGTAGTGTTTTCGGAGCTCAATTGCCGCGACCACTGCCTATGCCTTCCCTTGTCAACTTTACCGCCCGAAGCCACTGTGTTACCACAGTTTCCGCATGACTCGGGGTCAGTGTGATTTGCTATTTCTTCACTGTAAGGAACTTTCATCCTCTACCTCATGCCGATTTTTATCGGCGCTTTCTGACTGTCATTTATCCCATCCCTGCCCTGTACGGTTTCACTTTTTCAATCAGTCTCCCAAACTCCCGGGTTTTCAAAGACCAAAAGTTTTTTAGGGGTTCAACACGGCGGCGATATGGCGCGGGGGGCCATTTTGTAGGACGATACCATATGATTCCAGTCTGAAAAGCGTCTGGCACAAGACTCCCTGCCAGGGAGCAAAAAAGCCCCCTTGCTGACGGGGGCAGTAATCTTTGTAGGTCCCGAGCCGGATGATGTAAGGAACCTCAACCTTCCGGTACGGTCCTACAAATAGGAACCCCACGAAGTGGGCCCCAGCATGGGGGGGATCGCCAGGTAAGAAATCTAGCCAGGGCCAAAAAATGCAACTTTTAATACAACCATTTGAAAAGACATCAGGATTTATGTTATCATATAATCTAAGGAGTAAATGATTTCGATGACCGAAAAATTTTCAGGAAAAAAATGGACATGGGAAGATGAATATTTAGTCAGTTCCTATGAAGTCGACGCCCGCGGCAGTATGCCGCTGCCCTCGCTGGGAAAGTTTATGCAGGAAACCGCATACAATCATGCCAATCACCTGGATTTCGGCTACGATCAATTAAAGGAACAAGGCCTGTTCTGGGTGCTGTCGCGCCTACTGATATCCATAGACAAATATCCCCGCTGGGGAGATAAGATTTGTGTGCGCACCTGGCCCTCCGGGGTCGAAGGGTTGTTGGCTTACAGGGAGTTCAAGGTCCTGGATGCGCAGGGAAACCCCATCGCGGCGGCCAGCAGCGCCTGGTTAATGCTGGATTCGGAAAAGCACCGGCCCCAACGGCCGGAATTATTAAAAGATAGGAACGGCCTGTTCCCGACAGAATGCGCCCTGGACCGCAGGCCGGCTAAAATTTTATCGTTAACCGAACCGAAGGAGGGCATGTTTTTCCCGGTGCGTTACAGCGACCTGGACTTATACGATCATGTAAACAATGCCAAATACATGCAGTGGATATTGGACAGTTACCCGGAAGAATTGCTGCGCCGGAATGAAACAACGATTTTCGAAATCAATTTTTTAGCCGAAGCCAAAATGGGAGATGACGTGGCGATCCATACCCAGGAAATAGAAAACCCGCCCTCTCCGGTTTTTTCATTTCGCCACAGCATCAAACGAAAATCGGATGCCCGTGACATTTGCCTTGCCGAAGTCAGTTGGAGATAAATGTATTTTTTTAGTATTTGGTTTGCCATGAAAATAGCCACAAAGGCACGAAGACACAAAGGTACACCAGGAGGTTTATTATAAAAAAATTCTTGGCGTCCTGGTGCGCCGTCTCTTGGTGGCAAAAGCCATTTTCTTGACGACCCCCTTCTTCCCTTTATAATTGGGATCAAGACCGGGTGTTTAGAATTCCCATTTTCCCACCAGGGTCCTGGACTGTAATCCCTGCTTTAAAAGCCCCAGGAACTCGTCCCTGGGAATCTCCCGCGCGCCTAAGGTCCTCAAATGCCCCGAAGGCACCTGGCAGTCCAACATGAGAAATTCCATCTTCAACAACTGCTGCGCCAGCGTGATAAACGCAAATTTAGAGGCATTGCGTACTTTGGAAAACATGGATTCCCCAAAGAAACATTTGCCCAGGGAGAGACCGTAAATCCCACCCACCAGTTCTTTCCCCTGCCACACCTCCAGCGAATGACCGAATCCCAACTGATGCAAACAAATATAAGCCTCACGCATTTCATTTGTGATCCAGGTGCCGGCCTGGCCCTTCCTGGGGGCTGTCCGGCAATTTTCAATCACTTCCCGGAAATGCCGGTCAACCGTCCATTGAAACCATGGGGGCTCTTTTTGCAAAAGTTTTCGCATACTTTTGGAAACATGGAGTTCCCCCGGCAATAGTACCATGCGGGGGGAAGGGGACCACCAGAGAATGGGATCGCCGTCGGAATACCAGGGGAAGATACCTCCGGCGTAGGCATTGAGCACCCGTTCGGGCGACAGGTCGCCGCCCACGGCAACAATGCCCTCCCGATTGGCGTTCTCAGCCGCGGGAAAAATAGTGCTTTCTCCTAATAAATAAATCGGCATACCCTAATTCTACCAGAATTTCCCCCAAATGAAAATTGCTAATTTGTCCCTTTTGTTATATAATATGTTTTTGATTTAGTGTATAATATGCTGCGGTAATATGGCAAATTTCATATAAAATCGAGGTTAAGCATGAGTATAGAAATACGGACGGTTGACACAAAAAAAGATTTAAAAACATTTGTTAAGGTCCCTTTCGCCATCTACAAAGGCAATGACTGCTGGGTGCCCCAATTGAACCGGGAAGAAATGGAAATCTTTAATCGGAAAAAAAATCCCGCTTATGACTCGGCAGACAGTCGGTTGTTCCTCGCCTACAAAGACGGCAAGGCCGTGGGGCGCATTGCCGCCATTTTAAGTTATGCAGCCAATGAAAAATACAACGCCAAAAATTTAAGGTTCGGATGGTTCGATGCCATCGATGATTACGAGGTCGCCCGGGCCCTGTTCGATGCGGCCGAAGCCTGGGGCAGGGAACTGGGCATGGAAACCCTTACCGGTCCCCATGGTTTTACCGACCTGGACCCGGAAGGAATGCTGGTGGAAGGATTCGATCAACTGGCCACCATCGCCGTTTACTACAATCACGCCTATTACGTCGAAATGGTAGAAAAATACGGGTTTGAAAAAGAAATCGATTATGTCGAGTTTAAAGCCCTGCCCCCTTACGAAGAAGGCATCCCCCCCAAACTCCTGAGACTGGGCGACCGCATTAAAGAAAGAAGCGGTATACAAATATTAAAATTTAAAAATAAACGGCATGTAATGAAACATGCCGGGGCGATATTTTATCTGCTGGATGAGGCTTATGAAGAACTCTACGGCGCCGTTCCCCTTACCGAAAAACAGATAAATTACTATGTAAAAAAATATATCTCCTTTGCCGATAAAGACCTTTTAAAATTGGCCCTGGATGAAAACGGCGACGCCATCGGTTTCCTGGTGGCCATGCCCAGCCTGTCGCGCGCCTTTCAAAAAGCAAAGGGCCGGCTCTTTCCTTTCGGCTGGTATCATATCTTAAGGGGCTTGAAAAATTATGATATCCTGGACTTTTACCTGGCCGGCATCAAGAAAAAATACCGCGGACTGGGCGTCGATCTGCTCATGGTCCTGGAAGTGGTAAAAGTCGCTATGGGAAAAGGAATCAAATTCAGCGAATCCAACCCGGAACTGGAAACCAATAAAAAAATCCAGGCCCAGTGGAAATACTTCAACCCCACCCTTCATAAACGCAGACGGATTTATAAAAAGAAAATTTCCTGACGTTGTACGGCATAGTCGTATAACGGATGAACCAATGGCAGATTATCGCTTATCGCTGAAAGAAAAAATCGGCCAACTTTTTATTTTCGGTTTCAAAGGAACCGAAATAACCGAAGATATCAAGCACTTCATTGAAACCCATAACATCGGGTTTATCATTTTATTTTCAAGAAATATCGAAACCATTTCCCAGGTAAAAGAATTAACGAGGGGAATCCACGCGTTGGGAAAAATTCCGCCATTTATATATACCGACCAGGAAGGCGGCACCGTGGTCCAGTTCAAGGAACTGGCGGCCACGGCTGTTTCGCCCATGGGCCTGGCCGCCGGCGGGGTCCCCCTTAACGCAGGGAAAGCGGGCCGGATCATCGGCGCGGAAATGAAAACCCTGGGCGTGGACGGCGTCCTGGCCCCGTCGTTGGATGTCAACTACGAAGAAAATAATCCCATCATCGGTATCCGCTCCTTTTCCGATGACCCCGAAATCGTGATCAAGTACGCCCGGGAATTTGCCGCCGGTCTGAATGAAACAGGCGTTGCTTGCTGCGGCAAACATTACCCCGGCCACGGTGGAACCACGGCCGATTCGCACCTGGAAATCCCGGGAGTGGCCGTTTCCCCCGAATACTTTTTTCACTATTGTTACCAGCCCTTTTACGCCGCCGCCCGGGCCGGCATCGACGCCATGATGACCGGTCATTTATTATTTCCTGCCCTCTCCCCCCGCATCGCCACCTTTTGCCCCTATTTCATCCGGCAATTGCTGCGAGGGCAAGCCGGGTACAACGGCGTTGTCATGAGCGACTGCCTGGAAATGAAAGCAGTGAAAGAACACTTTTCACCCGTGGAAATGGTTAAAAACGCAATGGATGCAGGGCTTGATCTCATGATTGCCAGTCATTCCCCGGGTTTCCAGGTAGAACTACTGGACGCCCTTTATTTCCAGGTTAAAAAAGGGGTCATCCCGGAAAAAAGAATCGATGAATCCCTTGAGCGGATATTGAAATTAAAAGAAAAATACCCGTCCCTGTCGCCAATTTCCCCCGACCGGGCAAAAAAAACAGTACGAATTCACCGGGCCGCGGAAAAAAAGATCGCGGACCGGTCTATTACAGTTTTAAGAAACAGGAAAGGCATTATTCCCATCAACCCGGCAGCCCGGACGCTCATTATCGAATGGGGAAAAGTACAGGCCACCATGCCGCCCTCCAGCGCCGCGAATGTATCATACCTGGCCCGTGCGGCCGGGCAGTTCCTGGAGCACGTGGATATCGAAATCCTGGACCTGCTTCCGCCCGGGAATGACGAACAGGCGAACCCCGTCACCCACATCCCCGAAACATTGAGAAACAAGTTGAAAGAGTACGATCAAGTTATTGCCGCGCTTTATTCCAGGTCCCCCAACATCGAACGGCTCCAGGCCGGACCCTTGAATGAACTCTTCGGCCTACGCAGCGATGTGATTGTGGCAGCCCTGGGGAATCCTTACGATATTCGCAATTTTCCCCTGGTGGACACGTATGTGGTTACATATGGATTCCGGGAAGTGCAGGTGGAAGCATTATTTAGAGTATTAACCGGCGTCATCAAACCCAGCGGCAAATTGCCCGTTCAAATCCGCGGCCTGTTCCCCCGCTGGCATGCCGGAGTCGATATTTGATTATTTTTTTTCAAGTTTTGCCATCCTTTCCCGGAGATCGGATATGATTTTCTTATACTCCTGGTTTTCTTTCCGCAGTTCCTGGACTACTTTCGTTAAAACCGCCGTGATGTCCATTGGACTCAATCCTTTCCGATCGGCAGCGGCGACCAGGTCCGGGACATCTTCGGCGATGAAGCCCACGTGTTTATCCACTTTATCGACCTTATAGTTATATTTCACCGGGTTCAGTTTGGTTAAGGCATCCATCGCTTCAGCGGCGCTGAGGCTTTCGATGTTTTCCTTTAATGCCCTGCTGGAAGCATTGGTCCAGGTTCCGCCTGTAGAGCAGTACGCACCGCTCGACATGTGAAGCGGATAAGAAGGGTTCACCCCGATGCCTAATTGGCCGTTTACTGTAACGATATTGTTGTTAAACTCGCCATATATCAGCGGTGAACTGGCGGCGGAATTTGAGATGTAGAGCTTATTGGAACCGGTCTCATTATATCCTGCGTTGTAACCAAGGAAGACATTCCCCAACCCTGTGGTGTTGAAATATCCGGCATGATGTCCGAGGAAGGTGTTGAAGTCCCCGGTAGTATTGAAGCGTCCGGCCCTATACCCGATGAAGGTGTTGCCGGTTCCGGAAGTAATGGAGGCCCCGGCTTCCAGTCCGTACAAGGTTCTTGTAGAGCTTTCAACGCCTTGAACGCCTCTCAAGTCCGGCGTATTTTTACTCCCTGCGCGCCCTGCGCCGCGCACCACAACTTCCTTCACCCCTGATTTCATATCGCTGAGGATATTCGTTATGGTCTCTTCATTCACCCCGTACTCCCTCAATTTCCCGGCAAGCATCTCTTCGATCCCGGCAAACCGGACCTCCTGCTCCACTTCCACTCTAAAAACCTTGCCGTTTGACCACGGTCCAAGGGCATTCCCGGAGGCATCCACAGCCTGCACATACCAGGCATACATGCCCCCGGTTTTGAGACTTTCTTCCGAAGACAACGTCCATGATAAGGCAGGTCCGGGAATTTGTTTGCTTATCACTGGAGATAACATAACCGCCATACCTTCATAGGGCGTTATTTTCCCATCCGCCGATGCGAAAACCGCAATCCTGCAGGATGCCGCTTGATCGACGGACGACCAACTGAATGTCGGACAACCCTGCCATACTGTAACTACCCCTGTTTCGCTGCCCGGTGAGACCGCCACCGGTTATTTCCCGACTCTTCCGCCGTAACCCAAAACGTTAACGACAAAAACATAAAAACAAATGTTGCCAAAAAAACCAACTGTTTTTTCATCTTTTCCTCCTTTAATTCGATAGATGATTCAAACTCATTTCCAAACGATAGTACAATAGTATAATCCCCGGATTTTTGTTCAGTTCTTATAAAAGTTGACATTTAATTTTTGCACAACCGGTGAAGTTCAATTAAAAAGCTGGGAATCGGAATTTTTTTGTTTGCTAAAGCGCTGTTTTATGATAAAATTAAGAATTGGAAGATAGGAGATCACAGGTATGCTGGATAATTTAAGCGGAAAATTCGAGAAAGTTTTGAAATACTTGAAAGGTGAAGTCAAAATCACCGAAGATAATATGAAAGTGGCCCTCCGGGAAATCAGGCTGTCCCTTCTGGAAGCCGACGTGAACTTTAAAGTCGTCAAAAAATTCATCGACAACGTCAAAGAAAAAGCCCTGGGAACCGAAGTCCAGGAAAGTTTGAACCCCTACCAGCAAATGGTAAAAATCGTGAAAACCGAGCTGGAAACCATGCTGGGCAGCGAAGAAAAAGAGCTCAATTCGGCCCCCACCAAACCCTCGGTTATCATGCTGGTGGGCCTCCAGGGCACAGGGAAAACCACCTCCGCCGGGAAACTGGCCCATTACCTGAAAGAACAGGGCAAATCTTCCCTGCTTTGCTCCCTGGACCTTAAACGACTCGCCGCCGGTGAACAACTGGAAACCATTGCCCGGGAAGTGGGCGTCAATTACTTTAAACGGGAATCCGCCGACCTGGAAAAGATTAGCCGGGACCTGTTGAGGACCTCCAGGGAATACGGTTATGACTATATCATCGCCGATACCGCCGGCCGCCTGCACATCGACGAAGAACTAATGGCGGAACTGCGCCGGGTAAAAAATTCCCTGGACCCCACGGAAGTCATCTTCGTGGCCGATTCATTAACCGGCCAGGACGCCGTCAACTCCGCCCTCCAGTTCTCAGAGCAGATCGGCGTCGATTCCATTATCCTGACCAAACTGGACGCCGACGCCCGGGGCGGCGCCGCCCTCTCCATCGTCAGCGTCACGGAAAAACCCATTAAATTCATCGGCGTCGGCGAAAAAAACAGCGACTTCCAAAAATTTTACCCCGACCGCCTGGCTTCCAAAATCCTGGGCATGGGCGATGTCCTCTCCCTCATCGAAAAAGCCGAAAAAGAACTGGATGAGGAAAAAGCCGAAGAAATGACCCGGCGACTGATGAGAAACGAATTTACCCTGGAGGATTTCCGTTCCCAATTGCAACAGGTGCAAAAATTGGGGTCCCTGGCCGATATCATGGGCATGCTGCCCAATATGGGTATCAACCGGGATATGGCAAGCGCCGCAATGGACGATAAGAAAGTCAAACATATGGTCGCCATCATCGATTCCATGACCCCCAGGGAAATGGAAAACCCGAAGATCGTTGACGGTCGGCGCAGGTTCCGAATTTCCAAAGGGTCGGGCCGACCGGTGCAGGAAATAAACCAACTGTTGAAGGGTTATATGGAAATGAAAAAGTATATGAAAAAGCCCTTTTTTAAAAAGATGATTAAAAAATTTGACTTTCTCTCAAAAATGAGGTAAGTTATAGGGGTTAAATTTTATAAGACTATGAATAAGGAGTAGTAACGCATGGTAGTTATTAGACTGACTCGCATGGGCACAAAGCACAGGCCATTCTACAGAATTGTGGCCGCGGATAAACGGAAACCCAGGGAATCCCGTTATATCGATTTAATCGGGCATTACAATCCAATGCTAGAGGCCGCCGATATCAAGGTGGACTTAAATAAATACAATGAGTGGATTAAAAAAGGAGCCATACCGTCGCCAACCGTAAAATCGCTAGTAAAGAAAGTTAATTCTGATAATTAAGTCAAGGAGTTAAGGAGGACTAAAGTGAAAGAACTCGTTGAAACAGTTTGTAAATCATTGGTAGACAACCCGGAAGAAGTTAAGGTAACTCAGATCGATGGCGAACAGACCACCATCCTGGAATTAAGGGTTCATCAATCCGACCTGGGCAAAGTGATTGGAAAACAGGGTAGAACCGCCAGAGCCATTAGGACGATCCTTGCCGCCGCCGGAATGAAACAGCGAAGAAGATTCAACCTGGAAATTATTGAACGGTTTGATGACCGCGAGAACCGCGAGAACCGCGAGAACCGCGAGAAGAGTGAGGCGTGAGGCGTAGGAATAATTTTATTTGATCTTCATCGGAAAAATATTTAAAGTTAGAGGTAATCGGGGGGAAGCGGTCATTACTTCCCCCACGGTGGGAGTCCATGCTTTAGCAGAGAGTGAGATTGTCACACTCAAATCCGAGAAATATGAAAAAAAATACGAAGTGGTCTATCTCAAGGAAATTAACGGGACTCCCGTTATCAAATTGAAGGGGATCGATTCCATTAACGGGGCGCTCAAACTGGTAGGATACTCTGTATACGCGGAAACCGACGAAAAGGGGAATGATCCCAATATCCCGGCGGAAGACAGCGAAGGCGCCGAATTGGCCGGCTTCCTGGTAAAAGACCTGAACGGCGAACAATGGGGCAAAGTCATCAATTTCGAAACCGACAGTTTTAATAAACTCCTTGAAATCCGGGACGAAGATGAAACGGATATTTACTATGTCCCGTTTACGGAAACAATCATCAAGGAGATCGACAAAGAGAAGCGGCTTATTATAATCGACCCGCCGGACGGATTGAAAAACTTGAATAAAAAATGATTTTCTCAGTGGTTTCCATTTTCCCCGGCATGATCCGGGATTTTACCCGGTATGGCTTAATCGCCAAAGCCATAGAAAAAGAAATTATTACCGTGGACTGTTATGATTTACGGGAGTTTGCCGCCAACAAACATCACAAAGTGGATGACCGCCCGTTCGGCGGCGGCGCAGGCATGGTCATGCTGCCCCAACCGCTTTTCGATGCGATTCATCATATCAAAGCAAAACGCCCGGATGACCCGGGGAAAGTGATCCTCTTTTCCGCATATGCAGAACTTTTAACGCAGGAAAAAGTAAAAGAATTGGCCGGCCGCCCCCACCTGATCCTGGTGTGCGGCAGGTACGAAGGAGTGGACCAGCGGTTCATCGATGAAATGGTGGATGAAGAAATATCCATCGGCGATTATGTCTTAATGGGGGGCGAAACCGCGGCCCAGGTATTGATCGAAAGTATCGGCCGCATGCTGGAGGGCGTGGTGGGCAACCCGGAATCCGTGGAAACCGATTCCTTTTACCATGAAGACCAATTCGGGTTCCCCCAGTATACCCAACCCAGGGATTATGATGGTTTGATCGTCCCCGAGGTATTGCTCTCAGGGCATCATAAAGATATCATTGAATGGAGAAAAATACATCAAAAAAGGAGATAAATATGAAAAAGATCGTCGAATGTGTACCCAATTTTTCTGAAGGAAGAGATATGACCGTTATGGGAAAGATAACGGACGAAATAAAAAAAGTACCGGGAGTCGAACTATTGGACGTGGACCCGGGTAAAGATACCAACCGGACCGTCGTGACCCTTGCCGGGGACCCTGAGGCTGCAGTGGAGGCCGCTTTTCAAGCCATTAAAAAAGCCTCGGAATTAATCGATATGTCAAAACAACACGGCGCCCATCCACGCATGGGGGCCACGGATGTATGCCCCTTTGTACCGGTCTCAGGCGTTACCATGGCCGATTGTGTGGCAATCGCCAAAAAACTCGGCCAACGGGTGGCGGAAGAACTTCATATCCCCGTTTACCTTTACGAAGAAGCCGCCGCTTCGGAAGAGAGACGCAGCCTGGCCTATATCCGAGAAGGCGAATACGAAGCCCTGCCGGAAAAACTGAAAAAGGAAGAATTCAAACCGGACTTCGGGGAACCGGTCTTTAATGCCGGGGCCGGCGCCACGGTCATCGGCGCCCGGGAGTTTTTAATCGCCTACAATGTCAACCTCAACACCCGGGATGTCAAGATTGCCAGGAAAATTGCCAACCGCATCCGGGAAAAAGGCCGGGCCGTGACCAATAAAGATACCGGTGAAAAAGAACAGGAGGCGGGTACATTAAAGGCCGTCCGCGCTGTGGGCTGGTATATGGCCGACTACAATATGGCCCAGATTTCCGTTAACCTGTTAAATTATAAAATCACACCCCTTTACCGCGTGTTCGAGGAATGCGATAAATTTGCCCGGGAATTCGGCGTACGGGTAACCGGCAGCGAGTTGGTGGGTTTGATCCCGCTGGAAGCCATGCTGGAAACCGGCCGCCATTTTCTCAAGCTCCAGGAAGGCAGCACCGGCGTATCCGAAAAGGAATTGGTGCGGGTTGCCGTGCAGAGCCTGGGTATGGCGGAACTGGGGCCTTTTAACGTGGAGCATAAGATTATCGAGTATAAATTAAGAAAAAAAGGACGCCTGGCTTCCATGAATTTGTATGATTTTGCCGATGAGTTGGCTTCCGATTCCCCGGCCCCCGGGGGCGGCAGTGTGGCGGCGTTGAACGGCGCCCTGTCGGCCGGCCTCAGCGCCATGGTGGGCAACCTGACCTACGGCAAAAAACAGTACGTTGAAGTGAAAGAGGTCATGGTGGAAGTGGCCGAAAAGGCGCAGAAACTGAAAGACTTTTTTACCGACGCCATCGATAAGGATACCGAAGCCTTTGACAAAGTAATGGCCGCTTTCGGTTTGCCCAAAGGAACCGCTGAAGAGATCGAGGCCCGTAACAAAGCCGTCCAGGCGGCCACAAAAGAGGCCACCCTGGTGCCTTTCTCCGTGCTGGAAAAAACCAAAGATGCAGTGGAACTGGCCTTAATTATGGCGGAAAAGGGAAACCAAAACTCGTTATCCGATTCCGGGGTAGCCGGGCTTGCCGCTTCGGCCGCCGCCGAAGGCGCGCTTTATAACGTCATGATCAATCTTGCCGGCATCGAAGATGAAACCTTTAAAACGGAAATCGCCAAAAAGGCTGTTCAAATCAGCGGTGAAGTGCGGGAAATCGCGGCCAAAATTAAGCAAATCCTGTATACGGAATTAAAGATCGAAGCGCTTTAAATCATTATTACGCCAAACTCGTAAAGTTTGTAACCTTCTTTGGTTTCTGTTTTTTCAAAGACTGGGGGCGCGCCGCAGCCGATTTGCTTAAATTTTTCATTATCCCAGGCGTAGATTTTGAGGTAGATATCCGGTTCCGCTTCCAGCCCGAAATCGCTGAAAACCCGTTTGCCGAAGGCCAGGGAAAAATTCCCGTCCTTATCGGTAATTACCGCGCCGAGAAAGTCGTCTTCCATCGGGTCTTGATCAAATACCACCACGCGGTGGAAGCCCAATATATCCCCTTTTTTATTTTTCAAAGTTCCCCGGACTTTGAATTGGCAGCCCAGGTTTTCGATATCCGAGATGGCGATATGGGTTACATGTTTATGGGAGACGTGTTTTTCCAGTTGAGATTTTATTTTCTCCCATTCAGCGGGGATTTTTTTTAGAAATTCGCCGGTCAGGTGGATGATTTCAGGGGTGATTAAATCAGGGACGACGCCTTGCATATCATGGATAAATTCCCAATCCACAAAACCGATTTCTTTTTTATTGGTCATATCGATTAATTGCTTCAAAGTTCCCTCCTGCAATTTTTTATTTTTATGATGGAGACACCATTATATGATGAAGCCGGTAAAATTTCAAGTAGGCGATCATTTTTTGAGTTGCCCGCGAAACAAGCGGAAAACGCTAAAAAGAAATAAAGTCCCTGGCCAACCGGGTGACTTTTAGCCTGTTCCTAACCTTTCAATTTTTGCGCCCTCTTCATCGAAATCGCATCCGAGATATCCAACATTAAATGATATAGCTCGATTGTTTTCGATGACGTGGTTTTATGCATGGATATATAGCTGTATTTGAAATCCCCGGTTATATGAATACCCGTTAACCCTTTTATAATATTGGTTTCCTTGAACTCGGATATCGCCAGGCGATTTATTTTATCCATATTAGAGGGCGTATCGATTTTTTTTACTTCAAATCCCAGCATCCCATTTAAGCTGTAATAAGCAGAGTATTTTCCCAGGGTAAAGCGTAAGATACCTTCTTGAATATATTTCTTGTTTAAATCGTTGGAACCGTCCAGTCGTTTGCATTCGAAAATATAATAGGCATCGGGATTATTGAGCGCTATTGCCGTCTGGACTTTAATATCGACGAAACCGCTGTTTTCGGAGACTTCCCGGTTAAAAATCACATTTTCGATGCCCAATTGCTCCCGTTTGACTTGGTTATTTAAATACTTTTCCACCAGGATATCCCTGATAGAATTTTCGTTGTTTTCCAACGGTTCTTTATTTTTGATCAATAATGCATAGGCATTAATGATGTAGCTCAGAATCCTGTAAAAGCTTGTCACATAGATTTTTCTCGAGTATGTGAACTTGTCGGCGATCAGCATCGTCATTCCGTTAATCGTTTCCTTCCCGATTCCAAAATGGCATCTGAAAATTCATTTAAATCCAGGTAAGCGATGGCCTTATGCCACAACCTGTATTGCTTGGGTTTGATAACGTAAAAAGAATTCTCTTCAAAACCCTTAACATCCTTCCAGATGAAAATATCGTTGGAAATTTCCGAAAAACTCATGTTGACAAGTAATTCAACCACCCTTAGATCATCCTGATCCTTTTTCCACCGGATATCATTTGCCGGTTTTTCTTCGCTAATCACAAAGTTTATCCCTAAAACATATTTTGCCTGGTAGATTTCCGCGGAAAAATAGTTGCCGAGTTCCCGGAAATAGTTAGCGAAATGATCGATGAATATTCGAGCATACTCTTCAATAACTTCCGTGGACGGCTTATCATATATTTGTTTCGTAATTTTCCCTTCGAATAAAGGGATACTTACATCTTTCACGAATTGAACAAGAGCGTTTTCCTGGTTGGATAGATGGAAAGTACTATATATCGCTTCGTCGAGGGATTTGCTTAGGCTAAAAAATTCTTTTTCATTCTTTATTTTTCTTTTTTCAAGATCGGTGTTTAATATTTCCTGGTTTAAACCGGGATGACCGGACAAATCCTGGTAAAATTCCAGCCTATTTTGCTCGATTTTCTCTACGATATCATGAATTTCCTGCCGGTAATTAAAGAAAAACTCGAATTTCTCTTTATCATGTGTTTGTTCCCTTTCGATTGCGGCGGAGGAGCCAGTCATCATGATGTAATAAGAGAACAATGATGAATTGAATAGCCCCATCGTCACTTTTAAAAATTTCTTTCCATCATCTTTTTTGGTGTGGATGGCTGTAATCGAACTTTTGAAAACAGCCTTTTGGGTTAAATAAGCTGCCTTTGAGCTTAGATTGCTTAACAGACCTTCAGCCATAACCAGGCAATTTCCGTTAAACAATTCTCTATCCCGGTTCCTATGAACATATCTTTCCTGCCAGGTATTCCCCGGTCTAATACCGGCATAAAATGGTTTTAGGTCTTCTTTTGTTTTTATATAGGGTTCATTCAAGAGATAACTCACATCATTTTTATCTCCCCCACCTACCATAATGCCCTGGCCTACTAGAAAATCATCAACTTTGCTGGTTATTGCTTCCCGGATTGTCGGATAACTTTCCTTCATCCTTTTTACGAAATAGAAATCCAGTACATTCCCGTAAACCAAAGTTTTGAAAAGCCAATCATAATTTCTGAAATGCTCCTGTAAAATTTCTTTGTAATCATACTTCTCGATAACAAAGATTTTAAACCAATCGAATAATGGATTGGGTTTTAACGATATGTGCCGGACAATATTATTGCCTGTATTTTCCCCGTGGGAGAACCGGTAAAAGATAACAGCCGCCGGGGCAATGGCGGCGGATCCGGACTTCTTGGCTTTACTGAAAAGCTGTCTCCTCACCGAGGAGAGTTCGAAGATTCGATCGATTTTAAAATTAGCCAAAAAATATTGCCTGAAGTCCATGGATTCGATATTATACAAATTCTTACCGGTAACAATCAGTGCACAGCCGGTATTTTCAGTGGAGAAGTCGCTTACTCGCAATAGAAAGGCTTGAGAAATTTCCTTTCGACCGATTTTCACCTCCCGTTTCTCACAGTAATCGAGGTATCTATTTTCTTCCCCTTTCATTGAAGGATTTCCCCAGGGCGGGTTCCCGATAATAAAATCGAAACCGCTGCCTTTTAACCGGGTATTGAAGGCGTGTTCCAGGTCGAAAAAATCGGCACTAAAGAAATTGCTCCCGATTAATTCCGGGAATTTAAAATTTTCTATATCCTTCGGCTCCTGGTAATCGAGCAGTGCTATATACAATGAAAAAATAGCTATCTTGACGGCATTTTCATCTTTATCGATGCCGAAAATATTGTTGCACAATAATTTTGTCAATTCTTCTTTGTAACTTTCCCTATTTTCCATACAGCGCGGATTTAGCTCCCGATAACGGTGTATTAGTCTCCGCAGTGTTTCTACCAGGAATATACCGGAGCCGCAAGCGGGGTCAAGCACTTTACAGTGAAAATCCCGGTCATCTTTTTTAAAATAGGAATCCACTGTATATTTTAAAATATAATCGACAAGGAAAGGGGGGGTGTAATAGGCGCCTTCTCTTCTCTGGCTTTCTTCACCGAGAAAAAATTCGTAAATATTACTGATAAACTCGATGGGAATAACCGAGAAATCATAAAATTCGAACAGGTTTATCTGGCCGGTTTTTAGCTCATGCCCTTTTAAGAGTTTACTCAACCACTCCAGGTGAACTTCCTTTACGTCCGCTTCATTTTCTTCATCGATGGGAAACAAATTCCCATTAAATTTAATCTTTAAATAGTTGAACAGTTCATAGGTTTTTTCCCTATCGGTCAGGTTAGCCAGGAGGTCCTGACCGGTTAGTTCCCCGTATCTCCCTATTTTTACCTTTCTATCGATCAAGTACCTTACAAAGAGGAGTCTGCCGATCAGGCTGTTAACCACGGCGGGTTTCACTCGATAATCGTTAATAAGTTTATCCCGCGCGGTTTTGATATTTTCCAATAGTTTGTAATCCACCCGGTTTTTTTCTTCGAATTTTTTTCCATATTTTTCGAAAAATTTCCCCGATACCAGGCTGATATAATTGAAGTCGCCCACCTGTTTTTCATTCTCTAAAAGCAATCGCAAAAATTTTTCTTTGTTATCGAAAGAAAATCCGTTATAAATTTTGATCTGGTTATCCTCATGGATAATAATAAGCGGGGAGCTGTTAAGATTCCAGCACCATTGGTGAACCTCGGCATTTTGCCGGTTTTCGAAAAACAGGATAAAGGGTTCGCTGTTGAATTCGTAGATCGCGTAAGGTTTGAGTTTCAGTTCGATTACTTCCTCGACCCGTTTTGAAAACCTATTTTTCCAATTATTTTCGCTAAAAAAATGGAGACCGTTCAGGCTAACGAATCCCAGGTCTTCTATTTTTTCTTTGTAGCTCATAATGGTATTATACTACCATAACAAAATCTTTTTTTCTATACCTATTTTTTTATGCCCCTTACCTATGATTGATAGCTTCGGTTATCTGTGTTTTGGATATTATCAAAGGCAAAGGGCAGGAATTTTAATTATTATCGAAGCCTTGTGGGCACGAACCGGTGGGTTTTTTCGGCAGTCGCAATTTCAAACATTCCGGCCCGGTACAGGCGTGCGCATTTTTACCGGACGGCAGGCGGGCGGCGTCGGCATCTGATGATAAAACCATCAAACTGTGGGATATGGAAACCGGACAATGCATCAAAACCCTTTCACTCCCCTGGATACCCCGGTATATTGCCATATCACCTGTACAGCCCACGAAAGTGTTCACGGCCAATGAGAACGCCACTTTGACGGTGTTCGAGTTTGAAGAATTGAAGTGAAGGGATAATTAATAATTGTCAATTGTTAATGGTTAATTGTTAACGGCTAAGGGAAAGAAAAAACGACGTGCAACAAACCCTTCCGGTTATACGGAGGATTTAACCGGTTGATTTCACATTTTAACCGGTGGGTATGACATTTCCACCGGTGGGTTGGTCATTTCCACCGGTGGGTTTGCCATTCCTACCGGTAGGTTTCCCATTTCTACCGGTAGGTTTCCTATTTCTACCGGTAGGTTTGCCATTTCCACCGGTGGGTTTGTCATTCCTACCGGTAGATTTCTCATTTCTACCGGTAGGTTTGTCGTTTCTACCGGTCGAAATCTCATTTTTACCGGTAGATTTGTCGTTTCTACCGGTCGAAATCTCATTTCTACCGGTAGGTTTGTCATTTCTACCGGTCGAACGCTCATTTCTACCGGTAGGTTTGTCATTTCTACCGGTTTTGTGGCAATCCAACCGGTTGTTATCTCATCTCCATCAGTTTTTCCCCACACCCACAGATTTTATTTTTGTCTGTCCCTTAACCGCCACTAACCCTTCAAATTGGATATCGATTCATCGAGGATGGCGCTCATGGGGAAGAAGTATAAAATTTTTCCATGGTTAATATCCCATTAAAAATTGACATTCTTGCGATTATCATATAGAATTCGGTTTCCCCTATTTGATATTATACAAAAGGAAAATAAGCAAAGATGGAGCATGAGTTATTTGGGGAATAAATAGGGGAATGGTCTGTCTTTTGCATCGAAACAACTTGTTTTAAATATTGGCATACTTACACCTCCCTAAAATTTTTGTTCAGTGGAATTCGCGATTGTCCATTTTTTCGCTCTTTTTTAATACATAAATCACCCAGGGAGCGATCCTGGTCTCATTGACCCAGGCAAAAGGCTCACTCTCTTTTGCCAATGGTTTATAGGTTTCGATGCACTGGAAACCGGTACTTGAAAAAATTTCACGGTAAGCGTCGTCATTACAGATTACATCCTCAACCGGCCGTTTGTCCTCTATGTCCGTCTGGATGATTCTTACGATGTCGCCGTTTTTGGCGTATTTATTCTCGGGGAAGTCTTTGGTAGAAAAAGAGGCCCATTCATGCGTATATATCTCGGGGGCCGAAACCAACATAACCAACCTGCCCTCAGGCGTTAATACCCGCCTTATTTCCCTTAATATTTTCATTTTCCCGGCCCCGGTGGGTATATTATCGAATGTAAATACAGCCGACACAAGATCGCGGCTGTTATCGCCAAATGGACCCAGGTCGCCATCTTCCATAAGACGGTAATCCCCCTGGGGGTCCGCGGCCCGGGCTATCTTGATCATGTCCCCGGAGATATCCACCCCCACCGTATCGAAACCTATTTTTTGCAGGAACCGCGTCGAACGCCCCGCCCCACAACCGAAATCGATGGCTTGCCTTCCCCTTCCCTGCGTATGGGCCAAAATAATTTCTGGTAAATCCCTGTAAGCCAGGTAATAGGTGCCGGGAAACTCCATCTTCGCATACGCCTGCGCCCGCGTGCCATCGTCATAGACATTAACAAATTCCATCATTATATCCACTTATTCCAGGCCGGGAAGCTTGACGCGAAAGCTGGAACCTTTACCGGGCTCGCTGGCGGCTTCGATAGTACCTTTATTTTCCTGGACAAACTCCTTACATAATATTAAGCCCAACCCGGAACCCTTCTCATTGGCAGTGCCCGGCTTGCCCTGGCGCCGGTCGATCTTGAAAAGCCCGGCCACTTCTTCGGCATTCATCCCTATCCCGGTATCGGAAACGATTATTTCGACCCAGGCGCCGGTTTGTGAGGCGCATACCTTCACCTCCCCACCGGCGTTGGTGAATTTGATTCCATTGGCCAGGAGATTTCGTATGACGGTGCGAATCATATTCCTGTCGGCAAAGACAAACATACCGGGCGCTATGCCGGAACATACCGCGACACCTTTTTTCCGGGCATTTTCCTTTAATAATTCGATATTTTCCGCCGTCAGCGCCCCGATATCTATTTTCTCAGGATAATACTCGATCATTCCCCGCTGCGATTGGGCCCAGGCCAGGAGATTCTCCAACAACCCGGAAATTTGATAGGAACTATTATAAAATCTCCGGATATAATCTCTTTTTCGCTCTTCATCGAAGGAATCGTAGTGATTATGCAATGTGTCGGCAGATAACAATAAATATTGCAGCAGGTTTCTTAAATCATGGGCGATAATCGAAAAAAACATGTCCCTGCCCGCCACTAAATCCTTTAACCGTTCACGGGCGAATTTCAATTCCAGGTGGGTCTTTACCCTGGATACCAACTCCATCCCGTTAAAAGGTTTGGTAACGTAATCCACCGCGCCGATTTCAAAGCCCTTGACAATATCCACTGTTTCTGTTTTGGCCGTCAGGAAAATAATAGGGATATCCTTTGTTTCCTGGGAATTTTTCAATCGTTGACAGACCTCGAAACCATCCATTTCCGGCATCATGACATCCAATAATATCAAGTCGGGCCGGATCAACGGGACCATTTCCAGGACCTGGCGGCCGCTGCCGGCCGCCGCAATCCGGTAATCTTCCTTTTTTAAAATATTGCACACGATCTCCAAATTCCGCGGTACATCTTCCGCCGCCAGTATTAAAGGTTTGGGTTTGTTTGGCTGGGGGGAATTATGACTCTCCATTATTTTTCTCCTCTTTTCTACTAATCACCGGCCCCTTCCCGGCAAGGGCCGCAATCTCTCTAACTAACCCCGGGAAATAGGCCAGGGTTTGGGCCACCTTTTGCATGTCATAGCTTTGTACTGCTTTCAACAAGCGGGTTCCCCAATCTCCCAGTATCTTTAAACAGTACCGGTCCCCCAATTCCCGGGTTTTTATTGAAAATTCTTCGATTTCATCCAGTAAAAATGTTTTGCTTATCCTTTCCCACTGCCGGGTTAAATCTCCTTGCAGGATGACCGTCAACCCGGGCAGTTTTTCCTTGATCCCCGGATCCAGTAAACCGGGTAAAAGGTTGTGGTCTCCGGGGGCGACGGTTCCGGGGCTTGCCGCGGTCGCCGCCGTGGACGCCGCCGTGGATAATATGGAATAAGGCAGGAAACGTATCACCTGGCTCATGAGCTCCAGTTTACTCACCGGCTTTTTTAAGTAACCGTCGCTGCCGGACTTTTTAATTTCGATCTCTTGCTCTTTCATGGCCGAGGCCGTGACGGCAATGACCGGGATGGATTTCAATTGCTCATCCGCTTTCAAGATCAAGGTGGCTTCATAACCGTCCATCACCGGCATTTTCACATCCATCAATACCAGGTCCGGCCGGCGGCGTCTCGCCATTTCCACTGCTTCCAGGCCATTTTCCGCTTCCAGGATGGTTATCCCCGGGTAATCCAGGAATTTTACCAACAACCGCCGGTTGTACAGTTTATCGTCTACTACTAATATAGTGGCTTTTCCCAATTGGATATTATTGACATCCAGCGGTTTGCTGATGTTTTCCGGTTCTTTTCGTTTTCCCGTATGGGTGGATATTTCAACATTTTCCAGGTGCACCTGGAAGATGCTGCCCTCCCCTTCTTCGCTTTGAACCGAAACCTCCCCGCCCATTATCTCGGTCAAACGGCGGGTGATGGCCAGGCCGAGGCCGGTCCCGCCGTATTTCCCGGCCCGGTGTCCCCTGGCCTGGCCAAAGGCTTCGAAAATCGACTGCAATTGATCCGGGGAAATGCCTACCCCGGTGTCCTGCACGGAAAATATAATGTCCACGCAACCGGGCTTTGCCAATGCACCGGGTTCCGCTTTATGCGCGGAAAGTTTAATAAACCCGGACTCGGTAAACTTAACGGCGTTCCCCACCAGGTTAAATAAAATCTGGCGTATGCGCAAACTGTCCATCAGCAGCCATCCGGGTAATGTGGGGTCCACTTCCAATTGAAACTCCAGGCCATTTTCTTTTACTTTATTGGAAAATATGTGCCGGATTTCATTTAAGACAGCAGTAGGATTAACCGGTTCCAATTGCAATTCCATTTTCCCTGCTTCTATCCTGGACAGGTCGAGGATATCGTTGATCAGCCCCAGGAGTGTTTTCCCGCTGGAGGAAATGGCTTCCAGGTAATGTTTATGGTGTTCATCGGTAATTTCGGTTTCCAGGATATCGGTGAATCCCAGGATGGCGTTCATGGGGGTGCGGATTTCATGGCTCATGTTGGCCAGGAATTCGCTTTTCGCCCTATTGGCCCTTTCCGCCATTTCTTTGGCCAGCAGGAGTTCCGAGGTCCTTTCCGCGACCCTGGACTCCAATTGTTCCAGGATCATGGCCCTGGCCAAAGCCGATACGGCATGTTCCCTGAAACGGGAGAGTTTTTGAATATCCGACCGGTCGAAAGCGCGCGCATCGGTCATGCTTTCCAGCACCAGGAAGCCTTCTACTTTTTTGTCGATAACCAACACCATGACCAGCATGGATTTGGGTGTAGGAAACATTTTTACTTTTTCCTGGCCTGCAATATTAATGAATTTTCGTACGATATAAACGCCTTCTTCCAGTTGGTCGGCGCCTTCGGTATACCGGGCCACGGCTTCCTCGTAGGTTAATGAGAAAGTTTTTTCCAGGTCGCTGTCATGCCCCTGTGAGGCGCCCACTTTAAAGACCCCCTGGTTCTTCTCGTGGATAAGAAACCCGCATTTTTCAGCCCTCGGGAAAAGGGCCATGGCCTTTTCTGTCAGGGAAGGAAGCAATTTCTCAAGCCCGATTTCACGGTTAATGTCCTTAATTGTGCGTTCGAGGGTTTCCAACTCTTCGTTTCGTTCTTTCAGGTCTTTGGTCCGTTCTTCCACCAGGATGCGGAGCTTCTCTGCGCGGGCTTTCAACTGGCGGACCAGGAAGCGGTAACCGAAAAAAGCGGTCGCCCCCAGGGCCAGGACGCTGAGAAAATAAAACCATATGGTCTGGTAAAAATAAGGTTTCAGATAAAAGCCGACGGCTGCCCCGGTTTCATTCCATATGCCGTCATTATTGCACGCTTTTACCCGGAAGGTGTAATCTCCCGGCGGGATTCTTGTATAATAAGCGGTTCTTCGCGTACCGGCGGCGATCCAGTCATCGTCGATGCCTTCCAGTCTATATTTAAATCGCACCCGCGAGGGAACCAGGAGACTTAAACCGGTATAATGGATTTCGATATGTTCCGTACCCGCGGATAAAACCAGGTTTTCTTTATTTGAGAAAGGCAGTGGAATTTTGGTGTTGTCGGTAATGATCTCTTCGATCAGCACCGGGGTTAGTATGGGATTGAGTTGGATATGAGCCGGATCGATTACAGCCACGCCTTTAATGGTGGGAAACCAGAGTTTCCCGTCGCGGCTTTTCCAGCCGGCCGGTTGGCTGCCGCCGTTGCATTCCCTGCTTTTCAGGCCGTCTTTTTCATCGTAGGAAATGTAATTAAACGCCTTTGTTTTCTTATCTAAAAAATTCTCAAGTTCTTTCTTATTTACCCGGGAAATTCCCTTATTACAGCTCATCCATAGGCGTTGGTCGGCGTCTTCCAGCACCTGGTAGATAATATCGTCAAATAGTCCTTCCTTGGAGGTAACCCTGTCGAATTTGCCCTGTTTCAAGCGGTTTAATCC
>Ga0315278_10000675_pt1 | contig 29846 bp, 43 predicted proteins | sample YL17G06_0_MG_FD_203880 | JGI IMG/M metagenome (GOLD analysis project Ga0315278, IMG submission 203880) | Sediment microbial communities from Yellowstone Lake, YNP, Wyoming, USA - YL17G06_0 | ecosystem: Environmental > Aquatic > Freshwater > Lake > Sediment | place: USA: Wyoming | collected... | reverse complement strand
CATAGCAGGCGGCTCCCTGAGGTTTATATCCCGTGTGAGTACCTTCATCTTCCGGATTCCATTCCCTCTTCCATCAAAAAATCTTGTACAAACGGCTTGACATCGTTATGAGCATATGCTTATAATAATCTTCGAAGGGGGATCTTGAATGGCCAGGCCGAGAAATTGCAGGCGAGTGGGTTTCATGCCCAGCAGTGATTACTTCAAACCAAGGGGCATCCCACTCTCGATGCTGGAAGAGGTCGTTTTAGCGGTTGACGAGTTTGAGGCTCTTCGGCTTGCCGATCTTGACGGTTTATACCAGGAGCAGGCAGCGGAAAAGATGAAGGTTTCTCGCCAGACCTTTGGGAGGATTATCGAAGCGGCGCACAAAAAGGTGGCGGAGGCATTGGTTAGAGGCAAAGCATTGAAGATTGAAGGGGGTGAGGTTGAGATGGCTGCGATGAGAAAATTCAAGTGCGATGAGTGCCAGCACTCTTGGGAGCTGCCGTACGGTACAGGCAGACCCGGGGGTTGTCCTTCCTGCAAAGGTGGCAACATTCACAGGGCGGAGGCGGATAGAGGATTTGCGAGAAAGGCCGGAGGAGGGCAAGGCCGGTGTTGCCGTGGGATCCAACAAAAACAATAGTAAAGGAGGGATATAACCACAGTGAACGACCTAAGAGAGTTGACAATTCCTATTCGGCTTTCTCTGAAATCCCCCCCACCCCCCTTTGGCAAAGGGGGGCAGGGGGGATTTTTATTGGAAATCCGGAGTCCCGATGAAAGTTCATCGATGTCAACTTATCTACGCCGTTCCCAATAACGAGAAAGGAGAAAGTTTATGAAGGTATGTTTTCCGGTTCAAAAGGATGAAGGAGTTGAAAGCCAGGTTTATAACCATTTTGGCTCAGCCCCGGTTTTCATCGTCGTCGAGACGGAGGGGAAGGATGTCCAACGGGTGGACAACAGTGACCAACATCACGTCCACGGTGCCTGCAACCCAGTCATGGCTTTGAGTGGACAAAAGGTTGATGCTCTGGTTGTTGGAGGAATCGGGGGGGGCGCCTTGGTGAAGCTAAATGCTATGGGGGTAAAAGTATATGAGGCGGGGTCCCGGACCGTTAAAGAAAACCTCGAGCTGTTGAAAGAGAATAAGCTGCAGGAGCTTACCATGGATCATTCCTGTCAAGCTCACGAGGGCGGGTGCGGACATTAACAGGATATTGAAGAGCGATAAAAAACAATCTTTCAATAGAGAAAACCAATTTTGAGGATCATCCGGATGCCTTGATAGGAAGACAAAATATCTTCATCTTCCTACCAAGGCTGACGAAAAAATCTGAAAGGACATGCGGAAGGAGAAGGTATGCCGATTTTCGAGTACCGTTGCGAGAACTGTGGGCAAACGAATGAGTTTCTAATTCTTGGCAAGCAGGAGCAATTGCATTGTCGGCATTGTGGGGGTGAAGACCTCACGAAGCTGATGTCGGCTCACAATACTTCCAGCGCCTCCCCGGAGAGATTTGCCGAAAAAGGTTCCGGAAGCTGTTGCGGGTCACCCAATTCATGCGACACGCCCGGAGGGTGCTGTTCCCGGTAATTAGTTCGGTGTCCCTGGCCACCAAATCCTTTTTTGAATTCCGAGAATTAGCACGGGGTCTCTTCCTCGGTCACGATTTCATTTTTCACTAAAGCCAATAACTCTTCAAGCACGGGAAGCACGTCGTTTTTGAACCTTCCTGCAACGAGCAGGAGCATTATATTATCCCCGACCTTCAGATTCCCAGCGTTGATCCAGACCCTTACCTCTGCAATCCCTTTTCTCTGTTTAAAAATGGGGATAACTGATTTTAGCTTTTTTTCATCGAACGAAAGCTTCATGCCATGCACGGGTTTCCCCGACTTTGAAGTGCCCCTGACAATTCCATTGTGAACCAGTATCATTCCGAGCTCTTCAGGGTTTGTCGTCTGTTTTATTTCTTCAACCCATCTGTCGATCATTAAGGCCTCCTTCGCATTGCGTTCCCACAGGATCCCTTTCTCTCAATCCGGATTATCTTCAATCTTTCAGAAGCAATAAGAAGGTGCCAAGTCGGGGCGTCCCCAAAAATGAACCATATCTTGCGAATGTTTGCAACTTTTCAGAATCATTCCTCATCAACAAAGCGGGGCCGCAATTTGCCTGAATATTCCGCTGCCCTCTGGATACCCAATTTCTTCATTTTTCTCCAGAGGGTGACTCGGGAGATCCCCAGTTCCTCCGCGGTCTTCTTCCGGTTCCTCCCGTGCTTTTCCAGAGCCTGGAGGATGGCCTGCGCTTCGGCCCTCTTCAGAGGTTCCGGCGAAATCGCGGCGGGATGGGCCGATTCTTTGGCCTTTTCAATCAGCTCCTTCGGCAGGTGGTCCAGCTGGATCCGGGAACCATTGCACAGAACGAAGGCATGCTCAATGGCGTTTTCCAGTTCCCGAATGTTTCCGGGGAAATCATAGCGCATGAGCAGCTCCATGGCCTCGGGGGAGACCGAATGGATACGCTTGTTCATCTTGATGTCAAACCGCTTAATAAAATGATCTACCAGCAAAGGGATATCTTCTTTGCGCCCGACCAACGCCGGAAGCTCGACCTTAACCACATTCAGCCGGTAATAAAGGTCTTCCCGAAAAAGGTTCTCGCCGACCATCCGGGAAAGGTTTTTGTTGGTTGCGGCCACAACTCTAACGTCGGCTTTCCGGGGCCGAATCGCCCCGAGCGGTTCGTACTCTTTTTCCTGGAGAAAGCGCAGCAATTTGACTTGTAGCGCCGGCGAGATATCGCCGATTTCGTCCAGGAATAAGGTCCCTTTCTCGGCCAGGGCAAATCTTCCGGGCTTGTCTTTTTGCGCATCCGTAAAGGCCCCTTTCACATATCCGAAAAGCTCTGACTCCAACAAGGTATCGGGAAGGGCCCCGCAGCTTACGACCACGTACGGGCCATTCTTGCGCAGGCTCAGAGAGTGGACGGCCCGGGCCAGGAGTTCTTTGCCGGATCCACTCGGGCCCTGGATGAGCACGGTGCAGTTGCTTTCCGCAATGCTGGGAAGCAAACTGAGAATATTCTGAATGGCTTCATTCTTACTGATGATATCCCCCACCGCGTATTTTCTGGAAAGCGCGCGACGGAGCGCCTCGATGGTGGATAAATCCCGGAAGGTTTCCGCCCCTCCGATAATTTTTCCCGGCCGGTTGCGCAGGACGGCGGTACTAATACTGATCGGAAGGGTTTCTCCCCGGTTGTTCAAAATGTCCACGGGTAAATCGATAATCTCTTTTCCGGTCTTCAGCGTGCGCTTGAGCGCGCAGGCGGTTTGGCAGATACTGGCGTGGAAGACGTCAAAACATTTCTGGCCGATGGCCTTCCGGCGGGGGACTCCGGTAATCCGCTCCGCCGCTCGATTGAAGGAAGTCACCCGCCAATCCGCATCGATGGTAAATACTCCGTCGGCGATCGACTCGAGAATCGCCGACAGCCATCCGACTTCCGCGCCCCCCAACCTTTTTTCCCCCGATGAGCGATTCATGGTTCTCTCCCCAATCTTTCTTTTCTCATTATAGAATTTACCCCGCCCAACGTCAAAGATTTTTTATGTAATCAAGTTCATATGTGAAACATTGTTTCAAATATCTGTTTCATAATTGAGACAAAAAGACCTCTAAGTCTTCCCCCGTTGGCCGCCAACATATCTTAATTTAAAGCTTTTTTAAAAAATAAAGATTCCGAGGCAACGGCACGGTCTTTGCTAAAACCTCCGTAGAGGGTTTTATGAAAGTTGCCATTCCGAGCTTCGGCCCGAGGGTTTCACCCCGCTTCGACTACGCCCCCAACCTCCTTCTCTTTACCGTGGAGAACGGAAAGGTGGTTGAGCGCGGGGAGGTTTCCCTCGCCCACTTGGACCCCTGGCAACGCGTGGATCAGGTGCAAACCCTGAATATTCAAGCCCTGATTTGCGGCGGGATCGACGAACGCTCGGCGCGGCTGTTGGAGGCTCAAAGAATTCAAGTGATCGCCCGGGTCGCGGGTGAGACGGAAGAAGCCCTGGAGTGTTTTCTCCGGGGGGATCTGAAGCCCGGCTCGTTCCTCTGCCCGGGATGGGGGAGGCGACGGGTTCGAATGAGAAAACGAAGATTTTAACCAAAGGAGGTGGCCATGCGTATTGCTTTTGCCAGCGAAGACAGAATGGGAATGGAAGGAGAGGTCTCTGCTCACTTCGGTAGGTGTCCTTATTACACCTTCCTGGATATGGAGGAAACCAAAGTGAAAGCCTGGCAGGTCGTGGATAACCCTTACTTTGAAAATCACGTTCCGGGGAAAGTTCCCGAATTTATCCACTCCCAGAAAGCGGACGTGATGATCACCGGGGGGATGGGTCCCCGGGCCATCGAGTTTTTTGACGGGTATGGGATTGAGGCGGTTACCGGAGCTTTTGGGAAAATCAAAGACGTCTTGAATGCTTACCTCAAAGGTGAACTCCGGGGTGCCGGGGCGTGCCACCACGATCATCCGGAGAGCTGCGGCCATGGCCACGAGTAATCTCAAAGAGACGGACTTGATTGGCAAGGTGCTAAAACGCTATCCCCACGGCGAGCGGATCTTGCTCCGCCATTTTGGAGACAAATTCCTGGAACGAGAGAGTGCGAAAGTCTTGAGCCTGAGTATGGCCTGTATTCTCCGGGGCATCAGTCTTACAGCTTTGCTCGATGATCTCCAGGGATTCAACCGTAAGGAAATGTTTCGATGATTATTTCTGTGGCCAGTGGAAAAGGCGGGACGGGAAAGACCACGGTTGCTTTAAATCTGGCCCTTTCCATGAAGAACGTTCAGCTCATGGATTGCGATGTGGAAGAGCCCAATCTGCACCTCTTCCTTTTCCCAAAGGTATGGCAAACGATCCCGGTAAACCTTCCTGTGCCGAAAGTGGACGAAGAGAAATGCACCCATTGCGGGAAATGCGCTGAGGTCTGCCAGTTTAACGCCATCGCCGTGATCAAAGACCAGGTTCTGGTCTTTCCCGAGATCTGCCATGGATGCGGGGGTTGCGCCATTCTCTGTCCCGTGCAGGCGATCCAGGAAAGCGCGCGAGAAATCGGTTTTATTCAGGAGGGAATTTATGACGGCCTTTCCTTCGTCCGGGGGATATTGAACGTTGGAGAACCCATGCCGACTCCGATCATCCGCAAAGAGAAGGGGCGAATCGATAAAGACAGGACGGTGATTATTGATTGCTCCCCGGGGACATCCTGCCCGGTTATCGAGGGCATTCGGGGAAGTGATTTTTGCCTCCTGGTCACGGAGAACACTCCTTTCGGGCTGAATGACCTGGAGCTGGCTGTGGAAATGGTCCGAGCCCTCGGGATTCCCACGGGCGTCTTTATCAACCAGGCGGACCTCGGGGATCAGAAAGTGAAAAAATACTGCCAGAGAGAAAATATTCCCATCCTGGGAGAGCTGGCCCATGATCGCCGAATTGCCGAAGTCTATTCCCGGGGAGGAATCGTGGTGGACGAACTGCCTGAATATCGCCCCCTCTTCCATTCTCTTTTCCAAAGAATTCAAAAAATGATGATATTACACTCCCCTCCCCCGGCGGGAGGGGACAAAAGGGAGGGGGATGAATAAAGGAATGAAATTTTTTGAGTCTTCACCCTCACCCCGCCCTCTCCCGTCAAGGGAGAGGGAGTATTTTTGACTTTTTAGGAGACCAGCAAAAGATCGTTTTCAGCCGGAGCCCAAATGGATTGGAGAGAACTCTATAAGAAAGAAGACAGCGAGGAATCGGCCCTTTATGAACCGATCGTTTATACAGAAAAAGCCTTGGAACAGTTCCGCAATCCCCGCAATGTGGGGCAGTTGGAAAAACCAGACGGGAAGGGAAGTTTCGGAGACCCGAGTTGCGGCGATTACATCGAAGTAAGCATTCGGGTGGATGACAAGGAAGATAGGCTTTCAGATGTTAAGTTTCTTATCCAAGGGTGTGCTGGCGCGATTGCTACCTCAAGTGTCATGACCGAGCTGGCCATCGGGAAAACGCTGAATGAGGCTTTGTCCATAACGGATGATGAAGTCATTCAGGCCCTTGGGGGGCTCCCGAAGAGAAAGCGGCACTGTTCACTCCTAGGCCTTCAGGCTCTGCAACAGGCCATCGGGGATTATCTCTTCAAAAAGCTGATGTTTCGTGAGGGAATTGTCAAAACGGAAGAAGAATATGAAAAGTTGCGGGCTCAGCATCAATTTCTTTTCCAGATGCATTCCTGCGACGGGAGTTGTGAAGAGGAGAATTCGTGAAGCAGATTACGGTAATCAGCGGGAAAGGCGGGACCGGCAAGACGACCATCGCGGCATCTCTGGCTACCCTGATTAAAAAAGCAGTCCTGGTGGATGCCGATGTGGATGCGGCCGACCTTCATCTTCTCCTTAAGCCTCAAATTCAGCGCCGGGAGCCATTTTTCGCCTCCAAAGTCGCCGCAATCGACCTGGAAAAATGCGATGGATGCCAGAAATGCGCAGAGGTCTGCCGGTTTGGAGCCATCCGGACCTTGCAGGTAGACCCCATCGCCTGCGAGGGGTGCGGGGTTTGTTTCCACATCTGTCCGAATGGGGCAATCACTTTAAAAGATGTGCAGAGTGGGGAATGGTTTATCTCTAAGACCCGGTATGGGCCGATGGTCCACGCGAAGCTTGGCGTAGCTCAGGAGAACTCGGGGAAGCTGGTCACCCTGGTCCGTAAAGAAGCCCAACGAATTGCCCAGGAGGGGCAATACCCTCTGGTTCTTATCGACGGTCCCCCTGGAATCGGCTGCCCGGTGATCGCCTCCCTCGGGGGGGTGGACGCGGCGCTAGTCGTTACGGAACCCTCCCTCTCAGGGATTCATGACTTGAAGAGAGTGTTAGGGGTTTGCCGGCATTTTCAGGTGCCCGCCTGGGTTTGCGTCAACAAAGCGGACATCAATCCAGAGAATACGGAGAGAATCAAAGAATTTTGCCAGGAAGAGGGGTCTCCGGTGATCGGGGAAATCCCCTTCGATCCCATCATTACCAGAGCCATGGTCTTCGAGAGCACGGTCGTGGAGTATACCAGCGGAAGGGTTAGCAACGAGATTAAGAAAATGTGGATGCGGCTGGAGCGTTCCCTTGGGTACCCACTCGACGGGAACCGGTCCACCATCGAAGAAAGAACATTAAACATTTGAGGATGAGGAGAAACGATGGACGAAAAGAAGAAATGCGATTCTTCCCAGGATTGCCAATCCTGCAACCAGGAAGCAAGTTGTTCAGAGGATGAGAAGCAGGCGCAAAAGGAGCGTTTGCTCAAGGAGAAACTTTCCCACATCGAGCATAAATTAATGGTCATGAGCGGCAAGGGAGGGGTGGGCAAGAGTACCGTGGCAGCGAATTTAGCGGTTAGCCTTGCTCGCAAGGGATACGAGGTGGGAATCCTGGACGCCGATGTCCACGGGCCGAATATACCCAAGATGCTGGGGCTGGATAATGAAAGGTTGATCGGTACCCCGCAGGGAATGCTTCCCATCCCCCTCCCCCTTTACCCGAACCTGAAGGTTCTTTCCATGGCCTTCCTGCTGCCTAACGCTGATGCCCCGGTGATCTGGAGGGGGCCGTTGAAGCATGGAGTCTTTCAGCAATTTTTGGGCGAGGTGGAATGGGGCGATCTGGATTACCTGATCGTGGACCTTCCCCCGGGAACCGGTGATGAGCCCTTGTCCATTGCTCACCTGATCGGCCAAGTGGATGGGTCGGTCATCGTAACCACCCCTCAGGAGGTGGCGTTGCTGGATTCTCGGAAGACCGTAGTTTTCAGCCGGATGGTCCATGTACCGGTAATAGGGATCGTGGAAAACATGAGCGGGTTCAAATGCCCCCACTGCGGAAAAAACATTGACCTCTTCAAAGTCGGGGGCGGAGAGAAGGCGGCCGTGGAGCTTCAGGTTCCCTTCTTGGGCCGGATTCCCCTGGACCCGGAGATCGTCCAGAATTGCGATCGGGGACAGCCTTTCGTCGCCGCCAACCCGGATTCTCCTGCGGCCCAGGCCTTCAGTGAAATCACGGACCGGGTTGAGGAATTCGTACACCACCGGGAGAAGGCAGGACCAAAGGCATCCTCTTCGGAGAAGAAAGAGAAAGCAGGTCGGGTTTCGAAATGCAAAGAAATGTTGAAGTAACCTTAATTCCCCTCGAGATGCAGGAAGGAGGTGTGAGCAATGCCAGCGCGAGATGGAACGGGACCCATGGGAATGGGCCCGATGAGCGGCGGAGGCAGAGGGTGGTGCAATCCCCATCATGCAGGGATCAGATCACCAATTGGGGGTTATCCCACCTTTGTGCCTTCTGGTGGAGGTATTCCCTCCAGGTTTGGAATGTGGCCTCTGAATCCCTATTATGGGGGGTGCAGAGCTTTTCCCCGTCGTTTCTTTGGCCGCGGCAGGGGCCTGAGGAGACGGTGGTGGTGAAACAGAGGAGGTAAAAAGATGTATTACGGACGAGGATATGGAAGAGGTGTTGGCATGGGATATGGCCGGGGTATGGGCTTCGGTTTTAGGGGATACTCACCCCCCTGGCCTTATGTCGGAATCGGCCGGGGAGGACTCCCCCGTTGCTGGGCTTACGGAGGATATTCGTCGGCTGCTGCCTATGGGCCAGCGACCCCTTATTCGCCGGGTCCTTGGGCATTCGGAAGGGCACCTTACTCCGCTCCGGACGAGATTCGCTTCCTTAATGACCAGGCGGCTATGATCAAGGAAGAACTGGAAGCTATAGATGCCCGGATCAAGGAACTGGAGAAGGAAAAATCGCCGGGGGGTGAATCATGAAGATCTGCATTACCTCAACGGGCCCCACACTGGGTTCAAAGATAGATCCCCGCTTCGGCCGCTGCCAGTATTTTATCATCGTCGACCCGGATACCTTGGCTTTCGAGGCAGCGGAGAATCCCAACCTTAGCGCGGCCGGGGGAGCCGGGATCCAATCCGCCCAGTTCATCTCCAATAAAGGAGTTGAAGCAGTAATCACCGGACAGGTGGGGCCCAATGCCTTCACCACTCTCCAGGCAGCTGGGATCAAGATTCTTACCGGGGCCTCCGGAACCGTAGAGGAGGAGGTGGAGAAATATAAAAAAGGCCAACTTTCTTCTTCTCCCCAGGGTCCCACCGTCCAAGCACACTTCGGAATGGGCATGGGAGGCGGAATGGGTAGAGGAATGGGGCGTGGCATGGGGATGGGTAGAGGCTTTCAGCCCCCCTCCCCTTCCCAACCTTCAGCGGCTGCTCCCCAGGAAGAATTAAAGGCCGTGAAAGAACAGTCCCGGCAACTGAAAGACCAGTTAGACAGCGTTATGCAGAGAATCGAAAAGCTGGAAAAGAAAAAATGATGAACCCCCATTTAATCAATACCCTCTCCCCTCGTTCGGGGAGAGGGCCAGAGTGAGGGGGGAAGGAGGACTAAATGCCCAGAGGAGACGGAACCGGACCCCCAGGAGGGAGCGGCCGGGGAACAGGAAGGGGAATGGGCCGGGGGGGTGGTGCGGGAGCCGGCCTTGGAGCTGGAAGGATGGGTGGAACGAGGGCCGGCGCAGGTCCGGGAGGAGAATGCGTGTGCCCGAAATGCGGGACGACCGTTCCTCACCAGGCCGGAGCACCCTGTTTTCAGATGAGCTGCCCGAGCTGCGGGACCAAGATGGCCAGAAAATAGAAAAATCGAGGAGGAGGGAATGCCTGACTTCAAGGGGAGAAGTATTGATCGAGCGAGCGTGAAAATGATGGAGAAGGCAGCGGCTGAAAAGGTCAGCACCGCCTTTGATCGGGCCGAAGAGATGAAGCCGTGCCCGATCGGGGCGGAAGGCAGTTGCTGCAAGAACTGCAGCATGGGTCCCTGCCGGGTCCCCGCTCCCAAGAAGAAGGCCGAGACCGAAGCGGAAAAAGCCAAACGGCGCGGAGTCTGCGGAGCCACAGCGGAGACCATTGCTGCCCGGAATTTCATACGCATGATTGCAGGAGGAGCGGCCGCCCATTCCGACCATGGGCGAGGGGTGGCCGAAACCTTTTTGGCCGCGGCCAGAGGACAAGCTCCGGGTTATGAAATTAAAGATGAACAAAAACTTTTCCAGTTGGCCATGGATTTCGGGGTGGAAATCGGGGATCGTTCCGTCCGGGACATCGCCATTGAGGTAGGGGAGAAGGCCCTGGCCGAGTTCGGGAGGCAGGAAGGGGAGATTGTTTTCCTGAAAAGGGCCCCGTTAAAACGCCAGGAGTTGTGGAAGAAACTGGGAGTTGCCCCACGGGGCGTGGACCGGGAAGTGGTGGAGATCATGCACCGGACCCACATGGGGGTGGATCAGGATTATAAGAATCTCCTTTTACAGGGAACCCGGGCAGCCTTAGCCGACGGCTGGGGCGGTTCCATGATTGCGACAGAGCTTCAAGATATCCTCTTCGGAACCCCAGTTCCAATCATCGGAAAAATAAACCTTGGGGTGTTAAAAAGAGACGGAGTAAATATCATTATTCACGGCCATGAGCCCCTTCTCTCCGAAATGATTGTTGTCGTTTCCCAGAACCCGGAGATGATTCAACTGGCCAAATCCAAGGGAGCCCAGGGGATCAACCTGGCGGGAATCTGCTGCACGGCCAACGAGATCCTTATGCGGCACGGTGTTCCTCTGGCCGGGAATTTCCTCCAGCAGGAGCTGGCCATTGTCACCGGAGCGGTCGACGCCATGGTGGTGGATGTGCAGTGCATCATGCAGTCTTTGCCGGATGTAGCCCAATGCTACCACACCAAGGTAATCACCACCTCTCCCAAAGCGAAGATCCCGGGCGCCCAACACATCGAGTTCAGCGAGCACAATGCCATGGAATCGGCCAAGGCCATCGTTCGGGCGGCCATCGAGAATTTCCCCCGCCGGGGAAAGAATATCGATATTCCCGGGGAGAGCGCGGACCTGGTCGCCGGCTTCAGCCACGAGACGATCAACTACCTTCTGGGGGGACTCTTCCGGGCCTCCTACCGCCCCCTGAACGACAATATCATCAACGGAAGAATCCGGGGTATCGCTGGCGTGGTCGGCTGCAACAACCCCCGGGTCAAGCATGACGATATTCATGTGGCCATGGTGAAGGAGTTGATCAAGAACGACGTCATCGTCCTCCAAACGGGCTGCAGTGCCATGGCCTGCGCCAAGGCCGGCCTGTTGACCCCCGAGGCCGCCAGCCTCTACGCCGGTCCAGGTCTGGCGGAGGTTTGCGAAGCGGTTGGCATCCCTCCGGTTTTGCACCTTGGTTCCTGCGTGGATAACTCCAGGATCCTGATGGCCGCCACGGCGGTGGTCAAGGATGGCGGGTTGGGAGATGATATCAGCGACCTGCCCGCTGCGGGAGCGGCGCCGGAATGGATGAGCGAAAAGGCCATCTCCATCGGACATTATTTTGTGTCCTCCGGGGTCTTCACGGTATTCGGGGTGACCTGGCCCACAACGGGAAGCGAAGAACTGACCCGCCATCTGTTCGAAGATTTCGAAAAAATGCTCGGAGGGAGGTGGGCTTTCGAGCCCGATCCTCTGAAAGCGGCCAGGTTGATGATTGCCCATATCGATAAAAAACGCCAGGCCCTCGGGCTGGACAAGAAGCGCGAGCGAGTCCTTTACGATATGGCCATGAGGCGCGAACTGGATGCCGTCTGAATGGGTCGTAGGACGATCTACATCTCGGAAGACGATATGGTGGCAGATATCCTGGAATGTTGCCCATTGGCTGCCCGGGTGATGGAGAAATATTTTGGGCGGGTTTTCCTCCGCCGGGACGACCTGGACAAAATTTCTTTGCGGGTGGCGGTGGTTCTCCAACGTCAACAGATGCATTCTATCCTGGTCGAGCTGAACCGGATCTGCCTATGAAAAGAGAAAATATCTGGAGGGTCCGCCCCTTATCCTACCCGGGAAGCCAAGCCGCCGGAGGAGTATTTTGCCAACCTGCGGAAGCTGGAGGAGGAAATCAAAAAGTAATGGATAACCAGACACAAATGGCCAAAGAAAAAACCTCTGCCAAATATGTCTTCGGCCCTGTGCCTTCGCGAAGGCTGGGGCGATCACTGGGCATTGACCTGGTACCCCTCAAGACCTGTACCTATAACTGCATCTACTGCCAGCTTGGCATAACTACGCATCAGACACTTGAGCGAAGGCCATACGCCCCTGGCAAGCTGGTAGTAGAGGAACTTCAAGAAAAACTCTCCTCCCTTTCATTTGCACCCGATTATATCACCCTCTCCGGCTCCGGCGAACCGACGCTGAATTCCCGGATCGGATGGGTCATCGAACAGGTGAACCGGATGACTTCCGTTCCCGTAGCGGTTTTGACTAACGGGTCTTTGCTTCACCTGGAATCCGTGCGGGAAGCCCTCCTGGGCGCCGACCTGGTCATCCCTTCCCTGGATGCGGCCAGCCCTATTTTTTTCCGATCCATCAACCGCCCCCATCCTTCTCTGCGGTTGAGTCAGGTCCTCCGAGGGCTACAAGAATTCCGCAAAGAATACCCGGGCCAGATATGGCTGGAGGTGATGTTCTGCGGCGGGTTCAACGATGACCTGAAGGAAATCCAAAGGCTCCGGGAAGAAATCGATAAGATCGGCCCGGACCGGATTCAGTTGAATACCGTCGTCCGTCCGCCGGCCGAGGATTTCGCCTGCCCCCTGAGCCTGGAATCCATGGGAAAGATCTGCCGGATTTTCGGAAATCGCGCCGAAATCATACCCGGCGAAAGTCCGGCCCGGACCGGTAAGTTTTACGGGGAAATCGACGGCGATATCCTATTGCTGCTTTCCCGAAGGCCCTGTTCTCTGGAAGACCTCTGCCAGGCCTTCGGGGTCTCCGAAGAGAAGATGGGGAATTGCCTGCGGGAACTGACGAGAAAAGGGGCGGTACGGTACGATATTCACAATCATACCGTTTTCTACAAGGCGGAAAAGGTGGAAGAAAAAAATTTGACCATAGCGAGGTGAAGGAATATGCCCATCTATGAATATCGCTGCCCATCTTGTGGCGGCATTTCGGAGATCTGGGAAGGAGTGGGAAAGCGCAGCGACTCTTTACAATGTCAGCATTGCGGAGACACCCGTTTGGAAAAGGTCTTCTCCGTCTCCCATTCCTTGACCAACCCCCGGCCCAAAGGCGCCACCTGCTGCGGGCGGGAGGAGCGCTGCGATAAACCTCCTTGCTCCTCCGGCGGTACCTGCCGAAGGGACTGAGGACGGCTGAACTCCGACTCATTGGGAAGGTGAAGGAAGCCCGCCGGAGCGGGATTCCTTCGTTGGGCTCGCAATGAGCCTTTTTCTGATTTCATACGATTTCAGCAATTCTCTGCGCATAAGAAATGCCCCGAGTTTGTGCTGTTAGAAAAGAAATGTCGGATTCAACCAACAAGGTAGAAAGGAGGTGAGTCAAGATGTGCCAGGGAAACAAAGGTTGTGAGCATCCGGAGAAGTTGAAAGGCGAACCGCAGGATTGTTCTCCCAAACAGATTGCCGAGTGCCATCCGGAGGTCAAAGCTAGTGAGCATCCTTGCACGGAGAAAAAGAAAGAGTAGCCATTTTATTGCCAGGGGGGTGCTGGCGGCAGGCGCATGGGGCTTCATCTTTTTGCTGCTTTCTCTTGAGGCTCAGGCGCGCCCAAAAATCCTGGACATAAAGCACTGGTCGGCTCCGGACCAAACCCGTATCGTCCTTGATCTTTCGGGGCCGGCCTCCTATGAGCCCTATGCTTCTTCAGATTCTCTCACTCTTGCCTGGGTGATCAAAAATGTGCATTTCCCGGGCGGGGAGAAGATTGTACCCATCAATGATTTGGTGATGAAAAAATTTCATTTGCAGGCCCTGACCCCGCGGCGCGTGCGATTGACAGTGACCCTGGTTCAGCCTGTGGAGGCCAAAATTTTCGCCCTGAAGAAATACCTTGATAGACCGGATCGATTGGTGATCGATCTGGTTCGTCCCGATCTGGAGGTGAAAGAGAAAAATACCCGGAAAGAAGCCCGAGGCCTCAAAACCCAAAAAACCCGCATCGTGGTGATTGACCCCGGCCACGGGGGGGAAGACCCGGGAGCGATCGGGCCGAAAGGGACAAAGGAGAAGGATATCGTCCTGGAGCTCGGTAAGAAAATTAAAAAAATCCTGGATCAGGAAAAGGGGATCCGGGCCTTTTTGACTCGCCAGGGTGATTATTTCATTCCCTTGACCCAGAGGGTATGCATTGCCCGCGAATACGGGGCTGACCTGTTCCTGAGCCTGCACTGCAACGGGCATCAGAAAAGACAATTGCGGGGAACATCTGTTTACTGCCTGTCCCTCAAAGAAGCCAGCGACGTGACCGCCCGGCTGCTGGCGGAAAGGGAGAATGCCTCGGATCTGATGGGAGGAGTGTATGAAAAAGGCGCCCCCGGCAGGATTCTGGATTCGATTCTCCTGGATTTGGAGCAGACCAGTTTGATCAACGCCAGTCTCACGCTGGGAGGAATCGCCCTGGGAGAGTTGAGACGCGTGAATGCCATTCAATATAGTATCCCCCGTCAAGCCCAATTTGCCGTTCTCAAGGCGCAGGACTTTCCTTCTCTTTTGGTTGAATGCGCCTATCTGACCCACCCGAAGGAAGAATTCCTTTTGCAGAATGCCAATTTTCAAAACCGGCTGGCCCGGGCTCTGGCGGAGAGTGTGAAAAAATTTCTGCCCTTGCTAACAATTCAGGAAGGGGAAGCGGGCAAAATGGTGAGGGACCATGGAACTTCGAATCACAATTCTTTGCGATGACCCGGCCGGTTTTGCGCCGCAATCACGGGAGAGCATGTAAGATCGGTATCCGAGGTTTGAACCCATGCCGGAGATCAATGTCCGTTCCAATCATTTCTCCCAAAAGTGCGCCAGTCGGCGTGATAGGGATAATTTGATATTTGAGATCGAGATGAGAGCTTTTCACTCGCTCCTCCGCTTTTTGCCTAAGCCCCGGCTGGCCATGGGAATGGGGACCGTCGGGTTGGTCCGGGCTTTAGACAGTAGGGGAATAGGAGTTGAAAGAAACCTTCCGAAATTGACCCGGGCGCGCAAAGTTCCCGCAATTCTCACCCTTTGTCAAGCCCCCTCCCCTGCTCTGTTTTTGAAGGAATGCCATCACCTCCTGCGGCCTGAAGGACGGATTTTCATTGGTTTTATCCCCCGCGAAAGCCCGTGGGGCCGGTTTTACGCCCAAACTCAGAAGAGGGGCCGCTCCATCCCTCGGTTGGCCGGGGTCTATTCGTTGAAGAAGGTGGAGCACATGATGATGGACGCCGGCTTTTCCATCCAAGGATATTTTTCCACTCTTTTTCAGAAGCCCGGGGGCGTAAGAGACATAGAGAATCCCATGAAAGGATATCTCCCCCAAGCGGGGTTTTTGATCATCATGGGTGAGCGGATGAACTGACTGGGGAAAAAGAGACCCATTGGAAATTCTTATTCCCCGGAAGGTTTTTTTCACGAAAGGAGTGGGCACGCATAAAGAAGAGCTCCGATCCTATGAACTCGCCCTGCGCGATGCCGGGATTGAGAAATGTAATCTGGTGCACGTCTCCAGCATCCTTCCGCCGCGGTGCCGGGTCATCTCGCGTACGCGGGGATTGAAAGCATTGGTGCCCGGCGGCATAACCTATTGTGTGATGGCCCGGTGCAGCAGCGCGGAGCCCCGCCGACTGATCGCCACCTCGGTCGGATGCGCCGTCCCGGCGAATCGAAGCCTCTATGGATATCTCAGTGAACATCATGCTTTCGGCCAATCAGAAAAAGAGGCGGGAGATTTTGCCGAAGACCTGGCAGCAGCCATGCTGGCCTCCACCCTGGGGATCGAATTTGACGCCGACAAAAGCTGGGATGAGAAGAAAGACTTCTATCGCCTGAGCGATAAGATCGTTCGGACCACGAATAGCACCCAGTCAGCCATCGTGAAAAATGGCTGGACTACTGTGCTGGCCGCGGCGATATTCGTTTTTTGAAAGATTATTTAGGAGAAGGTTCACATTCTGGGCCATGGATTTTGAGGAAAGGGCATGAAAAACAAGGAATCGAACCCTAAAGTCGAAGAGAGCATCAAAAGGGTTTTCAATGGACATTCTTTAAGCCGGGGGGAAATTCTTGATCTTTTGAGAATATCTCCCCACTCCGTCGATGCCGGGTTCGTCATGGCCGCGGCAAACACTCTAACCCGGATGTTGTCCAAAAATCAGGCGGAGGTCCATGTCCAAATCGGATTGAATCTCTCTCCCTGTCCGAATAATTGTGCCTTCTGTTCCTTTGCGGCTTCCAATGGGGTGTTCAAACAAAAAAGTGAGATGGAAGCCGAAGAAGTGGCCCGATTGGCCTTGAGAGCCGAAGCCGACGGAGCCAATGCCCTTTTCTTGATGGCCACGGGGGATTACCCCTTTGGAAAATACACCCAGATATCGCAAGAAGTAAGGGCCAGACTGAAGCCGGAAACGGTCCTGATTGCCAACATCGGTGATTTTCAATATGAAGAGGCCAAAAAACTGAAAGACACGAGCTTTATCGGGATCTATCACGCCGTCCGGATGGGGGAAGGGCGGGACACGAAGATCCCTCCAGAAACTCGCCTCAAAACCATGGAGGCCGCGAAGGAGGCAGGATTACTGGTGGGCACGTGCGTCGAGCCCATCGGGCCGGAACATACTGTGGAAGAAATCGCCGAGAAAATTCTCCTCGGGAGGGAAATCGAGCCTTGTTACAGCGGAGCCATGCGGCGGATCCCCATCCCGGGCACGCGGTTGGAAAAATACGGAACGATCAGCGAGTATCGCCTGGCCTTCTTGGTTGCGGTCGTTCGCCTGGCCATGGGAAGAGACATTATCGGAAACTGCACTCATGAACCCAACATGTTGGGAGCCGTGGCCGGAGCCAATCTCTTTTGGGCTGAAGCCGGGGCCAATCCCCGGGATACGAAGGAGGAGACATCTAAAGGAAGAGGATTGGGTGTAAAGGACTGCAGGGAAATGTTCGAGCAAGCCGATTTTCCTTTACTCCCGGCCCCCTCGGTAATTTACAGCCCAATTAAGCCAAGAAAGCCGGTATGAAGGATATTTTTTATGAAAAAAGAGAGGACCCATCCAGGATTGCCCTCTACTCAACCTTTTTGAATATCCTGGTCGCCGGAGGAAAAGGGATCCTGGAGAATTCATCACGGTCTGTCCTCTGAGGGGGCCAATTTAAATCGAGGTTCATGGCTCTCGGGTGGCCCTCGGGAGGGGGATTATCTCCGGGATCAGCGTAGAGGAAGCGGAATGAGGGTCGGAGGATTAAATGCCTAAGCTCCCGGGAAATACCTTCCAAATTAAACCTCCATCCGTCTTTCTTTTATCAGTCTTTCTTGGATTTTATCTCCTTGGCCATGGGGAAGTTTGGGGGACGGACTGGAAATTTCTTGAGAAAGATGACGAGGGAAGTTGGTTTTATAATTCTGAGACTATTGAATGTCTTTCTAATAACATGATCAGAGTCCGGACCAAGAAAATTTACGACGAAAAAGGTGTGTCCAAAGCTGTTGAAAAATATGGAAAGGATTATATGAATTTGGACCATGTTCTTAGCGTTTGGGAAATAGACTGTTTACAGAGAAAGTTTAAATTACTTTCAGCAATCTTTCATTCAAAAGATAATTCGATTATTCAGGATTACGATGATGAAAAAGTAAAATATTTTACTTTAGAAGATATTCCACCCGATTCATACATTGAATTGGTGCGCCAAAAGATTTGCAAGTAATTTGATTCTAAAATTCATTATTTTATGGTCCTTGGGGGTTTCATGCAAATATCGGCCCAGATCAGTTTGTATCCCCTAAAACAAGAAAGGCTTTCCCCAGCCATTGAAGAAGCCTGGAGGATCCTGGAAAAACATCAGCTGGATCTTAAAAAGGGAGAGATGAGCACGGTCGTCAATGGGGAGGCGGAAAAGGTTTTTGCCGCTATCCGGGATGTTTTTCTGAGGTCTTCAGAAAAAGGCCCGGTTTCGATGGTGGTTACTTTTTCCAACGCCTGCCCGATTTAATTACCTCATGATTCCCAAGACCCTGGACGTGGGTAGATAAAACACAAAAGCCTGCTTTTTTTCAAAAGGATTGGAAAGAAATTATCCCGCAAAAAGGAGGGCATTAAATGGCAGAAGTTATTCGATCAGAAGGTTTGTCAAAGAAATATGGGGAACTTGTGGCCGTGGATGGGGTGAGTTTTTCTGTTCATGAAGGAGAAGTCTTCGGTTACTTAGGCCCCAATGGGGCAGGGAAGACGACAACCATTCGGATGCTTGTAGGACTGACTCGGCCTACTTCTGGGGAGGCCCTTGTGAATGGCTACTCCATTCTTAGCGACCCGGTCCGTGCCAAAGAGAGCTTAGGGGTGGTTCCGGAATCTTCCAACCTCTACGGGGAACTCACGGCCTGGGAAAACCTGATCTATATGGCCCAGCTTTACGGTCTCCCTAAAAAAGATTGGGCGCCAAGGGCAGAGGAACTGCTAAAAGATTTCGGGTTGTATGAAAGGAAGGATAGCCGGTTTCAGGGCTTTTCCCGGGGTATGAAGCGCCGTCTGACCATTGCGGCGGGGCTGGTACACCGTCCTCGTCTGCTTTTCCTGGATGAACCAACTACGGGCCTCGACGTCATGAGCGCGCGGGGCTTAAGGCAGGTAATCAGGAAGTTTAAAGAGAAAGGAGTCACCGTTTTCCTGACCACGCATCTTATACAGGAGGCGGACGAATTATGCGACCGGGTGGCCATCATCGCCAAGGGACGGGTCCGGATCATCGATACTCCGACAAATTTGCGGAACCAGGCACAGGACACCGAAGTTTTAGAAATCAAGACTCATCCGGGGTTTCCCTCGGTTCCAAAAGAAATGGAAAGCTTTCCGGAAGTGGAGAGGGTGATTTTCTTAGAAGACAAGCTGAGGGTTTTGGGCAAGTCCGTTCATAAGGCCATCCCACGAATTGTTGGTTTTTTGAATGAAAAAGGAACGGAGATTCTCTCTTTCCAAACCAAGACCCCCACGCTGGAAGATGCCTTTGTTAAGTTGACCGGGGTGGACGCAGAGGTCATGCGGGTGGATAAACCCCAGAAGATGAAAGGTGTGGGATGATGAGAAAAGAAATCAAGAAAATTTATTATATCGCCCGTAAAGATCTGAAAGCCTATTACCTCAAACCTCCACTGATCAGTTGGGGACTGATGCTGCCGATCGTCTTCATCCTGGCCTTCTATTTTAGGAATCCCCAGGGGATCGAAGAGGTTACTCCCGGGCTGGTAGGATTGACGATCCTCTTTTCAGCCACTTCCATGGCGGCCATCGTCATTACCTTCGAGAAGCGCACCGAAGCCCTGGAACGGCTCTTGATGGCCCCCCTGAGCCTTCGGGCCATCCTCGTGGGCAAAACGCTGGGGAGTGCTTTTTTTGGTCTCCTGATGGGTTTCGTGTCCATGGTCCTGGTCACCTTATTCTTCGGTCTGAAGATCACGAACCCGCTGTCGCTGGCTCTCGCCCTGATTCTATCCTCTCTAGCCTTTGCCCTGATCGGAATCCTCATTTCTGTTGGGGTAAGAGAGATTTTTGAAGCCATGACCATGGCCAATTTCTTTCGCTTTCCCATGGTCTTTCTGTGCGGAGTCTTTTTCCCCGTAAAGGCTATGCCTGTTATCCTCCAGGTTGTCGGGTTCTGCCTGCCCCTCACCTACTCTGTGGATGCCCTGCGGCAATCCCTCCTCCCCGATGGCGGATTGCTGCATCGCTGGGTGGACCTGCTGATTTTGGCCGGATTTACCTGAATGCTCTTCTTTCTGGCGCAAAAGGTTTTTGCCCGAAGAATTCAGCAGGAATACTAAGACGACCCGTCGGGGCGCCCGTAGCAAAGGAAGAGCCGCGACCGAGAAATGAGGTCCGAAAAATGAAGATTCTCTCAAACCTGATCGCATCTTTAAAAGGTAAAGATCATCCGGTCAAAGAAGTTCTGACCGGGGCTTACTGGACTGGGGTCGTAAGTGGGGGCTGCGGCCTGGCTTCTGCCTTTCGGCACAAAGGAGATCCTCACTGGCAAGGGGTACGAGATGTGGGCCGGCGGTCTCTCTTTTTACGACCGGTTCCTATTCGGCCCGCATGCTGAGGGAGCGATTTTGAAAGGGAAAATTGCTGCCGTATGTCGGAGTGCGAAGAAGGGATTTCCTAAACAAGATATACTCTCCGGCTTTTTCGAAAAAGGCCAAGCGTTGTTCGGCGACGCCCACGCCGGAACGGAAAAAGAGGTGAGCATTCTGCTCAAAGAAAAGGTGGACCAGCTTTCCCGAAAGACGGGCCTTACCTTCCCTGCCGGGGCCTTCGCCGAAAATCTGCTGGTTGAAGGACTGGATCAGGACAAATTAATCCCCGGGCAGTGTCTCAAGGTCGGGAAAGTCATTCTTCAGATCCAGCAAGTGGGAAAAGAGGCTGGGACTCAGCATTCCTACCAATACCAGGGATATTCCCTTTTACCCCACTTCGGGATTTTCGCCAAAGTCATCCAAAGCGGCATGGTAAAAAATGGAGCTGAGGTTGAATTGCTGAACTCTGCGCCCTGAACTCTTCGCCAAGCTTGGAATGGGCAAAAGGGATTTTGCCGAATTGATTTTGAGAATGGAAATCTTTTGCAAATGGATGACCTGAAGCTTTTTCTTCGCCAGAAGAGGATGAAATATACCAGGCAGAGAGAGGCAGTCTGGTCAGCTTTCCATAACCTGGAAGCACAACACCCCTCTAGCGAAGAGATTTATTACCAGTCCAGGTCGATTGCCCCCCGGCTCAGCTGGGCCACCGTTTATAGAACTTTGAGGTGGATGAAGGATCTGGGAATTATAATCGACAGAGATTTCGGCAACGGCCGCACCCGCTTTGAACCCGGCGGGAAGGGGCTCACTCACGCCCATCTGGTTTGTCAGCGGTGTGGAAAGGTCACAGAATTAGAGGAAAGGGCCATTAAATCCTTCTGGAAGAAAGCGGCGAAAAAATATCGGTTCGAAGTTTTCCGTGAGAGAGTAGAAGGTTACGGGCTTTGTGGAGAATGCAAAGAAAAACCCGGAATGATCGAGTCCGATGAAAATCATCCTCGATGATCAATCTCGAACTTTTGCGCAGAAGGTTAACGAGATAACCGGGCAGAACATCGATGGGTGTTATCAATGTGGAAAGTGTACGGCCGGCTGCCCTATTGCCTACACCATGGAAATTCCACCCCATGAGATCATCCGTTTTGTCCAACTGGGGTGCGAGCAGGAAGCGCTGAGTTCCCGGACGATCTGGCTTTGTGCTTCCTGTGAAACCTGCACCTCCCGCTGCCCCAAGAACATTGACGTTGTGGCAGTCATGGATGCGCTGCGCATCCTGGCCTTTCAGCAGGGTCAGACAAGAGCAGAGAAAGAAATTACCCTTTTCCATAAACTTTTCCTGCGGGTGGTGGAGCGGTTTGGTCGAGTTCAGGAACTCTGCCTCATGGGAATATATAACCTGCTTACCCTAAATCCATGGAAAGATTGGCGACTGGCAAAGAAACTGCTAGCCAAGGGCAAACTCAAGCTGGCTTTTCCCAAAGTCAAAGGAGTGAGGGAATTTCAAGAGGTTTTCAAACGGGTCCGAGCATCCCGGGAGGAAGGGCTTTGAGGAAGGAACGACTTAAAGATGGTCGTCGATTTATCCGTCCTGGATAAAAACGAAATCGCCTAAGAGGGGGAGTTCTTAAAATATGTCGGAAATCAGACAGAATCCCATCACCAAAGATTGGACCATCATAGCCAGCCAGACCTGGGTCATTCCCAAAGATCATCAGCCTTCCTTTGGACAGATCGATGACCTTCAGTTAAAGGACGTGGCCGGAACTCTAAATCAAATTTCGGGACGCCTTTATCAAAAGCTGCATGACCCTGACTATAACCTGACCTTGAATACCCCACCAGTCCGGGAGGCCCGGCAGGAATGTTGCCACTGGCACATCCAAATCCTCCCCCGAATGGGTATTTACTCAGGGGTTGAGCTGGGGTCCGGCATATACATCGCCATGATCTATCCCGAAGAAGCCGCTCTATTTCTGCGGGAAGGAATGGGAGGAGGTGAAAATCTATGCTCATTCCGCAAGAAGGATGCCGATTGAAGTACGGGCAGACGGGGACTATTTTCGAGGTAAAGAAGATTACCAATCAATTTGTGATCTTAAACTCCCTGGATGGCTCGAGTCAGATTATGCTGGAAAAAAAGAGTTTTAGCTTCCCTTTGGAATTTGGAAAGGTTTCTCATACGGAAACAACCCACGAGGACTCTGCTCAGGATATTCTAAGCCCAAAGGGCCTCCATCAACGAGCGGGGAGGCAGGAGAAGTCGATTCAGCTTTCGAGGAAGTAGGAATGGGCGGGAGGGAAATCGAATTCGGTGAAAAACTGATGAAAGGGGTTGCTGCTTTTCCCGGGGTAGCGTTGGGAAAAGTTGGAACCAGTTGATTGAACCAGACGGATCCGGGGGGTAAAAATGGCATCGGAGTTGGACAAGATCGCCGAAGAACTTGAGAAGGAAGTTTGGACGGGTTATACGGAAGTGGTCATTGACCATGCCCAGAATCCGCGCAACGTGGGAAGTATCCAAAATGCCGATGGCTTCGGCATGGTTACGGGACCGTGCGGGGATACGATGGAAATTTGGCTTCGGGTGAGAGAGGAGGTTATCAAAGAGGCTACTTTCTGGACGGACGGTTGCGGGACCACCATCGCTGCCGGAAGTATGGTTACGGAGCTAACCAAAGGAAAAGCCATCCGGGAGGCCATGAAAATCAGCCAGAGGGATGTGCTGGATGCATTGGGAGGGCTCCCTGAGGAGAGCCAGCATTGCGCCCTGCTGGCCGCAAACACCTTAAAAGAAGCAGTAAAGGACTACGTGACCTACAGGAACGAACCCTGGAAGCGAGTCTACCAAAGACGTTGAGATTGGGACCGGGGGGCAAGGAAGGAAATTTCAACGAAGGATAACGAAGATGAAAAACTATTATCAGGTACTTGGCATTGATCGGGCGGCCGGCCAGGAAGAAATTAAGAAAGCGTTTCGAAGAATGGCTTCTCTCTATCATCCCGACCATAACCCTCAGGCCCCGAAGGAAGCGGAAGAGAAGTTCAAGAAGATCAACCAGGCCTATGAAGTGCTGGGTGATGAAGCGAGGCGGCGGCAATATGATCGTCTAATCCATCAGCGCAGACCCCGGAGTAGTGAAGTTACCATGGAAGAATTTCTGAATTGGCGTTTTACCGGCAGCGATATTCTGGAAGAACTGCTGAGAGAGTTTTGCGCCCGAACCGTCATATTTGATGAAAATCCACGATCAAGGCCCTGGGGATGTGGCCGGGGGCGCGGCCGACGCTGTCGCCCATTTTATTCCGATGATGAAACCTGAATATGGATTCATTTCGGGAGGACTTGCCGGTATACCATAGGGAGGAAACGAAATGTCCACGATGACCGGAAGGGAATACATCGAGTCGCTCCGGGCCTTGAAACCGGAGGTCTATTTTTTGGGTCAGAGGATCAAGAGTATCGTCGATGAGCCCATGTTCCAGCCCCATCTTCATGGGGCGGCTATGACCTATGAGCTGGCTCATCATCCTGAATATGAAGAGATCATGACCGCCACTTCTCATTTAACCGGTCAAAGAATCAACAGATTTACCCACATCCACCAAAGTATCGATGATTTGGTTAAAAAGGTGAGGATGATGCGGCTCCTCGGTCAGAAGACCGGCTCGTGTTTCCAGCGATGTGTTGGCTTGGATGGCCTGAACGCCATCTACGTGACCACCTACGACATGGATCAGAAATACGGGACGGATTACCATGAGCGATTCAAGAAATACCTGCTGGAGGTGCAAAAAAACGATTGGATGCCTGCCGGGGCCATGACGGATGCCAGGGGCGATCGGAGCCTTCGCCCTAGCAAGCAGAAGCGTCCGGATGTCTATCTTCACGTAAAGGAAAGATTGAAGGATGGGATCATCGTTTCCGGGACCAAGGCGCATATTACGGGGGCTATTAACAGCCACGAGATTATTACGATGCCCACCAGGACCATGACCGAGGAGGACAGGGATTACGCCCTCTCCTTCGCCATTCCCGCTGATACAAAGGGTGTCACGTTCGTCTTCAGCAGGCAGACGAACGATACCAGGCGTTTAGATGGGGTGCTCGACGCCGGAAATCCAAAGTATGGCATCGTAGGCGGGGAGGCGGTGATCATCTTCAAGGATGTATTCGTCCCCCGGGAGAGGGTGTTCATGGCCGGTGAGTATGATTTTACGACCGAACTGGTAGAGACCTTTGCTGGATACCACCGGAGTAACTACGGGGGTTGCAAGGTGGGATTGGCTGATGTCGTCATAGGCGGATCGAGCTGGATAGCCGAGGCCCACGGCATCGGCAATGCCTCCCATATCGTTGATAAACTGACCGAAATGACCGCCATGGCGGAGACCTGCTGGTCCTGCACCTTAGCCTGCTCCTATGAAGGATACCGAACTCCCTCCGGGGCATACCACATAAATCCTCTTCTAGCGAATGTGACCAAGCTGAACATAACGAAGATGGTCTATGAATGGATGAGGTTGGGCCAGGACATCGCCGGCGGAAAGATTATAACTTTGCCGTCCGAGAAGGACCTTGACAGCCCTGAGTCGGGCAAAATTTTGGAGGAATGTTTTTCCGGCAGGGATGGGGTTCCCCCTCGGGATATCATCAGGATGTTGCGGTTGATCGAGAATATGTCTGTCGGAGCAGGGCTTCCCGAGGCCATGCATGGGGCGGGTTCTCCTGCGGCTCAGAAGATCATGATTGCCAGAAGAAGTGGAATGGAAAAGAAGATAGAGCTTGCCGAGACCGTAGCGGGCATAAGAAAGGATCGATACTTCGAAACCATCGTTGGGAACGAGGAGAAAGCGCATTGGGATGAGGTCAGGAAAAAGATAAAAGAGCAAAGGACCCAAATATATTAAGGGCCTTTCTCTTATAAGGTTTCTTGGCGCCCATGTTGACAATTGGAGTAAGGTACTGCGGTGGATGTAATCCCCAGATAGACAGATCAAGGATAGTGATGGAGCTGAGAGAGGGTCTCAAAAAGATGGGCCGAGAGCTAGATCTAACTACTGAGAGGGATAAGTCTGTTGACGTGGTGCTTCTGGTAAATGGATGCCCGCATGCCTGCCTTGAGGGAGAACACCTTGAATCCGGTCGTGGTCAGCATGTGATATCGGTAAGGGGTGAGATGGTTGATGATCAGTACGTTGAAGAGGGCGATATCGCCAAAATTTTAATCCAAAGGATTGGCTCGTTTCTTTAGCCGACTTCTCGGGTTTGCCTGCTGTGCCCGTTTTCGGTGCTGGATGTGCTTGCATTCTTGGTTATCAATGAGGCGAAAGAGTGAGATCGCTAATAAGGCCACGCCAATAATGATTTAAGGGGTTTATATTCGCATCACCATCTGAATAGCCAATGAACATGAAAGCCCAAATTCAGGTTAGTCAAGATGTCACCGAATGGAAAAGAAAATAATCTTCATAAGAATTGCTTTGCCTGCGGTTCGAATAATGGCGTAGGGCTCCGGCTCAAATTTGATGAAAGAGATGATGGTTCCGTGGTGGGCTATTTCACCGCCGATCCGAGATTCGAGGGCTATCCGGGTATCGTCCACGGAGGAATTATAGCCACCCTGCTGGACTCGGCCATGAGTCACTGTCTCTTTAAAAAGGGCCTTATGCCCCTAACGGGTAGATTATCGATTCGATATTCCTGCCCCATCCGGGTTGGAACCGTCGTCAAATTGGAAGCAAGAATTATTAAAAGGTCTCATAAAATATTTTTCTTGGAAGGAAAAGCCATTGTTGAAGAGAAAAAAATGGCATTTGCAGAGGCTAAATATATGCTACGGAGATAAAGTTTAATGACCTACATTTTATTTTTTATTACCGGGAGTGCAGTTTTTATGTTTCGTTGAAATATATTCTGATATTTTTCGGAATACGCACATGAAATTATTGATAAGAAGAATGATTAAAGATCGAAACCGGTCTCAGAAAAAAGTCTCTATTTTATGAGGACGAAATTGGATTGTTTCCCATGCTTTCTGCGCCAGGCCTTAGAGGCCAGCAGAATGGCAACGAAAGAGGAAGGCGCTCATAGAAGAGTCTTGGACTCAGCTCTATTGATTTTGTCCAATATCTCAATCCAGGCGTCCCCTCCTGAGATCGCCCTTCTTATTCACCAGAGGGTAAAATCGATCACTGGGAATCATGACCCTTATAGGGAAGCTAAAAGGAGGCAAAATGATTTGGCCCTGCAATATGAAAGTATTCTCTTTGCCCTAATTGCCGATATGTCCAACCCGCTGAATGCAGCCCTGGTGCTATCTGCCATTGGGAATTCTATCGATCTCGCCCCGGATTACCAGCCCCTTGACATTTATAAGAGATTTTTAGGAATGATCGGTAGTGGATTCGGGCGGGATGACTACAAACTTTTCTATGCAAAGCTGTATCAAATCAAATCCATTCTAATTTTGGGGGATAATGCGGGGGCAATTGTCTGGGACAAGATTCTCATTGAGGAGCTTCTTGAAAATTTCGATTTGAATATTATTTATGCCGTGAAGGGTCTTCCCATACTCCATGGCGCCACTCTGGAAGATGCTGAGTATGTGGGAATGGCCCAGCTGGTTAAGGTGATCTCCGACGGCTCGGAGGCCCCGGGAACCCTTCTCGACAGGTGCTCTCAGGAATTTATGCGTATATTTAGGAAATCAGACCTCATCTTGGCCAAGGGGCAGGGAAATTATGAATCCCTCAGCGGAGAGAATCGTCCGATCTTCTTTTTGCTTCGGGCAACATGCCCCGTTATTGCCGAGGATATCCAGTGCGGCGTCGGAGAGCTGATTTTGAAAGCGCAGTTAAATTAATAAGAGGGATGAATCATGGTTACGCAATGTGCCAGCTGTGGCAAGGAAATAGAAAAGAGCCGCGGTTATGAACATCGCGGAAATGTGTATTGTGAGGACTGTTATATGGATATCCTGTCGCCTCCCAGAGCCTGTGATCCCTGGGCGGTTCATTCGGCTAAGACCTTCTTGGAGGGAAAAGACAAGCTCTCGGCACTAACTCCCCGCCAACTCAAAATTGTCAATTATATTAAAGAAAAAAGTGAAGTCACTGCTGAGGAAATTATGCAGAATCTTAATTTGCCGGAAAAGGAATTAAAGAGGGAATTCGCTATATTGAGGCACATGGAGATCCTTGGAGCAAAGAAAAAGGAAGGAAAGGTTTTCTATGCGATGTTTCCGGAAAGACCATAAGTAATTTCGGGAGAGGCGAATTAGAGAAATCGGACATAAGCCTGGACCTCCTTTTTCCAAAGCCCTGGTTGACCCTTCCGATCGCGAATGGCAGTTAAGGGAGTATTCTAAAGGCATGCGGAAACGTGTCTCGCAATGGCCTTACGCCAATCAAGTCCGCGACTGGCGCATCTGCGCCGGCTTCGCCCAAATCTTGATTGCCCAGGCCTGAAGTCAGAGGATTATGAAGGGAAGGTCAAATGTCTGCAAAAGTATTTTTAATCAGGATGGTAGTGGCACTGGCGGCCGTCCTGAGTTTTGCCGCCCATAAGTGGACAGGTTTTGAGCCGCTCAAGTGGCTTGGCCTGATTTTTTATTCCATTTGTTTTTTCATGTACTTGAGAACCTTGCTGCTTGCTCTTTTCCGGACCCAGCGGGTTACGGCGGACCTCTTGGTCGTAACGGTTATGGGGGTCTCGTTTCTGGCAGGACAGCCCCTCGGCGGTGGGCTCCGAGTATCTTCCGGGCCTTGGCATAAGGTCCTCTGTAGAAGGACGTGAGGTGGTTTTGGGTCCTACGGAAACAATGACGGCGTTGGGGATGACCGCCTCTTCGGCTTTAAAGATCAAAGGAAAGGCCACCTGGATCGGCATTGACGGTAAGGTCGCCGGCGCTATCGTCATCCAGGACGAGCTGAGAGACTATGCCGAAGGCCTTGGCCAGGCACTTCACGACTTGGGGGTAAAAAGGGTCTTACTGGCAACCGGCGACAATGAAGAGTCCGAAGCGCGGCGTGTGGCCCAGCTCATCGGGACGGACGGATACCGATGGGGATTGAAGCCGGAGGACAAAACAGCGATTGTGAAAGACCTCAGTGCTCAAGGCCCCACGGTCATGGTTGGTGACGGCGTGAATGACGCCATATCGCTGGCCGCGGCAGATGTGGGGATTTCCATCGGACGCACCAAGGCCGATCTAGCCATCAAATCGTCCGATATCATCGTGCTGCGGGACGACGCCATAAGTCTGCTGACCATTGTCCAAACCGGCAAGAAACTGATCCGCGTCGTCAAGCAGAATTATGCCTGGGCGGTCGGCTTTAATGCGGCCGGAATTGCCCTGGCCACAGCCGGCTTTCTGAGCCCATGGCTGGCGGCCCTGTTGCACCACATCAGTTCCGTACTTGTGGTGCTTAATTCCGCCCGGCTGGTTCGTAATAAAGGCGCCGGTTGAAAGCGGCCAATCCTGGACTTTGCGCAGCGGAGAATTGATCCGGTTCTTTAAGAAGAAACCATGTAGCGAGGTCAAAATTGAAGGGACCCTGCGCGCGGCCAATGTTGGCCATCACAATCAGAAGATAAGCTCAGGGGTACAAAAAGGAAATAAAAATGGAACGGAAGGAAGAGGTGCGAGAGCTTGGAGCCAGAGCCCAGGCACTTGAAACCCGCCTCCATTGGCTGGAAAGGCGAATCAGAAAAATTGAACCTAGGCCCAGTTCTTCTCTTTTCAAAGGCATTGTTGACCCAGGAAAATGTCAGGGGTGCGGATTATGCGAAGGCCGCTGTTCGGCTGGTGCCATTGTGATCCAGGGAATCGCAAGGATTAATCCTGACCGCTGCGTTGGCTGTGGACATTGCGTTGAGATATGTCCGCAGGGAGCAATTTCATTGCGTGCCGAAGGCTTTAGCCACAGAAGACAAGCCGGAAGCCTTTTGTAGGAAAGTCTGGGGGCAGGTTATTGTTGGACAACCATCACCGGGTCGTTAATTATCTGCGTCTATCCGTCACGGATCGCTGCAACCTGAGGTGTGTCTATTGTATGCCGGAACAGGGTGTTCAGTTCATGCCCCATGACCAGATCCTCACCTATGAAGAGATGCTCCACCTTGTTAGGCTCTGCGTCCGGCAGGGTATTCGCAAAGTTAGGCTTACAGGGGGCGAACCCCTGGTCAGGAAGGAATTCATAGGGTTCGTTGAGAGACTCTGCAACCTCGAGCGTCTTGAGGAGATCACCTTAACCACCAATGGGGTTTTTCTCAAGGATTTTGCTCGCGGCCTCAGGGAATGCGGCATCTGCCGCATTAACGTGAGCATGGATACCCTCAGGCCAGATCGATTCCGTCAAATCACCCGACGCGATGACTATGAAAGGGTCTGGGAAGGAATTGAAGAGGCCGAGCGAGCCGGGTTCAACCCCATCAAGCTAAACGTGGTGGTCATGAGGGGGATCAACGATGATGAGGTTCCGGATTTTGCCCATCTTATCCGAAAAAAACCCTACCACGTCCGGTTTATAGAACTGATGCCCATGGGAAGGGAAAATTCATTCTGGACAGCCGAAAGATTCATAGCCGCAAGGGAGATCTTTTATGGAATCCAGACTCTGGCTACCCTTAAGCCGATCGGCCACAATCCGTTGGATGGCCCTGCG
>Ga0315278_10000674_pt1 | contig 29875 bp, 29 predicted proteins | sample YL17G06_0_MG_FD_203880 | JGI IMG/M metagenome (GOLD analysis project Ga0315278, IMG submission 203880) | Sediment microbial communities from Yellowstone Lake, YNP, Wyoming, USA - YL17G06_0 | ecosystem: Environmental > Aquatic > Freshwater > Lake > Sediment | place: USA: Wyoming | collected... | reverse complement strand
CCCCCCTGCGACAAGGTCCGCCTATGCCTGAGGGCGGGCACGAAACGGGCTAGCCCTCGATGAAGAGCGCAAGGTCCGGGCAGTTCGTCTCGCAGAGGCGGCACGCGCTGCAGGCGTGCGCCCTCGGAGCCTCCACCACTCGATATCCCTTGGCGTTTGGCGCCCCGGAGAGGCAGAACACGCCTTTCGGGCAGTACAGGGTGCACAGGCCGCACCCCTTGCAGACCTCGGCGTTGATGTAGATTTGTGTTGCGCTCATGAAAACTGACCTCCCAGCTTCTCGATTGAGGACAGGATCTCGACGGGGCTGCGCGCCAAGTAGCAGCCGGCCTCTCGGAGGGCCGCGAGCTTCCTTTCGGCCGTCTCTCCCTCTCCCGCGATCAGGGCGCCGGCGTGCCCCATCTGGGCGCCCGGCGGCGCCGAGCGGCCCACGATCATGGCGACCACGGGCTTGGTGACCTCTCGGTGGATGAATGCCGCCGCTTCGTGCTCCATCGTGCCGCCGACTTCCCCGAGGAGGACGATCGCCCGCGTCTGGGGATCCTGTTCAAACATGGCGATCACGTCGCTCTGCGAGGTTCCCCACAGCGGGCCGCCGCCGATTCCAACCACCGTGGACTGCCCGAACCCGCGCTCCGAGAGGAGCCTGCACACCTCGTAGGACAAGGCGCCGCTCTTGGAGACGACTCCGATCCATCCCTTGCGAAGCACGCGGTTCGGGTGGACCCCGACCTTGCACGCGCCGGGCGAGACGAGGCCAGGCGTGTCTGGCCCGAGAACACGCGTGCCGCGCGCCGCGGCGCGGCCGAGGATGGCCAATAGATCGTGCTCGGGGATGCCCGCCGTCGTGAGAACGAGGAGCGGAATGCCGTTCTCGATCGCCTCGATCGAGGCGTCTTTGGCGAAGCGGGCCGGCACAAAGGAGAGGGCCACGTCGACCGATCCGCCGGCGACCGCGTCTTCGACGAAGTCGTACACGGGAATGCCGTGTACGGCCGTCCCGCCCTTGCCCGGCGTGACGCCTGCCATGACCCGCGTGCCGTACTCCTGCAGGACGGCGACTTGAAACGAGCCAACCTTTCCTGTGATTCCCTGCACCAGGACGCGCGTCGCTTCGTTCACGAGGATCGCCATTCGCCCTCCTCGGCCAGACGCACGGCCTCAGAGACCGCGGCCGCGAGGTCGTAGAGGGCCTCCACGCCGATCGCGCGCAGGATCGCCCGCCCCTCTTCTTCGCGAGTGCCGGCCATGCGGACGACGAGCGGGACGCGGAGCGCGTGCTCGTGGTAGTAGGCGACCAGGCCCTCGGCAATCTCGTCCATGCGCGTGAGACCGCCGATCAGGCTCACGAGCAGCGCCCTGACTCTTGGGTTGGCGAGAATGGCTCCGAGGGCTGCCTTCATGCCCGCGGCGTCCGCCGCGCCGCCGAGCTCGCAGAAGTCCGCGGCGCGGCCTCCCGCGTCCTGGATGAGATCGAGGGTGAGCATGCCGGTGCCCGCGCCGTCCGAGATGAGACCGATCTCCCCGTCGAGCGGCACATAGGTGAGCCCCGCCGCCTGGGCCAGACACTCAGCCGGGCTTCTCGTCGTGGGCGCCACGGCCTCTGCCTCCTCCGCGAGCGTCCGGAAGAGCTCTGCGTGCCGGAACGCTGCCTTGTCGTCCAGGACGAGCTTCGCGTCCAGCGCGACGAAACCGGCTTCGGTCAGCGCAAGCGGGTTGATCTCCACAAGCGTGGCATCCAACTCCCGGAAGGCCGCGAAGGCAGCCACGACGAGCGTGCGGAACTCCCTCAGACGATCGGCAACGCCGAGCAGCGTGGCGAGCCAGCGGACGTCGTGCTCGTCCGGTCCAGAGCACAGGTCGACCGCTCGTCGCACGACCGCGTGGGGATTCCTCCTCGCGGCCTCCTCCACGTCGACGCCGCCTGAGGCGCTCGCCAGGAGGACGGGCGCTCGGAGTGCTCGATCGATCAGGATTCCCAGGTAGAGCTCCTGGGCCGTCTCGACCCTCTCCTCGCCGAGCACGGCGCGGACGCGGTGTCCCCTCACGGACGCGCTCAGGAGGTCCTCGAGAGCCAGGGCGGCTTCTTGAGGGGTTGAAGCCGCGCGGATCCCACCGGCCTTGCCGCGCCCACCGACCGGCATCTGTGCCTTTAGGACCGCTGGGTAGACTAGACCCTCGAGGTCCCGCGCCGAGCGCAAAAGGGTCCCGCGAGGGACGGGAATGCCCCGCTCCTGCAGAAGCCTCTTCGCCTGGAACTCCAGCACGCGCATTATCTAGTCACCCCTCCCCGTGCAGCCGCGGTCGGCCGTGCGCCCTCTCGACGCCTCGGCTCCCGGCTACGGAAGGCGAACACCCTGCGCCTTTGCCAGACGGCGTAGGCTGGCGACATCTGGTGAGATCGGCTCGGGCATGGGCCGGACGGCCTTCTCGAGGAGGTCCACGTCCTTCAATCCGGTCGCCGTGATCGCGCACACCACCTTCTCCGAGCCCTTGACCAGTCCTCCGTCGACCAGCTTCCGCAGTGCGGCCACCGTGGTGGCCGAGGTCGTGCTCGGCAGGACCCCGTCTTTCTGGGCAAGGGCGAGCGCGTGGTCGAGGATCTCCTTCTCGCCCACCACGACCGAGAACCCCCCCGAGTCCTCAACGGCTCGCAGGCCCTTGTACGCCGCCCGGGAGGAACACGCGTGGCGCGCCACGCTCGCACCTTCCGAAACGGTCGCTGGAGCGCCCGGACCGCCGACCCGCGTCTCCGCAAATGCGCGGCCGGCCTGAGATTCCACGGCGATCATGGTCGGAAGCGCGTCAATCAATCCAAGTTCCTGGAGATCGACAAAGCCGCTCCAGATGCCAGCGAGTGCGAATCCTTGGCCCACGGGGACGAGCACCTTGTCGGGCGCCCTCCATCCCAGTGCCTCGCAGATCTCGTAGGCAACGGTCTTCTCACCCTCCTGGCTGTAGGGATCTCCGGTCGGGAAGGGCGTGTAGCTCGAGAGAGGCTGGAAGCCAAGCTCGTCCACGCACACCTTCATGAGGGCACAGCGGGCTTCGTACGTCGGAAGGGCTACAGAGAGCCCGCCGTAGGCGCGCACCTGCAGGAGCGCGACCGGCGACTCGAACGTCGTTTCAACGCTGACAACAGGCAGTCCGTACCGCGCCCCGGCCGCGGCAGCCGCGGCGCCCATGTTCCCTCCCGCCGCCACGAGGCCGTGCGCCCCGAAGTGCGCGGCGACGTTCCCTCCCACGGCGGCGCGCCGATCCTTCTCGGATCCGGTCGGGTTCCGGGACTCGTCCTTGACATGGAGCTCCTTGAGGCCGAGGGCTCTGGCCAGGTTCGGACAGGCGACGAGGGGGGTCCCGCCCGCGCCCAACGTCTCAAACGGATGGGCGGGGTCGACCGGGAGGAGGGGAAGGAAGCGCCGGAGGCCCTGGGGACGGGCCTTCTCCAGGGCTCGTTTTCGCACGGCTCGTGCCTGCTTGCGTCGGTCGTACCGCACTTGCAGGTTCGCGGCAAAGTCCTCGCGGCGGCAAGACGGACACCCTTCGAACAGGGGACCCGCGGGGAACTCGTCGCCGCAGTGCATGCACTCAAGGCCCGTGATGTACATCTCCTCCTCCTTCTTAGACACGACACCGCTTCCGGCTCGCGCTTAGTCTCGCGGGCCGCGAGTCGGGTGGGCCGCAGGCGGGTGCCTCGTCCGCGTGCCTGGCGGCCGACCAGTCCGCACATACTCCAAGACCTGCAACGCGGTTAGGCCTGCGAGGCCGAGTCGATCGAGCGTCGTCCCCTCGTTCCAGTAGTCAACTCCATCGACGGTCGACCAACCCGCGATGACGCTTCGGAGGGCGGGACAGGGAACCCCGACGCTCTCGCCGAGCGAGGCGAGCGGCACCAGTCCGTACGGGACGTCTTCGCGGATGTAGTCGAAGACGTTTGGCAGGACGTAGCCTGCGTACGCCCTGCAGTCCCGGAACACGTCGACCGTGGTGGCGCCGGACGCGCCGTAGTAGAGCCTCAGGCTGTCAGTCGCTCCGCAGGGCTCTAGGCCGAGCGTGCGCCCCAAGTCCAGGCGCTCGGCGTCCATCCGGTCCATCACCGCCGCGACCTTGGGCGTGGTTCCTTGCCGGTAGAACTCGAACGCTGGATTGCGCTCCAGCTCGCCCAGGTTGAGAAGCGCAATGGGCGCGTGCACCACCGGGTTGAAGTTGTCGAGATTCGTGTCCAACACCGTGTTGCCCGGGACGATCTGAGGCAGCGCTTCCTGGACCCTTTCCACGGCCTCGGGCGTCCGCTTGGCCGGGAACGCCGCAAGCTTCACTCGGGACTTGATTCCCGTGATCTTCACCTCGTTTTGCCCGATGGCCTCGCTCGCGAGCGGGAGGAGCGTCGTCTCCGCGACCAGGATCCGCGAGTCGAGTCGGTCGAGGAGCTGGCGGAGGCGGAGCGCCGCCCAGTACCCCGTTACGATGACGACGAGCTGTCCCGGCTCAAGGTGCGCAAGAGAGGCCTCAAGGACGTCGCGGTGGGCGAAGGCTCGCAGGGTCAGGAAGACGACGTCCGCTCCGGCGAGGGCTTCGCCGAGGTCGCTGGTCGCGCGGGCAAAGCGGGCCACGCCCGAAAGCACGCCGCTCACGCGCACCGACTTCGTTCGCACGATCGGCTCGAACCGCTCGGCGTGCACAGGGGGATTGTAGAGGGACACGGCATAGCCTCGGAGCGCGAGGAAGCTCGCGAGGCCCTGCCCCGCGCTTCCCGCCCCGAGGACGGCGAACTGGGTCATCGGCGTCGCTCCTTCTCGTCCCTTCCCCGTGCGCCGCCTCTCAGGTTTTCCTGAGGTCCCGCCTCCTCGGCGCCCCGCGCGGCCTGGATCTCGAGCGCCAGGCGCTTCCCTCGCTCCGCGGCCTCGACGTTCACCTCGCAGTACTTGGCAGGCACCGTCTCGCGGATGGCGAGAAGGAGGGATTCCTCCGGCACGAGGTCGGTCACCTGACGTAGGCAACCCAGGAGCACCATGTTCGCGACAAGGCCCAGGCCGAGCTCCTCCGTCGCGATCCGCGTCACCGGAACCTCGAGGATGTTGATGTTCTCGCGCTTCGGCCTCTGCACAAACTGCGGATCCAAGAAGAGCACCCCATCCTTCCGAAGTCCGGGCAGGTAGCGGCCGAGGGCCGCCTGCGACAGGGTCACGAGGACGTCCACCTCGTCGGGAGAGAGGGAGAGGATCGGGCCAGCCGACACGCTCAGTTCAGCTTGGCATTCCCCTCCGCGGGCCTCTGAGCCGAACGACTGGGTCTGGACGGCGAGAAGTCCCGCGCGGACCGCGGCGGTCCCGAGCACCGTTGCGGCAAGGATGAGACCCTGCCCACCGAAGCCGCAGAATCGAAGGTTCACGCGACGGGAGTCGGTCATGGTGTCCCTCCATGGAGGAGCGTCGAACTGCCAGCAAAGACGGCCCGCTCAGTCCGGATGAAGTCGCCGAGCACGAACCGGCCGGCGCGCTCCTCCGGGGAGAGGCGCTCTGCCTGCTCGATGGTGACCGAGCGCTCCTCGATCCACTGCACGTTCTTCGCCGGGTCCCCGGTCCCCAGGGCGCGGCGCCCGAAGTTGGTCGGACACTGGGCGACAAACTCGACGAGAGAGAAACCCCTGTGCTGCAAAGCCCCCTGGATCGCCCGAATGCCGGGGCGCGACCGGAATGTGCTCCAACGACTGACGAACGTGGCCCCGGCGGTGATGGCCAGGTCGCAGAGATCAAAGCGGGGCTCGACGTTTCCGTACGGGGTTGTCATCGTGCGCATCCCTGGAGGTGTGGTTGGTGCTACCTGGCCTCCCGTCATCCCGTAGTTGAGGTTGTTCACCACCAACATCACGGCGTCGAGGTTCCTCCTCGCGGCCTGAATCAGGTGGTTCCCTCCGATCGCCGCGGCGTCTCCGTCCCCGGAGAAGATGACGACCTTGAGGTTTGGGTTGTGAAGCTTCACTCCCGTCGCCCAGGGCAGGGTCCGGCCGTGGACTCCGTGTAGGCAGTCAGCCTTCAGGTAGACGGGGATCCGCGCCGTGCAGCCCACCCCGCCGATCCCCACGAGTCGGTCGAAGTCCAGCCCGACCTCGTCCGCGGCTCGCAGGAAATAGGCTAGCACCTGCGCGGCGCCGCAGCCGGGGCAGAAGAAGTGAGGGAGACTGCCCTCGCGAAGGTATCGGGCCAGAGGATTCGGTTTCATCGTGCGGCCTCCCCGATCGCGGTGAGGATCTCGTTCGATGTGTGGATTTCGCCCCGGTTCTTGGTCACCCTCACGACGGGGCATCGCCCCTGGGCGACGCGCTCGATCTCCCTCGCATACTTCCCCACGTTCATCTCGACCGCGAGAAGGACCGACGCCCGCTCTGCTGCTCGCTGGATCTCCTTCTCTGGGACAGGCCACACCGTCAGGAGCCGCAGCAGCCCGGCACGGATCCCACGCCGACGGGCCGCCTGGACGGCGTCCAGGGCAGGTCTCGCCTCGCTTCCGTAGGCAATGAGGACGATCTCGGCATCCTCCAGGAGGTGCCCCTCGGTCTCCACGATCTCGTCGCGGTGAGCGGCGATCTTCCCCAGGATCCGCTCATACATCGTCTCGAACACGTCCGGGTCCCACGTGATACCTCCCCGCTCGTCGTGCGGGTTTAGAGAGTGGAGGATCGCGTAGCCCTCGCCCAGGCGGGGGAGCGGGGGGACGCCGTTCTTCTCCGCGCGAAATGGGACGAACTCGCCCGGCGGGGCTGTCGGCCGCGTGCGCTGGACAATGGGAACCCGAGATGCCTCGGGAATGACTAGATTCTCGCGCATCAGGGCGATCGTCGTCTCCGACATGACGATCACCGGCGTGCGGTAGCGCTCGGCCAGGTTGAACGCCCTGACGGTGTGGTCGAACAGTTCCTGCACCGACCAGGGAGCAAGCACGATCATCTCGTGGTCCCCGCTCGCCGCCCAGCGAAGCTGCATTACATCCGCCTGCGTGGCGTAGTTCTCGCCCCGACAGCGCTGAACGTCGACAATCACGCAGGGGATCTCCGCGGCGACCGCGTAGCCGACGCCCTCGAGCATGTAGTTGAACCCCTCGCTGGCCGTGGCCGTCATCGCTTTCGCCCCAGCGAGAGCGGCTGCGGTCACCGCGTACACGGAGCAGAGTTCATCCTCGCCCTGAAGGAAAGCGCCCCCGACCTCTGGCATCCGATACGCCATCCGCTCGGAGATCTCGTTCGCCGGTGTAATCGGGTAGCCGGCGAAGAAATCGCAGCCCGCGGCAATGGCCCCTTCCACAACGGCGTCGTTGCCGAGCATGAAGTGCCGTCCCGTGAGGACTCGCCCTCGTGCCATCGTCACCTCCGCCGCGACGCCCACGCCGGGCCGGCCGCCTGCTCCTTCCTCGACGTGTCTTCCTGGCTCGCGAGGTCACGGAACAGCTGCTCCATGCGCGGGAACGCCTCGCGAAGCGCCTCCTCCGTGGTGGCGTAGGAGAGCCGCAGGTGTCCCTCCCCGGACGGCCCGAACGCCATCCCGGGCACCGTCGCGACGTGCGCCTCCTCGAGCAGCCTCCGCGCGAGCTCGGCCGACCCCACGGCGAGTTTGACTCTGGGGAAGCAGTAGAACGCGCCCTGAGGAGGGACGAGACACTCCAGGAACTGCGAGCGGGCGATCAGGTCGAGCATGACGCCCCGTCGCCTTCGGTAGCCGTCCAGCATGGCCTGGACCGCGGGCCCTGACAGCGGGCTTTGCAGCCCTTCTGTGGCCCCGGCCTGGGCGAAAGATGTGACGCAGCTCGTGGAGTGCTGGTAGACCTTTACCATTCCTTCCACCACTTCGCGCGGACCGGTGACGTAGCCGAGGCGCCAGCCGGTCATGGCGTAGGTCTTGGAAAAGGCGTTCACCGTGATGACCCCGTCGTAGTCAGCCGCGGGGCTGTAGGTCTCTCCTTCGTACAGGAGGTACTCGTACACCTCGTCGGACAGGACCAACGCATCCTGCTCTCGCGCCAGCTCGACGATCTTCCGGACCACGTCCGGCCGGTACACAGCGCCGGTCGGGTTGCACGGGGAGTTGATCACGACGACCTTGACCGCGCGGTCCATAGCGCAACGGATGCGGTCGACGTCCGGCTGGAAGCCGGAATCCCGCCCGCACGGCACGCGGATCACGCTCGCCCCGGCCAGGCGCGCTGCTTGCTCGTACGTCACCCACGCCGGGTCCAGGAGGAGCACGGCATCGCCCTGCTCAAGCACGGCTTGGAACGCGAGGAAGATCCCGAACTTGCCCCCTGCGGTGACGAGGATGTCTTCCGGACTTGCGTCGATGCCGTTCTTCGCTTTCAGCTTCCCGGCAATGGCCTCCCGCAGGTCGTAGTCGCCCGCGGTCGGCTCATACTTGGTTTTCCCGGCTTGAAGCGCCTTCCACGTCGCGAGCTTGAGATGTTCGGGCGTGTCGAAGCACGGCTCGCCGACGCCCAGGGAGACGATGTCCGTGATCCCGTCACGCCTCATCTGCTTGACGAGGTTATCGACCTCCTCCGTCGCCGAATGCTCCAGCGTCGCCACCCGCTTAGAAAGCCAGTGCGGCATTCCTCCTCCCGTCTCCTTTGTCGGCCTTTCGGCCGTTTTCGCGGTGAACTGCAGGGGGAAACCTGCCTGTGTGTCCCCTCTGCGCTCACGTTTGCAAGTATATACGCTATACCGTATGCCTTCAACTCGCGGCGCGGGTCTCTCTTGCGCGCGGCCTCGTTCAGGCCGCCCGAGCCTCTGCGACTCCTTGCGGTGTGTCTCTTCCCGCCGGGTGACCATGGCTACGTCGCGGCGAGGAGCGAGCCGTAGCCCGCCACGCGGCCGGCCACAAGTCCGAGGCGGCCGAGACACGCCAAGAGGCCAGCCTGGTTCGTCGAGACGACCGGCTTGCCCAGGCTTCTCTCCAGCGGCTCGATCGCCCCAGCCGTGGCGAGGTCCGTGCAACAGAAGAGGATCCCTTCCGTTCGGCGCGAGGCGAGTCTTGTCCCGAGGTCAAGAGCGGCGTTCAAGTCCGCCCCCTTCTCGTAGGGAATCGATTCCAGGGCGACCACGCGAAGACCTGCCTCGGTGAGGTATCTGACCAAATCCTTGTTCACGTCGCGCGGGTAGGGCGTCCCGACGCCGACGCGCGTCACCCCCAGGTGGCGGAGGCCGTCACAGGCAGCACGCGACACGGTGATCACGGGACGGTCAAGGACGCGTCGGATCGCGTCAGTGATCCGCGTGTCTCCCCCTCCGGCGAAGCTTCCAGCCGCGCACCCGTAGACGAGCACGGCGGGATCGGCTTCGGCGAGCCGTTGGGCGGCGTTGGGCAGGTCCTCTTCCAGGCGCGCGACCTCCTCGCGCAGCGTCTCGGGAGGACGTTCGCCGGCCGCGAGGAACGTCACACGGATGTGGACCCCGGGCGGCGCCATGCGGCGGAACTCCTGCTCCAGAATGCGGTTCCCTGCTGGGACGAGGAGCCCGATCAAGGGAACTCTCCCCCTGCTTGCGTTCGCGCCGCCGCTTTCCGCGGAACTAGAACCGTGCCTGCTTCCGCGCGAGGAGGTCACGGACTGTGTCTCCGAGCAGGTTGAGGATGATGACCGTCACCGACAGGGCGACCGTCACGACGATCACGTACAGCGGGTGCTCGTACATGTACGAACTCGCCTGATACACCATGGCGCCCCAGTCTGGGATCGGAGGCTGCGCGCCGAGGCCGAGGAAGCTAAGCCCCGCGACGGCAATCACCGCGCGCGGGGCGCTGGACGACGTCTGGACGATGATTGCTGGCAACACGTTCGGGAGAATGCCTCTCAAGACGATGTGCAGGTGGCCGGCTCCAACTGCGCGGCTCGCCTCAACGTAGGCTTCTTCACGGATTCGGAGCACCTCACCTCTCACGACGCGGGCCAACTCCGGGGTCGCGAACAGCGCCGTGGCCAGGATCGCGGTGTCTAGTGAAGGCCTCACCGCCGCGGCAAGCATGATTCCGATGAGGATGGGTGGGAAAGCTTGCACGGCGTCCACGATACGGGAGAGGAGAAGATCCGGGACCTTCCCGAAGTAGCCCGCAACGAGCCCAAGAACGCTCCCCAGGGCCGCGGACAGGAATCCGCACAACAGGATGACGTAGAAGACGATTCGAGTCCCGTATATCAGTCGCGTGAAGACGTCACGACCGTACTCGTCCGTCCCCAGAAGGTGCGACCGACTCGCGTCCCTGAAGCGATCGGCCACGTGCACGGCGTAAGGGTCTTGGTGCGTAAGGCTCGGCCCGAGGAGGGCAAAGACCACGAGCAACAGAAGCCAACCCGTCTCGAACGGGTGCTTTGCCACGAAGCGCAAGATGCCCTGCAGCCGGCCCTTGCGCTTTCGCGGGGCGACCGCCCTCTTCAGCCTCCTCAGCCGCCGGCCCTCCTCTTTCTGACTCACGTGCTCGCCCCCCTTCCGGCCGCAATCACGCGGTCCCACGTCCTCGCCACACCAGACTGTCCCGGGATCGATCCAAACCAGGACGTCCTCTCCCGGTCCGCCGGGAGCCGCATGCCACCCTGCCCTCCTCAAGGGTGAGACTGCGGGCCAACGCCAGACTCCAGGTCGGGGAGCATCCACGACGGCCAGTTTCGAGCCTCAGCTGTGCCGCGGAACCTCTCTCATTCACAGCCAACCTCCCGGCTAGTCGTATCGAATGCGAGGGTCGAGAAGTCCGTACAAGACGTCGATCGCAAGATTTGAAAGGGCGGCGACCGTCGCCATGAGGAGAACCACGGCCTGGATCGTGGCGAAGTCCCGGCCCATAACGGATCGGACCACCGCGCGGCCGAGTCCCGGGAGCACGAAGACGATCTCCTGGATGATCGCTCCACCGAGGAACCACACGAGCTGGGCTCCGAGGAGCGAGACGACGGGAATCATCGCCGACCGGAATGCGTGCCGGATCAGGACCGTCAATTCCTTCAGGCCTTTGGCGCGGGCCGTGCGGACGAAATCGGCACTGAGGGCGTCGAGCATGCACGACCTCGTGAACCGCGCGAGGAGCGCGGCGATCACGAGGCCCAGAGAAAGGGCGGGCATGATCATGACTTTCAGGTTCTGAACGGGGTTCTCAAGGAACGACACGTATCCGGAGGAGGGAAGCCAATGGAGCTTAACACTCAGGACGAGGATCATCAGGATCCCGCTCACGAACGACGGCACCGACTGGGCGACCAGAACGGACGTCATGACAGCCCGTTCCGTGGCCGGCCGCGCCGTTGCCGTCACTACGCCCAGAGGCATTCCGACCACGATGGCGATGAGAAGGGAGAGGAGGCAGAGCTCTACGGAAACCGGCCACGCCCTTGCGATGAGCGATCGTACAGGGATCCGCGAGATCAAGGACTCCCCAAAGTTCCCGCGCAAGACGTTGCCTATCCAGATCCCATAGCGGTACAGCATGGGCTTGTCGAGTCCCCACTCGTGGGTCAGGACAGCCACCGACTGCGGGGTGGCGAACTCCCCAAGAAGCACCTCCGCGGGGCTTCCAGGCAAGAGGGCGACGAACACAAAGGAGATGAACGAGATGATCAAGAGAGTGATGACTGAGCTGAGAACCCTCTTCGCGACGTAGCTTCCCACCCTTCTCCTTTCCCCACACTGGAAGCCGGGGACGGCAACCAAAGGTTGCCGTCCCCACTCCCTACCTCATGGCACCGCTACTTGTCAAGCCACATCTCAGCGTAGTACGGCTGAGACAAGCTCTGGCTGATCTGAACGCCCTTCAAGTAGGTCTGCGCTGCGTGCCGCAGCTCGTAGGCCGCGACGACCGAGAATGGACACTCATACGACAGGATGCCCTGTAAGTCATTATACGCTATCTTCCGCAGGTTGAGATCTTGGATCCCAACTGCGGCGTTGATGAGATTCGTCAGCTGTCCGTCGTAGTAGTGACAGTTGTTCTTGGTCGGCGAGATCAAGTTCGTGGCGAGGACGATCGATGGATCGACGCCGCCGTAGGAGTAGAGCGTGATGATGATCTGTTTCGTCTCGCGCACGCTCACCCAGGCGGACATGTCGTACTTCTCCACCTCGCACCTGACCCCCGCTTCGCGCAGGGAGCTCTGCAGGATCACCGCTGCGTTCTCGAAGGCGGTGTTGCCCGTGGGGATAGTAATCACGATCGGCGAGGCCTCCGGCGGGAACTTCTCCGGGTACCCCGCCTGCTTGAACAGGGCGCGAGCTTGTTCGAGGTTGTACGAGTAGACCGTCTCCGTCACCGGGTTGTAGTACGGATTCTGAGGAGAGTAGATGTTCTCCGTGACCGTCCCGTGCCCGGAGAACGCCGTGCTCACGAACCCCGCCCTGTCGATACAGTAAGCGATTGCCCGGCGGACCAGCAGGTTGTTCATCGGTGGGATGTCAGTGACGAACAAGGCCGCGATCAACTTGCTGCCAATCGGTCCGGTGTACACAGCGAGGTTGGGGTTGCTCCCCACGCGTGCCAACTGGGCGAGGCTGATGTCGTCCGCGAGCTGGACCGCGTCCGACTCAAGGTTCGCTATGCGCGTCTGCTCGTCAGGGATGGGAGTGAAGATGATTCGGTCGAGGTACGGGAGTTCGGGATTCCAGTAGTCGGCGAACCGCTCGATCGTCAGGTGATCGCCCGGGATCCACTCCACGAACTTGAACGGGCCGGTGCCGATCGGCGTCCCGGACGAGGTCGGGGGATTCGCCTTGCTGACGATGAGGACGTAGTCCAGGTTCGTCAGGAGCCCCGCATACGGAGAGGAGAGCTTGAACTGGACCGTGTAGTCGTCGAGGGCCACAACCTCGCTGACGACCTTGACGTAATTCGCGTTGGCGAGAGCGTTAGCCGGGTCCTTCATCCGCTCGATGCTGAACTTGACGTCCGCGCTGGTGAACGGAGTCCCGTTATGGAACTTGACGCCGTGCCGCAAGTGGAAGACGATCGTCGACGGTTCGGTCCACTCCCACGACTCGGCGAGCATGGGCTGATAGAGTTCCTCTCCGCCCACGTACCGGACCAAGGTCTCCCAGATCGTCCATCGAATCGAGTCCGCAACGGGGACCTGCGGAGTCTTCGTGGCGTCGAGGGTCTCGATGTCGCCCCAAAGAGCTACCTTAAGGGTTCCTCCGCGCTTGGGCGCGGCCGACACCAAAGCACTGCAAGCGAGCAGTGCCAGGCAGATCATCAGGATAGTGCAGAACTTGGATAACCTCACAGTAACCTCCTTACAGAGAGAAGACGACGCTCCTTCGGCTACAACTGCGGGGACCGCGACCACCTCCTTGCCTCCTAGCTCCTCATATCCCACTCCGACGGCCGCGGAACCTCATCCTTAGCTCAAATCGTTTGCAGACCCAGAATGCGCGCAATGTTGTTGTGCGTGAGATCCTTCCGTAGCTCAGGGTCTGCGTTGATGAGGTCGACTACCCGCGCGTAGTTCTCAGGCAGGTCACACGGGAACTCGTGGCTGAACATCAGCTTCTTACGGAACATGACCTGGTTGAGATAGCGCCGCGTCTCGTAGGACGTCTCGGCGGGGAAGTCACTGCCGTAGATGATCTTCTTCTGATGCTTCTTCACGAATCCCTCCGTATAGTCAGGGTCCCTCGCCAGAGCGCGAATCCCCTCGCCGGTAGAGATGTCGGCGTAGAGATTCGGGTACTTGGTCAGCATCCGGTCCACGTTGCCTCCGGGTACGACCTTACCTATCGGCGCGTGCTCTCCCACCGACCACACCTTGGAGATCTGCTTCCACCAACCCATAGAATGCGCGATGAAGGTCACGTCCGGGAACCCCGCGATGACCGCCTCCACTCCCGCCATCTCGGTCTCGGGAAAGCCCTCCCGGCCGATGTGGAACAGCACCGGGAGCTTCAACTTGGAGCACATCTTGTAGATCAGCTTGCACCCCGGGGCGTCGAACGCCACGTCGGTCATCTTGTGCTCCCCGAGGCCTCGGAAGCCCAGCTCCACGAAGATCTCCATCTGCCGTTGGAGGTCCTTCGCTCGTGGATCGACGACGAAGAACGGGATGAACCGATCGGGATGGTTCAGGTAGGCAATGTACACCTGCCAGTTCATCGTGCCGCCGACGCCCTCGTGGTACCGACTGGGGAGGACGGAGAGCAGCACACACTGGTCGATCCGGTCGTCGTCCATGAAACGCAGAACCCGAGGTAGGTCCTGGCCGTAGATATCCACGTGCACGTGCACGTCGATCATTCAGAACACCTCCTTCTCGAGTCGTCGTCGCGCCGCCGGGCCCGGCAGTCGCCGAGCGCAGAGGCGAGGCTCCGAGCGAGATCACTTCGCCCACATCTGCCATGCCCGTGCGAGGATGCCCTGCATCACGCGCAACAGGCCCAGCCACTCGACCGCGGGTACGAGGTCGACCCCCGGCTCGGGGGCCATCGTCTCGCCCTCGAGGCCTCCTGCAGCCACGCAATAGTCAAGGCTTCGAAGTTCAGCTTCGGGTGGATGAAGCACGGCCGGGTTGCCCAGAACCAGAGCCAGTGCCGCGATCATCCCGGTGACACCCCAGTTGGAGACGTCGGTCATCACCATGACGTCCGCCGGCGTCGCAGCGGCGACGCCGCCATGGCAGGGACAGCCGCAGTCCTTCGCCGACGGGAGGACTCCGGGCAGCTCGTCCTGGATGGCTCCGAACCCCAGCTCGTTTCCCGCATCGCCGAACGCGATGGAGGGGATGTGCTTCTCGGCGCCCTTCCGGAACAGGTAGTCCAAGTCCGCCGTCGACGAGTCAATCACGCGGCCGCTCGACCCGTGGTATACCCCGTGCCGATTCATGCCCGGACGCTCGATGGCCACGAGCAGGCTCGGCTTCGCATGTGCAAGGAGGTGGTCCGCGGCTCGGTGCGCGCCGGGCGCGTCCTTCGGAACGCCCACCACGAAGACCGGCCGGATGTTCTGAAGCTTCGGCACGACCCCAGAGTCCGGCAGGGGAAGAGGGGCCATCCCGCCGCCGCGGCACGTCTCGGCGATGCAGTCGCGCCAGTCCTCGTCAGTGACGATGACGCTATTGACTCCGAGACCCACGTACAACGCGCGTGCCAACATGGCGGCGCCCACCGGCCCGTCCGTCTCCGGGACGCCTGCCCCCATGGGGAAGCCCGTGGCGATGAGCGCCGGACCTCCTCGCGAGCAGGCCTTCACGGCGAGGTCCGCCGCGGCCAGGCACATGGGCCCCTTCTGCTTGTGCTTCGTGATCTCCACCAGGCGCCCGATCAGGCCCCGGGATGTCAGGTCGAGGGTGATGAGCGCGTCCAGAGTCTCGGCCAGGCTTTCGAACTCCTTTGTTCCCCGTTTGAGCGTCGCCAATCGCTTCTCCTCCTTCTCCGAAGTCAGTACGTTGCGCCGCGGGACATGACCGGGACCACATCTACCGCGGCTCCATCCATCATGACCACGTACTCCGAGTGCAGCGGGATCGTCGTACATCCGTGCGTGGGGATAAGCTCCACCCGCGCCCCAAGCGGAAGGTCCGTGGCTGAACCTGACAAGACGAGACGCCCGTGCTCCTCGTCAGTCAGGGCCTTGATCTCCACCCCCTCCACGTTCCTCACCGTCGGCAGGCCGTAGTCGGTGGAGATCGCCTTCAGCCCAGCGTCGATGACCGCCAGGTCCGGCCGCGGCCGGCTGATAACCGTAGCCAACACTGTGATCGCCAGATCAAAAGGCTGGCCGAACTTCAGGTTCCACGCGTCCATAGTCACGTAGGAACCCGGCTGGATCTCCGTGATCCCCTCACGCAGCCCGGTGATGGCGTGCGTGTTCGACCCTCCCGCGCTCACGATCTCCACGGCAATTCCACTCTTCTCCAGCAGCGCACGGGTGTCCAGAAGCAACTGGTTACGCTGCTGGCACACTCGGAGTTTCTCCGCTTGGTCCAGAAGGAACACCCCGCCCTCATAGCCGTTCAGTCCGCGGAAGGAGAGCCCCCGCAGCGCGCTGATCCGCTGGACGAACTCGAGGGCCGGTTGACCCGGGGCCACGCCACACCTGCCCAGGCCCACGTCCACCTCTGCGAGCACGTCGATTCGAGTCTTGGCCTTCAGAGCCAACTTCGAGAGGGCAGAAGCGTTCTCGAAGGAGTCCACACAAGCTATGACCCTGGCCACCCGCGCCAGCCCAATGAGGTCGGGCATCTTGTCCTCGGGAACCTCGTTGGCAATCAGGACGTTGTCGATTCCGGCGTTGACGAATCCCTTGGCGTCCTCCAGCTTCGCACAGGTGATCCCGATCGCCCCGGCCCGGATCTGCCGATGAGCGATGAAGGGCGACTTGTGCGTCTTCACGTGGGGACGCAGCTGGCACGGTCGCGGGCGGAAGAACGCGGCCATCTTGGCGATGTTGCGGTCTACCGCGTCGATGTCGAGAAGCAGTGCGGGTGTGCGGAGTTCTACCTTCGATCTTCCAACGGCGGCCCAGTTCTGCATGCGAATTGCCCCCCTTCCTGCCTCGGTCGGGCAAGATCGACTGCCGAGGTAACGTATAGCATATTTTCTACCTGTCAGCAAATCGACGGACGCCGGTTTGTAAGGGAATTCTAGCGCCTGATATGTCCACAACCTTGACTCGTCCGGCGCCCGCGGCGACACTGTGCCGAGAACACGATCGGGAGGAAGGCGGTAGTAGATGCAGGCGCTCGTGTTTGCTGATGTCCTATTGCCCGTCATGGCGCTGACGGCGGCCGGCTTCCTCCTGGGGCGGCTCACCAAGATCGCCTCGACGCCTCTTCTCACCGTCACCTTGTATGTCCTGCAGCCGGCACTCATCTTCCAAGCCCTCTACGGGAATGCTGTCTCCGGGGAGGACGCCTCGCTCGTGCTCGGCCTGGCCCTGCTCCTTCAGGTTCTCCTGCTCGGTGTGGCCCTCGTGGCCGGCCGCGCCGCGCGATGGGACGAGCCGAAGAGGGCGGCGGCCATTCTCTCGTTTGCGTTCAATAACATAGGGGCGTACGGCCTGCCCGTCCTCTTGTTCGCCTTCGGCCAGGAGGGCCTGGCCCTCGGCGTCGTGTACCTCGTGGCGCACAGCGCCCTTCAGGCGACGCTTGCCGTGGGCGTGGCCGCGTGGAGAGGCGGCAACTCGATTCGAGCGCTCCTGGGGAGCGTCCTGCGCGTGCCCTGGATCTACGCCTTGGCGCTGGCCCTTCTCTGCCGCCTCACTCGCCTCTCGCTTCCCACGGGCGTCGGCCGGTCGGTCGAACTGCTGTCCGAGGGGGCAATCCCCGTGCAGCTAATCCTCTTGGGGCTTCAGCTCTCCGAGGTTCGTATCGGGAGAGTGCTGCGCGAAGCAGCGCCGCTGGCGGTGGCGAAGCTCGTCCTTCCGATGCTGACGGCGTTCGGAGTCACGGCGGCCTTCGGGCTGACTGGCCTCACACGGAACGTCATCTTGGTTCAGGCAAGCGCACCCGCGGCGATGAACTCGCTCGTCCTCGCCCTTCACTACGATCGTCGATCGGAGCTAGTCGCGGCAGTCATCCTCTTGACCACGATCGGCAGTTGTCTTACTGTGGGTTTGCTGTTGGCCTATATTATGTAGTCGAGAGAGATCGAGACTGGTACGAAGCCCCTAGCGCGGGCCTCCGCGCCAAAGGAGGGTAAGAGGCTGCTTCGGCGTGAAGCGGCCCGCGCCAACAGGGCGATAGAAGGGATGGGCTAGCGACGGGCGGTGCCCGACGGGTGGGAAGGCGGCCGGCAACGCGATCATTCCGTGTTTGCGGGAAACGCAACGGTGCACATATGGTACACCATACTAGGAGGCAAGAACGTGGCTGTCAAACAGCTCTCGCGACAGACCCTCAGAGACAGGGCATACGAGACGATCAAGGCGGCGATCCTCAAGAACGAGCTGGCGCCGGGTCAGGCCCTCTCCATCGAGGAGCTCGCCATGAGTCTCAACACGAGCCCGACGCCCGTTCGAGAGGCCCTCGCGGGCCTCGATGCCGATGGACTGGTCCACTTCGAGCCTCACAGGCGGGTGCGCGTCGCGCCGCTGACCGAGCAAGCGGTCCGAGACGCCTTCGAGGCGCGGCGGTTGCTGGAGCCCTGGCTCGCTCGTCAGGCGGCCCGGAAGGTGGCCGACTCACCCTCGCTCAGGCGCTCGCTCGAGCTCCTCAGACGGACGGCACAGCGGCTCTTGGACAAGGCCCCAGAGCAGGTGAACCTCGGGCTCTTCGTGAGTCTGGACCTGAAGCTCCACGACGCCCTGCGCCGCGCCGTGGAGAACAAGCTAATTGCAGAGATCCTGGACTTCGTGGGCAACCGCTCCCTGCGGATCCGGAGGTTCGTGGCGTCGGAGCGGGCGGAGCTGCAGATCACCCGGGAGCACCTTTGCATCATCGAGCACGTGATGGCGGGGAGGGTGAGGCAGGCGGGTGAAGCAGCACAGTCCCATCTACGGCAAGCGGAGGAGCGGACGCTGCGGGCGGTGAAGGCCAGACTGGAGTCGGAAGAGCGCTCCGCCGCAGCGGAAGAAGGGAACGGCCGTCTGTTGGGCGGCACCCGCCGGCGCCGAAGCAGCCGGAAGGAGCCCCGAGGTGGCTAGCCTGACGAGAGGCGAACCGCCGCCAGGGCGATCGCGGCGCCCAACAGGCGTCGGCTCAAGCCGGACCGCGGGGCGGGGACTCGATCCCAAAGCGAATTCGGCAAGGACCTGTCACGATCGGTCTGCCGTGGCGCTCGCGCGGCAGGACAGCCTGGCGGCATCCCCGAGGACGGAGCCCACCGTGGTGCGTGAGCGTCGCTTGTCCGAAAGGAGGAGGGAGTGGGCCGATCGGAGCGAAGCGGACGGGTGCAGACGGTCCTCGGTACCGTGGACCCAGAGGATCTGGGCCCGACCCTAACCCACGAGCACCTCCTTCTCGACATGAGGTGTTGGTACGTCGAACCCACGTCCGCCGAGGACAAGGCTCTCGCCCAGGAATCGGTGAGCCTGGGCAACCTGGGCTGGGTGCGGTATCACTACTCGAGCAGCCTCGACAACCTTCGGCTCGAGGACGAGGCCGTGGCGGTCGCGGAGATGCGCCGATACAAGAGGGCGGGCGGCCGCGCCCTGGTGGAGCTTACGAGCATCGGCCTCGGCCGCTCTCCTCTCGGGCTCGCGCGAATCTCCCAGGCGAGCGGCGTCCACGTGATCATGGGGACCGGGTACTACGTCACCAACCTGGCGGGAACCTGCGACGGCAATGACCTCGACGAGGACCAGATCGTCGCGCACATTGTGCAGGACATCGAGATGGGGGACGCGGAGACCGGAATACGTGCCGGCATCATTGGAGAGGTGGGCGCGGAGTGGCCGTTGCGTGAGGCGGATAGAACGTCCCTGCGCGCGGCGGCGCGTGCGCAGCGGGAGACTGGGGCCGCCCTCAGCGTCCACCCGGGGCGCAGTCCCCAGGCTCCGTTCGAGATCCTGGACCTTCTCGCCGCCGAGGGCGTTGACCCGACGCGCATCGTCATGGGACACGTGGACCGGACCCTGTTCGAGCACGACACGCGCGTCGAACTGGCCCGGCGCGACTGCTACCTCAGCTACGATCAGTTCTCAATCGAAGGCTGGTCGCCGTTCCGCATGGTACGGTCGGAGTCTGGGAGGGAGCCGATGCGCATGCCAATCGACGCCGAGCGAGTCGAGCAGATCGCGGCGCTCGTGGAGGAAGGTTTCATCGGGCAGCTTCTGCTCTCTCACGATCACTGCCACAAGCATCGGCTCTGGAAGTATGGAGGCCCCGGCTACGGACACATCCTCACGAACATCGTCCCTCTCCTGCGAGGTTGCGGCCTTGACGAGCAGGAGATCTCGACGATCCTCATCCGAAACCCGCAGCGCCTCCTGCGATTCGACTGATCCGCGACGCCGCGGGGTCATGACCGCAGTCCGATTCACGCGGGGCGAGGGTGGCTCAGGCCGCGATGCCGGCCGAGTAGCGCCGCGTCTCCTTCGGCGTCCCGGCGCACGCCACAAAGATGCGCAGAGGCTCCGCGCCCGTGTTCCTGAGCGCGTGCCGGCTCCCGGACTTGGTCAGGATCGCTGCCCCGGCCTCGACGAGGCGTTCCTCCCCGTCGACCGTGGCGATGCCCGCTCCGGCAATGAGGAAGTACACTTCATCGTCACCCTGATGGAGGTGGTCGCCGATGGAGGCACCAGGCTCCAGGGTCAAATCGCGGACGTATCTGAACGCGCTCCCGGGCACGGCGTCGAGCAGGGTCCGGACGAAGTACGTTCCCGTCCCCCCGTGGCTGCCCGTCCGGACTTCACCCGGGATCTCCTTCGGGGTACCAACGATCATCTCTCCTCCTTCGGGCCAGCGGCCTCTTCCCTCCGGGCCAGACGTCTCGACGAAGAACCTATCGTACTGGCCCTCCTGTGGGGCGTCCACCGGTATGCTTCGTCCCGAGCGCTGGCCGCGGCGAAGCGACTCGTCCGCGGCGCGACGCCGCGAGCCCCGTCTCACCGGATCGTGGCACCGCCTCCCCGGGCGCGGCACCCACAACCCTGTTGCGGGCACGGAGGCGGAGAGAGAGAATGGCGCCGATGAGAAGGGCGGACGGCAGTGCAGAGGACCGCGAGGCGGTGATCGGCGTTCTCGGTGGGATGGGACCGGAGGCCACCGTACGCCTGTTTGCGCTTCTGACCGCGGCGACCCCCGCCCAGCGCGATCAGGAGCACCTCCGGGTGCTCATCGACAGCGACCCCAAGATCCCGGACCGCACGGCCGCGATCCTCGGAAGCGGCGAGGATCCGCTGCCCGCCCTCCTTGAGGCCGCTACGCTCCTGGAGCGGGCCGGGGCGGGTTTCCTGATCATCCCGTGCAACACGGCTCACCACTGGCTTCCGGCGCTGCGAAAAGGGGTCCGGATTCCTATTCTGGACATGATCCGCGAGACGACCCTCGTCGTGGCGGCACACTCCCCGCGGGTGAGGCAGATCGGCCTTCTCGCGACCACGGGGACTGTCCGCACGGGCCTTTACCAGAGCCACCTCGCCTCCGAGGGGGTGGCGGTCGTCCAGCCCACGGACGAGGAGCAGGAGATCGTGATGTCCGTCATCTACGGGGTCAAGGCCGGACGCGCCGGATTGGTGTCTTCGTTGGGCCGGGTCGGACAGGCCTTGCGGGACCGCGGGGCTCAGGGACTCCTCCTGGGGTGCACCGAACTCTCCCTGGTCGACCTGCCCAGCTCCCCCGACTTCTCGGTCTTCGATCCTCTCAAGATCCTAGCTGAAAGGGCCGTCCTTCTGGCCAAGGACTGGGACGGCGGGGCGGCCCGGCTCCTACGGGAGGGAGGGGCCTGAGGAAGCCGCGGCCTCGGGTCGAGGGGACGCTCGTAGACGACCGGTTCCCCACAGCAGTGTCCACCGAAGCGCAAGAACTTCAGGTCGCGGCCCGGACGGGAGGCGGCGAGGCACTCGCTGGGCGGGTGCGAGGAGCTGGGTGACACGGAATGTCTTCCATCGAGGTCGTCGACACGCGGCAGTTCGGGAGGCCGGACATCGGCTGCGCGTACCTCATTTCCGGCAGAACACGGGCGCTGGTCGACGCCGGACCCGCGTCGTCGGTCGACCTCGTCGCAGCGGCGATCACGTCAGCGCCGGTGGAAAGCCTCCTGTTGACGCACGTGCATCCGGACCACGCAGGCGCCGCAGGTGGACTGGCCGCTCGATTCGACCGACTCAGGGTCTTTGTCCACACGCGGGGCCGACGTCACCTCGTCGACCCGTCTGCGCTCAACGCGAGCATTCGCGAGTGGACCGGGCCGCTTGGACCTCACTACGGCGACGTGCTGCCTGTCCCCGCCCAGCAGATCGTGACCCTCATTGGCGGAGAGGAGATCGACCTCGGCAAGGGCGCCTCGCTGGAAGCGATCGACACCCCTGGACACGCTCCCCACCACCTCTGCTACTTCGAGCGTTCGGAAGGCGCCCTCTTCTGCGGAGACGCGCTCGGTATCCGCCGAGGCGACCTACTCATCCCGGCGACCGTGCCGCCGAGCTTCGACCTGGAACGGAGCCTAGCCACGGCCAGGGCGCTCGCGGAGTACAGGCCCCGGCACGTCTACTACTCCCACTTCGGACGCCGCGACGGCTCGCCCAGGCTGTTCGGGGAGTACGCCCGGGCCTTGGTGGAATGGGTCGAAACGATCGCGGCGCTCCGCCGCAGGAAGCCTGACGCCCAGATCATTCGGACCCTGGCGGCCGACCCGCGCTACCGGTCCCTGGAGGACACGCTTCGGCAGGAGTTCGAGATGTGCGTCCGGGGCGCGCTCCACTCGTTGGGGAGCCGCGCGAATCCTGTGGGCGGACATGGATCCGAGACCCCAGGGCCTGCGCGCTCGCCGACGGATGGGGTGAGCTGAAGACTCCTGTGGCGTCATGCCCGCAGGGTCGGACGGATGCTTGCACCGGCGCAGAATCCGTAGGCCGCGGGGCGGGGAATAGGCCAGCCGCACCGCTTCCGTAGCGGGTCCTGGGGTCCTCCCCGACAACCAAGGGCGGACACGGCGCGGCGCCAGCGCGGCGAGCAGGACTAGGCCCGTTCGAGCGCGACAGCCATACCCATGCCCCCGCCAACGCACAGCGCAGCGAGGCCTCGTTCTGTCTGCCCGCCCTCGATGCGCTGAGCCAGGTGCACGACCAGCCGGGCGCCGCTCGCGCCAATCGGATGACCGACCGCAATCGCGCCCCCGTCTGGATTGACGCGGTCGCCCGCCTCCAGGTCCAGTTCCTTGAGGCACGCCAGCACCTGCGCGGCGAAGGCCTCGTTGATCTCAACAGTGTCGAAGTCGCCGACGGCGTATCCCCGCTCCGCGCAGAGTTTGCGCGTGGCATGAGCAGGGCCTAACCCCATCCTCGCCGGATCGCAGCCGACTGCGGCCCATCCTTGGATGATCGCCAGGGGCTTCCTGCCGTGTCGCCGGGCAGTCTCCGCATCGCACACCAGCAGCATCGCCGCCCCGTCACTCATCCCCGATGAGTTCCCGGCGGTGACAGCGCCCGCAGGATCGAAGACCGGCTTGAGCGCGGCCAGCTTCTCCGCACTCGTGTCCGCCCTCGGATGCTCATCGCGATCGAGGTTCTTCGTCGCCACGATCTCCGCCCTGAACAGGCCACGCTCTAGGGCCTGGAAGTGGCGCCGGTGGCTCCGAAGCGCGAACGCGTCCTGTTCCTGACGTGAAACGCCGTAGTCCCTGCCAAGACGCTCAGCGCTTAGCCCCATGTGTTCCTTGGAGAGCGGGTCAACCAGCCCGTCTCGGAGCACAGCATCGACGACCTGGCCGTCACCCAGCCGGTACCCCAACCGGGCGCGTTCCAGGAGGAAGGGCGCATTGGACATGGACTCCGTCCCGCCGCAGAGGACCGCGCGAGCCTGACCGGCCTGGATCGCCTGAGCCGCAAGCGCCACGGTCTGCATTCCCGAGGCGCACATCATGTTCACCGTGTACGCCGGAACTGTCTCCGGCAGGCCGAGGCGGAGTCCCACCTGCCGCGCAACGTTCATCCCCTGTCCGGCGGCGACCACGTTCCCGAGGATCACCCAGTCAATCAGTCCCACGTCGATGTCCTCGATGGCCGCCTTGCCAGCCTCAACGGCCAGGTCGGCCGCGGAGCGCCCCGCCAGCGCCCCGAGGAAGCGACCCTGCGGGGTCCGACGTGCCGCAATGATGTAGACCTCTCTGCTCATCCGCTTCATCCTCCCTCGAATACGTGCGCAGGCATCAGCCGCAGACTGCGGATCGCTGGTCTGAACTCCATCAGCCCCAGAACCTGGGCCTCAAGGTCGATGCCGGGCGCTATCTCCACGAGCTCCACGCCATTGGCTGCCAGCCGGAAGACCGCCCGCTCCGTCACATAGAGCACCTCTTGCCCCACCTGACGTGAACGGGCCGCGCTGAAGGACATCTGCTCCACGCGCCTGACGAACTTGCGGGTAGCGCCTTCGTTGAGAATGCAGAGCCGCCCGTCCTTGACCGTCACCCGCAGACCCCCCGCAGTGAACGTGCCGCAGAACACGAGCCTCTTGGCGGTCTGGCTGATGTTCACGAAGCCACCGACCCCTGCCAGCCGTGTCCCAAACCTCGAGACGTTCACGTTGCCCTCGTGGTCGACCTGCGCCGCGCCCAGCGCCGCGAAGTCAAGCGCCCGCCCGTCGTACAGATCGAACTGCGCCGGCTGATCGACGATCGCGTGAGGGTGCGCCGAGGCGCCGAAACTCAGGCCGCCGGCGGGCAAGCCTCCGATCGGCCCACCCTCTACCGTGAACGTGACCCGATCCAGGAAATGCCTCTCCGCGGCAATGATGGCGATCCCCTCTGGCATCCCGATTCCCAGATTGACGATGGCGCCGTCGCGTAGCTCATCGCAGCTTCGCGCCGCGATGATCCGCCGTTCATCGAGTGGCAGCCGTTCGGGAATCGGAGGGTCTCCCTTAGGCGCGGGAGAGACGTAGGCCGGGTTGAACGCCTCGGCGAAGGTTTGGGGATGCTCGGCGGGCTCGGCCACGACGATGCGGTCGATGAGCACGCCGGGTACGCGCACGCTGTACGGAGATGCCGGCTCGTCCAAGAGCGCTCGCACCTGGGCGATGACCGTGCCGCCGGAGTTGTGCGCAGCCTGCGCGATCGGCAGGATCTCGCCGATGAGAACCTCCTCATCGACCACCAGATTGCCCAGCGGATCAGCCGCCGTGCCGCGGATCAGCCCCACATCGACTGGGAACGCCTTGTACCACAGCCAGACCCGCCCACCCAGTTCGACACGCTCGACGAGCGGCTCCTGAGTCCGGGCGTTGAGGCGGCCTCCGTCGTACGCCGGGTCGACGAACGTGCCCAAACCCACGTGCGTGATGCAGCCCGGCCGGCCGGCGGCGATGTCACGAAAGAGCTGAGAGATCACGCCCTGCGGGAAGTTGTACGCCTCGATCCGGCCCTCGATCGCCAGTCTCCCTAGCTTTGGGGCGAGACCCCAGTGCCCGCCAACAACGCGCTTCAGCAGGCGCTCGTGGGCCAGGTGGTTCATGCCGCGGTCACACCCGTCTCCCTGCCCCGCCGCATAGACGAGAGTCAGGTCACGCGGCCCCCCCGTGGACAGGAAGCGCCGTTCCAGGGCGGCGGTGATCGCCTCCGGATGCCCCGATCCGACGAAGCCTCCGCAGGCGACGGTCATGCCGTCCAGGATGGTCGCCGCCGCATCGGAGGCCGAGCACAGCTTCATGGCGATGGGTCTAGGCATCAGGGACGGGCGCCGGTCGCGCCGGCTACCCCCACCACCCGCCGTTGACGTGAAGGGTTTGCCCCGTCACGTAGGATGAGAGGTCGCTGCACAAGAACACGACCACGCGCGCGATCTCGTCCGGTTCCGCAAAGCGGCCGAGCGGGATGCTCGTCAGCATCCTCCCGCGCACCTCTTCCGGTATCGTCTGGCCCATCTCCGTCAACACGACACCCGGAGCGATGGCGTTGACCGTGATTGCTCTCTTGGCGAGCTCCTTACTGAGGACTTTGGTGATGGCGATCACACCGGCCTTGGCCGCCGCGTAGTTCGCCTGACCGAAGAACCCCACGACTCCGGAAATCGAGGCCAGGTTCACGATTCGCCCGCCGTCCCGCAGCATCTCAGACGCCGCCCTGCATACGGTGAAGACACCGGTCAGGTTGGTGTCAATGACCTCCTGCCACTCCTGGATCGACATCTTGAGGACCGTTCGGTCCCGCAGGATAGCCGCGTTGTTCACAACGACGTCCAGCCCGCCGAATCTGCTCGCGCCCTGGTCGAGCATCCGCTTCACCTGTGATGCGTCTCGCACATCCGCGCCGAGGGCCAAGGCCCTGTCCCCGAGCTCGGCCGCGATGCGTTCGGCATCAGCCTGACACTGCGCCACAGGGAGGTAGTTGACCACGACCGAGGCTCCGGCACGATGGAGGATGCGGGCGGTCGCTTCGCCCAAACCCTGACTGGCACCGGTGACCACCGCTGTCTTGCCTGAGAGATCCACAGTCAGCATGAGTTCGCTCCAGTTGTGCGGAAACCCCGTAGCTAAGGGTCGATGCCCGCGGCAGGCCTATTGTACCTGTGGCGATAGGCGGCTCAACGCGTCGAAACGCGGCCCCGCAGTCCTTAGTCTCGTTCTACAGCGGGATCAGCCGATCGGTGGCCAGACCGCCGAGGTCCGGAGCCCCGGCTCGCCAGGTGCCAGCGCCGCTTTAGCCAGGTCTGAGAGCTTCACTGCCTGGACTCCTGCAGGGCAAGAGGACTGGTCAGAGGCAACCTCGACGTCCAGGTCGGCTTCCGCCGCCGGGCCAGATCATCGCCGTGGAGTAGAGCTCAGGCACCAGGTTTGACGAGGGGCTTGCGGTAGCGCGGGAAGCGCTTGAGGACGCGGAACCCGACCTTCTCGTACAGGTGCCACGACTGATGGGGGTTCTCGGCCAGGGTGTGGATCCGCGCCTCCTGGATTCCCTGCTCGCGCAATGTGAGGAGCGCCCGGCAAAGGAGGGCCTGCCCAAGCCCCCTCCGGCGATAGGGCGCTCCTACGCTCACCTCGGCGACCTCCCCACGACCTCTGTACAGGACCGCCTGCACCTGGCCCGCGATCACTCCGGTCGCCGCGTCCCAGGCAACGTGCCAGGTCCCAAGATCCGTCTGGCGTGCCGCCCACTCCGCGTACGGGGGGGTCTCCGAGAAGGCATGGCCCAGATACGCCTGGTCCATCGAGTGGTGGAGGTCGAGCAAGTCCGGAGACTCGAGCGGCCGGGTGATGAAGCCTCCGGGCAGAGGGGCGGCCCGCAGCTCGGTCAGGTCGTCCATCCCCAGTTCTATTACGGAGAATGCGGGCCGATACCCTTCGTACGTGAGCAGGGCCGCGGTGTCGGTCTCCGTCTCGCTCGCGTTTGCGGCAAGGCACGCCTTGCCTTGCGTGGGATGGGACGCGGCAAGGTCGCGCAGCCGCCCTTGCGTCCAGTGAAGCATCGCCGTCCCGATCCCGCGGCCGCGCCACGGTGGAAGGACCCAGCCCAGGGTGAGGTAGACCCACGTCCCGTCCGTCTCGGTCCACCAGGTTGCGCTCGAATACCCGACGATCCGTCCCTCGACCTCGACGAGGAGTACGTCCCTTGCGCGATCGAACCCTTCCGAGGGGACCAGCCTTCGCTCGAGGTCGGCGAGGGTTGGGATGCTTTCTACGGAGGAGAGGTTGTCCACCCGGTCTCGCACGGCGCACGCCGCGCGAACCAGAGCCATGCCTCGAAGGTCGGCCGGGCCGCGGAATGACCGGAACACAAGTCCGTGGATCGACGGAGCACCGGCAAGCTCGATGGCCTTTGACATCGGCTCCTCCTCTCAGAGCCAAGGAATCTGGAAATGATCCGGACTCTGACCCCTTGCGTCAAATCCACGCGCCAGATCCGTTGCGCGCGCAAGGTCGAGCCTCATGGTCGCGAAGGCCCGAGCGTCTAGACAGCACTGCAGAGAGATCCTCGACCTTTGCTCTAGTTCGGCTCCACCGGGACGGATTCCTCCTGCAGGGCGACCTCCTCGGCCGTCCGCACCGCGATCTTCCTCGCCAGGCAGAAGAAGCCGGCCGCCGCGACGACGCCGAACCCGGCGAGCGCGCCCCACAGGACGACCGGTCGCCCCATGAGCCGGTCGAGGAGGATCCCCCCGACGAACGGTCCCGCGGACCGGCCGAACCCCTCCGCCAGCCCGTAGAAGCCAAGATACCTCCCGGTCTTACCTGAAGGAGCGAGGTTCGTCACCACGGCGTTCGCCGTGGGGGAGAAGAGGATCTCCCCTAAGGTAAGCACGGTCATGGAGAGGTAGAGGTACCCGACCGTCGGGACGAGGCCGACGGAGAAGTAGCCCAGGGCGTAGAGAAGGCTCGAGAGGACGAGCGCAGTGCGCACGCCCAACCTCTTTGCCGCCGCGGAGGCAGGCCACTGGAAGAAGACGCAGATCAGGCCGTTCAGCGTGAAGAGAAACCCCAGGGAAACATCGCTCGCCCCGAGGGCACCGGTGGAGAAGACGGTGAACGTCGTCGCAAACTGCCCGACGAGGAGGAAGAGGAAGAGACTCCACACGGTGAAGCCGAGGAATCTTCGGTCGCGGCCGGCGTCGAGGAGCCGGAGGAAGGAGAACGGTTCCTGCGCGCGGGTGTGGATCGACTCCTGGGTCAAGAAGAGAACGAGGATGCCGCCGACGAGCGTCGCCGCCGCCGTCAGGAGGAAGAGGGAGTCGTACGACACCGTGAGCAGAAACCCTCCCACAGCCGGCCCGATGGCCCAGCCGGCGTTCCCCCCGATTCGCAGGAACCCGAACGCCTCGAGGCGCCGCTCGGGCGGGACGATGTCTGCCACCATGGCGCTGATCCCCGGCTCGGCGGCCGAGCCAGCCAGGCGGACCGCCAGAAAGGTTGAGGCGATCCCGAGGATCGGCCCGTTCCGGGCAATGGTCCACGCCATCGCGAGGAAGAGCCCCGTTCGCAGGAACATCGCCCCGACGACCAGGGGTTTCCGCCCGATGCGGTCCGCGAGCTCGCCGCCGAGGATCCTTCCGAAGGCGTTCGCCACCGCGGCGCCGAGCATCATCGTCCCGACAAGGGTCATCGAGACCCCGCGCTCCTGGTAGAGGTAAAGGCTGAGGAAGGGCATCGCCGCGCCGAACCCCAGCACAACCACGAACTGGACCACGAAGAGAACCCAGAGCCTCCGGTCGTAGCGCTCGAAGAGCAGGCGAATCCGTTGGGAAAGCTGCACGGTGGCCCCTCCTATCCCAGGCGCGAAAGCGCCCAGCCGAGGATCGGGGCGAGTGCCAGCGCGGGAAGCAGGTTCCCGACCTTGAGGTCGCGAACGCCGAGGAGCTTCAAAGAGAGAGCAAGGAGGACGGTCCCTCCGACCGCGTTGAACTCTGTGAGGGCGGCGGAGGGAGCAAGGGTCGTTCCCAAGCCGGGCGCGATCGCCCAATGCGCGACGAGAGTGATCCCACCCTGGTAAATCAGGACGCTCGCCGCGGAGAGGAAGACCCCCGGCCCAAGGCCGGCGACGAGTCCGATCGACGAGATCCCGTCCATGATGGACTTCAAGCCTAGGATCTGCCAGTCGCCGTACACGCCGTCGCGGATCGACCCGAGGACCGCCATCGGCCCCACACAGAAGAGGAGCGTCGCCGCCACGAACCCCTGCGGAATCGCCCCCTTCATTCCGGCAGGGAAGAGTCGCTCGCTCGCCTCGCCCAAGTGGCCGAGCCGCTCCTCGATCCCAAGCCACGTCCCCAGCCCCCCACCGATCAGGAGCGCAAGGAGCAGGACGAGCGGGTTCTCCGTCCCGATGGCAAGCTTCGTCCCCACGACGAGCGTCACGAGCCCGACCCCGATCGTCACCGACCGCGTGACCCCCTCCGGGATCCGCCGTCCGGCGAGGAGCCCGACAAGCGAGCCCAGAAGCACCGCCCCCACGTTGATCCACGTCCCGACCATGGCGGAGATCCTACCCGCGCCTGTGCCCCTCGACAATCGGATTGCCGCCTTGCGGGCCCGCTCCTATACTCGGGCGCAATGGCAAGTGACCTTCTCTCCGATCTGAACCAAGCCCAACGCGAGGCGGTCACGTTTGGCGAAGGGCCGCTCCTCGTCATTGCCGGGGTCGGGACCGGAAAGACGACGGTCATCACCCGCCGCATCGCCTGGCTGATCGCGGAGAAACGCGCCAAACCTGCGGAGATCCTCGGCCTCACCTTCACCGACCGCGCCGCCGCCGAGATGGAGGAGCGGGTCGACAAGCTCGTCCCCTACGGCTATATAGAAGCCCAGATCGGAACGTTCCACTCCTTCTGCGACCGGCTCC
>Ga0315278_10000672_pt1 | contig 29958 bp, 52 predicted proteins | sample YL17G06_0_MG_FD_203880 | JGI IMG/M metagenome (GOLD analysis project Ga0315278, IMG submission 203880) | Sediment microbial communities from Yellowstone Lake, YNP, Wyoming, USA - YL17G06_0 | ecosystem: Environmental > Aquatic > Freshwater > Lake > Sediment | place: USA: Wyoming | collected... | reverse complement strand
AGAACTTTGAAAGAATATGCTGTGCTACGGAAAACGACTTGCCACTGCCCGCCCCGCCGTAAACTGCGTTAATTCGTGCCCGGCTCTTTTTCAGGAACGTATCAAAGGTTTTGATCTGTTTGATCCGTGGCATTGTCATTTCCCAACGGTCTCCCATTCGATCTTAATCGGTTTGCCGTCCCGCCCGGTGATCTCGCTTTCGGTTCGTTCCGTCTTGAATGTAGGATCAAGGTTCACAAGCGATACTTTCAGCGCCGCCACATCGGGCGGGAAATATTCGTCTTTCTTTATGACCTGTTTAGTAGTGGTGCCGTCCGGGTGCTCAATGATCTTTTGCTCTATAGAGGGTTTCGTGAATCCTTCCGCCCGTTTATGGAGTGCCAAACGGAGCCGGGAGACGGTTTCGTTTCGTCCTACACTCAGAGCAGCTAAGAAATCTGGATGTGCTTTTTTCCACGCGTATAGAGTACCACGAGAAACGCCCATCGCCGTGCATATTTCTTGGACGGTTGATCCCCGCGATGCCATACCTCTTACCCATTCGGGATGTCTATCTGGGTAATATGGTTTCGGGGGATGTCCTTTTCCCCGCTTCTTGAGTTCCGATGGAGGCTTCTTTTTGGTCATTCTATCAGTTTAATCTCCTTATCAGGGAATGTGTCCTTAAAACGCTGGAGGATTACCGTAAAGCCCTTAAGAAAAGTAAAAAAAATCATTTTGCTGTTTTGTCCCTCCTGTTAAAATTCTCCATCATTATCTCTACCTGCTTGCCGTACTTCATCCCGTTTTTATCGCAAATTTGTTTAAACTTGGAATAAATAGGGGCTGATATTGTGAGGTTCGCATAAACAACATCAGACATTCAGGCACTTCCGGAGATCGTTTTTTACATAGATTGCATTCCCGAACGACCCGATCAGATCGATTGCTTTCTGGGCGAACTCTTTCCAGTTCACGTTTTTTGCCTCCTCCATATAGTTCAGTTTTCCGACTTTGTAGAGGTCGACAAAATTGTGTGTCTGCCGGACAATCTCAAACGTCTGGGGGGGGTCGAACACGGGTTCCAACGATACCCACGTTTTAATTCCGAGTTCGTGGGCGTGTTTGAGGGCTGCGATCCTTTCCGCCGTCGGTGCTGCATTGGGCTCATATATCAACCGTTGTGCTTCATCGGTGAATACGAGTGTTGCCGCATAGGTTCCGAGTTTGGGATTCCAAATATCGAAATCCTGTTCAGACCGTTTCCCGCCTTTCGTTAGGACTGTGAATTTGATCTCGCAGTTCTGAAACACTTGGATCGCCTGCCGTGCGAGCTTGTGCCGGTCGTTAATTGACTGGTACGCGTCACAGGTGAAACACAGGAGAACGTTTCTCTGATCGTTGTTTTTCCTCATCTCCTCTGCATCATCACACAGTTTGCGGATTATACCATCTCGCGGGGCTGATTTGTAGAACTGTTCTCGTGAGCGTTTGAGAGCAGCCGGCGCGTAACAATAGGTACATCCGTGATCACACCCAGCATAGAGATTTGCAGCGAGTTCTGAGTATTCCCGTGCACGCCCTGCCGGTTCGTAAATAATTTTCATTGGATCTTCACCACATCGAGTTCGTGTTCTTCCCACGAGATACCACGCACGGCGTACCCATTCTTGTCGAGTACCCAGTACCCCATTGTGTCGAATCCTTCAGGGAATAGTTCAGAGGGGAGATCCGATCCGTCAACATCGGCGATATAGATCCTCTCGGTTTCCAGAGCGTCTTTTGTTGACGAGAAATCGATCAATAAATCCCGCATCTCTTCGGCATCGTTGTGGTTCCACGCGGCGATCTGTCTCCTTACTTTTTCTGCGTGCCTTTCCAGATTATATAGTTCTAGTGTCGTTTTCATCACCTTGTAGTTCTTACTACAATACACTATAATCCATGAAGAGCATTAAACCTTTCCTTTTTGGTATTTTTCAAATCGGTTCACGATCAACTGACACTTCACCGGATCAATCTCCATAACGAGACAGGGCACTCCTATTTGTTCACATGCGATCAGGGTGGAACCGGCACCCCCGAACAGATCCACCACGTTTTTAGGGTGGCATCCGGCAATAATCGGGGCGATCCATTCGATTGGTTTCCCATGTTCTGCCGGGAGGTCTGCTTTTGATTTCTGGAAAATTGTTGTTAATCTGACCTGTCCCTCCGGGAGGGGTTTATAGGTGTATTCTCCGAGGTTGCTTTTTCTATCGAGTTCTTTACGGTGTTTTCCGTCGTTAATAACGGCGGCTTCTGAATCATATCCGGGATTGTCCTGCCCAATAAATGCGGATCGGTGCCGACATAATGGGCGATTATCCAGATACCATGAGATCACGGTATCCCAGACAAATTCATAAATAAACTTATAATTATTTACGACAGATAACGCCTCTTTTACGTGTTTTGAATCTGTAAAACTAATTGTTATCCGGGCAGGTATTGCACAATTCCACAGCTCCGGGTTCTCATACGGTGGATCGTAATACAGCAAATCTGCCAATTCCCCATTGAGGAGCGAAGAGACTTGTTTTTTGTCCATTGAACTCCCGCACATCAATCTGTGGATTCCCAAGGAGAGGATATCACCCGGTTTAATTTTTGTTTTAATTTTAGGAGGGTTAATAAAATCGTCTTGTTTTACTTCTGTCGTATCCAACGATTTTAACATTTTTGAGAACTCTTTTTCATCAAACCCGGTAATGCTGATATCCATCCCGTCGATCTTTAACTCGTTAAGTTGCTCGGTAAGCAGTCCGAGATCCCATTCTGCAATCTCACCAAGTTTGTTATCGGCAATCCTGTATGCCTTCTTTTGGTTCTCTGTTAATCCTGATACCTGCGTGACTTCCGGGACTTTATCCCATCCGAGTTTCTGCATCGCCTTGATAGTGGTATGCCCTGTGATTAGTACCATGTTTTCATCACAGAGAACAGAGTTTTTGACAAGTCCGAACTCCTTTAACGACGCTGCTACTTTATCGACTGCATCTGCGTTCTTTCGCGGGTTTTTTTCGTATGGAATCAATGTAGCAATCGGGACTTGTTTTAGTTCCGATTTTGCCAATTGACCGGGGATTATTTGCCGGATTGGTACGTCTTCCGGGTCTTTCTTGCTTTTCTTCATTATGTCCAATTTCTCCCGCCTAAAATTGATTCGTCTTCAATATACTTCTCGCAGTTCTCACCGTTCTTTACCTTCTCTTCCGGCGTGCACTTCCCTGCATCCCGGCAATTCCCGCACCGTAACCCGCCGATCATCAGGAATGCCCCGTAGAGTCTGCCGGTATCACAAATCCGGGGTTTTTGTTCTCGCGCCACGGTGGGATTGTGCTGTTTACCCCGTCGTATTTGACCGGCATCCTATCCCGGATTTCTCCAAGTGTTTTATCCAAGTTTTGGATCGCTTCAATCTGCCGATCCATTAGTTTTTGAAACGCTCTGAATTGATCTGGTGTCATCTGATTACCTCAACTCCATAATCATAAATCAATCCTCGATACGTCATGCTCTCAATCACGTTCCGGATCTCGGTTTTAATCTCTGCATCGCTGTTTATTCCGACGACGTTACTGGTATTTAGAGTGATGATTATTTTCATCTGAATTTCCTCGCCATTATTTTGAGATCGGGATCCGGTGTCATCTGCCAGTGAGCGATCATGAAATACCAGTAAAAGAAATTGAGCCGGGTTCTCTCGTGGTTGTCAGCATACAAGAGTCCGAAGTTCATGCAGTCGCACCCTCTTCAAACCACGATCCGATCTTTCCCTGTTCCTGTGCGTTCTTTATCCGGATCTGGGCTTTCTCAAAATAGGTGGACTCTTTCTCAAAGCCGATAAACGGATGCCCCATACGTACCGCTGCAACCAGACACGAACCACTGCCAAAGAACGGATCGCAGATCGTATCGCCTTCCTTAGCGTAGTTCTTGATGATCCATTCAAAGAGTTTAACGGGTTTCTGGGTTGGGTGAATGCGCTCTTCAGGCTCTTCTTTTCTATAACCCACCCACAAATATTCAAATTTCCTTACCGCCGTATCAAAAGAAGTCCATGCTAATTCACAATCGGCAAAATCACACGCCCCATTCTTTTTATCCCATACTAACCAACAGGGGCTATCAAAGGGTATTTTACTTATAAAATGGTTTGCTCCCCAGATTATTTGATTTTTGGATATTCTGATTAATTCATCAAAATAAGTGTCGTTTGGGACTTTATTATCCCAATCAAGGGGATTATGAATCTTTTTATAAGGGTTTTTCCATTTATCAGTAATATTGTTCTCCCTTTTTTTGGTACTTTCACCAATCCCATACGGAGGATCAGTAATAACCAGATCAATACTCTTATCCGGTATTTCCTGCATACCTTCAAGGCAATCCATATTATAGATCCGGTTTAATTTGAGGGTCACATTCCCACACCCGTATTATCCGGCGTCCGGAAATCGTCTATTGCAACATCCGGGAAATCCAGTTTCGGTATTTCCTTTTTCGCGCCTTCCCGTTCCAGTTCTTTCCTTTTTAAAATCGCATCTCCCTGATCGCGTTTCAGGATCTCTTTTATACGACCCCAACAACCGGAACAGAATTTCAGATGCATATCGCCCTGTTCGTGTTCTCCGTAATCGGAATATCTGCCGTCTAATTCTCCATCTATCTCTCGTTTATGGAGCGCGATCCCACAGTCACAGCATTTATTATCGAGTCCTTTTGTGAGTGTGATCATGTTGTTATCGCTGAAGCCCCGGGCGAGTTATGAGCTCGGCCTGTTGAGAGGGTAAGAACTGGTCATCTGTGCGGGGCTCTGTTTTGCGTGCATTGCATTGTCGAAAGTTATCCCCACACGGAGCGGCGGTGGTCGTGCCGCTCTCATGCAGGGGGACGCCCCGGGTGCGGGAGTGGGCCGCTACACATTCCGTCCGTACAAGGCCGGGGCACGGTGGTCAGTTATATACTGTCCAGGGTATTGCCGTAATATTTTTTCATGAGAAGAATTCCCACGACTACGCCGGCAAGAAAGGCAACACCAATCGCCCAATACTCCAGGGGCATTCCATACAGCAGGAAGATCATCGGTCGTTACTTCCCGAAGATCCCGAGGATCCACGCGATCAGGAGTTCAAGCCAGCTCTTCTTCACGACCGGTGGCGGGATGGGTGCGCCCGTGACGGTGATTGTCATGGGATTCGACATGGTGCTGGAGTTCTGCATTCCGTAGACGGTGAACGTGCCGGCGGTCTTGTAATCATGAATGAGCGCCGTTTGTCCGGGAAAATCCCAGTTTCCGATCGTGTTATCGCCGAAAAGCCAGTACGTGATAAGTCCGGAAGTATCAGTGAACAGAACCGCAAGGGGCGCCTTCCCGGTAATGGGGGCAGCGGTAAACGTGATCGCGGGATTCATTACACCCTGCGGTCGAGCCTGTGCCGGGATGGGTTTCTTACTGAAGTAATCCAGTATCTTGTTGAACAGTCGTTCCAATCCGACAGTGAACGCGGCATAGGTGATCATCTGTTGTTCAAACGATACCTGGTCGAGTGGGATCTGTGCTTCCCACATGACAGTAACAACGAGCAACGAAGTACAGACCGTTGACAGATACTTGATCTTCGAGAAATCGTTATTCGATGTGCTCGTTATCCATCCATACGTCGCCCACGCTATACCCGTGATCAGGGCATAGATAAAGGGCAGGTATGGGGTTAAATCGAATCCAAAAATAATCATGTTTTTTACTTTCTCCTGAATAGTGCCGCAATCCATTCAATTAGGAGTTGCAGCCATGTTTTTTTTACAACCGGAACGGGATCAAGCATGAACGATAATTCTGTCTTGCTATCATCGCCCATCGTGGTTTGCGCGATATATCCATCCGCGCCAACGGTGATCACATAGATTTTCCCCTTTTCAACGGCAAACCTCTGCGGGGTGGTGCCAATTACAACGCCGTCCACCCGCACCCAGGCCGGGATGTTTGCTGTGATGGTGAGGGATTTGTATAGGGATTCTCCGATCTTGGCTTCTTCCTGTGTGAGCCCGATTAAGAACGGACCGGCGTTCTCATCGAAGAATCGTTCTCCGAATGAATACCACTTCAAACCCCCGTCACCATCCCACGATCCTCGTGTAAGGATGAGTCGTTCTGATTCGTCAACAAGCGCGGCAAAGACTGCATGACCACCGGCACTTCCTCCCCCGTATGGTTGCCATTCTCCGTTGGGGGGTTCAAAATAGTCCGGGGGTAAGTTGACAGGGCCGAACACGGATTTCCCGTCTTTTATTGCTTGAAAAACCTCGTTAAAATCATTCGACGCGGCAAATTTGTTCCTATGCTCTGTTGCTATTGGTGCGAGCACCGCGAGAGTCTTACTATAATCGGCTTCGACCATCGGCCAGAGCCGGGGGGCGCAAAGGGCCGTAATGGATGTGAGGCACTTGTCCCATGTTACCGTTCCCTCATTGGCGATGATCTTTGCTGCCCACGTAGTATCTGATCCTGCCGGGAACGTGGCACCTCCGAACTCCCGCGAACGCTCATAGATAAATTGAGGGGATGGGAATTTCGAGGGTAAAACCATATATTTGAACAGCCCGGCGGTGCATTTGATATCCTCTTCAATGATCTTCCCAGCTGCTCTAATCTCTTCGATAGTAGGAATATCGCCCGTATTAAGCAGGTAGTTTTTCCATCTGTAGAGCGCGCCCGCAAAACCTACACACGTCCCCCGGCTCCCTTGCCACCAGAACAGGGCTTCGAGCAACGCCTTAAGAAGAGCTTGCGGGATTTTCTTGATCTCCGGCACTCCCGCACGTTGAACGATCTCCTTATGACGCCAGAGCGGTACGATCTCCTCTTTTTTGACGAGTCGCCCGAGCTTGATCTTCACGGAGTAACGAACCGGAATGGTTGTTTCATCCTTTCGAATATACCCCCGGGCAACTTCGATATCCAGAATATCGGCAACTTCACCCGGTAAGCCATGAATCCCTTTAACGATTTGCTTAAGGGAGGATTTGCCGTGTGTTTTTAAAAACTGAAAAACTCGTGAGCGGCTTGCTACCATGTAAACAGAGATGCAGGGCGAGGTATGATGATGGGTTGCCCGCAATCGCGGTTTTGCGCAGTTCTGTAAGATTATGCGGGATTCTGCATAAATATATAAATATGGGGAATACTAACCTTTAGGTATATATGCGACTGAAAATAAGAAAAATCATAAAACAGATTAAGGCGGGGCTGTTCGGACAGGTCACCCTTTCGCACTTCCCTATTCCTGATCCGGGGTTCCGCCGGGCTGCACATGCCCCGATGTGCATCCGGTGAGGGTTACGATTCCTCTTTTTTAGGGGTGGGATCGCGTTCCCGCCGTTTATTGATCTCCTTGAAAATATCCTCAACGCCTATCCTTTTTGCCGCTTCGGTCATTTGAACGTCTTCGGCGTTTATTCTGATTTTGTCAGTCATTTCATACCTTCGCTTTCTGATCTTCTTTTGGTCGGTATAGATTTATAAAATACCACAGGCACGAGGGGCACGGTTTGCAGTCACTTCCCTCGGGCAGGGGATAATCACACAGAATTTGTCCATTGATGCGTGTGCGCGATTGTCCGGCATGCGCCCGTGCCTCCCCGGTTTGGAAAAAGTGTATGAGTTTTACCCGCTTGTCAGAGGAGTGATACCAGCCGTCGGGTTTCAGTTCTTTGGTCAGGATGACACCACATTCACGACGGTAAATAGATCACCCACAGGGATAATCTCAATAGGCTCCTTGGGGTGATGGATCCGGCACTGCTTGGCGAGTTCGATCGCGGTACTCCAGTCGCAGTCCTTTTTTATGATGAATTTCTGTTCCGGTTCGGGGGCTGTGATATTGATAGCGATCCCTTGGTCTGCGAGGGAGGGCATCAGGCACCCGCTGCACGGCCCCGGGGCTCGTAGATTATGCGCATGCCCGCACCTCAAAAGGGAGCTTTGCCTGATGGGGATCATTCATCGCGATGAAAGCCCTGTCGCGTTTCTCGAAAAATATATCCTGATTCTCCCAGTCGCCTAGTGCTGATTTTACCGGGGCCGCTTCGGCGCGGATGTCTTCCAGCTCCTCCTTCAACCCACTAAGTTCGATTTCAAGCTCCAAGATATCATCAACAACACTCGACATTTTGCCGCGAATGACTCCCGCCCGTTCATTCAGTTGTTTCTGCTCTCTTTCGAGTTTCCCAACTGATTCCTTCTTGAGCTTTGCGAGCTCTTCGGGTGTTGTGCGGGCTTCGCCGCAAACCTTACAGGTCGGTTCCCGCCGCCCGATCCGATCGTCCCGGTCGTTCTCTGTTCCGCACCACGGGCAGATCCACGACATCTTAATCAGCCTCGATTCTGGGGGCGATCATAAAGCTCGCCTCCATGCCATCAAGATCGAAATCGAACCGGACCGGGTGATCCTTGCCGGTATGGATGGTGATGGTGCCTGAGTCCCGCATGGCTTTCGCGGTTTCCTTGAGATAATCCAGCGAGAACAGGGATGCGACCGCAACGGCGTTTTCCTTACCATCCTTGCTCTCGATCTCCTTCCGGATCAGGTCGGTGTCGCCTTCCACGCTCAGCTCAAGAGTGGTTCCCTTGATGGAGACCCGGACCTTATCGCCAATCACCCCGATGGCCTTGATGGTGTCGTGATACTCTTTGGCCTCGATGACAACTGATGCCGGTAGATTAATGGTCGGGCAGGTCGGGCGTTTCCGGATCGTGGTCGGGTCCAGTGGGGTGTGCGTGTACGTGTAGAGACCGTCACTGAAGACGATCTTCCCCGCTTGTCTGGTGATGGTGACAGGGGCATCACCCTTCATGATGTCGAGCGCCTGCTTCCATTTCACGACATCCATGCCGACTTCTCCGGGCTCTTCGGTAAATTCTTCAAACTGTGCCTTATGCAGGTTGATGTTGACCATCGCTACATTCGCGGTGTCGACGGCTATGACATTGAGAACATCGGGGCCAATGATCAGCCTGCATTCCGGCACGAGCGCCCGTAGTACGTCGCAGAATGCCGTGATTCTTTTCTGTTCAATCTTCATCATGGGGTTTCACTCTCCTTTTTCGATTTCTTTTTCTTTGGCGCCGGTTTCTCCGGTTTCGGGGTCGCATGCTCACAACCATCGATAAAGGTTAAAGACATAAGCTGTGAGGCTGACCGTGTGCCGCCATTAAACAAGAGTTCGTCTTTCCGGGGGCACGTCTCTGCGAAAGATTTCCTGCCTTTATGGTGTCCGCAGGTGAGGCAGCTGCGTTCCTTGCCCGGGGCCGGTTGTTTCCCTATGGGGTGCTGCGGGGGAACTTCTGCACCTTTGCGATCTTCCCGCAGAATTGCAGAGCTGAAGAATTCATCCATAAGGGCCTGCCGGTATTCCCGTTTCTTCTTTTTCTTGGCTGCCTGTTTTTCTCCGGCGGGTTTTTCTTTCGGTGCGCTGCAGCAGGAACTCATGATACGCCCCTAACATTTGTCACAATCTTGAGCGTCAGATCCGGGTATCGTTTATCCCAGAGCTTCCATTTGATCTTGAAGATCTCCGTCATGAACCGCCCCTTCACATCCTCAATCTCCTCGTACCCGTCCGCATACACGACACGGAAATCAGCAACATAGAAGATCGCCCGGATGAGTTTGCCATTCTTGCGGAACGCTTCCTGGAGGAGATACTTCGGCTGCATTTCGAACTCCCGGACGATACCGGCCTGCCTGAGCTGTTTGAGCTCCACGTATCGCAGGGCCTCCTTGTGGCTGCTGAACGTGATTCCGTCAATGACGGTGCTCTTATTGCCGTACTTGCTCTTCCGGAGGGCTTTCTGGGTGGTGTATGTCATGCGGGCGCTCCCTTCTCCGGTGCGAGGATTTGATATTCCGGGTTGAACTGCTCTTTTCTGATGTGTATATACGCTTCCTCTCCTTTGTCGTAGACCCGTATGAGTTCTTGTTGTTCTCCGACGGTGATTTTAAGAGTCTGGAGGGTTGTCTGTGCGGTGTCCTGCAAGCGTATGTACGCTTGGAAATCCTTGTAGAGTGTCTTTTTGAGTTCGGCGAATTGTTCGATGATTTCGGGAGTAACTCGGGAATCCGCATCGATGATCCTCTGTTCAATCAGAACATGGAGACCGATCCGGTGGGCGTCCGGGTGTTCGATTCCCAGAGATTCGCAAAGATCCTTCTCGACCTGCTCCATTGAAACCGCAGTGGTGTATCGATGTGCATACTTGCGATGGGCCGACATCAGCACCCCCGTGCCTTGCTTGGAACCCGGCGCATAGAATGGTCGCGTTCCGAAACGCAACAAAGATTCTCAATATCATTATTGTCGGGATTTCCGTCGATATGGTGGATTACACACATGAATGGTATTGGCCCGAAATTATCAAACCAGATTTGACGATGAAGAAGTTTTTCGCCGTTTTTTGGTCTCTTGTTCCAGCTTCTTCGGTAATATTTACGATGTGAGAGATCTTTAGCCTCTGAATTTCGGGAATATGTGTGGCCGTTGTAAATGATTTTTTCCATCATTATAACAACCCCAACCGTACGGTTTCCTGTGGAACCGGGGAGAAAGGCCCTTTGTGCTGAAACGTATCGCATATACATTCGTATATATATGATATACGATTGGTACTAGCTAAGAAAGAAAGAAAGAAAGAAAGGGAGTTTAAAAAGGTTATCATTGCTGCACCTGACAATTTTTGTAATCCTGAAAAGTCCGGATCAGGAATTTTGCTACTTCATATTCGACAAACCAACAATTTGTTGTTGATAATTTCCCAATTTCCTCTTTTAATTTTAAAAATTCCGGGCTGTCCTTTTCCGGCAATGCTCTCATAATTATGTTGGTAAGTCGGCGGATCTCGGGTGTTTTCTTTGTGATCCGATATACCGGATAGTTTAGAGGAGTGAGTTTCCGTTTCATCCCGTCACCACTTTTTGGTTATTTTCTGCAAATTCTCCCGGAGTCATCGGTTCACCCGAACCATCAGACCAATTATTTGGATTGCCGTCGTTGTTGTTATGTTCACACTCAAAATCCTCACAATCATTGCATGCTTCTCCCATCGGGTTCACCACCCCATCGAAATATTCCAGTTCCTCTATAGAGAATGGACAACTCATGCTCGGACCATCTCCAGATGTTGTGCCCGGTGCTGCCATAACTCCCGGACCGGTACGTTCCCGCCATACCTGATCCGGAGATCCTGCATGGCGATTGATTGATCACGCCGCTGGTATCGTTGTTCAAGTTCTCGCATTCGTGCCGGTACCGGGCGTTTCGGTTCCTGTTCTGGTTTGCGTGCGCTCTTGTTGCGCCGTGGTTTTCTGCTCATCACCATCACCCGTGAGCTTGTAATGCTGTCTGTGATTCCGCGAGCGATCTCTTCAGTCCGGACGCATACAGGACACTTTCACGCCACGCTATCCGGGTTTCCCTGTGCCCCGATGGTGCCTCGTACTGGTACTCTCTTCCGTGGATCATACCATCCGGGGTGAGCCGCCAGAGATACCCCTCCCGGTACTGGAATCCCTTATTCTTCAGGTACCAGTTCAGGCGTTCCGCTGTCAGATCAGGATCATTGCAGAGCACGACCAACCGGGTGGGATTGTACCAGCCGGTCTCTCCGTGGGTGATTGCCGGGGCCGCATCCAGGGCGGGGGCGTAATCCGCTTCGCCACATTTTGATAAGGCGATCTTCTGGAATGCTGCAAGATTGCCGCCGGTCTGTTCCGCAAGGTACCGGGCTTTCTGGAGCTCGGTATCGATTGAGATAGCCGGGGCCTGTACGATCTCCTTTTTCCGGTACTTCTGGATGAGCTCCGGTACCCAGCGCTGGAACCGGAGAATGGCATCGGCTGCCTGTGGGCTCTTGAGTCGGTCGGTATTCACCGCGCCCATGAGGAGATATAACCCTTGCTCATTCACCGCATGAAGACCCGCACATGACTCATGTGCAACCGTCGTATGGAAACCCTCAAACTTCTTTTCGTTCCGTTCTATAATCTGACTCAGGGTGTTCCGGTGTATTCCCCATGCGTTAGTGAGATCCGCCAACGGGAGAAGAATCTCCCCGTTCTGTTCAATGGCACGGATCTCTTTCCCCTCAAAGAGGGTTGCCAGTGCTTCGCTCACGATCCCGCCTCCGGAACAACCGTGACAACATGCGGTACCAGCCACGTGGTAGAGGTGCCGAACTTAATGAAGAGCGTTCCATCACTCGCCGCGATCGCCATCTCGCGGCCGAAGGGGATGTCGATTTGAGCCATCACAACCACCCCGGGATATCCGGCATCTTGTGGAAATCCGAGAGGACTTTCCGGTACTCACAGGCTACGTTCCGGTAGAGGTACCGGCGCATCTCATCTACAAGGCGATCTTTGACGTGACAATCGTGACACTGGTCGTTTGTTTCCCCACAATCATCACAAAGAAGGAAAATCCAATCGAGATGTGAGGCCATCACACCACCACCCTCGGTATGAAATAGTCACAGCCCCCGGCTTTCGCGGGAGACCGGGCACACACCCGACCGTCTTTACAGCGTTGTTGTCCTTCGTTTTTACCACAGGGGTGCCGGGTATGGCCGGTTCGGAGATTGTGAACCCGATGCGGTTCACATTTCCAGCATTTCTCCCGGCCTCTCTTCATCCAGCCATGACAAACCGGACAGCGTTCGAGCCCTTTGTGATGGTTATGATGACACTTGTGATACCAGGGCTCGCATTCATCCAGGTTCGCCCATTCGTCTTCATAGAGGGAATCAGAGGGATGATGAGGGGTGTTTGCCGGTTGACCACATCCACAGGAACAGAGTTTTCCCACGCACCATGCCTTTACCTCAGCTCTTCGTGCCGGGTTCCGCTCTCTCTTCCGGTTCCGTGCCTGTCGGTTCTCAATCTGGATCCGGGGCTGGCAGGTGCAGGAGTGGATCGTGGCGGGGGTCATTTCAGTACCCCTTCCCAAAGGATCTTTGCGTCTTTCCCGCCGTGTAGTCTCCACGTCTTACCGTCAAACGATGGCACAAGTCCCAGTTCCCAGAGTTTCACGACCGATAAGAACGGATATTCGTCGGTCTTGATCTTCTCGGTATATTTCCAGTCATTACGAGACAGGATGAAAAACGAGCCATAGTAAGCCCAGACCGAAGCCCAGACCGAATCCCAGACCGAATCCCCGACCGAAGCCCAGACCGAAGCCCAGACCGGAGCCCAGACCGAAGCCCCGACCGAATCCCTGACCGAAGCCCAGACCGAAGCCCCGACCGAAGCCCAGACCGAAGCCCAGACCGAATCCCTGACCGAATCCCTGACCGAATCCCTGACCGAAGCCCAGACCGAATCCCACTCGCGCAAAAGCGCGAGATGTTCTTCGGTGATCTCTTTTGGCGGGACGATCTTGAACGGACGAACAATCGGTTTCCTGACAAGGATTTTGTCGAGTGCTTTCAGCCATTTCTTGTGAACTTTCATACAGGCGTTCTTATGATCGAGCGTCCACCATGTCGGTATGATGTCCATGTCAATCTTGAACACCCATTCATCCGGTTCAAGATACGACCCGTTTTTAGGCGCAATCTCAATCCGGCAGAACCGGATTTTAGCCGGGTCTTTTGTGTCGTCCGGTAACCCGGCGATTTCCAAAAGTTTGTCGTGGGAATCAATACCCATCTTCCACGTTACTTTTTTGTTCGGTTCAATAATACACGAAAATGCTTTACACATTTCACGCACCCCCGGCTTCTGTGATCAGGTTCAGGATCGCAGCTTCCACGAGATCGAACCGGCACGTCCATCCCCATTTCTTCATCTTCAGAAGATCCTCAATGATCTCGAGATCGTTGGGCGTGAACCGTGTCCTCTCAAGCAGGGCGTCCACCATCTGGTCGCGTTCGGTATCCGTGAGGGGCGTCTTCTTGATCGTGAGGGGTGCCGGCTTGACAAAGGTGTTCCCGAGGCCGTCATGCTGGAGCTGGGACGCGGGTACAATGGGATCGGGTGCCGTGCCTTTCAGCCGGATAACACGTTCCAGCGGGCATTCCGGCATATCCTTACACAGCGCCCCGGATACCGTGCATTTGTTCCCGAGAACCTTTTGCACGAGCACATGAGACTTCCCGCTGGGATCCGGACATGGCTTACCGGACAGACAGGGCGCGGGTTTCGGTGGTGCTGGGTTGAACTTCTGCTTTCGTTCCTGATCCGATTGCGTAACGGGCGGCGCAGCGGCTGCCTGTTGGCTCTTCCCGGCTTCTGTGATCTCCTGTTGCCGGACACGATCTCCTAATGATGGTTGTGGCGGGAGAGTGGTTACCGGGATGCTGCCTTTTGGCGGGTGGAAGGAGCCGTTGTCTTTCGGTTTTTCCACTGGCAATGAAGGTTTGTGTTCAGTCGGAGAAGTTGTAAATTTACAACTTTCTTTAGGTCGTGGTGCGGGGTGAGGAGTTGTAGTACTACAACTTTTCAGAGTGGTTTGAACATCCCCATTTGTAACCGTTTTTCCTTTTTTGAGCTGTGCGGTTACGTAATTCAGTCCCTCAGTGTGTGCATCCCCTTTTGATGCTATAAGCGGGGTTGCAGCATTCACGGTGAAATTCTTGTAAACCTGTTCCTCCGGGATGTTCTGTTTCATCAGGAGTTCAACGATATCCATATAGGCATTCAGCCGGGACACTTGTCCCTTGTCAAGTCCGCAAAAGTTGCCCTCTTTTTTGAATTTTCGGAAAAAATCAATACAATAGGTCATTTAATCCACCACCTTCATTTCCCGCCATACTGCATCCCATTCGGGCTTGTCTACCTGCGCGGGGCAATGGTTCCCGATCTCAAACTCTGGATCGAGGTTAAAAAGGATACATGGTGCCTGAGGACATCCATTACATTCAAAGACGGGCATTATTCACCAACCTCTTTTATATTGGCTGGCTCTTTGGTCTTCAGAAACGATGCCGATAGATCAGCCATGTGCATCAGGGGGATAATCGGATACTTCGAACTCGCGCCAGTGATAGCGATATTCCCGGCATAGGAATAATGCAGGTCATCGTATGCCATCATGTGCCAGCGAATCGCCATGATTTCAAGGTCTGTGAGCCGGATATATCGCTGGAGCAGGATAACGGATTTTTCCCCATGCCCGAGCGGAAACTGATCGTCAATGTCGATATACGGTTCCTTGACCCATTGATCTCCGTATGGGCGCTCTTCGTGTTTGACATTCCGGAAGGAAGTTTTGTAGAAATTTGCCTTGCATAAATCATGCAATAGTCCGATTATAATCAGAGTTTCCGGAGGGTAATCACCTTCAAACAGCGGTGAGAGTAGGATGAGGTTTCGGTACACCTCTATGGAGTGGTGCAACAATCCACCGTCCCGGGCGTCGTGATATTTGGTTGATGACGGCGCAATAAAAAAATCGGTTTCGTTTTCAAGGTAGTTCAGGAGTTCCGGCATTCCATCCCGCCCGGTTGAAGTGAGGAGATTGTAGAACTTTTCCCGTTCCTGCATCCAGATGTCTTTCTCGGATGGCGGGGGAATTGGCACGTCTTTATCCGGCATCGTGGTCTTTGCTTGTGCCGCACGTGCATTATACGCCTCCCGCTCTTTGTCGAGATCTGAACTATCTGGAAAACATGCCGGGTTCCCCGCTTTCTTCGCGTCAAGATTCTCCTGGAGGATTTGTTTTCCGTTTTTGAGTGCCGGTTCTTTTGTCACATAGTGTTCCGGGTCAAGGAGTAGATCAACTATGAAGTCGTGCTCAATGGTCGCAATCACCCGGTCGCCCTCTCTGATTACCGGGTCCGGTTTGCACGATGTTGACATCATCAGGATCGCGCCATCTTTCCGCTTGATTCCGATCTGCCCAAATTTATTTATGCCGCCATATCCTCCTTTGAGTTCTATCTTATCGGGTTTCGCTGCCGGTGCGGGTCTCAGGTGGAGGTGGAGGCTTCCGTCGATGTTAAATGGCTTCGGTTTCCCGTCTACCATTTGGAATGTGATCGGCACTCCACATCCTGGATGATTGCAGGGTTTTGGTTTTGGTTCTGTCATCTCTTCGCACCCGCCTTCGCTTCCGCTGCCTTGAGTTCCCTGATGATCAGTTCGTTAATCGCATAATCCCGGATGGTCATGGCGTTGTCCACCCGCTCCCGGGCATCCACCAGGTCCAGCGCGTTAAAAGTGATGTGAACCCGCGACCCCGCCTTTCCGATGTCGATAGCGTCCGGGTGACTGGAGATGTCGGTGTGAATCCGCTCTTCGGTTATTTTGTCGTGGCGCATCATGGCTCCTCCATGAATGCGAGTTTTCCCTCGTGATCGATATAGGCAATCAACCCTACAGGGATCTCTCTCAAACAATCCGGCAATTGAACTGTAACTGTGGAGCAATACATGCCGGTCCGTATTGAGATCCCTTTCCCTCCATCGCACCCGTAAGATACAACCTCTCCGAGTTTGTTTGTCACTTTCTCACGACCTGATACGAGATGGTCTCCTGCACCGAGATCACGCCTTGCGCCGCTGCGAGTGCGTTCTTATTCACGATCTTATCGACCACTCCGAGCGGGATCTTTTCGCCGACGTGCTTAAGTTTCTCCTGGATATCAGCCCGTTCGTTCTGGCAGATGATGTCGTATTTCTCCGGGAATACTATCTTGAACTTGTCAACGTCCAAGAACCTCATCGCTCTGGTCTTCTCTACCAGTTTCGCACGGCTGTCCTCTCGTATGCCATTCTTTACAGCATAATCCAGATACTTCGCCCGTTCGTCCTGTAGTGATGTGAGGCGTTCCTGTAATGCGGCGATCTGATCTTCAATGAATACAATCGCTGCCAGTGGTTCCGGGATGGTCTCCTGTGGTAGAGGATTCTGAATGAGATCAAGGGATTCTTGTCGTGCATCCATCATGCCGACCTCCAGATCAACCCGTGCACTCTCTGGATGCTGATAATAGCGTCGTGGGTTGCTTTGCGTTTGAGCTGCTCCACGATTGCGAGTGCCCGGTTGCTTTCTTCGCTGTCGATAATTTCCGAAATGTTTTTGTTCTTGTGCGGTGCATTATTGTTTACAGGGCGCGAGGTTTCCAAGACATTCCCGCCCTTTCCGTTTTTTGGTTCAGTGTTTGCTTGCATTGTTCTCACTTGCCTTTTTCATGCGGGGATGCTCACTTTGTGCATTTTGCAGAGTTGCTCCAATCCCATAATGACACGCTCGGTTTTATTCTCACCGACGTTCTTCTTTGCCAGTGCTTTTTGCATGGCGTCAAACCGTTCATCTTTCCGTATTTGAAATACTCCTGTTTTCAAGTTTCACCCCTTTGGTGTAATTACTGTAATGACGTATTATTATTTATACCTTACTATTTGTTTTTTTAACCGTCTGTATAAAATCATTTAAATACCATGTGTGATAAGTGTGATATATGCGGAAACGCACTAATTTAGGCATAACTCTGGATGCAGAGATATTGACCCGGCTTGATAAACTGAGAGGAGATATCCCTCGCAGCCGGGCAATTGAAAAAGCAATCGTTGAATATCTGAAAAAGCAGGAGAGAGAAACATGAACGTGGAAAGTCAGAATGAACCGAAGGTGAAGAAATAATGTTGTACAAATGTGAGGATGGAGATACGACGTGTGGGGAATATTTCAACTGCATGGATCTGATTGGTCGGAAGAAATTACCATGTGGATCGAAATCTCCCGAATGTTTGAAAGCTGCGTTGGAAAATGAAACCGACGATTCCGAAGATGAAACTGATGATGAGTGAGATCAACAACCTACTGGAAGCCCCATCCTTTAGGGTGGGGAGCCATCAATTCACACCTGATATAAAGGGAGAACATGATCCGTTCACTGACAATTATTGAAAATAAAGATGAGACTGGAAAGGTTGACTATCAACTTTCCGGAGATCTTCCCCTCGATGAATGCGCCCGGGCCCTTGTGATCGTGGCATTTCAGGCAGAGAGACCGAAAGTAATCGTGGACAAACCCGCTTAGAGAGGAGGATTATGAAAACAGACGGTATAATCTATGCATTTATGGTTGTTCTGGTCTTGATGGGTGCAGTTATTGTCATCCAGCAGGAGCAGATCCGGCAAGATCAGATTCAAAAACAACAGCCGATCAATGTTCATCTTATTACCTATAACGAGGGAGGAGTTGTTTCAGATCAGATATTCCCATTGACTGAAAAAGGATCTCTTGGAATGTTAACAGATTCATTCTTTATCCGAGAAAATAAGGTGATAGGTTATACGGTTGAAATTCTCCCCAATTAATTTTTAATTATATGAGAAGATGGTCTAAATTGTTTTTATCCTTGAAATACAAATGCAATCCATCGGCACTCATATGAAGGTCTCCAAAATAACCAATCGGATCAGATTGTAGTACATATCTCTGGGATGACATATACCCCCCAGCCATCGTAAAAATTGATGAACGGGAAAATATTGAACTTACAGCACCGAGATCAAAAACATCGAATTGCCCGCCGCCCATAAGCCTCCATCCGGATGTATTATAGATAAAATTTGACGATTGAATTGTGCCGGTTACCGTCAGAACTGATCCTGATGCAATACTCGCAGTATAGATAGTCCCCCGGACTTTTACATTATTAAATTCAGCATCCCCGTTCGCTTTGATCTGCCATCCGGTGGTATCGGCAACATAGTTCCCGGACTTGATAGTCGAATCCCCGCCCGTGGTGCCAAGCGTGATCGTCTTTGCATTCAGGGTCGAGGTCTTGATGGCATCGGCAGTAATGGTATTGGTGGTGATCTGTCCGCCGTCGATAGTGGTCTGTCCCGCACTTCTCCATCCATCCACGGTGAACGTGCCCTGGACGATTACTTGACCAGCTCCGATCGTGACCGCGACATTCTGCGCGAGATCCGTATAGGATCGCACGTCCCGGAAGGAATCCGAAATATCTTTCGTGACGTTCGCGAGTTCAACGGTAATCTCTTCAGGTCTTGACAGGTTTGTCGTGATGGAACAGAGTTTCACATTTACCGAGAGGTTGTTGAGATCTGAGTTCACGACCCGGACGACCTGCCCGATAGTCAATTCTTCGTAATCGAAATCAAAATCTGAATGCTCGGCGAGGTTCACGACATCCACGGTATAGTAATAGATCGGGTCCTTGTAGGTTGCCAGGTAGAGCTGTGCCCATCTTAACAGGGTGGACGGGTGGATGATGCGTTTGTCCGTGATGCGCTTGATTTTGATACCGTAGGAGGTCTGGGAGGGCACACTCTCGATATACTCGTACGTCTCCCCCGCGTCAATTAAATTAACCTGGGCTTCGGTTTCGCCGTCACCATAGGCATAAACCTTGTTACGGATAGAGGTAAAATCCCGCTTTCTCGTCACGCCTTTCATGTTCTTTTTGTACCGGATCTCTCTTACCGGGGTGGTTAATACGGGATCGGTATACCAGTTCAGCGCCCTGGAGGAATCGACTTCAATTCTGCCCCCGAGGTAATCCACACATTTCAGGATGGCCTCGAGCAGGTTGGCGTTCTCGATCGCAAAGGCAAAGGTAGTCGTGGGTTGGATGGTTCCGACGGTGATCGCGGGCACGTGCTCCTGTTTTGCGAGAAGTTCCGTGATTATGGTTGTCGGCGTGTGAGGGGTTGCTCCAGTGTCATAGGTGACATTCTCCTCTTCTGCGAGTTGCACCATCGCGCCGGAATAGTTGCATTCGATAATTGAGCCGGACGCGTCCCATTTCTCAGTTGCATCGTCAAGGAGAAAGAGACCTTCCCACCTGGATTTTTTGGTGTTGTAAATTTTCACGTCATACGCGGAAGTCAGGTAGGCCGCTTTCGTTGTGTTATCTGTATCATTTGGAAATGAAAAAGAAAGCGTCGGGGTCTGGTTGATCTTCTCGATGCGCTGGATATTGAATGCATTCTCTAAATAGGCCGTCTTGGCCCCGGTTGCCGTAAGAAAAACCCAGATTTCATACATTGGTTATCATCTCCTCTTTGGTAAAGTAACATCTACCGTCGTAAAATCCATTAATCATCTCGATGAAGTGCTGCTCCCAATAGGGGCGATTGTTATTGGTTGCAGAATGACATGAATGACAGAGTGCAACAAAGAGGGGGGCTGTGCTATCACAACATGTATTTTTATTGAAATTTACATGATGAACATGCAGTCTCTCTCCATTTTGGGGAGTTCCACACTCGACACACTTATGATCAAAAAATGCCCGGACGCGCTCTTTGAATTCGCGGTTGAACTTCACACAGTATGGCTCGAAGGAGACGCCCCCCTTCCAAAGATGGCATCGCTCCCCACTATTAGCATTCCCTAATTTTATGCGTGATTCTTTCAACCATACCCTTCTCTTATTTGCATCACCAATTATTCTGCGGCGATCTGGGTCTTTTAATCGCTCTTTTGCCTTCTCACTAATTATTCTTCGTGTATCTTCTGAAACTATATGACCCTTCAAACCCTCACCGATTTTACGGCAATGTTCTTCCGTATGGGGACGGCCCTTTCCGGCTTTGCTTAATTTCTTACGTTCTTCCGGATCTTCAAATCGCTTTTTCTGCGCGAGACTTTGTTTTTCTGTCACTTCTTCGCCACCCGTTCACGGTTCCAATACGGTGCAGGCATTTATCCCCGATGCTTTCTTATATTATTATGGGTTCTCCGACGTTAAAACGGTTGTGTTTATCCTTCACACCGTCCACAGAGCAGGCATTCAACCTTCTGGATCTCAAAAATATTCAGAGGGCGACTGACAGAATACGTGCAGGTATCGGGGACCGGGACTTTTGGCAACTCAAATCCTTGATACCCGATCACCGTAATAGATTTTGATTTGCTTGCCGACGTGTTAGTGCCTGCCGAATTACTCACCGTGAGATTGGCAATCCACCGTCCACGTTTGACATACTGGTAACTTTTATTCAGCCCGAGAGATGCCGACGTAGTATTATACCAAGTGCCGTCACCAAACGACCAGTTCCACGATGTCGGGGTATTAAGTGACGTGTCGTTGAAATAGATCCTGCCGGGAAACACCACCACGGTTTTATCGACGTTGAATTGCACTATCGGCATAGTTACCGCCGGTGCTCCTGAGGATACATTCACCCACGTCACTTGCGTCGAAATATTACTACCTACCGCGTTTGTGGCATTCAGTTTAATGGTGTAATTGCCCGCCGTTGCGAATGTGTATATCGGAGCTGAGAATGTCGAGGTATTGAACGTGTATGCCACATTGTTGCCGGTTACGTTCGTTGCGTTCCAGACCCAGCTGGTCGGCGTCCCGGTCGATGTGTCGTTGAACACCATCGTAAACGGTGCAATCCCCGCCCATCCTGCCGTTGATGCGTTGGTTGCTATGCTGATGTTGGTGCTTGTGAACGATGCAACGGGGGCTACTGGTGGTGTGAGATACTGTATGATAACGATACCAGAACCGCCCGCCGCTCCGGTATTTCCAGATCCGGAAGGATTATATCCTCCACCACCGCCACCTCCCGTATTAGCAGTGCCCGCTACAGGATTAGATGCCGAATCTTGCGCACCATTACCCCCGCCACCAGCAGACGCAGTTCCTTTTGTTCCACCAGCACCACCACCACCACTTGCATAATATGTTTCAACCCCTGTTATAGAATTAGGGGTTCCGGTTCCACCGTTCCCTCCGATAGCTACTTGTGCATTTGAACCCGCACTATATGACCCACCTCCGCCCGAACCGGAATGTGGAAGGGAACCAGATGAAGATCCTCCATCATTTCCCTGAATCGGAGTTGTACTTGGTGTGTTTCCAACGCCACCAGCAACAACAGAGGTATAGTGTGAAGAACCCCCACCAGAACCACCGGCAGCACCACTTCCAACAGCACCACCCGCACCGTAACCACCGCCAGCCGACGAAATGGTTGCAAATACAGACGCTCCACCACTTCCTTCGGCAGTACCCCCGTTGCCAACAGTTACGGTTTGTGATCCCGACAATCCTGTAAGCGTTCCATTACGGAACCCCCCAGCACCGCCACCACCGCCACCGTTGCTTCCACCACCGCCACCCCCGGCAACAACCAGATACGAAACATTGGTTACCACCGTTGGCGGTGTCCACGTAGATGTTGTAGTCGTGTTCCACATCACAATAGTATATGCTCCATCGGTTGCCGTCCAGCACCCATTAGCCGAAGTCCATGTTACTGCTTGCACCCCGCCAACCAGCAGTAACAGGATCGCCAGCAGGGAGATGAGTGCAATGAGATGAGTGTGTTTCATGATACACTCACCCCTCACGCTGCCAGTGTCCGGATGAACTGTATAGGTACTTCAAGCAACAGAGCGGTTGCATTCAGGGTATCATTCGCGGAATCGCGGGACACCTCAAATACAACCTTCTTTCCTCCAGATGCGACGGGTGATATTACCGCGCCGGTGGTCGCAGGCGAGAGATGCTGATCTTCTGCCGTGATGAGCGTATCAGTTGCGTCTCCAATCGCTGCGAATGCCGTATCCAGCGCTGCATCGTTCGGGAGTATTTTTCCTTTCAGCACCCATTTGACGGTGCCGGATCCTGATAATGCCGTCCACCCGAATTGAGCGATGATCTTTCCAAGGGTTGCATCGTCACCGTTCCAGTCATTCGGGAATACGTGCGACCACTGGAGCGTTTCCGTGCCGCCATCGGTGAACACGCCATAGACCTGATTGATCTTGTTCGTGGTTGTTTCATACCGGTCGACGGGCGGGGTGGCTGTGTTGCTGCTCGGAACCGATGCTCCTATTGGATACAGAGTGAAATAATCCGATATGACCTTCGGCGCTTTGTTGCTCTCGTGATCGGCAAAGTTGTCCTTGATCCGTTTCATCAGGGTTGATGTGAATCCCACAGAGATCAGCGTGCCAGCGATCCACGCAGCCGCCGCACCATTTGATCCGTCAGCGCTCACGCCACGGGTCACACCGGTAAGATTTCCGGCCCCCGATGCTGCCGAGCACCCGGTAATCTTGATCTCTTCTGTTGCGGTTTCAACGGCATTGTTCCTTGAAATTACAATGCCTTCAAGGATCAGCCCGGCTGCATCGTCATAGAAGACGGCGCATTCCGTTACGGGAATCGTGGCGTCACCGGCCCCGATACCGGGCGCGGCTATCGTCGTTGACAACCCGTTTTTCTTTGGATTTGGTAATGCTACATAAGTCATACTTTTTTACACCTTCCTGTCCCGCTTGGAGACAACTAACGTTACGGTTCTCGATCCTTCCGAATCCGTGTAAATCACCCAATTTGTACCCGTGAATATCGACGGAAATTCCCCGGTGAAAGACGCGATTGCATTTACTCCGTCATTCTTCACGGTGAAATCCCGCGTATCGATACAGAGTTTCTTCCCGGCTGCCAGCGTACCCGCAAAGGTGAACGTCCATGAATCGACCTGCCGGAGTTGTGCGTAGATGCTGGATGCGGTATCGATCTGTGCCTTCAGGTTATGGGCGATCTGCAACCGGGCGTACTCAGAAGAGCCTGTATCTGATTGCCCCGCAAGCAGGTTGGTGAGCTGCAACCGGGCATATACATTGGTTGCCGTCCCGGTCAATGTGGGGGTGAGTGCCTGAGTATATTCCCGATCATACGTCATCCGGTCATACGTTTGTCTGCCGCAATCCGTCGGAACGCTGGAGACATCCCGGACTGCGAGGTTGTGCGAAATCTGGAGCCGGGAATATTCGCTGCTTTCCGTTTCTATGTAGGATGCGAGAGCAAGGAGTAACGCCGCATGAATATCAGTACCGGAATCTGCGTGAGCTGCCAGTGCCAACAGGAGAGCGCCTTTCGTATCACTGTCGGTATCCGGGTATCCTGACAGGAGATGCTCGATCTGGAACCGGGCAAAAATAGATGTCGAAGAATCGGGATAGGCTGCAAGATTCTGGAGAACGCCTGCCGTACCGTCACGGTCATACGCACCCCCACGATCCGTTGTATCCCGATCGTACCGCATTCTTCAGCCGTCCTTATGAGACTGTCTGCGACATCCTGATCTTCAGTTCACCGCTCGGAAACTTCACCGGGTCATTCAGTTGCACGGATCGGCTGACTTCAAGCGGTCCCGATGCCAGCATGTTGCCGCCGGAGTTTGAATCAAAGAGCGCAAAATAATCCACAGTTCCCCATGCAGCCCCGGCAACTCCGAAATCGATATCCGCATTGCTGGCACTCGTGCCAGTTGGTGAGACAAACGCTGCCGCCGCCCATTTTCCTGCGCAGGCTTCCCGTGCGTAATCCGTTGCCGGGGGATCCGCAAGTTCCACACCTGCGACCAGCGGGTTGCCGTTGTAGAGCGCACACCATACTGTCGGCATGACGAACGCGGTTTTTCCCACTACTTCATCAAGAAGATTTTTAATTGCATATTCTGAAAGTCCTTCATAAGCCATGTTTTTAAGTCACCTCGTAAATTACCCTGATAGTAATACCAGTTATCGGGCTGGCTCCCGTGTTCGTCAAGCAAAATTCGGCAGGAGTTTCGACATTACCTGATGAGGTAATTGTCCCCGCCACTGTTGCGGATGTCGTGATGCTGATACTGGTCGCGTCCTCCGGCTCGTAAGCATAGGGATCATCGGCGACAAGGTTCAGCGTGAATTCACTGCACCCCACCCAGGCCCGATCAAAGGGAATCTGCCCGGCATACCTCACAAGATAGGATACATCGGGAGCGTCATCGAAGATCAGCGCGAGCTGGCGGGGTCTCCCGTGTACGTGCACGAATACCCGTGCGAACGCCCGGATGAGCACATCAAGAGCGGCAGCATCCGCTGCTCCCGTGAACCGGCAGGGAAGGGAGAACGTCCTCACTCCGAGATCCGAATCGAACCAATAAACACCTGCTTTCCCGGTGATCTCGACCGTCCTGTCCCGTGTCTCTGGTAAGAATGGCTGCCCGGGAGCGTATAGCAACGTCACACCGTAGGTTGTCGCGGGTATGCCACCGATGGTGAAGCCGCCGTTGTCGGTCATCCGGTACTCCCCCTTCCCCGGTTGGTTCTGGTCGTGAGCGTGTAGAGTTCCTGGGCGATCAGTTTGATGTCATTGTCTGATCGGACGTTGAACGTATTTCCGGTGATAGTTACGCCTCCCATTGCACCCATACCCGCGCCCCCGCGTGATAGCGGAACAACGGCTTCAGGCCCGGACTCTCCGATCATGGCGATCGTGGGGGATGTGACAATGCCGCCTTCTGCCATTTTTGGGATGGTGAAATTAATGCGGCCCCCGGTAAGTCTATTCAGAGATTCCGAAGCCATTGTAAATGGTTTCATCATGTTATCGAATATCTTTCCGAAATCGCCTGATACGAGTGAGATAATACCAGCGCCCAATGACCCTATCGGTGCGGCAATAATTTTTAGAACATCCGTCACCCATCCCGGCATAACAGAACCGAACCATTTTCCAAGATCGGCAATGCCCTGAAGGATACCGGTTTTCATCAATACCCATACCCCTACAAGTCCGAGAGCAATTCCCGCCGCAAACGCTGCGATAAATGATGTTGATAATAGTGTTCCAACACCAATTAATACGGTTTTAAGAGTGGCAAATGCCGCCCCAAGTTGGGGTAACACCGCAATAAACTGTGTAATTCCCATTAGGATGGGTCCACCAATTGAAAGCGCCGCGCCCAAATCCTGCGCCGGACTTACAGCGGTCCCCATCTGAAGCGTTAATTTTTCCATTGCAGATGCGAGCCGGTCTGTCGCTGATACTTCTTTCTCCATTGCCTCCGCTCGTTTTTCAGCCCACCCAACAGAATCTTTTTGGATCTGGTTTTGTGCTGCGACGAACTCTTGTAGGGGAACCAACTGAGTTATGAAATCCTCTTTTGTTGGTGCTGGTTTCGCGGCGTCTTCCCGCAATTTTGCGAGTTCTGCCCGTTGCGCTGCGATCTGTGCGTTCGTATCGGCGAACCGGTCTGCATAGGCTTCCTGAACGGCAACAGTGGCCTTTGAGGTTTCAAGAGCGGCGATCAGTTCCTTGTTATAATCGGAAGTCTGGTCGTTGATCCGTTCCTGTGTATCTTCTTTTTGGTCTGCATACCGTTTTTCAACCGCTGCCACCGCTTCTGTGGTATCGGTGATTTCTGTCAGGCGTTCGTTATAGTTTTCCGTGTTCTCTAATGCACGTTCTGTCAGACCAGCCCGGCGTTCTGCATACTGCTCTTCAAGGTCTGCTGATTTGCGAGCGTTGCCGGACTGATCCGCCCAATTTAAGCGGGCTTCCCGATCAAGGTTTTCTTTGTCTTTAGCGTACTCTGCTTCGAGTTTTGCCGCTTCTTTGCTCTGCCGTGTTAATTCTTTGTTGCGGTCTTTTTCCAACCGGGCAACGTCCTTTGTGGTGTTCTGGGCTTCTGCTAACGCTTCCTGATAATCCTTTTCGAGGTTAAGAAGGGTTTTCTTTGCGTCCGCCATCTGATCAGAGTATCGGAGTTCAATGCGGGCTGTTTCTTCTGAAGTGTCCCCCGCTTCCTGCAATGCTCTGGCATAATCGCGTTCAAGGCGGGTTAATGATTTCTGGGAATCTGCAAGCCTGCTTTCGGCAGTAACTACATCCTTTGCCGCATCCGCTGACTTTTGGAGCGCCTGCTCGTAATCAGTGACGGCTGTCCTCATCCGTTTCATTATGAGTTCTGCCGGGACTCCTGCCCGGGTCATTGCCAGCATCAGGGCTTCCGTATCTTCAAGCGAGAAACCAAGGCCGTTAAGGCGTGTTCCGAGTTGACCTAAAACAGATGCAAGATCGCTAAAATCAATGAGACTGTTGCCAACTAGGTAAGCAATCCCATCCATGTGCTCCCCGACTTTTTCAAGGGGAATATCAAAAGCATACATCGCCGGGATCATCGATTGTGCGGTTTGTGCGGCTGAAACTCCGACTGCATCTCCGAGTTTATCAAACTGTTTTGCGAGCCCGGTGATGCTGCTCTCACCGCGAACACCCGCCCGTCCGAGGAGATCCATCGTTGATACTACATCGTCAAGTCTGAATCCGGCATCAGAAATTGATAGTGCCCAATCCCTCATTGTGTCGGTATTCTCACCAATAGTAAGTCCTGTGACGCCCAGCCGGGCGTTCGTAGTATCGGCAGATTTTGAGAGTGCCAGAATGGCAACACCGGCTCCAGTTGCTGCAAGTCCGGCCGAAGTAGCCCATCCGGCTATTACTTTTTGGCCGCGTTGAAATGCCTGTTCTGTTGCTGTTAGTTTTGCATCGACTTTTCCCAATCCCTCGACAAGTCCCTTAATATCAGCAGTAATCGGGAACGCAATTCCTTTCAGAAACGCTTCAACACCCATATCATTTACCTCCTGATACTTTTGCCAGTGCCATCATGCCGGAGTAGAACTGCTCCATCTGATCACCCTGATTCTTTTTTGATTGCTTTTTTGATGGTGCAGACTTGAAGAAATCGCCCGGCTGACGAACTTTCGAGCCCTTTGTCCTGTTCTGATTTACAAGGGTTGCTGCAATCAATCCAAACCGTTCGTTTTCCATTTTCGTCTGCTCCTTTTGCCATTCAATCCGGGTGTCGATATACGGCATGAGTTCAGCCGGGGTTAAGTCCCAGAACTCGGACGGGGTGAGGGCTCCGATCCCGTAAGCGATGCGTTCGTAGTCTTTGACAATTTCGGCGAAGGTTTTGTCAGGTTTCCCGTATCAGTCCCCCCGACATTCTTATCGCTCATCCATGAAGCGTTGAGGATTGCTTTCATCGTTTCCTGAAACTTCATAAGCCCCTTCTCTTCAATGAACGATTCACAGAGATCCCCGGCTTCCTGAACGGTGATCGTCTGACTGCCGTATGCATTGATACCTGCCCAGATCAGGCCCCGGTATGCGGGCAGGGGTTTGTTCTGGATATCGGTGATTGGTCCGATATTCTCAGTGAATAGGCACATCGCATTAAACGAGAGCCGGAGGTTATACACCTTCCCGCCCACTTCAAAAACTGAATGCTTCCTGCCATCGCTCATGTGTCACCTTACGGGTGCGCCGTGTCACCGAGTTTGAATCTCAGCCAGTAGATCTTTGGTGTTTTGTTCAGTTCGGTACAGGTGATCGACATGTATGTGATCGCACCAGAGCCGGTGTTCAGCGTTTGTGCCGTTGATGCCGCTCCAGATACAACAACAGTTCCATTCACCCGAATAGTTCCAGAGCCGGTCGGGGTAATGAGGACGCTCGTGTCATCACTATACGCCTCAATATCGAAATCGTAGGTAGTTGCTGCCGTGGATGCCGCTGGGACGGGGGTTAATGCGTTGCTGTCGTTGTCAACGATGGAGAACCACGGTGTCGTGAGCCCGGTTGCCCATGTAGTGACCGCTGCCGGTTTCGAGTTGACCGTTACCGAGAACTCAATCGTTGCCGGGTCGCTGCCATTTACGACCGGGGCGCTCTTCGTGAACTGTCCGACAAACGTGAAACAATGCCCGCCGCCGTGGAAGGTTGTCGGCATAACGACCGTCCAGTTGTGCATTTCCCGGTCATAGATTTCCGTTCGGAGCGTCTCCTGAATGGCGCTGCCCGTGTAATACACCTTGAACGTCATCTCTCCGTGCTTGATCCACGTTACCAGGGAGGTTCCAATCCCTCCGATGTTGTTCTGTGCATTGGTTTCTTTGACTTCTGCCGTTGCATCCGGGAGAGTGGGATCGAACAACTCTCCGATTGCGATACCGTCCATCAGGAGGTTCATCCTGAGGGTTGACTGTGCTTCTTCTGACATTTTCTAATTCTCCTCTTTTTTGTTCATCTGTTGCCGTACAAAATCATCAAATCACGATGATCCATGTATAACGGAGGTACGAGATCCGTATTCTCATCTGGGGTACTGCCCCCGTCGATACTACTAACGACGTAAACTTTCTTAGTGCCCGCCGTTAACATGGTGTTTTCAATTTCCATGCAATCGATGATCAATTCAGACAGGTTCTCTGCCGTGCCGTCATCTGTTGCCCATGCCGTGCACTGTATCCGAGCCCGTGCGGTCTGGATCGTGCTGGTCTTTCGGTCTCTCTTTTTGTCGATTCTGGTTACAGTGATCGCCGGGAATGTAGGGGATGCTGGCAGATTACGGCGATACACTCGCGTACCAACTGCCGTAATAATCGCTGCATCTGCTTTAAGGCGGGTGATTACTGCCAGGACAATATCACGCAAGGCTCTCACCCATCGCTGCCAGATAGATATTCTTGTACTTCTCGAAGTTGTCGTCCAATGGTGGACGGAAGTACGGACGGGGCGCTTGGTTGTAGACTCTGCCAAGTTTGTCCGGTCCGACAAAACCGAACTCCAGCCTGCGAGCGTACGGGAGATCCGTGCCGACAAGAACGTATGCCCTGCCTTCGCCGTCTTTTACAGATCCCGTTTTCGGTTCGACATGGATTGAACGCCGGAGAGTGCCGGTGTCGTAAGGTGCGATGGCTTGAACGTCGTTCTTATATTCATTGGCTGCGAGTTTCAGAGCCGTCTCTTGGTTTCTCTGCATCTGTTTACCGAGATCGCCGAACGCCTTTTTGAGTTGTGTCATCCCCTTGATCTCGACCATTATTTCCCCCAAGGATAGAACCGAATCGATGCATCAATAATCGCAATTACGAAAACGATAAACGCCGTTGTTTTGTTGAATATCGCATCCTTCCATGTCTGAACTGCCTTCTCAGTAGTGGCGCACTCCTTTAATTTTGCGAGTTCGGCATCCTGAACGGCAAAATGATCCATGCACTTCCGGTACTGGTTTTTCAGTAGCCCTTTCACTTCTTGCATTTCGACGGTTAGGTCATCAACTCCTTTTTTTGTGAGTGCGATATTCTCGATATCTTCCC
>Ga0315278_10000670_pt1 | contig 29982 bp, 16 predicted proteins | sample YL17G06_0_MG_FD_203880 | JGI IMG/M metagenome (GOLD analysis project Ga0315278, IMG submission 203880) | Sediment microbial communities from Yellowstone Lake, YNP, Wyoming, USA - YL17G06_0 | ecosystem: Environmental > Aquatic > Freshwater > Lake > Sediment | place: USA: Wyoming | collected... | reverse complement strand
ACGCCCAACCCCCCGGCCCCCTACGCCGGGCCCTGCTCACCCTGGGCGGCTTTTACTCCGCCGAGTCGCGCTCGATCCGGGCTGCCCAGGCCTGGCACGCGTCGGTCGTGGCCGCCGCCGCCGGCTCGGGCGCCCCGCTCGCCCGGGCGGCGGGGCTGGACCCGGTCCGCTTTGCGGACACGCACGCCCTGCTGGGCCTGCACATGTGGCTGGCCCTGGTGCGCCTGCGGGCGGAGGGCGAGCCCGGGAAGGCGATCGCGCAGGCGCTGTACGAAAACTTTTCAGACGACGTGGAGGTCCGGGTCCGGGCGGCGGGCGTGCGCGTGCGCGTCAGCAAGTGGCTGTCTGAGCTGGAGCGCATGTTTTATGGGGCGGCGACCGCGTACGACCGGGCGATCGGGGCGATCGGCGGCGGCGAGGAAGGAGGAGGGAAGGGAGGGGGCGAGGCCTCGGCACCACCGCCCCCTTCGCTTCCCGGCGGGTCCGCCAACGCGCAGGCCGCCCTGACGGCCGCCCTCCTGCGCAACGCGTACGCGGGCGACGCCGCCCGCACCGCCGACGCGGGCGCCCTGGCCCGCTACGCCCTGCGCGAGCTGGCCTGCCTGGCGCTGACGGACTCGGGCGCGGTCTTGGAGGGGCGGGTCCGCTTCAGTGGGGGGGGGCGCGGGGAGGAGGGCGAGGGCGGGGAGGAGGTTTTGGTGGCGGCCGCGCCCAAAGCTGCTGCGTGATGGCGAGGGTGTGCCTATGTGTGCAAGGCTTATTCTTCAAACCGTTCGTTGGTCGTTGTTTGTGTGGGGGCCCGTATTGAAGAAAAAGGATGGAGAGAGGAAAAAAGCGAGAGAGAGCCAGAGCGCAAATTCTTTCTCGTCCGCCCTCTTCCGTGCCGAGCGCATAAAACAGGGCGCGCCTGAAGGGCGCGCGTGGAACGCCGCACACTTCCACGCGCACGGGCACACGCATCCGCATGGCGACTCGCCGCCGGCGTGACTCACGGTAAAAGAGTGCATTGGGGCCGGGCGCGTCGGGGGAAGAAAACACACTCGCTGTCCCGCTGCAACCTCATCCCCTCAAAAATCCTCGATCCTCACCCGCATTTCACCAGCCCCGCCGACGCTGGCACGCTCCCCGGGCCCGCCCTCCTCGCCATCGCCGCTGGCCTCCTGGGCATCTTTTACTGGCGGCGACGCGGTGCCAGCGATGGTGGAGGGGGTGGTAAGGCGCCCGCCCGCCGCCCCTACAGCGCCGCCCCGACCAACCCGGCCCACTTTCCCAAAGGCACGGGCGGGGCGGCGGCCGCCAAGCGGGCAGCCGCAGCCGGGCGGCGTGGCCAGGCAGCCCCTTCTCTTCCTCCGCCACCAAAGGGCCGCCGCGCGACGAAAGCCGCGGCCAAGGCGGACAAGGAAGCACGGAGAGCGGCCGCGGAGGCAGAGGCGCTCCGTAAGAACGACCCGGGCAACGACCACCTCGTCCTCAACTATTCCTATTATGAGGGCGGGCGGCGGGACACGCACGCGGTGGCGAGCCGGAGGCCGGCCGCGGGCGGGGCAGGCGAGAAAAAGGATTTCTTGAGGTGAAACGTGGTGGCGTGCCGGCGGCCGGCAGCGGGAGGGGCGGGCGAGACAGGGATGTGTGTTGCAGCAGGCAGGTCGTTTTTTTCTTTCAGGGACCACTCTCTCTCTCCATTTCCATTCCACCGCATTCCTGTTGATTTGTTCTCACTCGCCCCTCCTCCATCGCATGTTTCGCCGCCTCGACCGCTGACCGCAGGGCGCCCGCCGCGGCGGCGCGTTCCGGCGGCGGCGCGCCCGTGGACGCGGCCGCTGCGACGGTTGCCACCCACTCCCTCGCCCGGCCGGCCGGCGCCAGTAGGCGGGCCCCGGGGCCGCCAGGGCCGACCAGGGCCGCCAGGGCGATGACCGCGTGCTTGGACGCCGCCCGGGAGGGGGCGGTCGAGGGGGAGGCGCCCAGGGCGGCCTCGGCCCCCGCGCACAGGGCGTCCAGGGTGGCGCTGGTGGCCGCGGCTGCCGCCCCGGCCCCGCCCGCCCGCAGGATGGCGGCCAGCGCGGCCGCCGCCCGGGCGCCCACCTCCAGGGTGACCCCGCAGACAGCAGGGGCAGACGAGGCGGCGGCGTGCACCAGGCCCGCCAGCGCGCCGGCCGGCCAGGCGCCACCGCCACCCTCACCCACCAGGCGGCCCTTAAGTGCGGCTGCAGCGGCGACCGCAGGCGGCGGCCCGGCCGGCTCCACCCCCGCCGCCGTCGCCAGCAGCGCGCCTGCCGCCTTGACGACGGCGGGCGGGCCGGGGGAAGCCGCCCCGCCACCGCCGACGCCCAGGGCGGCCGCCAGGGCGGCCGGCAGGGCGGGGTCGCCCAGCGCGGACGCGAGCGTGAGGGCCCCCCCGCTGGAGGAGGATCCAGTCGCGGCCGCCGCGGCCTCACGCCCGCCGTCATGCCCTTCCAGCAGGGCCGCGATGGTGTTGGCCGCCCCGCAGGCCGAGAAGGCCCGGCACGCCGGCGGGGCGGCACCATCGCCGAGCACGCGCAGCAGGGACGCGTACAGGGACGGCGGCACCGCGCCAGCAGTGGGCGCGCCCCGGTTGATGGGAGCAAAGGCGGCTTCAATGTCGGTCACCTCGCCCCCGCCCCCGCCCTCAAGCACGGCACCGAGGCGCGCCCAGGCGGCCGCGGTCGTGCCCGGGCTGCTGGGGGTGGGCGCGTGGGCCGGGTGATACCCCCCCCCCGCGCTCGCCGTCGCGGCGGTGACAGCCGAGCGGGAGGCGGACAGGGCGCCCGCGCCGGCCCGCGGGACGACAAAGCGGTCGAGGCCGCCGCCGCCGCCGCTCGTGGCGGCCGCACCAGCACCAGCACCGCCAGCCACGGCGGGCGGCACGCGCTTACCGCCACCCTTGGCCCCAGGCCCCGGCTTGCCCACCGCCGCGGGCGGCGGGGCGGCCGCCACCAGGGCTGCCGCCGCCTCGACCCCGCCCACCAGGGCCACCCCGTCGCCGGACAGCACCCACCGCCCCCGCACGTACGACCCCAGGCGGGACACGGCACCATGCAACCACTTTTTGGTGATGGCGCGTAGGGGGTGGGCGTCCGCAAAGGCGGCCCCCACCCCGCCGATCGTGCGCGTCGCCGGGTGGGCGACCATGAAGGCGGCCAGGTCGGGGAGCAGGTCGTCGGGCGGGGGGGCGGCCGGCCGGCCGGCGCCGCCACCGGGCGCGCGCGCCGGGTCGGAGGCCGGGCCTGGGCCGCCGCCGCCCGTGGTGGGCGGGGCAGAGGTGGAGGGCGGGCCGGGAGGGCCCGCCGGGCGGCCGGTGGGAGAGAGCAGGGCGGCGGCGGCGGCGGCCGCAGCGGGCGCGGCAGCCGCACCCCCCCCAGCCACCCACCCGGCCTCCTCCTCCACCTCCACCGGTGGCGGCACCCCGCACGCCAGGCCCGGGATGAGGACCTGCGCCTCCAGGTAGGGCAGCATGGCCAGGTGGGCGTCCGACCCGGTCGTCGCCCCACCGGGAAAGCGGGCGGCAAAGACGTGGCGCCCCGTGCGGGCGGCGGAGTCGAGGGCGGCGCCCAGGGCGGCCAGGCCGGTCGAGAGCGCGCCCACCCGGGCAGCGGTGAGGCCGCCGCCCGCCCCGGCGCCCGCGGCCAGGGCGCCCAGGGCGTCGCCCAGCGCGGCCGCCGCCGCCGCGCCGCCGTCGTCGTCGCCCAGGCCCTCATCCTCGCTCATGTAGCCGTCATCCACGACAAAGGCGTTGCCGCCGCCGCCGCCGCACGCTTCAGAGCCGCCGCCGCCGCCGCCAAAGCCGCCGCGCGTCAGGCCGCTCTCCTCCTCATCATCCTCCTCCCCTTCACTCAGGTCCTCGCCCTCCGGCTCCTCCTCCCACTCATCGTCCGATTCCACCTCATAATCCATGGTCACGTCCTTGCCAAAGGGGCGGCGGGGCCCCAGGACGCCGGGCGGGGCCGGCGGTCGGGAGTGCGAGCCGCAGTAGGGCGGGCGCGCCGACCCGTCGGCCGGGAACCAGAGCAGCTTCCGCCGGTAGGTGGGCACCCCCGCCGCGCGGGCGGCGCCCAGTTCGGCGACGAGCTGGTCTGAGGGCGGGTCCGTGATGGGGATGGCGCGCCGGGAGTCCGGGGCGGGCGCGGTGGAGGGGCCGGCCGTCGCGGCCGCCGCCGCGGCAGAGACCGCCCGGCGGCGGGCCCAGGAGGGGGGGAGGCCCCAGGCCGCGGCCGGCCGGGTCGCGGCCTTCCAGCCGCCCAGCGCCGCCGCCCGCAGGGTGGCGGCGTCGGGGCCGGTGCCGGCGGCGAGGGCAGCCAAAGCGGCGTCCACGGCGGCCGTGCGGGGCGAGGCGGGTGGGGCGGCCCGCAGGTGGGGCGGGGCGGGGGCGAAGAGGAGGGCGCGCGCGGCGGCCCGGGCGGCCGCGGCTGCGGTCGCGCCGCCGCCGCCGCCACCACCCGTCGAGGGCGCCGGCCCGGCAGACGCGCCGCCACCCGTCACGCCCGAGGGCCCGGCCGACGGGGAGCCACCAGCGGCAGCTCCACCGCCGGGCGCGCTGCGGACGAGGAAGGCCGCCATGGCGGCCCGCGACTTGGCGACCGCTTTGGTGGAGCCGAGAGCGGCTGCGCCCTTCCCCTTTTTCAGGTCGCGCTCCTCCTCCGCGGCGGCCGCTTTCGCGGCCCGTTCTGCCTCCTTGGACGCCTCCTTGGCCACCCGCTCCGCCTCCTTGGACGCCTCCTTGGCCACCCGCTCCGCCTCCTTGGACGCCTCCCTGGCCACCCGCTCCGCCTCCTTGGCCTCAGCGGCGGCGGCCCGGGCGGCCTCACGCTCCACCCGCTCCCGCTCCTTGGCCGCCTCCTTTTCAACCCGCTCCTGCTCGCGCGCGGCCGCGGCCGCCACCCGGGCCGCCTCCTTGTCCGCCCGGGCCCGCTCCCGCTCCAAGGCCGCCGTCTCCTTGGCCAGGCGGTCCATCTCCCGGGCGGCCGCCCGGGCTGCGACGGCGGCCTCCCGCTCGGCCGCCAGGCGGGCCCGCTCCGCCCGGGCCGCCTCCCGCTCCCGGCGCAGGGCTTCGGCAGTGGCCAGGGCGGCCGCGGCGGAGCCGGGGGTGGTCACAGCCGCAGCAGCCGCAGCGGCAGCAGCAGCCGCCGCGTCACCTTCACCAGCAGGAGGCGCATCAGGCGCATCCTCGGTCGGCGGCGGCGGCGGCGCCCCGCCCGCCAGGCCGCCGGCCTGCGTCCGCCCCAGCTTCTCCGCGGCCTTGGCCGCCCGCGCGTTTAGCCGGGCGACCGCCCCGCCCGCCGCCGCGGCCTCCCGCCCGGCCTCCAGGGCGGCCCGCAGGGCGACCAGGCGGTCATGCGCGGCCGCGACCGCCTTTTTACGCCGCCCGGCCTCTGCCCGCAGGGAGGCCGGGATGTGGCGGGCGTCCCGCAGGTCCCAAGCCCACAGGCGCCCCGGGGCCGTGTCCTCCAGCGGGTCGCAAGAGTCTGCGCCGCGTTTGGGCGGCTCGCCCACCGCCCGCCGCACGGCCGCATCGATGATCGCGGACCGGACGGCCGCGACAGTCAGGAGCGGGAAGGCCTCGACCTTGTTGCCGCTGCCCTCCCCGCCCAGGGCTGCGCACAGGCGCGGTGCGACGGCCGAGAGCGGGTCGCCCCGGGAGACCAGGTAGGGCCCGACCTCCGACCCGGTGGGCGGGCGGGACGCGGGGCGGGGGGGAGCGGTCTCCGTCGGCCAGGGGATGAGCGGAGTGGTGGACGCCAGGGAGGCGACGAGGGCGTCGGCCTCCGCGCCCCAGGCGGCGAGGTGGGAGGAGGAGAAAGGGAGAGAGGCGGAGGGCGGCCCCGGCGCGGACGCGCCGGCCGCGTCGCCGCTGCCTTTTTTCGCCTTCTTAGAGGCCGGCCGCTTGACAGGGGACGCCTCTTTGGCTTCCATAGGTGAGAGAGCGGCTTCCACGGCCTCACCGGGTGGGGCAGGGGCAGGCGAGTCCAGGTTCGCCGAGGGCGAGCGGGCTCGTTTGGGCTGATATGGGAGGGGGAGAGCGCGGATGAGAAGAAGAAGAAAAAAAGTAAGCCGAGCGGTGGCGGGGCGGGGCGGCACTTCGTTCTTCCCGTTGGCGCAGAATGCTTCCAACCCTTACATCGGGTGCCCCTACTGGTCCTGCATCCATCCGAGAGGAGCAGGCGGAGTTGGAGGGCGTGCCGGGCGATCAACAAACGCATCAGCGGAGAGTCTTCCACCGCGCGTCGATTCGAACGCCTGCGCCCTCCTCCCCCATTGCACTCCGCCCGCGACGCCCCCTCCCACACCCGCCCACACCCCACCCACCCCACCCCATCACCAAGATCGCCAAGCACATAACTCACCGCATCCGTGGTCGGCACCGCGTCCACGGCCTTGCCGGCCTCGCCCGGGAGGGCCAGGTTGACAATGGCGTTCGCGACAGACGGAAGGGGGAGGGCGGCGCCGGCGGCATCAGTCGCCTTTGCCGCTGCCACGCCGTCCATGTCGATGGCCGGTGGCGCAGATGCGCCCGCGGGCGTGACCGGCTTCGCCGGCCGCTTGCCCCACAGGGAGGACAGGGTGGCCATTCGAGGAGTTGGGGTGTTGTGTGTTTTGAGACGAAAAAAGAAGAGTGGCCGGTGGGGATGAGATGACAGCGAAGAACTCGACGTAGCCTCACTCTATTTACTCCCCACGCCCACCACCACCCCGCCCCTTCCGCCGGTGCCGGTTGCGCCCGCCAGGCGGTGAAGCAGCAGCAGCCTCATCCTGCGGGACAGCCGCCACCCGCACCGGCGTTGCGAGCGGGCTGGTGGAAGAAGCAGGCGGCGGCGACGCTTCCTCACCCACCTCCTCAACAATCTGGCTCAGCACCCAGTCGCCCGCACCGTCCACCAGGTCCAGGACGGCCGCGTGGTGCTTCAACAGGGCCGCCCGCTGGGTGATGGTGACCAGGGTGATGCCCAGGGCGGCCGCGTGGCCGTACAGGGCCGCCTCCACGTCCACGGAGGTCGCATTAGTGGCCTCGTCCAGGACGCCAAAGGCCGGCCTGTGGAAAAAGAGGCGGGCGCAGCCCAAGCGTTGCTGCTCGCCCAGGGACAGCACGTCGCCCCACTCGGCGTCCGCGTCCCACCCGCCCTCCCTGTCGACCAGGTACCCCAGGCGCACGATCGCCATGAGCGCGTCCAGTTTGGCGTCCAGGGCCCGCAGGCGCAGCGCGGGGTCGGCGTCAGCGGACGCGCGCGCGGCCGCCGCGGGCGAGGAGAGCGGGTAGACGACCTGGTCCCTCAGGCTCCCAGGCGGGCTGTAGGGGCGCTGGGGCACGACAAATACGTCCGGCGTGTCCAGAGCGTCTCCGCTGTCGCCCAGGGGCCCCGGGCGGGTGATGGCCCCGCCCGGGGCGAGGGGCCACAGGCCGCCCAGGAGGCGGATGATGGACGTCTTGCCCGACCCGTTGGGCCCCGTGACCAGGAGCGAGCGGCCAGGCGTGACGGCAAAGGTCAGGGCCCGGGCGAGGGGGGGGCCGGCGCCGCCCGCGGGCGTGGTGATGTCGACATGCGAGAAGGAGATGGAGGCCGTCGCGGCGGCGACAGCCGCGGCGGCGGGGTCGAGGAGGGACCGGCCAGAGGGCGACGGGACGAGGGAGGTGGAGCCCGCCGCCGCCGTCGCGGCCGCGGCGGCCACACCGTCGAGGGACGCCCGCATCGCGGCGTGTAGCCCGGCCTCCGTGTGCAGCGCGTCTGCGCGCCCTGCCGCCTCCAGCAGCTCGCCCACCCGGGCCACACCCCCTCCCAGCTCGGCCAAGCGCTTGTGCAGGGCGAGCAGCTCGCCAAAGGAGGCGAAGCAGGCGGTGACGACGCCGGCCAGGTACCGCATGTCATTCACGAGGCGCCCCTGCCCCGCCGCGTCCGCGTCGGCGGGCGCGTGGTCGAGCGCGTACAGCACCGTCAGCGCCCAGGTCACGTTGTGGGGGAGCTGGCGCGCGAAGAAGTCGTCCGCCACGGCGTGCGCCCACTTGGCGGTGGAGACGGTCCTGGCGTGGGCCAGCAGGCGGGAGAGGGCGGTGCCGACCGTGGCCGCCTCACGGGGGCCGCCCCCGAAGAACGCAACACTCTCCGCGTGCGCGCGTAGGCGGGCGTGCGCGCCGCGGAACGCGCTCTCCAGGCGGGAGCCCTCCCGGGCCATGCCCCCAAAGTCCGGGGTCAGGGCGCGCAAGGCTGTGAAGCCCAGGGCGGCGTACGCGTAGAGCAGGAGCATTCCCCGCCCGCCCGTCAGCGCGTACAAGCGCGCGGAGAACCAGGCCAGGTCGAAGACGGGCTTGACGGCGCAGGGGATGAGGGCGGCCAGGTCGGTGGCCAGGCGGGCGACGTCGTCGGTGACCCGGGCGTCCACGTCGGCCATGCCGCCCAGGGAGGAGACGGCATAAAAATTGATGCGGCGGAGGTACAGGGCGTGGATGGACGCGGTCAGCGACCGGCGCCAGGCCAAGGCCAGCGACTCGCCGACCGCGCGCAGGGAGGGGGCCAGCACCGCAGAGGCGGCCGCCTGGGCGACGGACAGGCCGATGAGGCGGATGAAAGCGGGCTTGTCCTGGCGGAGGACGTACTCGACCGTCCGCCCGTTGAGGGCCGCCATCCTGTCCTGCAGCAGCGACCGCGCGGCGACGACCCCTACAATGGCGGCCAGCTGGCCCCGGCCCCGCCCTTTGCCAAAGAGGATGGAACCAATAGTGCGCCAACGCTCGGAGAGCGGGGTGGAGGTGGACGGGGCAAGGAGGGCGGCGGCGGACGGGGCGGTGGTCGCCACCAGCGCGCTGTGGATGCTGGCCGGCGGTGCCCGCGCCAGCTCCCGCCCGACCCGGGCCCCGCCCTCGCCCGCGCCCGCCCCGACCCCGCGGGTGGGGCTGGCACCGGCGGCCGCGGTCATCCCGGCCAGGCAGTCTCCCGCCGCGGCGGCGCGGGCAGACCCATCCGCGGCCCGCCCTGCCGCCACACCCAGCGCGTCGGCCGCACCTGCTGCACCGCCCTCCTCCACCACCCGCGCGCCCGCGTGCACGGACCAGCCGCCCTCGCCGTCCAGGGCCAACACCAGGTCGTGAAAGGCGACCAGGGCGGGCCTGTGGGAGATGGTGATGCAGGTACACCCCATCGCCCGCACGCCCGCGCAGAAGCGGGCTTCCATGTCGGAGGTCACGCCCGACGTGCACTCATCTAAAATGGCAAACGCGGGCCTGTGGTAAAAGAGGCGGGCCATGCCCAGGCGTTGCTGCTCGCCCAGTGACAGGTCGGACCCCCAGTCAAGAGGCGGGGCGCCCGATGCCAAGGCGGCCGCCTCCCGATCCGCCAAGTGGCCCAGGTCCACCTGGGCCAGCAAAGCGCGCAGGTCGCGGGGCGGGATCACAGGTGGCGCGCCGGGAGCCCGCACGGTCGGGTAGATGATTTGGTCTTCCAGCGTGCCCGCCGTGACGTAGGGGCGCTGGGGCACGTAAAAGATGTCGGCGGCCAGGCCGCCCGCCGCGCCACCGGGCTTGCGGACGGTGCCTGACGCGAGGGGCCACAGGCCGCCCAGGACGCGGAAGAGCGAGGATTTGCCAGACCCGTTGGGGCCCGTCACCAACAGGTTCGTCCCGCGCGGCACCCGCAGGCACAGGTCCCGGACGAGGGCCTCGCCAGTCGGCGTGATGACGTCGGCATGTGAGAACTCGATCCCCCCCTCCCAGGCCTCCAGGCGCCCCGTCGCCCCGTCCCCGCCCCCGCCACCCTTGCCCGCGCACACCGCGTCGGCCGCGGCCTCCAAGGCGGCCACCCGGTCCGCGTGCGCCGTCAGGCGGGCCAGCTTGTGCGAGGTCTGGGCCAGGGAGCCCAGGGACGTGAACAGGGAGATGATGATGTTGGTGTGGTAGCGCATGCTCGCCAGCATGGACGCCCGGCCGGCGATGCCTCCCCCCGGCCGCAGGTGGCCCTGGAAAAAGGGGCCGATGATGAGGACGACCGCGACCGTGGCTGCCAGGTATTTCGTCGCAAAGTCCTGCCACATACCGAACCGCCACTGGGTGTGTATGACGGCCGCCTGGGCGCGGACCAGGTCGGCGAAGGAGGCCTCCAGGTGGGCCCGCTCAACGGCGACGCCCCGGTAGAAGGCGACACTCTCCGCGTGCGCGCGCAGGCGGGCGTGCGCGGCCCGGTAGGCCCCCTCCGCCGCCGCCTGGCGCCCCATTAGGCGCCCAAAATTGGGAGACGCCGCGACGACCGCCCCGCCGCCCAGCAGGATGTAGGCGACGATCGAGGCCGTGTACTTGTGGGACCGGGAGTAAGAGCGGAGCACGACAGAGTACACACAGGCATCCACGGCCGCGTTGATGGCGTCGTGCAGGACGGCGCCCAGGCCGTCACACAGCTTCGGTATGTCCTCTGCCAGGCGCTGCTCCGGGTGGGACACGCTCCGGTCCACGTAGGACAGCTTGTAGTAGGTCATGCCCTGAAAGTAGCGTGCTTGGAGGCGGTCGGTCAGCGCTTTCCGCCAGGTCTGCGTCGTGTCTGCCACGATGCGGGAGGCCGTGGCCTCCACGCCCGCCGCGCACAGGCAGAGGAGCACATTTTCGGCAAAGTCCCGGATGAAGAGGGGGACTTGGCGGAGGAAGGCGGCCCGGAACATGTAGCCCTGGGGTGTGTTGATGGGAGACGGGTTGGACGGAGGACATGGGGATATGAGGTAGGAGAAACGCGCGCGAGCGAGAGGGTCGCGCTGATTTTCTCTCCGCGTGTCCCCCTCGGACTCTCTCTCCCCTCTTGGCACGCTCCCACGCTCACCTGCACCCGGGCTAGCCGGTTGGACAGGGTCGTCCGCACGATGGCCAGGATGACCAGGCCACCCACGCGGCGGCCGGCGATGGGGAGCAGGAAGCGGGCAAGCTCGCGCAGGGCCGCGTCCTTGGGCGGGCGGGGCGGGCGGCGACGAGCCGAGGCGACGACCAGGGCGGATGACGAGCCGTCTGCCGCCTGGGTAGCGGCCTTGCGCCTGTGTGGGCAGGGTGTGGGGTGGGAGGTGCGGTACGTGAGGCGTGAGGCGCGTGAGAGAGAGCGACCCATTGCTTGCAAAAAGAGCGCGCCTACGTGCAGAGCAGCGACTGAACCTCTCACCTCGCCGCCGCCGCCCGCTTCTGCCCCGCCACCACGCTCGCCCGCCACTGGTACAGGGCAGCAGCCAGGGCGACGGCCGAGGTGGCCGCCGCGATGCGGCGGCGGGAGGAGGAGGGGACGAGAGCGCCTGCCGTCATTTTGTTTTGGGTGCCGCGTGCGCTCTTGCTCGGGTGCGGGTGTGCGTGCGGGAGTGCGTGTGTGCGTGAATGGAGGGATTGCAGGTAGTCGATCGCGTGCCCTGAAAAGGGAGAGCGCGAATCGGGCGGAGAGAAGCAGCGCTCTCCTCTATATGAAAACACGCGAGTGTGGGGGGGCAAGGTTGTCCTCTCTGTGCTCCCTCACTTTTTCTTTTGGTTGAGGCTCTGCTACACCGCCGCTTGACTTTCCACGCACACAGCGGGGCACACATTCCTAAACATCTAAAGCAATTTACTGCGCAGCAGCGGCGGGCGGCGGCGGCGGCCCGCCATCACCACCACCACCACCACCACCACCCCCTTCCCCGCCATCATTCCCAACGCTCCCGCCACCGCTCCCACCCCCTCCAATGCCCATCCGGCGCATGACCTCCCGGGACCAGCGCCGGGCGGAGGAGGAGGTAGACTGGTCGGCAGATGGGTCGGCGGCAGCGCCCGCCCCGCTGCCCGCGCTCGCACCGGACCCGACCCGCCCCAGCCCGTCCCCGCTCGTCCGCCACCGCCCGACCAGGCGGGCAGGTGGAAAGGGTGGAGCAGGTCCAGAGCTGTCGTCGCCAGCAGCAGCGGCGCCCCGGGCCGCCGCGGCGGAGGCGCCCAGCGCCGCGGCGGCCGCGGCGACGGCGGCGTCCGTTCCGGGAGCCAGGCGCCCGCCACGCCGGCCACCCGCCCGCCCATTCCCATTTCTAGCGGCGCCGCCCGTGGTGTTCCTCACAAACCGGCGCCTCATCGCGGCGTCCATGGCAAAGAGGTCCAGGGCGGACGGCGCCGAGTCCAGCCAGTGGTCGGCCAAGGCACGCTTGCGCAGGGCGAGCGCGTCCAGGCGCACCTGTTTAGCCACCCGAGCCGCGGTCGCCGCCCGCCCGCCGCCGGGCCCGAGGGTCGACGGTTCCAGGCCCTCTACAAAACGGGCCAGCGCGTCCACCTCCTCGACGTACTGCGCCAGGGCGGCCTCCCTGGCTTTCAGCTTCTCCACGGCGGCAGCCTCGTCAAAGGAGGAGAGGGCGGCGGGCGTGGACGCGAGGGCCGCGAAAGGCGAGGCGGAGGGAGGCAGCTGCTGGAGCGGCGCGGTGGTGGCCGCCACCCCCACCCCTGCCTCGGCCGACACGCTCGCCCCCTCCTCCCCGCCCGTCGTCCCGCCGCCGCCGCCCCGCCCACCACCGCCCAGGGCGTCCACGCCCGGCCCCTTGTTGAGGCAGATGGGCGACAGGACGTTGACGGCCACGATGCCGACGGTGGCACAGATCAGGATGGCGATGGTTGCCGTGACCTGGCACTCACGGCCCCACTCGACCCACTCCGGCCCCAGGCCGCGCGCCAGGATGGCGTCCAGGGGGGCCGACGCCAAGGCCGCCTGGACGGAGGCCTTGGGCATCCAGGCCGCCCCCACGAAGGCGCGCTCCCGCCAGGACAGGCCGGCCCCGCCGACGACCAGGATGGTGAGGAGGGGGCGTGGCAGCCAGCCTGAGAAAATGACGGCGAGCGCGTCGTCCGCGGTCCCAGAGCCCAGCGCGCCAAAGTCCAGGTTCAGGCCGATCATGCCAAACAGCAGGGGCTGGGCCAGCCACCACCAGAGCGCGCCCACGCCGTGCTCCACGTCCCGGGCAAAGGTAGGGCCGGGCCCGATCGCGAGGCGGGGCCAGGAGAGGCGGGAGGAGGGCGCGCAGCAGGCGCGGCTGGCGGCAGTGCACGCGCCGCCGCCCGGCCAGCCGTGGCGCCAAGCCACGGACGCAGTCAGGCCCAGGGTCAGGGCCGCCAGCGCGCCGGCGCCGTCGAGGTGGAAGTGTTCCATCAGGTACATGAAGGCCCAGGCTGGAAGTGGAAAGAGCGAAAAATGTGTGAACGAGATGGATGCGCTTTGAGGGCGGATGGGGATGGTGTTGATGGGGATATATGGGGCCGCCACCTTGAACCCACACTCTGACTCTTCTTCCACTCTCACCTAGCACCACCACCACCACCGTCCGCTTGCGCCGGCTCGACCACAGCCGCGTCATGGCGGCAATCCCACCCAACACCGCCCCGCCCGCCAGGCCGGCCACGATGCTGATCGGGCCGGACGCGAGGTCGAGGGCGAGGGATTTGCCGCCCAGGCCCGCGCTCGCGTCGCCGCCCGCGGACGGGCCCTTGACCGCCAGGTTGATGAAAAGCGTATAGAAAAAGATGGCGATCAGGTCATCAAAGGACGCGGCCGCGACGACCAGGGCCGGGATGCCCTTGTCCACGCCCCACCCCCGCTTCTGGAGGTCAAACATGAGCTGGATGATGATGGCCGGCCCGACCGCCTTCAGGATAAACCCCAGCGCCAGGGCCAGCATCCAGGGCATACCAAAGACGGCGTGGGCGACGGATCCGGAGATCAGGGCCTCCGCGATGCCGGGTATGAGGAGGAGGCGGGTGGCGGCGGGCCCCGCCCGGCGGAAGGTGCGCCAGTCCAGTTCCAGGCCGGAGCGCAGGAAAATCAGGGCGAGCGCGCCATGCCTGATCTTGCCGCGCCAGGGGATGGGCAGGGCCCGGACGAGCCAGGGGACCGGTATGTTTTGAAGGGCGACGCCCGCGAGGAGCTGGCCTAGCAAAGGGTGGAGGCCGAGGAAGGAAATGAGGGCGCCGCCGGTCTGTGGAAGGGGGAAGGGGGGTGGGGTGAGGGTGAGATTGGATGGAGGTTGAGGAGGAGGTGATGAGAGACGTGCCCCACGCACTCTCTCTCTCTCCCTTCCTCTCGCCCGCCCTATACCATACCTGGGCCCCCAACCACAGGATGACGACCGCCCAGGCGGCGCCGCCGGGTAGGAAGGTGCGGCCGAAGAGGAGGTAGCAAGCTGAGGCAGATGGATGAAAATGAATGACATGGTTGGTGAGGAAACGCTTGCGGTCTCTCCCTCCCCTTGCACTCTCTCTCTCTGCACGCCCCCTCTCCAAACCACTCACTGCCATAGCTGATGAGGCCCAGGACAAGAATGGCCGCGAAATCCCACAGGTCTGGAGAAGGGTAGAGAAGAAGTGAGGAGATGAGAAGGAAAAGCAATGGGCATCGGCAGACCCCCGTCCTTTCTCTCCCATCGCCTCTCATCATATACATGCCTGCTCCACTGATGCGCTTGCGCTGGGTGGTCTGCCAGGAGGCTAGGAGGCGGGCGCGGAGGCCGGAGGTGGCCGGGCGCGGGTGTGGGAGGGGTTTTGATGGGGGAGAGACAGCGGCGTCGACTGCGCTGGGCCTGCTCGCGCCGCGCCCGCTCGTACCGGCAGGCGTGGGGTCTGCCATGAAGGAGAGGGACGCGGGTAGAGGGGAGTGCGCCATGTGCGCGTATGGTGTGTGTGAGGGGCGTGCCTCTCCTCCCTGGCCGTCGCTTCTTGTGGTCGTTTTGTTTTTGTGAGCCTACGAAACAAGGCCGACCTCCTCACACAAATTTTCCAGGGGGAGTTGCTTTTGCCTCCGCTCCGCTCCGATGACGCGCGCCCTAGCCTGCCTCTTTCTCCTCGCCTGCGCGGCCACGGCTACCCTGGGGCAGGAACTGTTGTCCGCCGCCCCGGCCGCGGCCCCGGCCCCAGCCCCGCTGGCTGACAACAACGCCGCGGCCGCCCCTGGTAGAGGCGTCGCCACGCCGGGCCTGCCGTCAAAGAGCGAGCTCGCCGGCCTGGTGCTGGCCCTGGCCAACGTACAGGCCATTGGTAGCAGCAATCTCGGGCTAGACCTGGATATGTGAGTGTTTAAAAGATGAGAGAGAGAGCAAGGCGCCTCGAGATGGGAAGACGCGAGGCGTCTTCCACCCTCCCACCCTCGGAAACCTCACCGCCGCCTATATAAATGTACATCATCACGTCACATCTTCCTCCCACACTTACTCGTTTACACACACTCGCGCACAGCACATGCACGCCCGGCCGCCTCACCCCCTCCAAGCGCGCCCCTGCCGTGCTGCAATGGCCCAGCGCGCGCGCGGTCCTGGTGACCGCGGCGTGCGTGAAGAATGGGACGGCCGACGCCGACGGCCCGCCGTGCGAGGGCGCGATCACGGCCAGTCAGACCGTGCCGGCGTACTCCCTGCCCCCGCGCTGGGAGCCGTCTGTCTTTGTCACCCCCGCCTGCAGCGCCGGCCTCACCCTGCCCTTCCCTGGCAGGGCCGCCTCGCTGGCGGTCACCCCGCCCGGCGACGACGGCGGCATCGAGTTCAATCTTCTGCCCGCGACGACCCTGGAGTGCGATTCCATCGCCGACCTGGGCCGCCTGGGGGCGGGCTGGGTGGGCGGGCGCGGTCGGGGCAAGCAGAGCGGGTGCCGCCTGTCGGGGCCCCTTGTGGACCCGGAGGCGGCGATCGGGGCGGCCCTGGCCAAGCTGGCGGAGGTGAATGGGGTCCTGGGGCTGGCGTGAGAGAGAGAGAAAGGAAGGGGAATGTCAGGCGGGTTGTGAGGCGCCGTGGACGGCCGCGCCGGCCGTGCTGGGAAGCACACTGATGATGATGATGATGGTTGAGAGAGAGAGAGAGTGAGCTTTTGTCGCAACATCATAAGTCAAAAAAGAAAAAAAAGTGCCTCGCCCCTGCACAGCCCCGAGACCTCGCTCCGCCAGCTTACTTCCTCCAGGTCGGCTATCACAACGCATATCCTCCATTCACAGGGTCGGTCAAACCAAAAAAAATGGGCAACCCCATCTTCTGCGGTGTGTGTTTGTTTCGTTTGTTTTTTGGGGGAGTCGCCAGCCGTGCAGAGAAAACACACAGTCAGCCCACGGCCGCCCCTCACCACTTTCTCCTACCTCAAATTGAAACACACCAGGTCTCATAGAGGATGACCCCCGGCCGACACGCCTGACAGTCGAGGAGGCGTGTGTGAGCTCGGGGCAGGCGGTGAGTTGTGAGATGGCGAAAAAGAAGAGAGAGCAAACGCGCCGGCATGCCTATAGCAAAGTGCCCCGGGGGTGCGGCGCGGCCCGAGAGCCTGACGCGCAATCCACCCCCTCTGATAGAGGTGTGCACTGGCTCTTGGAGTAGCCTGTGCTGACACTCGGGTGAACAAGGTGCGGGATGGCGCCCGCTCTCGGTGGCGGAGCCGGTGCAAGGGCGGGGGCGCGGGCGACGGTGCAGAAACCTGACCCTTTTCCTCCTCCCTCCTCCAGTCCCGTGCCCTCGCCGCCGTCATCGCCGCCCTAGACGATCTCTGCACCACCGCCACCGCCGCCGAACCAACAACGACAGCAAGGCCGCCGTCCGGTGGTCCCCCCGGCCCGCCCCGGGCAGCAGCCCCTCCTCAATTACTCCGCCCCCGCCTGCGCAGGTCCCTCGACTCGTGCGGCAACCTGCTGGACGCGGGCGGGGCGGTCGCCTTTGCCCGGCTGGGAGAGGCGGTGTCGGCGGCGGAGGCGGCGCGGCTGGGCGCGGAGCTGGCGGACGGGCGGGGTGGGGTCCGGGCGGCCGCGCCGGGGCGGGCCTGGTAGGAGAACAATGGGAGGGAGCACTGTGGCTGTCGGGGTTGTGTTGTTGTCGCTTCACTTCTCTTCCCCACTCCCTGCCCCCGCACTTGCACCCACATTCTTCCCGACCATCCCACGCTCTTGCCCACCCAGGCTGCACCACATACCCGATAGAAACAGGTGCGCGCGCGCGTGGCTGTGTGTGCCGGCCAAGCACTTCAGCTCGTGTGTACGCGCGCGCACGCAAAATAAAAAAGCGCCCCCGCATTTTCGCGCCGCGCTTTGAAACGCCTGTCGTCACGCCCTCACACTGGCGCCCACCCTCACCTCACCCTTCACACGCACAGGCCGACCGTGTTGCTGACTCCCCTGGCTGAACGGAGTGTGTGAGCACAAAGCGAGCCTGGCCTTCCTTGCCACACACAAAAACACACACAAACGAAATGGAGCACCAACCCGCAGCAGGCGTCAGGGCAGACCTCAGCCTCGGCGCCCCACGCCCCAAAGCCGCCGCCGACGCCGCGAGCCCGCCGCTGCCATCGGCTGCCGCCTTCCTCCCTGCCTCTGACGACGCCGACCTCTTGGCCGCCCACGCGGCCCGGTGCGCGGCGGACGCAGCAGCGGCGGAAGGTGGTGGGGAGCCGCCATCTGCTGGTGGGCCGGCCACCACCACCAGTGAACAGACCGCCCGGTGGGCAGTCGCCTACGCCGCCGCCGCCACCCGGGCCGTCGGGGCGGGGCTGGCAGTCGGCGGGGGAGAACCCGGCGATGCCATAAGTTCCCCGACCACCGCGGGCGCGGCCGCCCTGGCCGCCGCCTGCGCCGCCGACGACGCGGCAAGAGCCGAGGCGGCCACCACAGCGGCGCGCGATGCGACCGCGGCCGGCGCCGTCGCCGCCGTCGCGGCCCGGTGGGACCCGGCCGCCTGGGCGGCGTCCTCGGCCCGGGTCCTGGAAGCCGCGGCGGCGGGGCAGCCTGACCCGCCAGCACACGGGTGCGGCGAGGCGGCCACCCTGCCACCCCAACACCACCACCAACCACCACCACCACCGCCGCCGCTGCCTGTGACCACCGAAACCCCGGCCATCGGCCCGGGGCGCATCGTCATCCTGGCCGCCGCCGCGCCGGACGCCCTGGTCGCGCTCTCCCTGGCCCCCGCGGGCGCCCCTGTCGGCGGGCCTACTCAGCCCTGCTGGGTCGGGCGGGTGGAGAGGGTGGAGGAGGATAGTGGAGCGCCGGGCGGCGGCGGCCCTCGTATGCTCGTCCGTTGGATGCTTCCCGCGCCGGCTGCCGCCTCCTTCGCCGGCGCAGTCTGGGCCCCTGCCCCCGGCGCCCCACCTGAGTGGATGCCCGCCGGCGATGGGACAGGGCTGCTGGCCTCGTGCTCCCGGCTGGGCGGGAGTGGGGCGCTGCCGCCCGGACTGGTGCGGGCAGCGGCCGCCCGCCTGACGCACTTGCTAGACTGGGAGCGGCGGGGGCGGGCGGGGGTGGAGGGGAAGAAGGGGTGGGTGCAGTGAACAGGCGTTGTTTCCTGACGCGCACAAGTCGCACCAGCCAACCGACACGCGCCCCGCCGTCACTGTCTCTCTCACACACACAAAAGACTCAAAACAAAAAAACCGATTTCATCTAACACGGAATGAACCACCTCTCTCCCCATCCCATCCTCTGCGGCGCCGACGCGCCTGGCTCTCTCCGCCCCACACCTTGCCGCCCGCCTTGCGCGGAAGGGCAATGCCCTGCATCAATTCTCTCATTCCTCCCCTTTCCACGCCCCCACCCCACACACAAATCTCTTTTTTTCGTTTTTTTCTCTCTTTTTCTAATCATTATCCCAAAAAGGGCGCCCCGCACGTGCACGTCTTCCGGTTGCCCATGCATACGCCCTCAAACGACGGATTCTGCTTGGCAAAGGAGGGTTCGGGCGTGGAGGAGAGCAGCGCCGCCGCCGCGCGGGCCCAAGCCCCGCCGCCCGGCTCTGCCCTCAGGCGCCCGTGCAGGTTGAACAGGCGCATCGATTTCACGGCGTCCGTCACGGCGTCGTGCGGGCCGGCGGGTGGCCAGGCCAGGAGGACGGCGGCCAGGTGGTCCTGGCCCCAGACGCTGTCATGGGAAGAGAGAGGAGAGGGAAACGGGTGAGCATGAAAATGATTGGATGGGATGGGATGGATGGATGGAGAGGACACACCGCACACCACCGCCCACCGTTCTCTCTCTCTTCTCCCTGTCTTACCTGAAGCTCTTGTACTGTTCGTTCCAGACCCGGTACAACCCCGTCAGGTCGACCATCGACGCAAAGTCGATGCCCTCTCGCAGGCCCAACCATTCAACGTCCTTTCCGATGTTTTGGCCCACCAGGATGGCGGTGGGGGGCAGGACACGCCGCAGCAGGGCCATCGCCGTCTCGAGGGGCACGCCCTGGCGTTCGATGAGTTCGGCGGTGATGCTGAATGGGTGGCGGGAGAAACAGAGGGATGGCGCGTGAGACGGACGCGGACGCGCGAAGAGCGTGGACGAGCGTGGAAGAGGAGGAGGTCGAGAGGAGGCGCGCCCATGCGGTCGGGGCCGATGCGCGAGCAAAACAAAACAAACGCGCGCGCTCTGACCACCTGCGATGGCGTTGTGCCCTCCAAATTACGTCCACCTTAGCGCACGAAGCTTCCAGCTATATGGCCGTGGGCTGGGCGCGAGACATCGACGCGCGCCCGCCCCCGCCCTGCGTGGAAACCACGCGCCGCCGGCCGCTTTCAAAACGCTCGGCCGGAGCGTTTCTCTTCTTCCCTTTGCCAACCTCGCCCCCATCCCAGCCCTCCCTCTCTTTGCTACTCACCTCGTCAGGGGCGTCAGGTACGACACCACCGGCACGCTGGGGCGGACGTACACGTTGAGCAGGACCTGCTCGTAGCCGTCGACCAGGGAAATCTGGGAGATGACGCGGTCGTTGTGCGACGTCCCGCTCGCGCAGCACTCGACGTCGATGCAGTAGTGCATGGGCGGCGGCAGCAGCGCCTGCGGATTCATGGGTAGGCCGGCCGCGGCGGCCTGGGCGGCGGCGGCGGCGATGGCGGCGTGGTGGGCGTCAAAGGGGAAGGGGAAGGGGGCGGCCAGCTGCTGCCCTGCGCCGCCGCCGCCGGGGCCGCCCAGCCCGCCCGCCTGCGCCTGCACGCCCTGCCCCTGCCCGCCCCGGGCCCCGCGCCCGCGCCCGCGCCCGCGGCCCTGGCCACCCCGGCCTCGGCCATCGCCCCGGCCGCCGCCGCCGCCGCCGCCGCCGCCGCCATCGCTGCTGCCCCGGCCGCCAGCAGTGGAAGGCGCGGGCGGCGCTTCAATCGCCGGACCGGGAGCCGCAGCGGGCGCGGCCTCAGGCGCGGGCGCGGGCTCCGCGGGCGCCGGCGCGGCAGCAGGGGGCGGCGCGGTGGATGGGGCGTCCACCATTGAGAGTTGGGTGTGCGTTCGGTGGGGTGCGTGCGAGCGGCTTGGTGAGAGCGGCAAGCGGAAAAGACGAACGAGTGTAGGAGTGGCGCAGTCTCCTCTCTTGGCGAAGTCTTCTCCGCCTACCTACACACAACACGAGAGAGAGCACGCGCGGACGCGCTTCTCTCTCTCTCTCCCTCCCTCTCCTCACTCCCATCTCTCTACTTTGTCCGCACCCGCTTCCACTTGTGCACGGCGGGGTCCCCGCGCATGCTCGCGCCCGCCAACTTGCGCCGCCCGCCCTTCCCTTGGAGCAAGGTCTGCAAGCGCAACCGCTCCTCCAGCCGCCGCAGGCTGGCCAGCCGCCGCCCGCGCTGGCTGAGCTCCTTGTAGGACGCCGCGCGCTGCTTGTCCGCCTTCATGGCCGCCCGGTCGTGCGGGGCAGGAGCAGCGGGCCGGCCGCTCCCACTCACCACCACCGCCCCGCTCGCGCCGACCTGGCCGCTGCGGGGCCGGTTGTGGGCGCGGGCCAGCAGGGCGGGCGGGGTGTCAAAGTAGCGTGCCGGATTGAAGCGTGCAGCGTCGGCTGGGGTGTCCACAAAGACGGTGTGTGAGGGAGGAGCGCCGCCGCCGCCGTGACGACCACCGCCACTCCGCACAGCGTCCGCGGCCCCCAACCCGTGCAGTGCCGACCTCAGCCGTTCCAACTTTTTTGCCTCCACGTCCGCAACCATGGCCACGTACCGCGTGTCTTGCGTCCGCATGAGGGCCAGCTCGTCGGCGGTGAAAGTCGGCGTCGCCCCGTCCGCCACTGGCACCCCGCCCGCCGTCTTGGCTTTCACCATCCCGAATGAGAACTCATCAGGGTTGCGGCCGTCCGCTTTGGCGCGTAGGCGGGCGATCGCCTCCTCTTTTTTATGGAAGTCATCGGACCGGGCCTTGTAGTCCGTTTTTTTTTCCAGCAGGCCGAACTTGCGGCGGGCTTGACTGTGAGAGCGACGGTGAGAGAGAGCGGGGAGGGAGAGAGTGAGAGAGAGGTCGGTGGTCGATTTTTTTTTTTTTTTTTTCCTGTACCCCCGCTCTCTGCTTCTTTTTCAATAATCAACGCACGGCTGGGACCGCTCCTTGTGAGTCACCCGCTTGACCGCATTGCGGAGGGAGGACATGGTGAGTTTGTGGCTGTGGCTGTGTGTTGAGGAGAGTGTGTGTGCGGTGTGAGAAGGGAGAGGAAGCGCAGCGCTAGCCGCCGGGCGGGTCGTCGAGGTGTGCGGAGTCTCGAGCGGGCGCGGCGCGCTACGCTCTTTGCTTCGGGCAATGTCAAGCATAAACGCACCTCAGCTTTCCGTATGCGTATGTGTGTGATGAGTGCGAGCGTGCGTAATGTGGTGCGTCAACGCATGCGTTTTTTTGCTCGACCTGGCAAATTGCGCTCTGGTTTCATCCCCTCATCACATTTGAGAACGGTCCGTCCGACTCTCCTCTCCCCATCCCTCTACATCACCGGCCGTGTGGGCCCCATCTACTTGACTACGCGCCTGCCCCACCAATCGGCTTCCCCCATCACTGCAAACGGGCGCATTTCTCCAAAAAATGCGTGCCGCATCGTCGGCCCGCCCGGCCAGCGGGGCGGCCACTGCGACGCCCCGAGCGGCCCGGTCAGCCACGCGCACCGCTGCGCGGACAACCTTGCGTGTCCGCAAGATCATGGCTCTTGCAGCTGGTGGTGATGATGCATTCAAGTCGGCGTCTCCCGCCGGCAGCGGCCTCCCATCTCCACCACCTCACCCTGCTGGCACGCCGGCGGCTGGCCAGACTGCGTCCGCGCTCGCCTCCCGATTCGCCCGCCGGCCCCTGCACCTGTCCGCCCTGGGCGGTGGGGCGGCTGCCGTGGGCGCCACCATCACCCCTCTCTTTAGTGGCGGTGGCGGGAGCGGCTGGTTTGGTGGCGGCGGCGGCGGCGGCGGTGGAGGTGGTGGCGGAGGCGGCGGAAACGGCGCTGGCGGCGGTGCAAACAAGCCCGCCCTGGGCGACCTCGCCGCCGCCGCGGTCGAGGAAGAGGTGGAGTATGAAGATGACGACGGTGAGTACGAGGATGATGACGGCGAAGACGGCGACTACGAGGACGACGACGGCGGCGGTGACGGTGCCGATGCGCCGGCCAACGCCCGCCCAACCTCATCCTCGGCCGACGACAACGCCATCTTCGCCGTCGGCACCGTGAAGGCGTCCGGCCTACCCTCCGGCCTGGGCATCCCCTCCAAGGCCGACCTGTTTGCCGACCTCAACTGCCAGGCGGGGACGACAGTCTCCCGGGCGGGCGTGGCGGAGGACTTGCGCACCCTGCTCGCGACCGACCTGTTCGAGCACGTCGACGCCAAAGTCAAGGCGGCCAAGGGGAAGAAGGGCGGCAAGAAAGGCTCGTCCGACCCGGTCTATGATGTTGAATTTGTGTTCACGGAGCGGTCGTACGCGCCCCTGCGGTCCTTCCGCATCCGCCCGCGCATCGCGGGCGGGAGCGTGTCCATTCCGGCGGCCGAGGCCGACCGCGTCCTGCGTGACGTGCCCGGTCTCTCAACCTCATCACCGACCCCCACCCCCTCTCCCACCCCGCGCCTGGGCACGCGCGAGCTGGCGGCCATCAAGCACATCGTGGACGGCTGGTACGCGCGAAAAGGCCACCTGTACTCGCAGGTCGTCGGCTACACCGGCCTGGACACGGGCGAGGTGACGGCCCTGGTCCAGGAAGGCCTGGTCAACAAGGTGCGCGTGGTCCCCGTGGATGACGCCGGCCGCAAGACGACGGGGTACGTCCGCACCGGCACGGTGTCCGCGGAGCTGCCCTTCCGGCGGGGCCGGCCGTACAGCGCGGTGGACGCCCAGCGCGTGCCCGCGGCCGTCTTCAGCCTGGGACTCCACGACTCCTGCCAGGTCGTGCCGGAGCCCGTCCGGGACAACCCGACCGCCGTGGACGTGACGGTGTACGTCCGGGAGAAGCCCCAGCAGACGGCGGACCTGGAGCTGGAGTGGCAGGTGGCGCCCGGGGCCAGCGGCAAGCCGGCGCTGGTGTCGCTGGCGCCTGGCGGGTCGCTGACGCTCGAGGACCGCGCCCTCCTCGGCACGGCCGACACCGCGTCCGCCTCGCTGACGGCCGCCAACCTGCTCTCCCCCGCGGACGACCTGGGCTTCCGCGTCGAGTGGAAGCGGCCCGGCATCCGCGGCCCGGGCGACCCCAACGCCGGCGCGCTCACCCTGGCGGCCTTCAACTCGCGCCGCCTGTCCCCCGTCTTCACGCCCGGCCCGGGCGGGGATGAGGTCCCGCCCATCTTCCTGGACCGGGTCGGCGTGAAGGTCGCCCTGACGGAGCGCTACACCCGGGCCTCGCACGGGTCGTTCGGGGTGGTCGTGGAGCACGTCGCCGCCCGGGATGAGGCCGGCGAGCTCGCCCCCGCGGGGACGCGCCAGCTCGCGTCGGGCATGCTTGCACCGTCCGGGCCGCCCACCACGCTGTCCGGCACCGGCACGGACGTCAACACTTACCTCCAGGCGGCCCTGGTGCGGGACACGACCTGGGCCGCCCGGGGCCAGACCCTGGGCGGGCGGGACACGCTGACCGTCGACCAGGGCGTGCCCGGGCTCGGGTCCGCCCGGGCGGGCGCCTACAACCGGGCGACCGCCACCATCACCCGATTCATCCGCCTGCCCCTGCCCCTGCCCCCCGCGGCCGTGGTGGGCGGGGAGCCCCTCCCCTCCCCGCCCGCGTCCCTGGTCCTGCACGCCAAGGCGGGCGCGGCCCTGGGCGACCTGCCGACGTACGCGGCCTTCCCGCTGGGGGGCCCGCACTCCGTGCGGGGGTACAGCCTGGGCGAGCTCGGCGTCGCCCGCCGGTTTGCGGAGGCCGCGGTCGAGGCCCGCGTGCCCGTGAAGGGCGCGACCGCGTTTGCGTTTGCCGAGTGGGGCTCAGACCTGGGCTCCAGCGGGTCCGTCCCGGGCGACCCGACCGCGTTCTACCGCCGCCCGGGCTCCGGCGCGTCGGTGGGGGCGGGGGTGAAGGCCGGGGCGGTGCGGCTGGAGTACGCGACGGACGCCAACACGGGGACGGGGGCGGCGTGGGTGCGGTTTGGGGAGCGGTTCTGAGCCACGCGGAGAGTGAGAGGGAAAGGATTGAGGGAGGTGGGGGTGAGGTGGTATGTGCAAACCCGGCAAAGAGAGCAGGCGAGCGTTTCCATTGTGTGGCCCTGGGTCTCTGGTCTCTTTCACACACGGACGGGGCGCGGGCTCTTAGGATGTGGAAGGACGCGCGGAGGATAGAGAGAGAGATGGAAGAAGAGGAGGTTGAGAGCCTCTCGTCACTTGACTTGTCTTCATTCACGACTTTCACGGGGCCTCCGCCCGACCGTTCACCTCCTCCTGTCTGGTGACGTCTAAGCATGCACGTCATCACCTCCTCATGCGCGGAGCGGGGCAGCACGACAACGCGGGGCGGGGCACGCGCTACTGGTGCCGGCCCGAAAACGGTCGCCGCGCCATCGGCGCCGATAACCCCTGCTGCCCGCCGGCGCCCGGGCGGCGAGGCACTGGGCCTGCCCCCTCCTTCCGCCGCCCGCGCCCTGGCAGCCCTCGCCACGGCCCTGTCCCTGACCCTGTCACCCGTGACAGCGACGGCAGCAGCAGGCGAGGTCGCAGGCGCAGCAGCAACCACACAACCCACCCCGTCCAGCGCTCAGGCCGCTGCCCGCGCCGTCTCCGGCGCCCTGTCCCGCTTCCTGAAGTCTAGGCACGCCGCCGATGGAGGCGCCCGCCTGCTGGGCCCCGTCCGCGCGTCCGGCGACCGCTTACGCCAGGCCGCGGACGCCTTACTGGATGCGGAGGCGGCGGCGGAGCAGGGCGCGGCCGCGTCCGCCAAGCGCGGCCTGCGAGGGGCGCCCCCTCCAGTGCGGGCCAAGAAGAAGGAGGCGGCGGCCTCGACCGTCCTCCTCCCCTCCCGCGCGTACGCGGACGTCTTGCGCCTCGTGCGGGCGGGGTCCTTCGAATGCTTCAGCTTTGACGCCCTGGACGGCGGGATCGCCCTGCCGGGCTCTCTATCAGCCGGGGGTGGCGCGCGGTGCACGCTGCAGATCGTGGCCAGGGAGGCCGTCCGGTCGCTTGGGCAGGACCAGGCAGGGCTGGGCCAGGCGACGGCGGACGAGGCGGACGCGCTGGCCCGGGCGTTGCAACTCCTTGATGACCGTTTGGACCGGGCGAGCGAGGGGGATGAGGGCGCGGCGGCCGGCGTTGCGGAGGCCATGGAACGGGCGCTCCGGGTGCAGACCGCGTTCCAGGGGCTGATAGAGCGGTGCCTATTTGAGTGACAGAAATTTTGATTTTTTACATGGAGGGGAGGGGCGCTGGGCGTGAACAGCAAAACGAACAGCATTTTTTTGTTTGCAATTTTTCATCTTACTGAATGTGCACCACGGATGGCGCCGGCACGGCCGCCCACGCCGCCTGCTTGACGGCGGCCTCCTTGAATAGCAGGCGCGTCTCCTTCTTGGTCGCCCGCGCGTCCGCCCGGGTGGCCTTCACGGCCGCCTTCCGCGCTTTCCGCTCGGCAGGGGACTCGCCCGGGCGGCGCGCAGCGGCAGGTGGCGGCGCGGCCGCGCGCGCGGGCGTGGCCACCCCCTCATCAACCTGGGGCGCGGGCGCCCGCGGCGTCAGGGGCAGCCCCGCCCGCCCCGTGCCCAGGGGCAGGCCTGTCTTGGTGGATAGCAGGATCTGGTCCAGCGGGCCCGCGGAGGAGGCCGGGGACGGCGGCGGCGGCCGGCGGCGGCGGCGGCGGCCGCCATCAACCTCGAGCACCCCCGGGCGGAATGTCGAGGCGCTCGTCGCGGCCGACAACACCGTCTCGCAGTCCCACCGCGCGTCCGCGTGGGCTTCCGCGGCCGCCGCGGCGGCGGCCGCCCGGGCGGCGACCGCCGACCGCCGGGGGTGGTCCCGCCAGGCGCCGTCGTCGGAGGAGGACGAGGACAGAGGGGCGGCTTCCACCTCGACCTCCTCATCCGCCGCCTCCTCCTCGCTCCCTTCCTCGGCCCGCACGCGCGCGACAGCCGCCCGGGTGGCCACCAACGCCGCCGCCGCGGTCGCGCCCTCAACCGCGTCCAGCGCCTCGGACACGGACAGGGGCACGCCGGCCGCTTCCGCGGCCGCTGCGGCCGCGGCGGCCGCGGCGGCCTCGGCGGGGCTCCTGTACACCCCGCCGCTCCCCGGGCCGTGGTGCGCCAGGAACGAGGCAAACACGCCCGCAAACGCGGACGCGTCCCGCTGGGGCACGCCCCCCGCATCGCCCCGGCGGGCGCGACCAGAGGGGGCATCGCCACCGCCCTCGTCGCCCTCGTCACCGTCGGAGCGGCTGTCAGAACCGTCGCCGCCGCCGCTGCTGCCGAGGGAGCCGATCTCATCCGAATCATAATTCAGGGCGAGCGCCTCGAACGCGTCATCGATCTCGGACAGGGCGGCGGGGCGGTCCCGGCGAGGGGGGCGCCAGTAGGTGGAGGCGATGGAGCCCGCCGGCCGGCGGGGTGGGAGGTCGGCCAGGGTGTCGCGGCCGCCGCGGCCGCCGCCGCCCTCCTCCCCTCCCTCCTCCCCCTCCTCCTCCGCCTCCGCCTCCCACTCGCTCCCGCTCCCACTCCTTCCGCCTTCCGCCTCGGCCTCCCCTCCCTCCTCGCACTCCACCGTCGCCCCCGCCTCCGCCGCCAGCAGCACGAAATCGTCCTGCAGGTCGCCCACGCCGTCCGCCGCCGCGGCGACCCCGGCGACCGCCCCAGCCTCCAGGGCGGCCTCGGCGCCGGCGAGCGCGTCCACCTCGGCGACCGCCTGCCTCCTCACCCGCCCGACCGCCCGGGCGAGGACTGTCACCCCGCCCGCGGCGGCGGCCGCGTCGTCATCGTCCCGGGCGGGGGCGTGGATGGTCAGAGACGATGCATCGAAGACGCGGACGTCCGGGGCGGGGCGGGAGGTGGAGGGGGCGGGGAGAAAGACGGACGGGCCGGCGGGCACAACAGGCGCGGCGGCGGGGGCGGGCGCGGCCGCCGCCGCCGCCGCCGCCGCGCCTGTTTCCTCGCCCACGCCGTCCTCGCCGCTCATCTCCACGGCCCGTGCCTGCGCCGGCTCGCGCAGGTGCCTCAGATAGTCGTAGCCGTCGTCGGGGAAGCCCAGGTCCAGCATCTCCCGGCGGCGGGCGGGGGTGAGGGAGGACGCGCCGGCGGCAGCACCCGCCGCCCCGTCCTCATTCTCGAGCCATGCGAGCGGGTGGTGCGGCGGGTAACGCGGGGGCGGGCGGTTGGCCGACGCGGCGGCCACGGCGGCCGCGTCCGGACGACCGATACCCACGCCCAGGGCCGAGGAGACCAGAATGCGGTCGGCGGCGGGGCGGGGGGCGGAAGAGGGCGGCCCACCGTCTGCCGCCGGCGCGTCGGGGTCGGCGCCCGCATTTCCATTTCCGTCCTCCGCCGACGCGAAGACCAGGCTGTACGAGGTCGCCCGCTTCTTGTCGATGAAGGGGGTGCGGCGGCCCATCGTGTGTGATGGGTCAAGGGTTTGTGTGTTTGAAAAGGGTGTGTGGGGCGACTCGTTTGGCTAGCTCTTTTTTTTCTGCAATTCTTCCCACACTTCACCACGTGTGCCTCTCTCGCGCAAGCCCCTCGCACACGAGCGCGCGCCTCCACCATGCCCCCCCGCCTGCCGCGCGTGCGCGCTGCTGGCCTGGCCCTACGCACCCTGCTTACGGAAGCAGGGCCATCGTCCACACGGTCCGGCGAGGTCGCATCATCGTCCACGCCCTTTTCGTCCACGCCGCTGCTGCGCTGGCAAGCCCGCGCCGGCGGGCACAGCCTTCGCCGCCCGGTCCGGGCATCCAACAACCCGCGCCTCGCCCGCCGCCCGTACAATAGCTACGGGGAACAGCCGCTGCCGCCGGACGGGCCGGGGCAGGTAAGGGATAGGGAGGGAGGAGAGAGACGCAGGAGAAAAAGAAAAAAGAACACGCGCCGACCACCTGCCTTCCGCGGAGAGAGAGCGCGCGTGTGTGCACGTCCGCTTTGATCCTCGCGCCTCATCCGGAGTGTCGAGCTGACACGGGTTCGGAGGGGTGGATGATGTGAGGCGATGGGCCTCCAGCCGGTTGAGAGAGAGAAAGAGAGAAAAGAAGACGAGACCCCCCCCCCCCCGATGCCACCTCCTCCGCGCGCTTTCCTCTCCTCGCACCCCAAGAAAACCCTCTCACCCTCTCGCATCTTCTCTCATCATCCCCCTCCGTCCAGGCCGCCTACCTCCGCGACCTGAACGCCCGGGGCCAGCCGGAAGGCGTCATAGCGCTCTTCGAGTCGGGCGCCTGCCGCCCGGACGCCGGCCCCGCGGCCCTGGGAGAGTATGTGCGCGCCCTCGTCCGCACAGACCGCCTGGATGCGGGCGCCCTCGCGCGCGGCCTCTCGCTCGGGCACGGAGCAGGGGGGGCGGCGCCCGCGTCCGCCCTCCCATTCGCGGCCCGGAGCAGTGCGGGGTACGAGTCTGCCGCATCCTCCCCCAGCCGGTGGGCGGCAGCGGGCGGCGGCCCGGGCGGCAGCGCCCTCCTCCCTGGCGCCGCCGCCGCCGCTGGCGCGCTCGGGACGGCCGCCAACCCTCTCATCACCTCGGCCGCCGAACCCACCGCCCGGGCCCAGCTGTGGCGCACCCTGCGCACCCTGGGCCTGGCCTTTGTCCTCGTCTCCGCGGCGGGCGCCCTGATCGAGGACCGGGCGGGGGGTGGGGGGATGGCGCGGGGCGCGCTGCACAACCCGGACATGCGGCCCCAGGCGGGGCCGCCCACGCGCTTCGCGGACGTCAAGGGCGTCGACGAGGCCAAGGCGGAGCTGGAGGAGGTGGTGGCCTACCTGAAAGACCCGTCCCGCTTCACGTCCCTGGGCGGGAAGCTTCCCAAGGGCGTGCTGCTGGTGGGCCCGCCGGGGACGGGCAAGACGATGCTCGCGCGCGCGGTCGCCGGCGAGGCGGGCGTCCCCTTTTTCTATTGCTCCGGCTCCGAGTTTGAGGAGATGTTTGTGGGCGTCGGCGCCCGCCGCGTGCGGGACCTGTTCGCCGCCGCCAAGAAGGCCTCCCCCTGCATCGTGTTCCTGGACGAGATCGACGCCATCGGCGGGGCCCGCAACCCAAAGGACCAGCAGTACATGAAGATGACGCTCAACCAGCTGCTGGTCGAGCTGGACGGGTTCAAGCCCTCCACCGGCGTCATCGTCCTCGCCGCCACCAACTTCCCGGAATCGCTGGACAAGGCCCTCGTCCGCCCGGGCCGGTTCGACCGGCACGTGACCGTGCCGAACCCGGACGTGAAGGGGCGGGCCGCGATCCTGGGGGCGGCCCTGAAGGGCGTCCCCGCGGCCGGGGATGTGGACTTGGCCGTCATCGCCCGGGGCACGCCCGGCTTTTCGGGCGCCGACCTGGCCAACCTGGTCAACCTGGCGGCCCTGGAGGCGGCGCGCCTGGGGGCGGCCGACGTCGGCCAGGCCGCCCTGGAGCGGGCGCGGGACCGCATCATCATGGGCGCGGAGCGCAAGTCGGCTGCCCTGACGCCCCAAAACCTTAAGCTCACGGCCTACCACGAGGGCGGGCACGCCCTGGTCGCCCTGCACACGGTGGGCGCGCACCCCTTGCACAAGGCGACCATCGTGCCGCGCGGGTTTGCGCTAGGTAAGAAGATGAGATGGAGAGAAGGGGGGGGGGGGGGGGGGGGGGGGGGGCCCCCCCCCCCCCCCCGCGGGCCGGGGGCGGGCGGACCCAAAACACCCCCCCCCCCCCCCCCCCCACA
>Ga0315278_10000664_pt1 | contig 30102 bp, 29 predicted proteins | sample YL17G06_0_MG_FD_203880 | JGI IMG/M metagenome (GOLD analysis project Ga0315278, IMG submission 203880) | Sediment microbial communities from Yellowstone Lake, YNP, Wyoming, USA - YL17G06_0 | ecosystem: Environmental > Aquatic > Freshwater > Lake > Sediment | place: USA: Wyoming | collected... | reverse complement strand
GTCAACAATGATGCTTATGGTGTCGAGTCCGCTTTTCTGTGGTGCAATACTGGCCGGGATTTGATTTTTTATCTGTTCGCCAAGTGCGGCTTGGGCCGGTTCTGCCGTAACGTCCGCAAGGTCTTTGAGCAATCTTTCTATTTTTTGCTCTGCCATTTCAACTCTCCATTTCCGGGTCGATTTGCTTTTTCAAAACCTTTAAAGCCCTGTTCAATCTGCTTTTTAACGTTCCTTCTCTAACGCCCATCGCTTCGGCAGCTTCCTCTATGGTCAGCTGCTGCATATAATGCATCACAACCGCCTGCTTTAGTTTTCTTGACAATCGCCCGAGAGCAATTTTCAGCCGAACAAGCTGCTCGTAATGTACCGCTTTTTCCGAACCGACCATACTGCCGTTGTCAGGCACATCGATTTCGCCGATATCGACCGCTTCTTCACTTTTATTTTTTCGCCAATACTGTTTTGAAGTATTAGCTGCTATTCCATACAACCAGCCGTTAAGCATCTGGCCATTTTTCAACTGGCTTATGCGATACCACGCCTGCAGGAAACATTCCTGCGTCAGGTCTTCGCCGGCCTGTCGGCTGTGGCCGAGCCTTCGGAGGAACAGATATATCTGCTCATAATAGATGTCGACCAGTTCCCTTGCGGCTGCCCGATTCCCAGCCCTGAGCTGCCCGACCAGCCTGTCTCGGTTTTCCTCCACGCCGTTATCCTTGTTGAGGTTCCGTTCTCTACCTATAAGATGCACAAAACCGGCTTTCTGTTCCCTAAATTTTTCACTTTTTTCCATTATTTTTTTTGTTGTTTCGCTAACTGCCGCAGATTACATTAAATACGATTATGTTGCAATATCAAAATTTTGAAACAATTGCGGGAATGGGCACATAAAAAAGGCCGAAGTTATGTAACTTCGGCCTTTTGCAAGACAGTCTTGAATCGCGAAATATAGAACAGTATTATCAAAAATCCACTGTCCTGCTGCAAACCAAGATATTAAAGAAGAAAAGAACGCCAAATTTCTACCAATATTATAAACCAAAGAATCAGTTTTGTAAATACCTTTTGAGGATTTTTCCAAAAAATTTTGAAGTCTGATATAACTACTTTTTGAGAAACGGCTTATAAACACAATTTTTTCAGCTTATTCCGTTGGTGCGACACAATATACGTAAATAAGTGGTTTATCCGAGGTGTTTCTGACATTGTGAATAGTTTTCGGTGGTATATAACAGACATTTCCTTCGCCGACAGCAAAGTTGTCTTTTTCATCTTTGCCGATTAGCAGCCGACCTTTGCCGGAGAGAAAGACAAGCAGTTCCTCTCTGTCATCGGTGCTGTGTTGGCCGCACGATTCGCCTGGTTTAAGATATACTCTGCCTGCGGACATACCACAGGTGTGCGGCTCTTTTTCGAGGCCGCCCAAAAGTCGCTGATACTCGGCCCTGCTATCCAAATCTATGACGAGAACCCTGTCAGACATATTTAGATTACTTAAAGAATTAGGATTTTTTTGTCAATCAAAATCGTTTTCGTAATATTTAATTTACAGGCCAAGTAATTGAATAGCCAGTCCGCAAACTAATATAGTTGCGCCGGCAATGGCGTGGTCGAACCGCTGCAATTTCGTCAGCCTGACAAAATTGACCCCCGCCCTGGAAAGCAAAATTATGGTGAGCATGGTAGCTATGGTAACTGTGCCGAATACAGCTGTTACCACTACCAAATCAAACAGGCTGTTCTTGGCGGCTGGGTACATCAGCAAGGGGATTAAAGGTTCGCAGGGACCAAAGACAAAAACGATAAACAAAACCCAGGGAGTAATATTGACGTTATTCTGGTCGCAATGAATATGTGCGTGTTCGTGCGTGTGGCTGTGTAAATGGGAATGTTCCGTCTCGGCGATATGAATATGGCTGTGCGAGTGGGATTTTTTTTGATATGCCCTGCGCAGCCCCCAGGCGAAATACAACAGGCCGAACGCTATGAGCAGCCAGGCTGCTATGTTGCCGCGAAAAGATTCTATCAGTTCCAGTTTTTGGGCCGCCAAGCCGAGAGATATTCCAATCAGACCCAGCAGCACGGAACTGCCTATGTGTCCGAGGCCGCAGAAAAAACTTATCCAGACGATTTTTGCCGTCGACCATTTTCTCGCCCAGGAAATCATAACAAACGGCAGATAATGGTCGGGTCCAAAAATGGTGTGAAAGAACCCTACCGAAGCGGCAGTGATAATAAGAACATTTGATTCCAACGTCATAATAATTCCCTTCCGTAAAACATATTTGCGCATAAAAATAATAAATTCGTGTTACGGTGTCAACAAAAAATTTTACATTTTTTATCCTGATTCGGCATAACATTCTGCCGGACCGATTGCGGATTTGGCGAGGCCGTTTTCATAAAAGAACTGCCGAACGTCCGTGCAAAGATGGCATTTGCCGGCGTAAAACTTTTTTACCTTATAGCCATACTTCTCGGCTTGCTTGAGCAGACCAGCCGGGCCGTAATTGAAAAGTATGTCGATTATTTCATTTTGTGCCGGCTGAAATTCCTGCCAGATATTCTCAAGTGGTTTTTGGTTTATATTTCCGAGGATGATGCCGCTGCACGTGCCGCTGAAGACATTGCCGTAAGGGTCTATGTGAACACCTTTGGCGCCGAGAAAGGCTGATTTGCAACTTTTGGAGATGATGAATTCGAGCGGCTTGTCGGCGAATAGTTCCGCCAGCTTTCCTCCCGCCTTGCCTGTGAATCGGCAGGGATATTCTTTTACGCAACGAATATAATGTTGCTCCCGCTGAGACGGAGACAACTTTTTCATATCGACCGGTTTATCGAGATATTTTTCCCATCGCACCATTAAGCGGTTGTTACCGAGCAGATCCGCTGCAATTGCAGACAGTTGTTTGACCAGCTTGATATCGACATATTCCTGATGAAAGGGGTCGCAGCTTATTTTTAGTTTGTTCATCTCCAGACTATCGAGAATTTTTAACCTCTGCCTGATAATATTTTCGTCGGTCGCCCAGAAGCCATTGGTTTCGAGCATATCTATCTTATCGAGATTTAGTTTTTTTGCGGCTTCTAAAATTTCTACGAGGCGTTCCCAGTAAAGGAACGGCTCGCCGCCGGTGATATGAATTTTTGCGGCGCTATCAGCGAGGTTTTTTAATGATTGCCACACTTTAATAGCGGTATCGGTCGGCATAAGCGCGTTTTTTTCAGGTGAGCATTTGTAATAGCAAAATTCGCAACTGGCGTTGCATTTATAGGTAAGCAGCAATCCGGCCGAAGTCCATAATTTGAATTTCGGGTCAGCTTTTGCAGTTTTCTGGTTGTAAATGTTGTCGGTCAGTTCGAGCATAATTTAGAGCGTCCTAAACAAAGCGGCCTTCGATAACGATAAATGATAGCAGGTAATAGGGCGATGTGGAAGGGTGGATAAGCGGCTGCGCTTGACCCTTTCAACTCGCTGCCGCTCGCTCACCACAGGCCCTTCGACTCTTTCGACTACGCTCAAGACAGGTTCGCTCAGGGCAATTTTATCAGCCATATAGGCGGATAAAATTGGCTTTGATTGGGTTTGATTGGGTTTGTTTTGGCATAATCGTTCATTGTTCACAGTTCATTGTTCATAGTTATAAGTTATTCTTCATACTGCTGTTACGACCAATTTGAAATTCGCCAGAGGCGGACAAGATTGGGTTTGTTTTGCAGAATAGTTCATAGTTGGTTGTTCGTAGTTCGTTGTTAATGGTTCGATTCTGCTCACCACAAGTAGTTTGTGGTTCATTGTTAATTGTTCGTAGTTCATAGTTGATAGCTATTCTCCTACGCGGGGTTTTCGCTTCAAGGAAAGACGTCCCCCTTAATAGGGCGAACCTGCGTGTTTTGGTCGAAAAAAATGGATTTTTGAAGCTATGGTTTTTGGCTAAGTCCTTGCAGTAAAAAAGGTAAAAAAATTTTGAGATTTTTTGTTTTTGGGGGAGGGCTTTGTATATTTTTGATTGAAATTGAGCCTTTTTGCCTGTGATTGATTTTATGTGGAATTCAATTTTATCTGATGTTACAATTTTCTATCGGATAGACGGGACTTTTTAAACAACTCCGCTGTCGCTATTTATTCTACTTATTATATTTATTATGGTTTTGTGAGAGTCAAAAAGATGAAAAGAACATTTTACCTACCTATTATTGGGACAATTCTTGGGGTTATCAGTGTTTCCTTTCTTTTTGTGATACACGAATTTCGTAACCAAAGTGACATTTTGACTTTTCCACATTTTTACTTGGGATTGTTGGCGCTAATTATTTTGGCAATAGCTGAACGCCCAAGTATTTCGGTCGAGCAGTCATTGTTGTTAAAACATTGGGTATTTTTTGCAATATCATTGGGAATAGTTTCGCTATTACTGGTTTCACTGCACTTTATTTGTATGAATTATCTAAATGATTTTCTTGTTAGCAAACTTCTTCTGCCCATAGGATGGGTCATTGGTTTGTTGGCAGTAATTTACATACCATATAAATATAAGAAATATCACAATAGTACTGAGAAGGGAGTGACACCAACTGTATCATTTATAGGCATGTATCTGGCATTTTCGGCTCTCGTGCCTACTCTCTTGGATACTCAAGAGTTAATAATCATACTTGTAGGGGGTATTTTTATCGCTGTCGTTCGGTTTAATATTAACTGGAATACTTACAATGATCTTATGGAGGTCATAGTGTAGCAAATTGTTAATGGTTCTTTGAAAAATTCAAATGCTTGCAAGGTTAGCTTCCTGTATTGATGTCATTACTGCGGAAGCAGGAATCCAGATTATTACGATTGTGGATTCCGGCTCAAGGCCGGAATGACATGGTTCAGCGGCGGCTGAGATTGTGCGTTCCTCGCGCCTGCAACCCGCCGTGAAACCCTTCGACTTCGCTCAGGGCAGGCAGGCGGCGCTGCGTGAGAGAGTAGAACCCGTCTTCGTTCTTCTTCGCATAAAGCTACGAAGAACTACGCCGCGGCAGCAGTAGAAAGTTGAAAGGAGAAAAAAGTGGGAAAGTGAGAAGGTGTGAAAAGCATGAAGGGTGCGAAGGGAAAGAAATAACCCGCAACATAAAGTTGCGGGCTAACCAACAAAGAACCCCCAACGTAATCCGCCTAAGGCGAACAAGAATTGGGGGGTAAACTTAATGATATTTTTTTAGGTGGATTTGGATGACGGTAATGTCGGCGGGGGTGATGCCGCTGATGCGGGCGGCCTGTGCAAGAGTGGCGGGGCGAAAGGCGGATAATTTTTCTTTGGCCTCTGCGCGAAGGTGCATAATGCCGGCATAATCCAAATCCAGCGGGATTTTTTTATTCTCCAAAGTGCGCAGTCCTGCAACCAGCCTTTCCTGTTTGGCTAAATAACCATCATACTTGGCGTCGATAATAACTGCCTGCAATATATCCGGGCTGAAATTCATCTGTTTGACGTAAGGTTCTTCGGGCAATCTCGCAGCTAAGGTATTGTCGGGCTGGCGAAGCTGGTCCCATAAACTTAAGCCGTCCGAGCAGGTGCTGGTCAGATAATTTTTGAGTTTATCGATGTTTTCGAGCTTGTTCTGGAATTTTGACCACCGTTTTTCATCGGCGAGTCCGACCGATTTTCCGATTTGAGTCAATCTTCGGTCTGCGTTATCGGCCCTTAGGGACAATCGATATTCGGCCCGCGAGGTGAACATCCTGTAAGGCTCATCAATTCCGCGAGTGAGTAAATCGTCTATCATTACGCCAATATATGCCTGGTCTCTGCCTAAGATTAGCGGCTCTTTATTCTGAAGTTTTCTTGCTGCGTTTATGCCTGCGATGATGCCCTGGCCTGCTGCTTCTTCATAGCCGCTTGTGCCGTTGATTTGGCCTGCCAGAAACAATCCTGATATTTTTTTAGTCTCCAGGCTCGCTGTCAACTGGAGCGGCGGGCAATAATCGTATTCAATTGCATAAGCGTAGTGAATAATGCGGGCGTTCTCCGTGCCGGGCATAAGTTTGAGCAATTGCTGCTGAATATCTTTCGGAACAGAGGTGCTTATGCCGTTGCAGTAAATCGACGTGATTTCTTCATCCTCAGGTTCGAGAAAAACCTGATGTCGTTTTTTGTCGGGGAAGCGGGTTATTTTGCTTTCGATACTGGGGCAATAGCGCGGCCCGGTCGATTTAATCTGGCCTGTGAACAAAGGCGCCCTGCCGAGATTATCTGCGAGCAGTTTGTGCATTTTCTCATTGGTATAGGTAATCCAGCAGGGAATCTGCGGGCGGGTTATTTTTTTGGTCATAAATGAAAACGGTATCGGGTCATCATCGCCATACTGGATTTCCAGCTTACTAAAATCAATCGTTGCGGGGTCGAGGCGGGGCGGTGTGCCGGTTTTGAAACGCGAAATTTCAAGGCCAATATTCTGAAGAGATTGTGAAAGTTCATCGCAGGCGGGTTCGCCGAGCCTGCCGCCGCTGAACTGCTCCGGTCCGATGTGCATCAGCCCTCGCAAAAACGTTCCAGTTGTTACAATGACTGTTGAGGTGTGATATACAGAACCATCTTTGCAGACGACGGCCTGCACCTTATTGTTCTCTGTGATAATCTGCGTCGCCATTGTTTCGATAATGGTCAGGTTAGGAGTTTGCTCAAGTGTTTGTCGCATCCATAGGGCATATTTGTATTTGTCAGCCTGTGCGCGGGGCGACTGAACGGCGGGGCCTTTGGAACGGTTTAGCATTCTAAATTGTATGCCGTTAGCATCTGTGGCCAATCCCATTAGTCCGCCGAGTGCGTCGACTTCGCAGACAATTTGGCCTTTTGCAAGACCGCCGACGGCGGGGTTGCAGCTCATCTGGGCGATTTTGTCTTTGCGGATAGTCAAGAGAGCGGTTTTAGCGCCGATTTTGGCAGCGGCATAAGCCGCCTCGATGCCGGCGTGTCCGCCGCCAATGACGATGCAGTTGTATTCATTCGTTTTCATTTGCGTCTATTGAAATTATAGCTGGAAAAACTATAATAACCAAGATAGTTAAGATTTAGCCGACGGAAATAGGCAATGATTGTAGGTGTAATGACAGCACATTTGAACCTGCCGGGACTGGCATCGCTTAAAGACAAACGCAGCATCGTCAAAAGTCTGATTGGACGATTGCAAAGCAGGTTTAATATCTCGGTCTCTGAAATCGACCATCAGGACAATAAAACCATAGCTATAATAGGAATAGCGGTGGTCTCGAACGACAGCAGATTCGTAAATGAACAATTAGACGGCATACTGAATTTTATGCGAGGGGACGGACGATTCTACTTAGGCGTGGTCGAGCGGGAAACCTTCTAAGAGAGTTTCAATCTCTTAGCGTTTAATTTTGAGTTACCGGAAGTAAATCCGCCAGAGACGGCAGCGAATCAGGGGATTGTTGAATTACCGGATTGATGGATTGACGGATTAGGAATTGGGGGTAGGAAAACGGTGTTTTCAGTATAAAAAACGGGGATTAACCTGTTTTTAAGGCGATTTTAGGTGTTCCTGCCAGCCAACAATTTTAGGTCCTAAAAAGCGTTTTTGTGTTGCATATAAGTATACCATTATGCTAGAATTGTAGTTTCTGCATAAAAATTTTCGAGGGAACAGGGGCTCGGACTAAGTAGAAAAAATATGAATACGGAAGATTTACAGACTATACGAGACGCAAGCGGGCTGACGGTAATAGTTCCAGCATATAATGAGGCAGCGTCGATAGCGGACACGATAAAGAGTATCCAGCGGCAGACGTGGGTGCCCAAAGAAATTATCGTTATCGATGATTTTTCGAGCGATAATACGGGCGAGCTTGCGCGGCAGTGCGGAGTAACGGTGCTGCGTCCGCCGACAAATACGGGTTCTAAGGCAGGTGCGCAGAATTTTGCTTTAAAGCAGGTAACAACGCCTTACGTAATGGCGATAGATGCGGACACAACGCTGGCGCCTGATGCGATAGAAAAGCTGATGCCTGCGCTGGACGACCCGAAAATGGCGGCAGCGTGCGGATTTGTGCTGCCGAGACACGTCAAGACGGTGTGGGAGCGAGGGCGGTATATCGAATACGTTTTTGCGTTCACGTTCTATAAGCCAATACAGGACTATTACGGCAAGCCTTTAATATCGTCGGGGTGTTTTTCGGTTTACCGGACGGACATACTGCGTGCCAATGAGGGTTGGTCAACAAGGACGATGGCAGAAGATATGGACCTTACGTGGAGTTTTTACCAGCAGGGGCACGGGGTTCGGTTTGTGCCGGAAGCGATTTGCTACCCGATAGAACCTCACGATTATCATTTTATGGGCAAGCAGTTAAAGAGATGGTCGCATGGGTTTGTTCAGAACGTGAAACTTCACTGGAAGGGGCTGCTGGAGATACCATTTTTACGAATGACGGTGGCGGTGGCGTTGTGGGACGCAACGGTGGCGTCGATAGCGTATATGGTGGTTCTGCCATTATTAGCGATATTTGTTAACCCGTTATTTTTGTTAGGGTATTTAATAGATGTGCCGGCGATAGCTGTGCCGGTATTGTATAAAGCGTCGAGGCGCGGCGAGACGTGCCAGGCAATAGCCAGTCTGCCGGGATTTTTTGTATTGCGAATGGTAAACTGCGTTTTCCTGCTGAAGGCGTTGTGGCAGGAAATAATCGTTCGCTGTCCGTTAAAAGTATACGAGAAAGGTCATTAAAATGATTGCGGGATTACCTGGGACGGGAATAGGCGGTATTTTTTATTTCCTGCTGGCAGCATATATGCCGGTACGTGAAATTTTCCGGTCGCTGAACAAACGCGCAGAACTGAAACGGTGGTGCTTTATCGGTCTGCAACTGGCTTTTGTGGCGGGGATATTGGTTGCTATCTGGGTGGAAGTATGGGCGTTGAACGAGTGCTTTTTGCGTCTTGGAGCAAATACCGGCATCCAAAAGGGTCCCCTGAGTGCTGAACGGGCCAAATTGCTGGCGTTTGCGTCTGCGACGGGGAGTTTATTGAGCTTAAGTTTTGTGTTCCTTTTAGTTCATATTCTGCGGCTTCTTGTGGGGACGAAACGGCGTTCGCGGCGAAAATTATACCGTCGGTGGAACATCGCGTGGAAAGCTCTCAGGAGCATCAGGCCTAAACTTGCTGCATAGGAAAAGAAAGTAAAAAGGAAAAAGTAAAAAGGCAAAATCTGCCGCGCCTGCGAAGAATAAATTTGGGGTCAAAAGACTTTATCGAAAACAAATCTTGCGGAAAGGAAGATGTCGGCGGCCATTGCGGCAGAAAGAATCAACCAGCGAAGAGCGGTGATGTGCAGTTTTGAATATGCCGTAAAGTAAAAAAACGCAACCAAACAGGCGCCGGCGATATACATCTGGGCGGTCTGGAGAAAAAGCATCGTATAGTCAATTTTTGTTTCCCCTGAAATAACGGAATATCCGGTCGATAATAATAACGCAACAACACAAAGCAATGCCATAGCCGTTGCGGTAAGAAGAAGCCAAATTTTATCGGCAGTGCCGGCGGCGGCAAGACCCTGCATACCTGCACCTATGAAAACAGAACAACACAGGACGGGAACGGTAAGCCAGATAAGGGGGCTGACATCCAAAAAGGGTTTGCTGAATGCAAGCGCTGTGCCGAGAAGAAAAATTAACACTATGCTGAACCGCTGAGCGGCGATAAGCATTGCGACGCCGATTATCAGAGGAGCTATAGGTATGTGATAAAAGCTGATAAAGACCGGTGCGGTGTTAATCATAACCAGCGGGGCAAGCAGGCCTCTCAGGTCTGAGATATAAAGCCTTGCCTGGAGCGGCAGAGCAAACAAGCGGAAATGGTCGGCGGTCTGAAAGAACAATATTATTGCAATAAAGGGGACCGCTGAGAGCGGCCAGGCGGCCCAACGGAAATTTGTTTTGTGGCAGAAGGCGGCGGGGCAAAAAAGCCAGGGGACGGCAGCCGTCAGGAGATTAACGGCAGGGTGATAAGCTGACAAGCCGATAGTAAACGGACCGAATCCGTAAATTGCACCGGCAAAAAGAGAACCCCAGAAAGAAGCGACCCATCGGCGGCTAAGGAGGAAGCAGCCGAGCGAAGCCAGAGAAACGTTTACAACGAAGATGTCCCGCAGGTGCAAAGTCTGGAAACCGCTGAAATGAGGCTGGTAGAGATAGACGGCAAAAGCCGTGTAAATTAACGCCGCTGCGAGAAATCTCCCTATACTGCGCACAATCGGCACCTTTGACAAGAAAGTTGAGTTACTTCAGGACGGCCTGGCCAGAGCCTGAGGTTACTCTGCCAATATTGTAGACCTTTTCGCCGAGCATTGTTAATTGTTTTGTTATAGAGTCAACAAAATCCTCGGCGACAATAAGCACAAAGCCGATACCCATATTGAAGACTTTATACATTTCCTGTTCTTCGACGGGGCCTTTATCCTGCAGGAACGTAAATATTTTATGTTTGGGCCAGCTTGATTTTTTGATGACGGCGTCGCAGTCGGGCGGGATTACCCGCGGAACGTTTCCATCGAGTCCTCCGCCTGTGATATGCGCCATAGCGTGAACGACCTGCTTGACTTTGTAATGCGAGAGGAGTTTTACGATGGGCCTGACGTAAATTCGCGTTGGCTCAAGCAGAACATCACTGAGGACTGCGCCGTCAAGCTCATCGAGCGTATCGGACATTTTGAGGCCTGCTTTTTTGAAACAGACGTTGCGAGCGAGTGCGTAACCATTACTGTGCAGGCCGCTGGAGGCAAGGCCGAGAATGACGTCTCCTTTTCGGACATTTTTCCCGGAGATGATTTTGTTTCGTTCGACGATACCGACGGCGAAGCCTGCCATATCGAAATTGTTATTTCTGTAAATGTCGGGCATTTCAGCGGTTTCTCCGCCGATTAGAGCGCAGTCAGCCATTTTACAGCCGGCGGCGATGCCTCTGACCATTTCTGCTATGACGGATGGGTCAATGCCGTTAACGCCGAGATAGTCGAGAAAGAACAGGGGTTCTGCGCCGACGACGAGCATATCATTAACGTTCATAGCAACAAGGTCGATACCTACGGTGCTGTATTTTTTTATCTGGGCGGCGAGGAGGACTTTGCTGCCGACGCCGTCGGTGCAGGCGACGAGGACGGGACTTTTGTAATTTTTTTTGAACAACTTTTCATCGTAGTCGAGGCGGAAAAGTCCTGCGAAGCCGCCTTTTAAGTCCATAACCCTCGGGCCGAAAGTGCCTGCGATGCAGGGCCAGATTCGCTCAATCATCTGGTCGTTTGCGTCGATGCTGACGCCGGATTGCTCATAGGTGAGGAATTTACTCATTGTTGGCGGCCTCGTGGAATTCATCGAACATATTCAACTGGTGATGCTCCATAACGAATTTGCTGACGGCAATATCAACCGGGATTCTGTATTTTCCCGTCCAGCAGGCGGTGCAGTAATGGTCCGGGGGCTGGGAGGCACAGGAGAGCATTCCTTCCAAAGAGATATAGCCGATGCTGTCGACGTCGAGAAATTTCCTGATTTGTTCGAAGTTTCGATTATTAGCAAGCAGCTCTTCTTTGGTAGGGAAATCTACGCCATAGAAACAGGGGAATCTGATAGGGGGACAACTGACTCTCATATGAACTTCTTTTGCGCCTGCCTGACGAATAGCCCTTATTTTGCCGCGGGTGGTAGTGCCTCGGACAATGGAATCGTCGACAAGGACAATGCGTTTTCCTGCGACGGCCTCTTTTACGACGGCGAGTTTGAGGCTGACCTGTAATTCTCTTAAATCCTGACTTGGGGAAATAAATGTTCTGCCAATATAGTGACTTCTGACCATCCCCATCTCGAAAGGCAGGTTGCTTTGCTCGGAATAACCTATTGCAGCGGAGGTGCCGGAGTCTGGGACGGGCATAACAAGGTCGGCATCGGCGGGATGTTCTATTGCGAGGCGCCGCCCGAGTTTTTTTCTGAAGAGATGGACGTTTTCGCCGAAAAAGAAACTATTCTGTTTGCCGAAATAGACGTGCTCAAAAAGGCAATAGGCCGGTGTAACAGTTCCTTTTGTTACGAAGAACCTGCTGGTTAGGCCTTTTTTGTCGAGTGTAACGATTTCGCCCGGCTCGACCTCACGGACGAATTTTGCGCCTGTAGCGTCGAGTGCACAACTTTCACTGGCAACTATGTAGCAGCCTTTGTCGGTCTGGCCGATACACAAGGGCCTGATTCCGAAAGGGTCACGTGCGGCTTCGATACGGTCGGCAAACAAAAAGAGCAGGCAGTAAGCGCCCTGCAAATGATTCAAGACGTGAGCGAGCGGGTCGGGTTTTGCGACGTGGGAGGGTTTGGCCAAGAGATGAGTGATAATTTCGGTGTCGCTTGTGGATTTGAAGAGGCTGCCATAAGCCTCATACTCATCACGCAGCCGCGAAGCATTTATAAGATTGCCGTTATGTGCGACGGCGACCTGCCCGCGGGAATATTCGCTGAGAAAGGGCTGGCTGTTGATAAGATTGGAAGAGCCTGTGGTGGAATACCTGACGTGGCCGATAGCGACGGGATTGGAGAGTTTTTCCATAATACCGCTGCCGGTGCGGAAGACCCTACCAACGGTCCCCATACCGGTGTAGCACTGGATAGATTCGCCGTTGCTTGAGGCGATGCCTGCGGATTCCTGTCCGCGATGCTGGAGACTATAAATGCCGAGATAGGTTTTCTGAACGGCTTCAGGGTCGCCGAAAATGCCGAAAAGACCGCAATTTTCCTTTTTTTCTGAAATCATAGAGATATGTATTCTACAACAAACAGGCTTTAATTTCTACGAAATATCCTGAACACAGATTCAGTTTAGCGGGTTGTGCCGCTTAAGTCAAACAATAGTTTTTTCGTCAGCCGGATACATAAATTCAGGCATTCTGCGGATTTTGCCGTTGGTATCGACGCAGGCAAGTATGCTTGAGCCTTCGGCAAGGATTTCGCCGTCGGCGCAGCGGGTAAGTTTATAAGTATGCTCAACCTTGCTGCAGGTAACGGCTGCGCAGGAGGTCAGCAGTTCGAGTTTTTCATCGTATTTTGCGGGCCTGCGGTATTTTATACGGAGTTCTGCGACGACGAAGAAAATGCCTGCCTGCTCGAGGTCTTTGTAAGCAAGGCCGTTGGCGCGCAAAAGCTCGGTGCGTCCCATCTCGAACCAGACGGGATAAACGCTGTGATGAACGACTCCCGCCTGGTCGGTTTCCGAATAGCGAGGCACAATGGTTATCGTATGAGTTGTAACGGTTGTTTTTTTGGGAAATTCCATAAAGCGACCTCAGAATTTATTTGAGCCAGTGGCGTTCTATTTCTTCGAGGGTTTTTCCTTTGGTCTCAGGAACAAAAAGGCAGACCAAAAATATATAAGCGTTGCTGCCGGACATATTTGTTTCATCATTCATTTAGCATCCTTTCATAATTTTCGGCCGAGAGCCTCGAACATAGCAAGGACGTTTTCTACAGGGGTATTGCACTGGATATTGTGAATTGTATTGAAAATAAAGCCATTTTTTTGGCTGAATATCTTTGTCCGGTCAATAACTTCTTTTCGTATATCATCCGGTTTTCCGAAGGGGAGAGTCTGCTGGGTGTCGACTCCGCCGCCCCAGAAGACAATTCTGTCGCCGTATTTTTCGACCAGCTTTTTCGGGTCCATACCTGTTGCAGAGGTCTGGACGGGATTTAGGACATCGAAACCTGCTTCGATAAAGCCTTCGATGAGTGGTTCGCATCCGCCACAGCAGTGCTTGGCGGATTTCCACTTAGTGTTTTTATGTATCCAGTCGTTGAGCTTTTTACTGTAAGGCAGATAAAGCTCCCTGTAAGTTTCCAGTGAACAGAACAGGGACGTTTGTGAGGCAAGGTCCGTTCCATCCAGCCAGATGACGTTGACCTTGTTGCCGACGGCCTGATAAAAACGCTCGAGATTTTTAATTGCGATATCAGCCTGGCCTGCGAAAACGGCCTTGATGTAATCTTTTCGTATAACAGTGCTGATATACCATTCCTCGATGTCGCGGATACCCTTCGGATTTTTCATAAAGGGGGCCGGCACTCTTGCGACATCGCCGAAAGCCGTTCCGGGGATGGCCGCTACTATGGCGAGGCTGGTATTGTTGTAAAGGTCGTCCGCCTGTTGCCGGTAAAATTCCAAATCAACGTCGCTGATGAGGGAAAAATCCTCGAGGTTATCAGCGGGATTAAGCTTGGCTTCATCTATTGGCTGCTGGCGGATAATGGCATCGAAGTAGAACCCGCCGTTCGGCATACGAGCGGAGGGCGGCACGGATTTGTCGCCTTCAGGATACTGGAGGATATTGCCATTCGGGTCGGGGTCGGTGTTGAATTTACCCGGAACAAGAACGTTCGTGCCGTCGAATGTTCGCCAGGGTTTCCAGTTATTATTTTCGAAGCCAAAAGAGCCTTTCGGTCTCGGCAAAAGGACTATGTCGATTCCGAGCGTTTGCTGCAGGTCCGGAGCGACTTCGCCGAGCATTTGATGAAGGTCGATGACTTTTACCGGCCCTTTGTCAAGGCCGAGAGCCTGCCGCAGTTTCGTTACGACGCTGATATGCGCACCTGTGCAGGGGGAACCTCCTAAATCGACAGGGACGCGGTCTGTCGGCTGATGATTAAGCGCCGCCAGCACCCGCTGTCTGCTCGTCATATTGACACTTTTACGACAGGGAACTTCATTCATAGATAACCCTTTATGTTTATTTATTCATAACTCAAAACAGCGGCATTTTATCAGGATATTGATGCTGTCGCAAAGAAATTTGTAAGAGACGGCGTCCAAAAGATTTAAGCCGGCACGATAACGATTTGCGATTTCGGCCTTTTATACCGGCTGTCTGAGCTGAAAATAAATGTTGACTTGCTCGTTCGGTGGTGGGATAATCAAGACCTTGTTTATAAGAACAAATTTCTGATTTTAATATTGCGAAAGGTCAAAGATGAAAAGTTATCTGAAGGTTTGTGTTTTGGTTGCAACATTTGTTGTAATTTTTGGATTATCCTGTCAGCCTCAGGCGGAGATAAAAAAGGCTGAGCCAATTAGTGTTGCTGCCGAATCAGTGGACACACAGACGGCTGCCGAAACGAAAGCATCGGCACCAGCTGCCGTGGAAACGCCTGCCAAAAAGCCGGCTGAAACCTGTGTTGCTGAGCCTGATAAAGCTGCCGAAAGCAAAGCTGCCGAAAACAAAGTTGCCGAAAGCAAAGTTGCTGAGCCGGCCAAAGAAGCTGAAAAACCACCGGTTGCCGAGACGCCGCCTGCTGCTGTTCCTGAGGCTGCTGTCAAGCCGATTGAACCGGCCGCCACTGAAAAGCAAACAGACAGCAACGCCGTTGCCGTTACCGTCAACGGCTCAGTCATTACGGAAGGACAGCTCGGGTTGAGAATTAAGCCGCAGCTTGAAAGGCTTTCCGGTCAGCAGATGCCTGCACAGTTTGTCGAGCAGTATAAAAAGCAGCTCAGAAAAAATGCACTCGACAGCATAATCATAGAACACCTTCTCGACGAAAAAATTAAGGAAAACAACATTACTGTTACAGAAGAAGAAGTAAATAAGCACCTTGAAGAAATGGCAGTCCAGCAAAAACTGACGATGGATGACCTTAAGGCATTGATAGAGGCCTCTGGTCAGACCCTCGAAGTTGTGAAAAAACAAATCCAAAAAGGGCTGGGATACCAGAAACTTATGGATAAACTGTGGGCAGGTCAAATAAGCGTTACCGAAGACGACGCCAAAAAATATTATGACGAACATCCGGATATGTTTACGGTTCAGGAACAGATAAGGGCAAGCCACATTCTCATAAAGCCCGACGCTTCCGAGACCGACCCGAACAAGGCCAAAGCGACAGCCAAAGCAAAAGCGGAAGACCTGCTTGGCCAAACCAGGAAAGGCGCTGATATTGCCGAACTGGCCAAAACAAATTCAGCGTGTCCGTCGGCTGCAAAGGGCGGCGATTTGGGCTGGTTCCAGAGGGGACAAATGGTAAAATCTTTTGAGGACGCTGCCTTCGCACTGAAGGTCGGACAGACAAGCGACGTTGTTGAAACGCAATACGGCTATCACATAATAAAAGTTACCGACCACAAAGACGCCGGCACAACGCCTTTTGAAGAGGTCAAAGACAATGTAATTAAATCGCTGACACAGAAAAAACAAGGTGAATTTATTACAAAGTATGTGAGCTCGCTTAAAGCGGAGTCTAAAATTGTTTACGCAGCCGGCCAAGAACCTCCTGCCAGCGGACAAAACAGTGTTCCTGCGCCGAACAAGTGAAATTCCCCGGCCGCAGAATCGGCGGGTTTGAGCCTTTTACTTTTTTAGCTGTTTGAGCAGACTTGCGGGGTCAAGGCAAGCGGATTCTATGTCTTTGAAATACTTTAGGGTGCCGACTTTCAGCTCAGCCGTCGAATCATCGTCGCAGACAATAATACCTTTCGGATGCATCTGCAAAGCGCTGACAGTCCACATATGATTTACGCCTTCCTCGACGGCGTGCTGCAGCGCCCGTGCCTTGTTATGGCCGTTGACGATAATCATAACCTCCTGAGCATCCATAACGGTTGCCACACCGACGGTCAGGGCGGTTTTGGGGACTTTATTAACGTCGCCGCCGAAAAACCTCGAGTTGGCTATTATGGTATCCTTCGTAAGAGTTTTAATGCGCGTTTTTGAAGACAGAGAAGAAGCAGGCTCGTTAAATGCGATGTGGCCATCGGGTCCGATTCCGCCGATGAAGAGATTTACACCGCCGAGCTTTTTCATTTTTTCTTCGTAATTTTCGCATTCGGCCTGCAGGTCGGGTGCATTGCCATCAAGAATATTGACGTTTTTCTTCGGAATGTCTGTATGACTGAAGAAGTTGTTCCACATAAAAGAGTGATAGCTTTCCGGATGGTCCTGCGGGAGATTAACATACTCATCCATATTGAAGGTAACGACATTTTTGAAAGAAATCACTTTGTCGTTGTTGAGTTTAACCAGCTCTTTATACATTCCCAGCGGAGAAGAGCCTGTGGGAAGTCCCAGCACAAAAGACTTCGAACCAGTCGGGTTAAATTCAATTAGTCTTTTGGCCACATAACAGGCTGCCCATCTGGAAACGAGTTCATAATTCGGCTGAATGATGACCCTCATAAATAGTCCTTTCTTGTTATCAACAACATCAGTTTAATTTTTTCATCCGGCTGATTAGCTCATCGCCGAGCGAGGTTTTAGCAATTATATGCTTTTCGATTTCGGCGACGAAACTATTACCCTCAAATGTCCCTCTGACCTGCTCAAAATCCTTATGTTTCGTATCTTCATCGCCGTCGATGCCGTATCCGGTTTGGGCCGTGGCGGCAAATTCCTTCCGGGCATCGTCATAAAGCATATTGTCGAGGTCAATCACCGCCGTTTTCCATTTTGTCGTCAGATTGATGAGGTCATTTGCCGTTATTTTGTTGATTGGTTTGCCGAGCATTTGCTGTATAACGTTTGCCGCCCACGTCCATTCGTATAGGGGATAATTTTCGTGCATTGAACGAAATGTTTCTGTCAGATGCTCCAGCGTTTTTATCGTATCATTCTCAATATCATCGAGCATTTTTTGCACACATTCCTGCGGAGCGAACAGGCCGGCCAAATCAACCCATTTGCCTGTTCCAATATCGGTTTGGGATTTCAGCGATGCCCGAAGCTCCTCAATTGTTTTGAACTGTTTGCCCTCGAGTCTTTTGATAAGACAATTTCCCAGAAATTTGTCGGTTCCTATCTGATAAAATCTGATGCCGTTGTCCAGTGATTGATTTTTGATTCTGACGCTGTGATAGGTAAAGTATTTGGAAGTCTCTCCTGAAGAAGCCCTGAGGTTTTCGAGAAGGAGTTTACCGTTAATCATTTTTTGAATTGTAAAGGGGCTGAGAAGCTTGAAATTTATGTAATCGAACTTTTCAGGGTCTTTACGTTTGTCTCGTTTGGGCCATTTTCTGGCATCGCGGACGGTGCCTACGCTTCTTAAGTTTACGCCCGGTATGAGAATGCTCTCATCCTCGTGTTCAATCAGATATGAGAAGGGCAAATCAGAGGTGTCGGAGTTTCTGTAGTGCCTGCCCATAACGACGGTGAAGGGACCTACCTTGGCGGGCCAGAGCATATAGGAATCACTTGCGGTTTTTGACCCCCGCTCGACGATGCCCTGATGTGTTGGCCCCAGTTTATACATATGATTGCTCTGGTTTGTTCCGCTGCCGGCGTTGAGAAAAGAAAACAGTCCTGCAATAAGCAAAGTGGATTTATGATGAGTAACGGTGTAGGGGCCTGCGAAGATGGAGCAGGCCTCGCCGTGGAAGCCGCCGCAGTTTGCGAAGAACACGGAGTTTTCAGCCGAATACTGCTTGCCCAGCGAAGTTGCCTGGCCGACAAAGCATTTTGATATTATGGTGCCGTCGGCAATCTCTGCGCCGGAGCAGATGATAAAATGCTCTGCAAAAACGCCTGAGCCGATGTAAACAGGATCCTGCTCGCAGCTATTGACCGAACCATTCTCGAGTTTGTTAACGCCGTCTATCACGCTTGCGGGGCCTATTTTAACGTTTTTGATAATTCGGCAGTTGGTGAGTTTAGAGCCTTTCGCTACAAGGCCGATTGATGAGGTTACGGATTTGGTATAGTCGGCTATCATCTTCCGCAGCTTTTCGACGGCTTTTGACCTGTCCCTGTAACAGGCTATTATGTAAGCGGTGTGTGCCGACAGGTGGTCATAGATGGGGATTTCTCTTCCGCCGGCCTCGTTGATGACGGCTGCCTCTGTCCCGTTGCCGAACGAACTTTCGCCCTCGACGGCAAGCAGGTCGACGTTCTCGATGATTACATCGTCTTCGATTACGTAGTTCGCAATATAGTTTTTTATCTGGTCGATGTATACATTGTTTCCGATTGTGCAGTTGTGAATGGTTGCGTTGCTGATTCCTGCTGATTTTTTGACGCCGCCCGGGAACGAAATCTGCTTTTCAAAAATTCCCAGCTTTATATTGCCGGAAAAACTGGTTGCTTTTACTCTCGATGCGTCAAATTTGCCTATGACTTTGACTTTTGACCAGTCTTCGCAGGAGCATCCCTGGCCGGTCAGTTGAGCGATTTCGCCGGCGGACAACAAACGGAATTCCACTGCCATTCTCATCTCCTTGCTTGATACCTGATACTTATTTTTTTCATCTGGCCGGTCGGTTATACTGATGCAGGATTGCCCGCAACGGTCTCCAAATCCCTGGCCAGATGTTCGAGATTCAATTGGCTCATAAAACCTTCAGCGGCAGAGAGCCTCTGTTCGGCGAGTCTGCGAACCGCCTTGAAGCGGAAACCTTCCCTGAGCCTGGCCTGCCAGTACTGGTAGTCTGTTTTTCTTTTCCAGGTTTGCAGAACGTCGGAGACGGTTTTACCGTCAGTTGTATATCGCCGCAACTCGTTGAAAATCCCCGTCACTCCCATATCATCCAGATTACGTGCGTCCGAAAGCACCATTGCCTCGGTAATATTTGTGAAATGGTCGCCGCTCTCGATGATAATTCTGCATATCGTTTTGATTTTCGCCGGATTTATTATTGAAGCAAGTTTTTCCTCGGCAATCTGTGCCGATGAGTCGAGCATTCCGTCGTTACCGTGATTAAAATTTTTCATCCTGCCTTTGGCATAGCGGCTCTCAAGGTAATGTGCGTGGCCGGCGTCGTTAAAGTATGCCGCTGTCATAAGGCAGAAATGGTCTACCTGAAGGCCTGTTTTATTGAGTTCCGGCAGTCGGCAGATATATTCGACATTGCGAACAAGTCTTTGCGTCCTGTCCCAGAGAAAACCATCGAAACTGCCCCCTGCGGCTGTTATTATCAGAGCTTCCCTCGCATGCTTTTTTACAATATCCAGCTCAGACATAAATCCCTTTTTTTTAAAAATCCGATGGCCGATATTATCGTGGAACAAATGCTGCCAGTCAAACTTTTTTCCGGCCTTTTAAAAAATCAATTTGTGCCGAGCAGCGTTGGGGGGAAAGCATGCGAAATTTTTTGTAAAAATTGAAGGACTTTGCCGTAAACCGCCGATATTCCACATTTAGAGGATTTTGATGGTCGTGAGTATGTCTTTTTAATATTTTTTCGACTACGGAGCAGTAAGCGATGTCAAATCAGCCGCGGGTGGCGAAGGTGCTGGCAGCACTGCTGGTCTCAATGACCGCTGGGGCAATAGTTCTGATGGCGCTTGGGAATAATCCGCCGTCTGCTGGGCCGTTCTGTCTTGCCAGTTACTATCGCCTTGACCCTGTTGACAAAGTCATTTCTTCCCGCAGCGTTCAGGCAGCGGGGCGATGGAGCCGCATAGAGGTTTATTATAGTGACACCAAAGCGGGTAATATTGAACAGTTGGCTTCGCTCAGCGGGCTGGCCGGGGCGGAAGATATTAACTGCCATTTCGTCGTTTGCAACGGACTCGGCGGGGGCGACGGGCAGATAATGTCGACCGAAAAATGGCAAAAACAGTGGGCGGTGGTGCCGAGCCGGACGTGGTACGGCAATGCCCAAACCATTCGCATCTGCGTTGTTGCCGACGGCAAAACAACCCTTGCGACCGATTTCCAGAAAAGAAGAGTCGAGATGCTGGTAGAGAAGCTTTGCCGCAAATTCGACATCACGCCAAAAGCGGTTTTCTATCCCGGCGACTGGCAATAAAACTACTTCCGCGAAAATCCCAAAACTATTTGTCGACAGAACTCTGTGTCGCTTTGTTCAACAGGCCGAAGTTATTTTCCTTCGTCAGCACAACCCATGCTCGCCAGTCCTTTTTATCAATGTATCGCGGACTGATTTCACGAACATCTTTCAGCAGGACCCAAAAACCGCAACTGGAGTCTGCTTTGCTTTGCCAGTAATCGTCTCCGCCGCAGATTAAGTGATTATATTGTTTTTTTATTGCGGCTATTTTTTCGGGTGTGAGATTATCGAAGTTTCTGACTTTGGCTGCAACGGCTGTTGCGCAGACAGGGCCGGAGCTTATCTTAAAAAATAATTTGTCTCCTTCCGTAATCCTGCCGAACGGGCAGCACTTTGCCTTCATAAATCGCGATTCGACGGTCTTTGTGCCGGCCAAAATGGCATCCAGATATGGCTTTTTCAGAATTACAAGGTGATATTGCGGCATCCGGCTTAATCCGTTCCTACGCCTAATTTTTTCAGACCGGCTTTAACTTGTCCAACGGTCATAAAAAGGATTGTTTTCAGGCCGACCTTTTTTGCACCATCGAGAAAATCTTTTCTGTCGTCTATAAAGACAGCCTCATCAGGCTTTACTTTCAATTTTTGCAGCACAAGCCTGTAGATTTTCCTGTCGGGCTTTTTTATTCCGACTGCGCAGGAAAATATCTTCGCATCGAACATTTTATATTTTTGCCGATAGAAATATTTCATTGCGGGCTTTTCCGTATCGGACAGGACGGCGGTCTTATATCCCTTTTTTCGCAATAATCCCGCCAGTGCAAACATCTCGTCTTTCGGGGAATAAACCGTTTTGAAGGCGTCATACCATAGCGACCGGCGTTTCGGTTTCGGCACTTTCAATTTACCGCAGATGTTACTCCAGAATTTATTTTCGCTTATTTTACCTGTCTGGAAGTCCGGTGCGAATTTAAGATGGGCCTGCGTATATTTTTTCTTTGATACGTCGAGCGCATCGGCGCAGAACTGCATTAGGCCCGGCGCCGGGTCGTCGATAAGCACTCCGCCCCAGTCAAATATAACAGCCTTTACCCTTTGCATAATGGCATAAGAAGTTACCCGCTTTTATTGGGCCATTCAAGTATTGTTTTTTGACCTTCGGCGCAAAAAAGTCTATAATCAAGTCATCTTTAAGGGATTCGATTATGGAAATGGTTTTACTTATAATAGGCATAGCTCTGCTTTTGGCGGTGGGCTGGCTTGTCAGTATCAGTTATCACAGCCGAAAAGAAATAGAATCGCTCAAGACCGCACAGGACGCCGCCAAAGATACGCTCCAGAAATCTTTGTTAGACGGCCAGACCAATCTCAATACGAATTTACAATCCAGCCAGCAGGTATTAGGCCGATTGAACAGCCAGATTGGCGAGCTGCAGGGGACAAATAAGCAGATGCTGCAAATGGGAACGGACGTGCGGCGGCTTCAGGATATTTTAAGCAGCCCGAAACTTCGGGGGCAGATGGGCGAATGGTCGCTGGAAAACCTCTTGAAAAATATACTGCCCAAAGACAGTTATGAATTGCAGTATACCTTCAAAGACGGCGTCCGCGTAGATGCCCTTGTAAAACTGGCAGATTTTTCCGTGCCGATAGATGCCAAGTTTCCGCTGCCGAGCTTTGAGAGATTAGCACAGGCGGATACGGATGACGAAAAGGCCAGACAGCGAAAACAATTTATCAATGACGTTATAAAGCACATCGACAAGATTGCGGCAAGTTATATCAGGCCTGTCGAGGGGACACTGGACTTTGCACTTATGTATATACCGGCTGAAAACGTTTACTACGAGACTATTGTAAAGCAGGCCGACGATACGAAGGATGTTTTGCAGTATTGTTTGGATAAAAAGGTCATACCTGTTTCGCCGAACCTGTTATATGTTTATTTGATGACGGTTGTGATGGGACTGCACGGCTTGCAGATAGAAAAACAGGCAGCCGAGATAAGGCAAAACCTCAAGACCCTAAATGCCTCTTTTGCGGACTTTGTGGCGAACTGGGACACGCTGGGCGGGCATATTCGCAACACCGCAAATAAGTATGACGAGGCCGGTAAAAAGTTAGACCGTTTCGGTGTCCAGTTGGAACAAATACAAAGCGAAAACCCCCAGTGAAACTGGGGGCTAAATACAACCCCACGTAAAACGTGGGGCTAAATATTTTATGGCGAAAACATTAGGATATTTGATTACGTGGACAACTTACGGCACGTGGTTACAAGGTGACAGACGCCGTTATGTGAAAGATGGGCAGATTTGTCCCCCAAATGAAAATTTATTACAGGTCAATAGAGATTTACAAATTCAGGACGTAGTCAAATTATCGAAGGCACATCAGAATATAGTAAGGCAGGCAATAATCGAAGAGGCTGCGTTGCAGAAGCAGCATATATGTGCTTTATCTGTAAAATCAAGCCACATTCACATTGTTGTCGAGTATATTCCGCAGCCGATAGATAAGCTGGTGGCGCATTATAAAAGTGCCGCCCGAATCGCATTGAAGACGGTCGGACATACCGGCAAATTATGGACAAAAGGATATGACAAAAGATTTTGCTTTGACAAGCAGGCCCTCGAACAGAAAATAAGATATGTACAAAATCACAACAAATAATTTTATATTTAGCCCCCAGTTTTACCAAGGGTTTTGAGTCAAATAAGGTGAAAAGGTAATGATTCACGAAGATCCCGGAAGAAACCTAAAAAAAGAGTTGAATTTGATTGCCGTAAGGATCAATGCTCTTTTGACTCAATATATTGAAGTTCACGATGTTGTTTTTAAATTTTCATTAAGAAAGATAATTCCTCTGCCATTTATTTTTAAAGCAACTGACTTCAGTAGCTTGCACTGTCGAGCGGAACAGATAATAATCGAATTGAATACCTGCGATCAGCAAATTTGTAATTTTATAGAAAATGGCCTGAGTGGGGAACGTTTTGCTCATTTCCTATTGAAGTATTGCCAAGCATTAGTAAATGCAGTTTCTTTATTGAGAGTCATATTACATCAACTTTATCTCAAGAGTCAGCATTTGTGCGAATATACTTGGAAAGAATATGATAAACAAGTGAAACTGTATGATAAAGCAGTAAGTGTGTACACTACCATGGGAGATGAACTGAATATACTATATGCAGGATTTAACAGACAAATGAAGTCGCAATAAAAATATTTAGCCCCCGGTTTTACCGAGGGTTTTGATGCGAGATGCGTGAAATGATTTATGAAGATTTAAAAGGCAAAAGAGTTTTGGTGACCGGGTCATCAAGCGGAATTGGGCAGGGGACGGCGATAATGTTTGCGCAGCAGGGCTGCTTTGTCGGCGTCCATTACTTCCAAACCAAAGCGGGCGGGGGAAAAACTTTAGAAGAAGTCCAAAAATACAACGACGGTATCCTGCTGCGTGCGGATGTTCGGGACGAAAAGCAGGTCAATAAAATGGTCGAGCAGTTCGCAAAAGCGGCAGGCGGGATTGATGTCCTCGTAAATAACGCAGGCACGCTCATCGACAGGCAGCCGTTTGAAACAGCAACGCTGGATTATCACGAGGACGTTTATGCCACCAACGTCCGCAGTATATTTTTGGTAACAAGGGCGGCTTTGCCGGAGCTGAAAAAGAGTAAAGGATGCATTGTCAATATCGGCTCGATAGCGGGTCATCACGGCGGAGGGCCGGGGGCGGGAATATACGCAGGCGCAAAGGCGGCGGTGGCCGCCGAGACTATAGCAATGGCCAAAGAATTTGCCCCTTACGGCATCAGGGTCAATACCGTAATACCCGGCCTTATCGAAACGCGTTTCCACGAACAATTCAGCAGCGCCGAGCGTAAAAAAGCTATCGCAAAAGAAACACCTTTGGGCAGAAACGGCACAGCGGAAGACGTGGCAAAAGCGATTTTGTTTTTATCGAGTAATGAGACGGCCGGCTTTATTACCGGCGAATACATTGCCGTCAACGGCGGCTTATATATGAGGGCTTAAAAATGAATTTACGAAACATTATTTCACAGTTAGTGCTTCTTGTTGTCAGCGGCAATATCTTTGCGGCGGAATCCACAAACGCTGTAAAGGAACACAGCGAACAGATAACAAAGGGACAGCAGAATTACCAAATCAAGGTCGGCGGGACTTTAGATGAATTTAATACCGCCCAATACATCGAGACATATCATAACAATATGCGTCTTGAGAGCAAATTTCAGCCGAACAAATACCTTATTATCGAGAATAGCGGTAATACCGATATTGTGAACCCGCGAATTATTATCAATGGCAGACGGAACTGGTTTTCTGCCGATGATATTCTTGCGGGCATTTTCAAGCCCGGTATGAGTGATGCGGAAAAGGCGATGGCGATTTACGCATTTTTAGCGAGCCACGAAGTTCAGGGACACGAGAACGACCGGCGTCCCGGCCCGGAAGTGCCGGAGGACGATTCAAATCCATCCCGCAATGATTTCAAAGAACGAGCAAACCCCGTCAAGGCGGTAAATTTCTATTATTGCGGCGGGTGCCAATACGAGGCTTCTAATCTTGTGATTCTCTGCCGACAGGCTGGTCTGCCTGCACGGGCGGTCTGGCTTAATAAACTAAATGAATATGGAAGTCACTGTGTCGCAGAGGTCTGGTATGACAACGACTGGCATCTGTTTGATGCCGACCAGCGAACGTTTTATCGCGACAGCGACAATACGAATATCGCCTCTTACCTGGCACTGCACGAAAATCCCTCACTGGTAAGCCGCAGCCACGACGGCGGTTTTGTCAGCAAAGGTCTGCAAGACAGGTCAAATCAATACAAGACGATTTACCCGCCGCACATTATGGCAGTAGAGAAATGGCTGCACACAATGGCAATGAAGCTTCGGCCCGGTGAAAAATTTATTTATAACTGGGACAATATCAACAAATACCGCTGCGGGGACAACCAGCGCAATATAAAACCGAACAGACCCGAAGGTCTGCCGCCGTATCAATTGGCAAACGGCAAAATAATTTATCAGCCAAGACTTGCCCCAACTGAAGTTTATCAAAAGGGTATCGTATCGGAGCTTAATCTTAAGTCTACCGGCGCTGAAGGACAAAATGCTGTTTTGCAGCCGGAACTCGCCGGATTTCCTGCCTTTGCGATTTATAAGGTCAGTTCGCCTTATCCGATTGTCGGCGGAATCGTCGGCGCAAAATTCTCCAAAAAATCTGCGGAAGACAGCGGTAAAATCTACATATCCGTCCACGACAGCAACTGGGTCGAGGTCTATTCAGCCAAAGAACCCGGCGAAACCGAAAAACGTATTGATATAGATAATGTTCTTAATCCGAAACCGACGCCGGCTATTTATAATTATTATGTCAAGTTCGAATTGCAGGCAAAAAATACTCCTGCGGATGTCAGTATGGCTAATCTTTATATAGAGACAGATTTGCAGATGGCTGCCACTTCGCTGCCTGCCTTGTCTGCGGGGATGAATAACGTGGTTTACAGGGACGAATCAAAACAGAACAGGCGTGTAAAGATTACGCACGGCTGGACGGAAAGTTCTGAAACAAAACCACCGCTACCGCCTGATAAACCTGTTATGCCGAATAGCGGCAGCGTTGTTAGTTTGACGTCGCTGACAAAATTGGCTTGGCAGGCGGCTAAAGACGCCGACGGCAGTATCGCCGATTATCATATTCAGGTAAGTTCCCGCCCGGATATGTTGCTGCCGGTCTCCGGCAACTTTGACCGTATTACGCTTTCGCCGAAAACTGAATGGGATGTCCCGCAGGGCTGGCTCGTCAAAGGCAAAACTTATTATTGGCGGGTAAGAGCGAGGGACAACTGGGGTTGCTGGAGCGACTGGAGCAAAATCTGGAAATTCAAAATAGGCAAGTAAATCCGCCGAAGGCGGATAAATTATGGTCAAGGCCAATAAAATCGTGATGACTATTGCGGGGCTGGTCCTCATCATAGCCTCGATACTGAAGAGCCATCAACTGCTCACAGAACCGATTATGAGCAAAGGCTTCTGGGAATCGTGGTTGTTCTTCGTTATCCAGATACCGCTGGAACTCGGCTTGGGAATCTGGCTTGTTTCCGGGCTTTTCAGAAAAGTCTCCTGGCTGCTTACTCTGCTGGCGTTTGGAGTATTTATAGGAATTACGCTTCATAAAGGTCTTACCGGCGAAGCAACCTGCGGCTGTTTCGGCAGAGTCCACGTCAATCCGTGGATTACTCTTTCGCTGATTGATGTCCCCATTTTTATTCTGCTGCTGATTTTCCGTCCGAAAGATGAGAAACTTTTGCCCCCGCCTTGGCCAACGGCAAAACACTTTTTCGGCGTGGCAATTCCGACATTTATTCTACTGCCCGCGCTGCTGATGGTCCTGATATTCAACAAGCCTCCTGAGAAGACGGAAAGATACGAGGTAGTCAGGCCGCAGGCAGTTGAAAAAACTGCTGATGAACGGCCGCAGTGGCCGCTGCTTGAGCATATTGACATCGCTGATTCGCTCCGCTCAGGGATAGTGGTTGTGCTTTTATATCACTACGATTGTCCGGGCTGCGGAGAAGCGATACCGATGTATGACCGGATGAGCGGCGAAATGGCCGGTAGCGGCATACGTTTTGCTTTTATTGAGATTCCTCCTTACGGCCAGCCGCAGGATAACCCTGTCCCGCCCGCTACAGCCTGCCTGACAGGCAAACTCGATACAAGCAAGGAATGGTATATTATTACGCCGTTAGTTGTTCTGCTGCAGAACGGCTCGGTAGTTAAATCCTGGGAGGCACAGGCACCGGCGCTCGATGAAATTATGAAGGCAGCTTTTTCCGACAGCAAATAGTTTATATCCGTTCAGCAAGTCCCAATCTTATTGTATTGCAAGCCTGCCTGTTTTGCGGTCGAATATACAAATCCACTATGAATGGTAAATATTAATTTTTACCAGATTTTTCTTGAACGTTATGCTGGCAAAAAGTAACATAATTATTGGCTGAGAGAAAACAGCCAATTTATCTGAAACACTGAGATTTCAGACGTTTCAAGGCGAACCGCAAGTTTACAAGTCGATGAAGCGTGTGAAAGGCTCGGTGGTTTTCGTTTATGCGGAAACCACCGATTGCTTTGTGCGATTTTCGCATAAGGCAGGTGTTCTCTGCTCGTCTGCAGAGGACATCATTGACTTTCACGTCGTCGACGGGTTCTTGCGGACCTGCCTTGAGCGTGATTGCGGTGATGTCCTTTCTTCTTTTTCGGCATACTCCGTAATCTTATAATAGGCTTTTTTGTGGCAAAAACAGCGACTTTTGCTCTTTGGAAAAAAATTTTGAAATTTTTTCCAGAAAAAGTGTAACAAAATCAGCCTATCCCTGCACTATACATTATAGACGCAGCCGGCAGAGATGACTCCGGGTTGAAAGGAGGTAAAAATTATGATGAAAAGCGGTTTTAAGTAAATACCGTAAAAATCTAAGCAGGTTTTCAGGATTTTGCTTGATTTTGTAAAGACTGATTGTATAATGAGATAAGAATTAGGGAGGACAGTATGAAATTGCGAAATAAACACATAATTACGGTGTTTTTTGTATTTTCAGCAGCTTTTTTCACGTCAAACGCAAAGGCAGAACTGATAGAGATACAGCTTACCGCTACGGTGAATTACCTAAGGGACGATAAAAATTTCCTCCAGGGCAAAATCCACCTCAATGACACCATCACCGGCTCGTATATCTATGAATCAACAACGGGGGATACTAATCCAGATCCAACTGATACAACTGTCGGTGATTATTGGCACGATATTACCCCTGCTGGAATTTCACTAAGCACGGGAGGTTTTGAGTTCAAAACAGATACTGCTAATGTTAATTTTCTTGTGAGTATCGGAAATAACCACTCAGGAAGAGACGTCTATTTAGTGAGAAGCTACAATAATCTTCCACTTTCCGGCAGTGTCGGAGTTGGTGGTATTTCCTGGCAGCTTGACGACTATACTGCAACCGCCTTTTCAAGTGATGCCCTGCCTGTTACTGCCCCAATTCCCTTAAGTCAGTGGCAGTCAAATGATTTAATGATAGACGGAGGGGGGATTGGAGGCAGTTATATCATTCACGCTGAAGTAACCTCGGCACAGCTTGTCCCCGAGCCAGCGACACTTCTGCTAATTTCGCTCGGAGCATTGATGCTGAAAAAATCCAGACGTTTCACATCTTAAAAATCCCAAATTAAATTCTTGTTTACGGAGGAACTGAAAATGTCAAAGAAACTGCATATTCTAATTACTGTGTTGTTTATCTTCATTTTTACATCCGTTTCTGTCGCCGATAAGGCTGATTACAAGGAAGGCGAGCTGCTTGTCCGTTTCGCACCGAAGGAGAACAAGCAGCAGAAAACCAAAAGCGAAAAGGAGGAAATCTTAGCCTCGATAGACGGCGGGACAATAAAACGCTCTCACGAAAGACTTGTCCCCGGCCTGAACCTTGTGAAACTTCCCGAAGGCGTTACCGTCGAGAACGCTCTTGAAATATTCAGGAAAACCGAAGGCATTTTATACGCCGAGCCGAACCATAAAATTAAATCGGCTGCGATGTCGGCCGGTAACGAGAACAAAATGGCGGCGATGGAACCGAACGACCCCAATTTCAGCCAGCAGTGGGGATTGTATAAAATCAGTGCCCCTGCCGCGTGGGAAATCCGAACCAATGCAAGTAACGTCATCGTTGCTGTGATTGATACGGGCGTAGATTACACGCACGAGGATTTGAGGGACAATATGTGGAAAGATACGGACGGCAGTTTCGGCTACGATTTTGCCGACGATGACAACGACCCTATGGACGTCTTCGACCGGTATGGCGGCACGGACATAGCGGGAATTATCGGTGCAGTGGGAGATAATAATTTAGGTGTTACAGGCGTCTGCTGGAAGGTAAAAATTATGGCGCTGAAAATTTTTGACTCTAAGGGTGAGGGAGATATTGATGGAGTGATTGACGCCATCACCTACGCAATTGATAAAGGCGCCAAAGTCTTGCATACGAGCTATGAAAATACTGACGGCTACACCGATTCCGAGAGAGATGCGATTGAGGCCGCCGACGCAAACGGCCAGCTCTTTATCGCTATGGCTGGCAATTCCTCCTTTGGGGACGGTAACAATATCGATTTATTGCCCTTTTACCCCGCAAGCTATGATTGTAATAATATAATTGTAACAATGGCTACGTACGAAGACGACACTAAGCCGCAATATGAGTTCTACGGCCCTGTATCGGTCGACCTTGCTGCACCATACGAAGGTTTTACCAGCCGGCGGGGAG
>Ga0315278_10000663_pt1 | contig 30103 bp, 20 predicted proteins | sample YL17G06_0_MG_FD_203880 | JGI IMG/M metagenome (GOLD analysis project Ga0315278, IMG submission 203880) | Sediment microbial communities from Yellowstone Lake, YNP, Wyoming, USA - YL17G06_0 | ecosystem: Environmental > Aquatic > Freshwater > Lake > Sediment | place: USA: Wyoming | collected... | reverse complement strand
GATTCGGCGCAATCGGCAAGTACGACAGCCTTGCCGTCATCGAGCGGTTCATCCGTTCCATGAAGAACGAGTGCACGCGTCTCCTGACGATCGTGCCACTGGCGCGGACCGCGTTCGCTCGCGAGCTCGACAACTACGTCGCCTGGTTCAACGCCGAGCGACCGCACTCGCGGTTCGGCGCTCGAACACCTGACGAGGTCTACTTTGGTCGATTCCCCGCGTGTCGACGGCCACGTTTCGAACCGCGAGATCGTTGGCCACGCCGGTCGCCGTGCGCAGGCCCGCACGCACTCGTGCAGGGACGAGCCGGGGTGGTCGTCGAGTTGAAGGTCGAGCACCGAGCGGGACGCGGGCACTTGCCGATTGTCACCCTGAAGCTCGTCGCGTAAGACCCCCTCGGTGTTCGCGGGATTCGAGTGCATCCGTACGGGGAGTGTGCTTGCGACGTCGATCTCGCCGTTCTTCGGCGTCGGCGAAGAGAACCGTGACCGGCCGAGCGAGTAGATCCTCGTCTTCGTCCCGCCGATCACCTTCATTTCAAGCCCTGAAACCCCTTTGTTTTCGCATCATGCTTTCGCTGGCTCCCTACACCATCGTATGTGAAACCCGCGTCGCGGATTGCCGCTCTCGGTGCGCTCGAGCGCCGGATCGGGCGTCGTTCCAGTTTCTGGACCATACGCCGTGCGCTCCCCAGACGCGAGGTTTCCCAGTTTCTTCAACCGTGTCGAACCGTCGGGATCACGCAGGCAACACTCGAAAGTCGTCGCTGAGAGAGCCGGATTGAATATTGGCGAGGCACAGGCTCCCGACGAGCGCGTTGGCCGCGACGGTCGCCGTGCGCCCGACCACACGCGCTCGTTCGAGGACGGCTGGGTGCCGTTGTCGAACCGAGCGTCGAGCATCACGCCGGCAGGACGTATCTGCCTGTCGTTGCGCTGAAGCGCGTCGCGTAAGGCCCCCTCGACTCGACCCGCGCTCGGTACGAAGCATGGGACAGGTGTACCCGCGACGTCGTTTCCGTCTCGATCCGGGACGGCGACGCGAAGATCGAACAGTCGATTGCGGCCATCCCGAGCTTCGTGGTGTCGAAGGCGATGATTTCATGGCCTCGAAACCCCTTTGTTTTCGCGCGATGGTTTCGCTGGCGCACTACACGGATTGGATATTGGCGAGGGATGGCCCACTCCGATCATTTCTTGTGGCAGCGGCCGCAAGCTCCCCCACCCTCCAAGAGCAAAGCCTTCTTCGCCGATCCGTGGGGGTCGTGGCAGCTCAAACAGCCGAGGGGACGATCCGGCTTGGATGGATCGGCGACACCGCCGACCGCGTGGCGATGGAACGGATGGCCCCGGCCTTCGGCGTTCAGGGCGATGCGCGGGAGCTTCTCGAACCAGGCGGCTTCCACGCGCCGGCTGCCGAACAGCACGACGGCGTCGCCGTCCTTCTTCGCTCCGGCCTTCTCGAGGCCGCCGTGACATGCGAGGCACAGGGCATTTCCGATTTCGCGGAGCAGCTTCGGTGACTTGGCGCCGTGCGGATCGTGGCAGAGCGGGCAACCCGGCTCGCGTGCGACCGGGTGCGGGTGTGCGAGGGCAAGCGCCTCGCCGATGTCTCCATGGCAGCTCGTGCACAGCTCGGCCGGCTTGTCGATGAGCAGCAGCTTCTCCGAGGACGAGTGCGGGTCGTGGCAGGTCGTGCACGCGCCGTCCTTCACCGGCGCGTGGGCGGCCGGCCTGTCCGCGGCGGGATCGTCGTGGCAGCCGGTGCAGACACCGGAGATCGGATCGGCGACCGGCTTGAATCGGTGCTCCTTCCCCACCTGCTCGTGACACGGCACGCAGTCCCCGCCGGCGATCGCCCCGTGCACGACCGGCTTTTGGCCGAGCGCCGCATGGCAACCGGCGTCGAGACAGGCGTGCTTCGCCAGCTCCGCTTCGCCCGGCGGCGCCGCGGCCCACGCACCGGTGACAACCGCGAAGGCGATGGAAGCGCAGAGAAGAACGGCGTTGCGCATGGGCTGTCTCTTCAATAGGTCTCGGGGTTGTGTTCCTTACCATGGCAGAGCAAATAACAGGCTCCGTGCCGTCCGGCCTGCTTATCGAAACTGAGGACTCCACCGGAGGGTGGGTGCACGACGTCCAGGTCGAAGTTGATCAGCCGGGCGTTGTTCGTTGCGTTCCCCTGCGTCAGGCTGACGCCGTGTGGGTCGTGGCAGACGGTGCAGGACGCGTGTTCGCCTTCGACGTGCTTTCGGTGCTGCCCGAACGTGACATCTCCCAGGATGCTGCTCTGGGCGTGGCACTTGAAACAGAGCGCGTACATCGTCCCTATGCTGCCGCTGCCGGTGTCGCCGACGACGAGGTTTCTCTCGAGGATGTGCGGATACTGCGAGCCGTGCGGCCCGGCGGGCCCCGTGCCGCCCGCTTCAGGTCCGGTGTCGCTGTTGTGACACGAGCTGCAGTAGATCACGCTCGCGGTGGTGTACGGCGGCAAGAGGCTCGGGACGTCCACGCTTCTTCCGGCGGCCTCGACCGCATGGTGCGAGGGGTTTCCCGGGTCGAACTCGAGCCGGGTGTTGAACTGGACGATCTGCCGCCGCGTGTAGGGCGGATCGGGAAGAGTCGAGGGCTGGGGCTTGTTCGCGCTGTCGCCATGGCACTTGTAGCAGATCTGGTATTCGTACAGCGCCGGCGCCACGCGGGCGCCCGCGGAGTCGATCCCCCACACGCCGCTCAACTCTCCCGGCACGTTCGGGGCGTTGGCACCGGCGGCATACGCGGCGTGCGGGTTGTGGCAGTCGGCGCATTCGGCGTGCCGCGGCGCTCCCGGCGCGATCTCGGGCAGAGGGTGCGACGGGTTCGTCGGTCCCTCGGAGGCATCGTGCGCCGACGGCGTGGTCCGGTAGGTCGGGTGCACGTAGAGCTTCGTGAAAGCGCTCGCGATGTTCTTCGGAACGACGGTGCCGTTGTGGCACCTGTCGCACGTCAGCTCCTCGACGAACTTCAGGAGGCGCTCGGGCGCGCCTCCGGTGTGCGGGCGGTGGCAGCTCTCGCAGCCGTTGTCCCGCACGGTCACGTATCCGGTGTGCGCTCCCTGTGCCGCCGTGTACACGGCCGACGAGTTGCGATGGACGGAGGGGTTGGCGTCCCAGTAGGCCGGCCGGTGGCAGGTGACGCACACCTGCGACCTCTGATTGCTCTTGACGAGGAACTTCCGTGTGACCGGGTCGGCGTCCTCGGAGTGCGGGTCGTGGCACGAAGTGCACTGGACCTGGCCCAACCCGTCGAGGCGCACCGGATCGCCGGGCGGCGGGTCGATCGTCTCGCCGTCGGCCGGGTTGCGCTGAAAGGACACGGGGTGATCGTCGAGGAGGCTCGTCCCCAGATTCGACGAGCCGGCGGGCATCCTTCCCCCCGGTCCGGCGCCGACCATCGTGATCGATCCGTCGTTGACGCTCTGTCCCAGCGCGACCGTGCCGTCGTGGCAGCTCAGGCAGAGCTTGGACGATCCGGTCGGCTGGCCGATCGTGGCCGTCACCTTCAGCGTCGTGCTGGCGTAGATCGTGTACGACGCGACCGAGGAAGCGTGGTTCCAGAGCGGCACTGCGGGACTCGCGTTGTGGGGGGTGTGACAGAAGATGCACGTCTGGCTCTCGCTCGCCGCGTGAACCGTTCCCGTTCCGGTGACCGAGAGGTTATGCTTCGAGTTCTGGAGCGTCCCCGCACCGAACACGGGAGGCGAAAGCAGCAGGACGAGCGGGATAGCGATCTTCCAGCTCACAGCCCGCTCCCTCGCTGCTCCGGCTCACCGAGGTAACGGAAGACCTCGATCCTCCGGTTGGCCGAATCCGCCACGAAGATCCTGCCTTCACCGTCAACATGAATGCCGGCGGGGAGACCGAACTCGCCGGGGCCGTTCCCCGTCGCGCCGACGACCGTGAGGAGCCGGCCTTGGGCGTCGAAGACGTTGACGACGTCGTGCAGACCCTCGACGACGTAGACGTGACCATCGGCGTCGAGCGCGATGCCCTTGGCCTTGTCGAATCCGCCGGGACCGAGGCCTTGCTCCCCGAAGGCACGAACGAACGTCCCGTCGGGCTCGAACACTTGCACGCGGAAGTTCAGCGAGTCGGTGACGTAGATGCGCCCCGCGCGATCGACCGCGACCGCAACCGGACGATTGAATTCGCCCGGCCCCGCGCCCCGGTGTCCGAACCGTGCGACGCGGTGCCCGGCGACGTCGTAGGCCGCGATGCTGTCGGCCACCGTGTCGACGACGTACAGCCTCGACCGGCCGGGATCGAAGGCGAGGCCCGTCGGGCGCTCCAGCTCTCCCCCCCCGCCGATCGTGTCGATCCACGCTCCTGACGCCCCGAAGCGGAACACGGCGGCGCGCGTGGAGTCGGCGACGTAGAGGCGCCCCTCCGGGTCCACGGCGATCCCGACCGGCGAGACGAGCGCGGCGTGCTCGGCCTCGACCAGGCGGCGATACTTCCCGGCCGGCACGTCGTAGACGTGGACGCATCCCCCGTCCGCGTCGGCGACCGCGATCGCGCCGCGATCGGTGACCGCGACGGCGTACGGGCGGGCCATGCCGAGGGATTGCCTTCCGTGCAGCACGTAGCCGACCGTGCGTGTCAGCCAGTTCTTGCGAATCCCCAGATCGGCGGGCGAGCGGACGGAGCGCACGTACTCGATGCGGGGAGGATCGGGAGGAGGGGGCCAGACGATCCGCTCTTGCTCGGGATGCCCCTTCGGCGGGACTCGGCCGCACGAGGCGAGAAGCGCCGCGGCGGCCGTCACCGCGAGGACCCGGCCGGCACCCCTGATTCTCGAAAGCCTCACATCGACCCCACTCAAAACACGCGGCGGCCGACCCGGATGATCACCGCGTCCTGCCTGAATGTCGTGCTGTTGTTCCGCTCGTAGTGCGTCACCCCGGCCGCCAGCGTCCAGGCCCGGAGCGTCACCTCGACCTCCGGATGGAAGGAAAAGATCCGCTCCTGCCCGATGGTGGTGAAGTGCCGATCGTCGTACCGCGCGATCGCGCGGAAGGTCACGCGTCGCACGAAGCGCCAGTTGACCCCCAGGGTCGCGACGTTGGCGAGGTCGACGAGATCGTTCCCCGGCAGGAACGGACCTCCCGGTGAACTGGGATCGGGAATGAAGTTCGACACGCCCTGTATCCGCGAGAGCGTGGCCGACACGCTTCCTTCCGGGTTGCTGAGGCTTCCCTCGAGCCCGACCTCGTCGCTCGTCTGGACGCCGAACCGGAACGTGTCGTACGTCGCGCTCCTCGCGAAGAGCGAGCCCCGCCCCTGGAACGACCCCACAGCTCGTCCTTCGAGTCCGAACTCGGCCTTGCGCTCGTCGAAGGTGCTGCCGAGTCCGGAAAAGTCGGTCTGATCCTTCCTGAAGGAGAGCGAGCCGAACGCATGCGATGACTCATGGAACGGAACGCGTCCTTCCACCGCCGCGCCGTAGGCCGTGACCGTGCGGTCGATACCGGTGCTGAACTTCGACCACATGCGCCCCAACGACAACGACGTGAGGAACTTGAAGCGCTGCCAGTCGCGGTTGTATCGGGCTGCGATGCCGGCGCCTGCGAGGTTCTGCGAGACGTCCGCCGGTGACGCGACGGTGTTGAGCTTCCCGAAGGTCACGCCGGCGTCGGAGTCCCAGTGCTCCGATATAAGCCAGCGGACATCGCCCCGAACGAAGCCGCTCGTCACGTTTTGGAACTTCCCCGAGTTATCGTTCCATTCGGCGGTGACGCTCCCCCCCACGCGATCGCGCCGTGGGATGTCGAGCGTACCCGCCAGGCGATTCTGCGTCAGCTCGTCGCGCTCCCCTCCCGTGTACAGCGCATCCGAGCGCGTCCGGCCTCCGTCGAAAAGCAGCGTGGTGCCGTTGTCGAAGCGGGTCCGGTCGTAGAGCGTCAGCGCCTGGCGCGTGAAGTCCGACCCGTTGACCAGCTCCTTCCAATCGTTGTAGTTGTATCGAACGGTCGTCTCCCGCCGCCTCGTCCGCTGGGTGAACTCGAAGTTCCCCGTCGTCCGCCGCTCTTGAAGCGAAACCGGCGAGGTCAGATCGTACGCCGCCCGGTCGTACTGGGCGCTCACCTGCTGGCCGTGGCGCGTTGCGATCGTCCAGTCGGCACCCCAGTCCGAATTGGCGCGATTGGAGTCGGCGAGATACACGCCGGAGGAATCGGTCGACGAGTGACGCGCGAACAGGTTGAGCGGGAAGGCTCTGCCCCCGAAGAACGTGGTGGACACGCGGTAGCCGAGGGTGTTCGCCGCGGCCTTTTGACCGTCGAGGCGCAGATCGTCCCGGTAGAAGTCGACGCCCAGCAGGAACCGGTTGAAACGGGGTTCCCAGATCACGCCCGAGAAATCCAGGCCGTAGCGCTGCCGGAAGGCGTCGTAGGAGGTCTCGACGTCCTGGGACAGTCCCCGGCTCCGGTAGTACTCCCAGTCGAAGGAACCGTTCCATCCCCACCACGACGCGGTGTCGAGCTCGCGCCAACCGCTCGAGTAGGAAAACGCCGGGGAGGCGAGGATGGTCGCCGCCAGCCACAGCGGCACCGCGCCGCGCTTCATGCATTCCCGAGAAGCGCGACGGCCCAGACGCACAACGAAACGCCCACCGCTATTTCACGTGGCAGGTCAGGCAGAGCTGGCTCCCCTGGTTGGACTTGTTGAGGAACGGTTCGTTCGTGCTGTCGTGCGGGTCGTGGCAGCTCGCGCACTGCAGCTTCCCACCGAACAGAGGCAGCGTCCGCGCCGCGTCGACCCACTGCGTGGAGAACGGCGTCACGAGGCCGGTGTCGGCGGTCGCGAGCGCCGCGTTGTACGTGAAATTCACCGGGTGGTCGTTGCTCAGGCTCGACCCCAGGTTCGCGGACCGGCCGGAGGAGATCCTGCCCGTCGCGTCAAGCTCGTGCCCCGAGCCCATCGTGGGGTTGACTCCCACGCGAGCCGACGGGACGACGAGGTCGTTGACCGCGATCGTGCCATCGTGGCAGCTCATGCAGAGGTTCGAGGTATCGATTCCGCCGCCGATGTCGGTGATGTCCGTGGCGTTGAGGGTTGGGGACTGGTAGACGCCGTACGCCGCGACGAGCGAGCGCCTGTGGTTCCAGAGGGGAGCGGCCGGCGCCGCCTGGTGCGGCGTGTGGCAGAAGATGCAGACCTGATCCTCGTTGGTGGAGTAGTCGGCGATCCGGTTCGCGCCGGCGGTTGCGGACAGGTTGTGCTTCGTGTCCACGACACTGGCCAACGTGACCGATACCGCCGCAAGCAGCAGAGAGGTCACTGCGACCCTGAGACTCTTGAAGAGATTCCGAGACATGCGCGGCCTCCTATGCACGAAACTACTGCTTCATGTATTGAAACACTTGGACTCTTCGATTGATCTGATCCACGACGTAGACTCGATCGCTCCCGTCGATGTGGATTCCTGCGGGCAGCCAGAAGCTCCCCGGCTCCTGGCCCGTCGTGCCGACGTCGAGCAGGAGGTGCCCCTCCGCATCGAAGATCTGGAAGTTGTTGAACGCCGCGTCCACGACGTACAGATGCCCCTGACTGTCCAGGCCAATGCCTTTCGGACGGTGGAAGCTGCCGAGCGCATCGCCCGGCCGGCCGAATGATGAAAGAGGCTTGCCGTCGGGGTCCAGCGCTTGAACGCGGAAGTTCCCGGTGTCCACCACGTAGACGTTGCCCGCCGTATCCACCGCGACATTGGTGGGAAAATTGAACTCGCCGGCAGCCGGGCCGCGTTGCCCCCATCGCCCCTGGAACTCGCCGTCCGTGGAGTACAAGAGGATCTGGTGGAGCTGGGTATCGACGACGTAGAGCCGGTGGCGGTTCCGGTCGATGGCGATCCCGGCCGGGCTCTTTAGCCCCTGATCGCGGCCGAGGGCCAGCACCGCATCACCGTTCGCGTCGAAGCGGAAGACCTGGCTGAGTCCGGCGTCCGCGACGAAGAGCCGCTCCTGATCGTCGAGAGCGATGCCGATGGGCGTGACGAGCCGGATCCGGCCCGAGTCGCCGAACGTCCGCACGCTGCGCGCCGTGCGATCGAAGACGACGACCGCCCCGAGACCTGTGTCCGAGACGTAGACGCGTCCCGCCGAGTCGGTCGCGACGCCGTAGGGCTTCCGGAGCACGATCCCTGAGTCGGTTTCTGGACCGAGCAAGACGCGCCTCCACCGGCTGGGCTTCTTGTAGTCGGCGGTCCCGGTGAAGGTCTCGACGTAGCGGATCCTCGGGGATTCGGGAGGCAGCGGCCAGACCAGATCGGGAGCGGCCTTCGACGTTTCGGGTTTCCGGGACTTCGCTTCCGCTGACGAGAACGCCAAGGCGACCAAAAGAGACGAGAAGATCGCTGCCACCATCACGGTCTCACACTGATCCCGGCGCGAGCGATCCATTTGCACCTCGAGCCTCGAAATATCTTCGGAAACACCGACGAGGTCAAGGCTCGTTTGTTGTCCCTCGCCAAAACTCCATCCGCCTTGAAAACGAACGGCTCGCAATCGGCGGCGGCTCTCCTTCGCTGGCAGAGAGCGACAGAGCCCATGGGCACTGGAGAGCGCGAGTTTCGTCGAATAGCGCAATTGTTAATCGGATTGCTTAGGCGCGGTGGCGAATCGCGATCGACCTACAAACCGCGCGACGTCCGCGACGATTTGGCGGGAGTCCGACAGGCGGCCAAATCGTTGCCTGCTGAGGACGTGCTAGAAGAGCGTTACGAGTGGGGGCGGTGGCTCCCCAAGCCACATACAGCTCAAACCCGAAGTGGCGAGCTGGGGATCGCCTTACGGTCAGCTATCTCGCGTCGATCCTGGGCGTCGTCCCTTCCAGGCCGGGCAGGTCACGACCCCGAGCTCCCGTGTTCAAGGCACGGTGCGTCGGCAGGCGGCAAGATCAGGCGGAGTAAGGAAACATGACCAGAGGGGAAGGAACGCGCGTATCCTTCCCATCATTCCTGCTTGGGCGCGGTGACAAGTGGAGAGAGGGTGCCTCGGATGACGGACTCCCTGATAGGTAAGAACGTCTCCCATTACAAGGTGGACCGCAGGCTCGGCAGCGGCGGGATGGGCGTTGTTTACGAGGCCGAGGATAGTCAGCTCGGGCGTCGCGTTGCGCTGAAGTTCCTTCCGCCGGAACTCTCGCAGAACGCGCCGTCCCTCGAGCGCTTCCAGCGGGAGGCGCGCGCAGCCTCGGCGCTGAACCACCCAGGCATCTGTACCGTTTACGCCATCGAGCAGTACGACGGGCAGCCCTTCATCGTCATGGAGCTGCTCGAAGGCTCGACACTGGATCGGGTGATCGAGAAGGGCCGCCTCGAGATCGGACAGATCCTCGATCTCGGGATCCAAATCGCCGACGCCCTGGAATCCGCGCACGCCAAAGGGATCGTGCACCGCGACATCAAGCCTGCCAATATTTTCGTCAACGCCCGCGGGCAGGTGAAGATCCTCGACTTCGGGCTGGCCAAGATCGAGAACGCAGGGCAAGGGAACCATGGCGCCCCCGCTGCTTCAGATCTCCAGACCATGGCTCGTCGCGACAATCTGACGGTCGCCGGCACGACTCTGGGTACGATCTCGTACATGTCGCCCGAGCAGGCCCGGGGGCAGCTCACCGACGCGCGGACGGATCTCTTCTCCCTTGGCACGGTGCTCTACCAGATGGCCACAGGGATCCTCCCATTCCGGGGAGAGACCTCGGCGGTCGTTTTCGAGGGGATCCTGAACAGGGAACCAACCCCTGCCGGTCAAACCAACCCGGCGCTGCCTCCGGACGTCGACCGCATTCTCGCCAAGGCCCTTGAGAAGGACCGTACGATGCGGTACCAGACCGCCACCGATCTCAAGACCGATATGATCAGGCTCAAGCGCGATCTCGAGTCGGGCCCGCGTCACGCGGCCGGGATCACCGATTCGCGCAGCGGCGCGAAGGAAGTCAAGAAGTCGATTGCCGTCCTCTACTTCGAAAACCTCAGCGGAGTGAAGGAAGACGAGTATTTTCGAGACGGGATCACCGAAGACATCATCACCGAGCTATCCAAGATCAGGGGCTTGAACATCTTCTCCCGTCCCACCGTGCTGGCCTACCGCGACAAGCAAGTCACCGCCGCGCAGATTGGACAGCAGTTGAGTGCGGCCTACGTGCTGACGGGCAGCCTGCGCCGCGCCGGCAATCGTCTGCGGATCAACGCGCAACTTGTAGACACTCACACCGATTTCCCTCTCTGGTCGGAGCGCTACGATCGCGAGATGCAAGACGTTTTCGAGGTTCAGGACGAGATCGCTCGCAAGATCGCGGAGGCCCTGCGGATCACGCTCTCGCCGCAGGAACGGGAGGCGATCGCCGCCAAGCCGACCGAGAATCTCCAGGCGTACGACCTTTACCTCCGCGGGAAGAGCTACGCCCGCCGGATGACCCGCCAGGAGCTGGAATTCGCTCTGCAGATGCTCGAGAACGCGGTGGCGTTGGACCCCAACTTCGCACTGGCCTTTGCACTCATCGCGAACGTTTGTGCGCAACACCATTACCACCACGGCCGCGAGGCCGTCTGGATGGAACGTGCCAAGGCCGCGTCCGAGAAGGCTCTGGCCCTGCGCCCCGATCTGCCGGAGGTCCAGATCGCCCAAGGGTGGGTCCTGTACGCCGCCGGCCAGTATGACGACGCGATTCGCTTAGCCCGCCTGGCGATCGAGCGGAAGCGCGATTGCGACGGGGCCTACTACCTCTTGGGACGTGCGTTGTTTGCCGCGGGACGCTATCAGGACATGGCGAACATCGTGGACGCTGCGCTCGAAGCGAGCGGAGAGGACTACAACATCTACATTCCCATCGTGAACTGCCTGGGCGCTCTGGGGAAACTGGACGCGCTCGGCTACGTATCCCAGCGGAGAACGATCGCGCTTGAAACCCACCTGCAGCAGGTGCCCGAGGACGCGCGCGCACGCATTCTCCTCGCCAACTGCTATGCACTCGTCGATCGGGTTGACGACGCCCTTCGGGAGGCGAAATTCGCCGTCACCTTGCGCCCGAATGAGGCCACTGTTCTCTACAACGCGGCCTGCACGTTCTGTGAGTTGAAAATGAAGTCGGAGGCGCTCGAGACTCTGAAGAAAGCCTGGGACAACGGCTTCAAGGACGCCGTATGGGCGCGCCGCGACCCGGACCTGGCGATCCTGCACGGCGACCCCGAGTTCGAGCGACTCTATCCGGCGGAGGCGGACGGCGGAGCCTAACGGCTGTCCTTCGCCACGACTCGATCCACGTTGACGTGTCCCTCGCCAAAACCTGTCCCTCGCCAAAACGTCATCCGCGTTGGAACTGAACGGTTTGCACATGGCGTAGTGCGCCGTCGGCTCTGCGTCGCCGTCAGAGAGCGACAGAGCCAATGACCGTTGGCGAGAGCGCCCACCGTCCAGATGCGCGATTGCGATTCGACTGTTTCGGCTTCCTGGCGAATCGCGACCGACCGACAAACCGCGCGACAGGCGCGACTATCTGGTGGGAATCGGACCGGCGACTGACCCACTGCGGCTGACGGGTTGTGCCTCGCCAAAACTCCATCCGCCCCAAGAACGGAGGGTTTTCACTCGCCTGATCCTACCGCCGATCCCGCTCTGTGGCGTCGTTGACCGCGCTCCCGGACCCCTCCATCCCCGTCGAGATGTTCTGCCGAATGACCTCTATGGACAGCGTGCTCGCCTCGATGTCCCCCGACGACACGGCAGCCGCGCTGCGCTTACTGAAGATATTGGAAGAGTGCCGGCAGATGGACGCCGCCGAAGCCGAGGAGTGGCGACGGCGGATCACGGGGTGGGCGCGGTTCAACGAGGTGGAGGCGGGGGCGCCGAGCGCGTGAGGCTCACCTCGATCGCTCCGTGGTCACGCGATCGGCGCAGACCGCGTGCTCACATTGATAAGGATGGGCCTGCCCTTCTCCATCCGGCCGGGACGATTCGCAGGAAGCCCGAACTTCACATGTGAGACCCGTGCTGCGGAATCCCAGTCTCGTCGCGCGAGAACGCCGAATTGGACGTCGGGCGAGTTTTTGGACCATACGGGCTGGACTGCTGAGAAGCCCACACTTTGCGTCCAGTTTCCAACGATGATTATGACGTATAGGTGCCCCACACACATACGTGTCGGGGGTCATCGTGCGCCACACCATTCTTGCCTTATCGATTCTCCTCGCCGTCCAAACCGCCGTCGCTAGCGAGCCGGCGCAGCGCATCCTGACCTTTGAGGATCGCATCCAAGCGCAGAAGGCCATCGAGCAGGTCTACTGGAACCACCGGATTTGGCCAAAGGAGAATCCAGGCGCAAAGCCACCGCTGGTGGCCGTGATGTCCGACACCGCGATCCGCGCGAAGGTCGAGGACTATCTCAAGAAGTCAAACGCGATCGAGGCGTGGTGGCAGCGACCGATCACGGGCGAGCAGCTCCAGGCCGAAATGGATCGGATGGCAAAGGGTTCCCACGACGCCCAGGCGTTAGGGGAGCTGTTCGCGGCGCTCGGGAACGACCCGTTCATGATCGCCGAGACGCTGGCGCGGCAGACGCTCGCGGATCGGTTGATCCGGAACTGGTACGGCTCCGACCCGCGGTTTCAAGGGGAAGTCCGGACGCAGGCCGAGGCCGCCCTCACGGGGACGACGGGCGTCGCCAAGCTGAAGACGCTCGGGGGGGAGTACACTGAGTGGACCGTCTCGCTGCGCCGCGACGTCGAGAACCCCTCCGCTACTGTCCCGGGAAACCGAGCCGTCGAGCTAGATCCCGAGGAATGGAAGGAATGGACGAGCGGCCTCTCTCGGCAGTTCGGGACGATGCCCGACGCAGTCCCTCTGCGGCGATTGAGCCCCCTTCGGGAAGACGCCGACGGGTTTTCCGTGGTGGCGGTGCTGTCTCGCGGCGATGGTGAAGTGGTGATGGCAGCCGTTCGCTGGGCCAAGCGATCGTTCGACTCGTGGTGGTCCACGGAGCGTACCAAGCTGAGCGCGACGGTCGCAGCGGAGCCGGCGGCGTACGTGCTGACGGAGCGCCCGAGTGGTGGATGCGTCGACGACACCTGGCTGAGTCACTTCTACGTTCCGACGCCGAGACAGCTCCACTCGGCGGTGTGGACGGGCACGGAGATGATCATCTGGGGCGGCTGGTGGGGCAGCACCTGGGACGAGTACGGCATCCCGCTGAACACGGGCGGCCGATACAACCCCGCCACGGACACGTGGGCGCCGACATCCACAGGCGCGAATGTCCCTGACGCCCGTCGGGAACCCGTCGCGGTATGGACGGGCACGGAGATGATCGTCTGGGGAGGTGGGAGCCAATCCGGCGGGCGCTACCACCCGTCCACCGACACATGGACTCCGATGTCGACGGACGCGTACTTGCCCGCGGCGGCGGGTGCTACGGCCGTGTGGACGGGTACGGAGATGATCGTCTGGGGCGGTGGGAGCAGTGCCGGCGCGCGATACCGCCCCGCCGCGGACAGATGGATGCCGACCTCAACGGGAGCCGACGCCCCGACCGGGTTCTACTACCATTCAGCGGTCTGGACGGGCACGGAGATGATCGTCTGGGGAGGAGTGTCCGGCAGCGCCACGGTCAACACGGGCAGCCGATACGATCCGTCGACCGATCGCTGGACCGCCACCTCCGTCGGCGCGGGAGTGCCTTCGCCACGGGGTCTCCACAAGGCCGTGTGGACGGGCACGGAGATGATCATCTGGGGCGGAGACGCGTACGCAGGCCATTTCACCACCCTCAACACGGGCGGCCGCTACAACCCCGCCACGAACACCTGGACTGCGACTTCGGTCGGCGCTGGCGTACCCGCGTCGCGGTCGGAGCACACGGCGGTGTGGACGGGCACGGAGATGATCGTGTGGGGTGGCGCGAACTTCAATCTGTTCTCTTCCGGGACCCTGAACACGGGCGGTCGTTACAACCCCTCCACGAACGCATGGACGGCAACCGCCGTCGGCGCGGACGCGCCGTCGGTTCGTTACCTCCACACGGCGGTGTGGACGGGCACGGAGATGATCATCTGGGGAGGTGGCGAGGTGCGCTTCCCGGTATTCGACACGGGCGGACGGTACCAGCCCTCCACGAACAGCTGGGTGGCGACTGCCACGGGCCCGGGAGTGCCCGAAGGGAGAGGAGGTCATACCGCGGCATGGACCGGCGCCGAGATGATCGTCTGGGGCGGAACGGATAATCCTCTTATCCGCAAAGGGCGGAATACCGGGGGTATCTTCCACCCGGCGACGGACCACTGGACGGCAACTTCCGTGGGCGACGGTGTTCCCTCGGCGCGATACCTCCACACTGCCGTGTGGACGGGAACACGGTTGGTCGTCTGGGGGGGGGCCGAAGGCAACGAAGGCGCCCGTCTCAACACGGGCGGCCGGTTCGACCCCGCCACCGGCCTTTGGAGCGCCACCTCGGTCGGCGCGAACACGCCGTCCGCGCGATCCGGCCACACGGCGGTGTGGGCGGGAACGGAGATGATCGTCTGGGGTGGCCAGAATGGCCCGCCGTTCGCAGACGGTGGACGCTACAACCCCGCGACCGACGGTTGGTCCGCGGTGACGACGATCGGCGCCCCCTCGGCGCGATACAACCACACCGCCGTGTGGACCCCGGGCGAGATGATTGTCTGGGGTGGTGCGCCCGTGGGGGCGATCACCGGGGGGCGTTACAACCCCATCACGGAACACTGGATCGCGACATCCACGGGGGAGAACGTGCCGTCGGCCCGCTCCGGGCACGTCGCCGTGTGGACAGGTGTGGAGATGATCGTCTGGGGCCCGGGGCCCGGGCCGGGCGGGCGGTACGATCCCTCGACGGATTCCTGGACGGCGACGTCCACGGGCGCGAACCAGCCGAGTGGATCCGGCGGGAACACCGCGGTCGCGGTGTGGACGGGCAAGGAGATGGTTGTCTGGGGCGGAGGCTTCTGGGGGAATCCATCGAACACGGGCGGCCGCTACGATCCCTCGACCGACACTTGGACCGCGACGTCCACGGGTCCGAGCGCACCGTCGGCGCGGACGGAGCACACGGCGGTCTGGACGGGTACGGAGATGATCGTCTGGGGCGGGTTCCCCACGACGCGAGACCTGTCGCGCTATTGCGCATGCTCCTACCGCGACGACGACGGCGACGGATACAGCGAATGCCAGGGAGACTGTAACGACGCCAACGCGGCTGTGTATCCCGGCGCGCCCGAAATCTGCGACGGTGTCAAGGACGATTGCAGCGACCCTGGCCCCGCCATGCCGCCAAACGAAGCGGACGCCGACGGCGACGGCGTCCGGGTTTGCTCCGGCGACTGCGACGACACACGCGCTTCGGTGTATCCCGGCGCTCTTCAACTCTGCGACGGCGTCAACAACAATTGCAGCGATCCTGCTTGGCCTGCCGTCCCCGCGAACGAGACCGACGCCGACCTCGACGGCTTTAGCATCTGCAACGGGGACTGCAACGACGCGAATCCTGCGATCCATCCAGGTGCTTCGGAGACCTGCAACTTGATCGACGACAACTGCGATGGCGTCATCGATAATCCCGGCAGCGCTCTTTGCAACGACGACAACGCCTGTACGAACGACGTGTGCAACGGTGCGGCGGGGTGCACTCACGTCAACAACACCGCAGCCTGCAACGACGCGAACGCCTGCACGACAAACGACTTCTGCGGCGGTGGCATCTGTCATGCGGGCACTGCCGTGGTTTGCGGCGACGACAATGCATGCACGACCGACGGTTGCAACCCGGCGATGGGCTGCGTCTTCACGAGCAACACCGCAGCTTGCGATGACGGGAATCCATGCACGACGGCGGATGGCTGTTCCGCCGGGGCGTGCGTCGGTGGACCGGCGCTGATCTGCGGCGACGACGGCGACGCATGCACGCCGAACGTCTGCGTTCCGACCAGCGGATGCGTGGCGAGTGACACCAACCTGGACCCGGACCCGGGCGGCTTTTCGGAGGCGCGGGTCGATGGGCGCGATCTTGTCGTCCTGGCCGATGCTTGGAACAGCTGTCCCAACGAACCGAATTACAATGTCGCCGCAAATCTGGACCAAATGACGACGTTGCCGGACGCGTGCGTCGGCGATACGGACTTCCATCTGTTCATGAATGCATTCGGCCACAGCTGCCCACCATGAGTGACCGCGTCGGTGGGGATTGCGGCAGCTATCCGCCGGGTACCGTTGATCTCTGGCTCGCATCATTCAGCGGATTTGCAACAACCTTCGACATCCTTCAGACCTACACGCCGCAAGCGTCGCTAGGCTTCCGCGTCCCCTACATGCCTGAAGGCATGGCTGGTGCCGACCACTTCGACAGCTATTGGGGCAACCTCACGAAACCGCTCGACTTCACGCAGGCGCACCCGCTGCAATGCGGCTACCCGGTCGCCGCGCCGCACGTCGGAGATTACCTGACCGTCGCCGATACGGTGCCGACTCCGGTTCCGGGGCGAGGCATCTACTACGTCACGAGCGCGACCCACCAAGGCGCGACGCGGTACGGACGCAAGACAACCGCAGGGCACCTGAGCGGGCGCGATCCGGCGATGCTGCCCGCCTGCGCGCCGTAGAGCGCCACGCCGCCCCCCTGACCACCACGGTCTACACCCACCCCTCGGACCAGGAGATGGCCGGGAGGGTGCGGGGGCTGGACTGCTGAGCCAGGCCCCCTCTCCCGAGTTCCTAGCAGGACTGCGTAGCTTGGTCCGCCAGTTGGATGGCCGCCGCATAGTGCTCGACGATAGCGGTCCATTTCGGGTTGGAGGCACCGCGGAGCGTGTCGCCGGTCGCCAGCTGCGAATCGGCGCTGCACACGCTCGGCGGGTTGCCGGAGCCGTTGCACACGCCGCAAGCGGCCTCTGCCCGCTGGATGTGCCACAGCGTGATCAAGCGGGCAACGCCGATGAGATCATCCAGCGCGTCCCGCAGATCGAGCGCGTCGACCGACCCCGGCTGCGGTTGGACGTCCATGAGGTGGGAGATGGCCGCTTCGAGACTGCTCGTGAGCACGTTCGCGTCCTGAGACGAGCTGTTGTTCACAAGGTTCGAAAGGGCAAGATTCGCGCTGTTGAGGGCGGAGGCGATCGACGAGGCTTGCTCCGTTCCAGGGCCAGCCTCGGCGGCGAGCCCCGCCAGCGGTCCTCCCGCACCCGTCAGGCTGGCCAGCTGCTGAATGGCGAGATCGCGCAGCGAGCCCGAAGGATCGACCGGATTCGCCGTGATCGTCGGCATCGCAGACAGGCCCACACCTTCGACAACGACGCGAACCGTTCCGGTTCCCGCGATCGACGACACCGCCGTCGCGACGTAGGTCCCCGTGCCGAGATCGGTGATGTTGCCCGTCAGGTGCGCGGGCCAGAGAAGCGCCGAGTCGATCGTGATCGAAAGCCCTCGACCGAGCTGCACGCCGTTGGCGTCCGTCGGAACGATGGTGATCACCGAGAATTGAATGCCGTCCGCACGGATCGACGCCGGCGACACGGCGACCGACGACGCGTTCGCGTTGACGGGAGCCGAGTTCGGATTCCCGTCGTCGAAGCCGATGCGAATCGTCTGGGTTGCCTTGATGGCCTGCACGGAGATGTCGAGCGCGCCTCCGGAGGCGTCGCAGACCCCGTAGTAGTAGTTCACGCCCCCCGCGGCGAGGGACTCGCCGTCGTAGGGAGCGGTCGCGATCGTGGCGACCGGCGGCGCACTGACGACCCCCGCGGCCGTTGTCGCGCGGCGCACTTGAAAGGGCCCGGCAGCCGGGACGCTGGCGAATGGGCACGCCACGAGGACGGCCAGGAGCGCGGTGCGGATCGCAGTGTGTTTTTTCATGGCAAGGTCAAGCTCGGTGCCGCGCAAGGTTGGGTCAACGCCCGACCTCGCCGAAGAACGTCACAAACGCCAGGCCGACGCCTCATGGGCCGCCGAAAGCGACCGACAGCTTCTAGAGAGGGGGGCGAAATATTTATTGATGGAAAACGCCGACTCGATGGGAAAGCTGCGCCGATTCTGGCGATGGAAGCGGGACCGCGGCGAGGGCCTCGCGCCCGACGCTCCCGTGTTCGCCAACCAGTCCCGCCGCCTGTCGCTCGCCAAGACCCCATCCGCGTTGACAGTGAACGGCTTGCACGCGCCGGATCGAACCGCGAATCTAGGCCGGTGGCGCTGTTGACCCCACCCCGGCAGCCCTCCATCCGGTCGCGATGTTCCCCCGAATCGCCTTCATCCTTGGTTGGCTCCGACGTCTCGCAGCGTCGCGATCCAACCTTCTGATCGAAAACCTCGCCCTCCGCCAGCAGCTCGCCATCCTCACGACCAAGCGACCTCGCCCGAGAATGCGGGCGGTGGATCGGTTCTTCTGGCTCACGCTGCGCCGCCTTTGGCCACGGTGGAAAGAGGCCCGGATCGTCATTCAACCCAACACGGTCGTGCGCTGGCACCGGAAAGGCTTTCGGAAGTTCTGGACCTGGAAGTCTCGTCGCCGGTTCATCGGACGCCCCTCGACGAAAGCCGAAACCCGTCGCCTGGTCCGGCGTATGGCGGCGGAGGACCCGACGTGGGGTGCGCCGCGCGTTCACGGCGAACTTCTCATGCTCGGCTTCGACGTTTCGGAGCGTACCGTCTCCCGAATGATGCCAAGGCGCCCCGCCGATCCCGAAGCGCGGCAGCGGTGGCGAAACTTCCTTCGTAACCACCGCGAGGTCCTCGCCGCGATGGACTTCTTCACCGTGCCAACGGCGACCTTCCGCGTGCTCTACGTCTTCTTCGTCATTCACCACGCACGCCGCACCGTGCTCCACGTCCGCGTCACCGAGCATCCTACCGGAGCGTGGATCATCCAGCAGCTTCGCGAAGCTTTCCCGTTCGATTCCGCGCCTCACTGCCTCATCTTTGACAACGACAAGAAGTACGGGACTGACGTCCTCGCCGTGATCGTCCTCAACGAGCGGCACCTGCACCGGTTGTTCTCGGAGTTTGTCGCGTACTACCACGACGACAGAACCCACCTCGGGTTGAGCAAGGGCACGCCGTCGATGAGAGCGGCCACCTCGAAGCCGAGTAGCGATGCCGAGATCGTCGGCCATCCGCGAATCGGCGGCCTGCATCATCGCTACGAGTGGCGTCAAGCCGCCTGAAGGCCCGGCATCTCGGCCGACGTTCGCGGTCCCAGCGAAGGGATTCGTGTGTCGGAACGAAGTGGTCGCGCCGATTAGCGACCCGCGCACTCCCCCGACGCCACATCCTTCGTCCTCTTCAGCGGCGTGGGACCGTCGGCACCCCGCGCTCAACCCCCGGAAGTCGTCATCGAGGGAGCCGGATTGGATTTTGGCGAGGCACAGGCCTGAAGGCCTGAGTGGTGAATCGGCGTTCGCGGTCCGTTCGACGGGGCTCGTGTGTCGGAACCACGCACGACGAGACTATTCGGGACCCGTGCGCTCCCCCGACGCGAGGTTTCCCAGCTTCTTCAACCTTGTCGAACCGTCGGGATCACGCAGGCAACACTCGAAAGTCGCCGCTGAGAGAGCCGGATTGAATATTGGCGAGGCACAGGCGAGAACCCCGTCGTCCTGCCCAATAAATTCCTAGAACTCCGCCCCCCGGCCTGCGAGTTTCGGCGTATCCTTTGCGGACGTGATCCAGTGCTTTCTTGAGGAGGGGTCGACATGAAACCAAGAACGATGCTTCTCGTGGGATCGGTGCTGGCCGCGATCGTCGTCGCAACGATCGGCCTTCACGCACTCCGGACGGAAGCCGCGCCCGGCGGCAACCACTGTTCGCGTGGCACGAAGCCGTGCGCCGCTGGGCAGGTCGGACAGCCCTGCGACGCGAACAATCCGAACCTGATTTGTTCCGCCCAGGCGAACGGCTCGTACTGCTGCCTCGCCTACGCGCCCTGACACACGACGGGTACCGCCCCGACCCCCGTAACAGGCCAGGGCGTCTACTACGTCACCGCCGCGACCTATCAAGGCGCGACGAGGTACGGGCGCAAGACAACCTCTGGGCACCTGAGCGGTCGGGATCCGGCGGCGGTGCCGGGGTGTGACACCGCACCAGCAGTGGCTTCCAGGGGCACGCAGCGGTAGATCGCTATTCGCTTCGGGAGTCCGGTAGACTACCCGCAGTTTTCAGCGAGGTCTCCTGATGCCGGACCGCGACGATCACACCCCGCCCGAGGACCAATAGACCGAAGCGGCTTTTCCTCCAGATCGCGCTCCAGAGCGGATCGGCCCGTACAAGATCCTCGAGAAGATTGGCGAGGGCGGCATGGGGGTCGTCTACCTCGCTGAGCAGGAGGCTCCCCTCCGCCGCAGGGTCGCGCTGAAGGTCATCAAACCCGGCATGGACTCGAAGCAGGTCCTCGCGAGGTTCGAGGCGGAGCGGCAGGCGCTGGCTCTGATGAACCACCCCGGCGTCGCCAAGGTGTTCGACGCCGGCTCGACTCTCGAGGGGCGGCCGTATTTCGTGATGGCGCACGTGGCCGGTATTTCCATCACCAAGTACTGCGACAAAAACTTCTGGATATCCGGCAAAGACTCGATCTCTTCATACAAGCGTGCCAGGCGATCCAGCACGCCCACCAGAAGGGGATCATCCACCGGGACGTCAAACCGTCGAACGTTCTGGTCATGGCCCAGGACGGTAGGCCCGTTGCCAAAGTCATTGACTTCGGCGTGGCGAAGGCGACGCAGCAGCAATTGACTGAGCAGACGTTGTTCACCCAGCAGGGCGTCCTCATCGGCACGCTCGCGTACATGAGCCCCGAGCAGGCCGAGATGAACGCACTCGACATCGACACACGCAGCGACGTGTACTCGTTGGGAGTCCTGCTTTACGAACTGTTGGTCGGCGCACTGCCGTTCGACCCGGCGGAGCTACGACGGACCGCCTTCGACGAGATCCGTCGGAAGATTCGCGAGGAAGATCCGCCCCGGCCGAGCGCGAGATTGTCGACTCCGGGAGGGCTATCGACCGAATCGGCCCGACGGAGACGAACTCAACCGAAGTTCCTCAGGCGGGAGCTCCTGGGGGACCTCGACTGGATCACGATGAAATCGCTCAGCAAGGATCGGACGAGGAGGTACGAATCCGCAACCGAGCTCGGAGCGGATGTCGGCCGGTTCCTTCGACACGAGCCGGTTCTCGCGGGGCCCCCAACGGTTCTGTACGCGCTGAAGAAACTCGTCGCCCGGAACAAGTCGGCATTCCTCGTCAGCTCAGCCGTCACGCTCGTGTTGCTCGTCGCTGGAGTCTTCGCAGTCCAGGCCTACGAGACGCGCCAAGACATGTACCGGCAGCAGGAAGCCGCTGCTCTCTTGGAGTTCGAGCGCAGTCCAATCGGGACGCTTCACGGCGAATCCTCGTCTGCGATTCGCCGCCTCTTGGCGAGGATAGCCGAGCGAAAGTCGTCGCCCCTTGAGAACGAGCGGTTTGTACGAGGCCTCACAACCGTTGAGTTACAGGGTCGGTCGATCCAGGTGGCGAAGTCGGCCTTTCTGCGCCTTGAGGTGAATGTGAGATCGGTTCCTCCTGGCGTCACGCCTCTAGGTATCGTCTGGGAACCGCGTTTTCTCGTGGACAATACACCGGTCCCCGTCGAGGAGTCCGCTCAAGCAGTCAGCTTTCTCGCGATCCCAGAGTTCCCGTCGCGCGCTGGGAGCGGCACATCGTTCGGGCTCCACGCTGGACGGCATCGCGTGGGTGGCTCCGCGATGGTCCGACTTACGCGAATGGATGCGGAGGACCCTGTACACAGCTCCAGTGATTCCTCGAAGCAACCGATGCGAGAGTCTAGCTTTCTGAGTCATCCGATTCAGATTGAAATCCCGCCACGCGAGGTGACCGATCTTGCCGAGTATCCCGAGACCTATCCCGTGAAGGTCACCGACTCTCAGCTAGTCAGGATGTTCGCCGATTCGCTCTCCGTGGCGCCGGTTACGGCTTCGATCGATGCCACCGGCTTGATTCGAGGCAAGCTGACATGGCGTTTTCGCCTTCCCGCATTGCATACAGTGTTGGCGCTCTCCATCGACCGGTGTGGCGCGGCCGCGGGCACTGACCTGGCTTTCCTCCAGATCGACGATCACGGGGTGGTTTTGCACGAACACCGGGGAGACGTAAACATCAACGATAGCGGGGATGGACTGTTCGCTGTTACGGCGCCTTTCACACTTCCGTACCCATTGCAGAACCAAGGCGGCAGGATCAGCAATGCCGAGTGCGTCGTCTCCGCTCGCTCTTCCGCCGAATCCGTCATGCGCTTGACCGACTGGGACGAGTTCCTGTCAGTATCAACCACCAGCGTAACGCCGCTGATCCTCAAGAGCCGTTGACGGAGATGGACGTTTCGACAGTGATCACGGCGCAAGACAACCGCTGGACACTTGAGCGGGCGCGGTCCGGCGGGGCTACCTGCCTGCACGCCGTAGCGTAATCACCCCTGCCGAGGCGGAGGCGTAGCTCGGGGCCATTCCGGTCCGCTGCCAATACCTCGACCTGGCGTATACCTCCCGCACGTCCGAGAGGGGTGCGCATGACGTTCGCCCCCGACGGCAACGATGGTCTGCATGAAGGCGGAGGGGGTCATGCGAAGAGAGCGAAGAATCCCGTTCTTGTTGTTCGTGGTGTGTCTGGTCGCTGCCATGCCCTTCGCGTGGGGCGCTGGCGGCTTAACGAATCCCAACCTTGTGAAGAAAGACAGACTGATCGGCGGCGTGAGCACCGATGTCAGCACCAAGGTGACGTTGTGTCACGTCCCGCCGGGGAACCCCGCGAACGCTCACACGATTGTCGTGGGTGAAGCGGCGGTGCCAGCGCATCTGGCGCATGGCGATTCCCTGGGCGCGTGTCCCCAGGCGTGCGGGGTTCCGGCGGCGGTGCCAAAGACGGGGCAGACAGGGTGCTGGGACATCAATGGATACGCCATCGACTGCGCGGGCACGGGCCAGGACGGGGAGTTGCAGAAGGGCGTTCCGGTGGACCCGAGGTTCACGGATAACGGCGACGGTACGGTGAAGGACAACCTGACGGGGTTGATCTGGTTGAAGAACGCGAACTGCTTTGGTTTGCAGAGTTGGACCTACGCGCTATCCAGTTCGAACACCTTGGCGAGCGGGACTTGCGGCCTGACCGATGGCTCGGTCGCCGGGGCTTGGCGCTTGCCGAACGTCAGGGAGCTGCAGAGCCTGATCGACTTCGGCCAAAGCTATCCGGCACTCCCCGCAGTCCATCCGTTCTCCGGGGTTCAGAGCTACCACTATTGGTCGTCTACGACCACCGCGGACTACCCGATCGGCGCGTGGTTCGTGTACCTCGCCAACGGCTACGTCGGCAACGGCGATAAGGCCTACCCCTACTACGTGTGGCCGGTTCGTGGTGGACCATGAGGGACTCTGGGTCTTTGGTCCTTTAGGGCCTGCACGCCTTAGTTCATCGCAAAGGAGCGCACCATTCGATTCGCTTTCGTTCCAATCGTGATCCTCGCCACCGGCTCGTTATGAAACAAACTGTCGCCGTTCTTTCGATGCTGTTCTGCTTGGGGCGGGCGCAAGTCCAGGAACCCGAAACCTACGTATTGCACCAGGCCGTCTCGAATCGCGAGACGATCGTCTACACGCGCGTCATCCGCTTCGACGACCAGAAGCTTCTATTCCACGTCCAGGACTACTCCGAGAACGGACGAATCCAGATGGATGCCTTCTACACCTCCTTCGACAAACGGGTGAAGGAGGGGTATCAGTGCAACTACCGCTCGAATACCAAGGAAGGGCCGTACACGGAATGGCACCGGAACGGCCGCATGAGATTCAAGGGCCGTTTCACGCGGGGCAGGCTGAACGGCGCCAGCACTGCCTGGTATGAGAGCGGGCAAAAGGAAGCGGAGGAGAACTGGCTCAACGGACAATTGCACGGCCGGGTCAGATACTGGTCCGAGAAGGGGGACCTGCAGTTCGATTCGACGTTCGGGCACGGCATGAACCAGCATCGCAGGAACGTCAGCTATCGATACCTGTCGTACCTCCCGAAGGACTACGAGGCGGACGCGGTCAGGAAGTGGCCGCTCGTCATCTACCTGCACGGAGGTTCGGACAGGGGGACCGATCTGAACAAGGTGTACTCATCCGGGATCCCCGATCAGGTATACAGGGGACGGGAGTTCCCGTTCATCATGCTCGCCCCGCAATGTCCCGAGCATCTCAGATGGTCGACCGATGACTGGTTCGAGAACTTCTACAAGGAAGCGACCGCCAGGTACAGGATCGACGCTGACAGGGTCTATCTCACCGGGCCGAGCCTGGGCGGTTCGGGCACCTGGTACATCGCCGCCCGGTATCCCGAGACGTTCGCGGCCATCGCTCCGATCAGCGGATTCACGAGCCATCTCGATTACATCGACAAGAACATCGACAGGCTGCTCGACATGCCTGTCTGGGCCTTCCACGGGAAGCTGGACACTGTCGTGCCTTTCGAAGAAACGGAGCGAATCGTCAAGAGGCTGGAGGGGAAGAACCGGAACCTGAAACTCTCTGCCGAACCGGATCTCGGCCACGGGATCCACTGGCAGGTCTATCCGGGCCGGGAGATCTACGACTGGTTCCTGCGATACGACAGGCGATCGAGGAAGTGACGGGCCGCGCTCGTCGGCGTCGAGCGCGGCCTGGGGACGAACAGCGCGGGGGTGCCGAGGGCGAACGCGAATCCGTGTCCGTGACGAGTGACGGTAGTGCCGTGCGGCGTTGTACTTTGACGTGACTGTGAAGCAGGACATGCCCCCAATACTTTGCAGAGGGCTATGGGATGACACACGCGTCGCCGTCGCCGTAGCGGTCGGCTCCAGAGGGCACGTAGTAACTGTTAAACCGACTCCACACGAGGTCGAAGGAGGACACCGCCGATGGGAGAAGGGTTCGTTCTATTTGGAATCATACTCGTTGGCTTCTTGCTGTTCTGCGTCTACTTCATCTTCAAGCAAATAGAGTTCGTTCTGGTGTCGGTGAGCCTGTACAGGGAACTGGTCTCTCAACAGGGCGAGATGTTGAAGCTCTTGGCCGCCATCCGAGACAACACGAACAGCTGCGATGGGCGTCCTGCTGCGGATCATTCCGAGCGAAACAGAACGCCCAAGAGCGCTCCGTTGGGCGCGGGTCCGGTGCTAGACACCTCAGCACCTCAACGGACACCGCAGACCAGCAGGGGAACCCACTGTTCTAATTGTGGGAAGTTCCCCGACGCCGCAGCAACTGTCTGCCCCCGGTGCGGGACGAGCCTAGGTTGAGCGGATGAACACCGACGCCACCGACGTCTCGCCTGCACCGGGCCAGGGCATCTACTACGTCACGAGCGCGACGTATCAGGGCGCGACTCGATACGGGCGCAAGACAACCGCAGGACACTTGACCGGGCGCGACCCGGCGTTGCTCCCGGTGTGTGGGCCGTGAGGCATAGGACCGCCTCGCTCCTTTGGGTTTCCACAAGTCGATGTATGCCTTTCGCATTCAGATGACGTGGGGACGTCCCGCGTTGGGGGAATCATGAGAAGACTTCTGTTCCTTTGCGTTCTTCTGATCGCAGCGTCCCACCGCCTCCATGCGGCGGGGTGCGCCCAGGTTACCGTGGTGGACCCAACTCTGACATGTCAGGACCTCGTTCCACTGCCGGGGCCGTCATACGATCCGCGCTGCGGGCAGGGAGCGCACGGAGTGTTCGACAACGCGGGGGGGCTTATCGCAGGACGGAGCAACATTTCGGCCGTTGTTCGGACGCCTGCAGGCCTTTCATCAACGCCGCAAACGATCGCGGTCGTGCAGGGTGGGTCACAGGTGTATCCGGACGGATACGTCTTCGACACGGTGAACGGCCGACTGCGAGTGCTCGTCGTTGATCTCATCAGCGTGGGCGATTGGTGCTTCGATCTTGTCGGATTTGTCCCGCTGATGGAGGTGACGCAAACCTATATCCCGTCCCAAGCTGGAGGAAGTCTGAGTTTTCAAACGCCTCCTTGGCCGGAGGGTTTCGCCGCCGCCGACCACTTCGACACCTACTGGGGCCACCTCACGCACCCGCTGGACTTCACGCAGGCGCACCCGCTGCAGTGCAACTACCCCGCCGCCGCGCCGCACGTCGGCGACTACCTTACCGTGGCCGATACCGTTCCCACGCCAGCTCCGGGCCAGGGCGTCTACTACGTCACGTCCGCTACCTACCAGGGCGCGACGCGGTACGGGCGCAAGGCAACCGCTGGGCACCTGAGCGGGCGAGATCCGGCGGTGCTGCCGGTGTGCGAAACCGCAACAACCGCTCGATCAGTCAGGACGCAGTACTGAATCTCTGTTTGCCTCCGAACTCCGATAGACTGCCGACAGTTGCCAGCGAGGTCTCCCGATGCCGGACCGCAACGATTACACTCCGCCGGACGACGATTCGACCGCGACCGCTTTCCCTCCGGATCGCGCTCCGGAGCGAATCGGCCCATACAAGATCCTCGAGAAGATCGGCGAAGGCGGTATGGGGGTCGTCTACGCCGCCGAGCAGGAGGCTCCTTTCCGCCGCCGGGTCGCGCTGAAGATCATCAAGCCCGGCATGGATTCGAAGCAGGTCCTCGCGCGGTTCGAGGCGGAGCGGCAGGCGCTCGCTCTGATGGACCACCCTTCAGTCGCTAAGGTGTTCGAAGCCGGCGAAACGCCCCGGGGACTGCCGTACTTCGCCATGGAGTACGTCCAGGGGGAGCCGATCACGACGTACTGCGACCGGCATCGGCTCAGCATACGGCAGCGACTCGATCTTCTTGTCCAGGTATGCGAGGGCGTGCAGCACGCCCACCAGAAGGGAATCATTCATCGGGACTTGAAGCCCTCGAACGTCCTGGTCGCTCTCCAGGGAGACAATCCCGTCCCGAAGATCATCGACTTTGGCGTGGCCAAGGCGACCGCTCAGCGCCTGACCGAGCGAACGATGTTCACGGAGCTGGGCGTCCTGATCGGAACTCCCGAATACATGAGCCCCGAGCAAGCGGAGATGACCGGGTTGGACGTGGACACACGGACGGACGTCTATGCCCTTGGCGTGATCCTCTACGAGCTGTTAACAGGGACGCTGCCCTTCGAGCCGAAGGATCTTCGGTCGTTGGGATTCGACGAGATCCGGCGGCGGATTCGCGAAGTGGACCCGCCGCGGCCGAGCACGCGGATAAGCACGCTCGGGGAACGTGGGACGGAATCGGCGCGCATGCGCCGAACGGAACCCGGGAAACTCGCCAGCCGTCTGAAGGGCGACCTCGACTGGATCACCAGCAAGGCGATCGAGAAGGACCGGACCCGCAGGTACGGCTCCCCGAACGATCTCGCCGCGGACATTGGGCGGCACCTCGGCCATGAGCCGGTTCTCGCTGGTCCGCCAAGCGCCCTGTATCGGTCGCGCAAGTTCGTCCGCCGGCACCGATTCGGGGTGGCTGCCGCGGCGACGGCGACGCTCGGGCTGGTCGGACTGGCAGTGTTGATGACGGTGCAAGCGGCACGCATCACGCGCGAGGCCGAGGCCAAGCAACGAGTATCGGAATTTCTGACGGAGCTGTTCCAGGTGTCGGACCCGGACAAGGGGCGGGGTAACAGCATCACAGCGCGAGAGCTGCTGGATAGTGGCGCGGCCAAGATCCGTGGGAAGCTGACGGACGATCCGAGAGTGCAGGCCGACTTGATGATGACGATGGGGACCGTGTATCGGAGCCTCGGACTGTACCCTCAGGCGGAACCACTCCTGAAGCAGGCTCTGGAGACGCGACGGCAACTGTTGGGCCGGGAAGCCCCAGATACGCTCCGCGCGGCGAACGAAACCGCGTGACTCTACCTCATGCAGGGCCGTGCCAATGAAGCCGAAGCGCTCAGCCGCGAGACGATTGACGTCCAGAAGCGCGTGCTTGGTCCCGAGCACCCCGACACGCTTTCCTCGATGAGCCGCCTCGCCAGTGCGTATCTCAGTCAGGGCCGCTACAAGGAGGCCGAAGCGCTCAGCCGCGAGACGCTCGACATCAAGAAGCGCGTGCTCGGTCCCGAGCACCGCGACACGCTCTCCTCGATGAGCCGCCTCGCCAGTGCGTATTTCAGTCAGGGCCGCTACAAGGAGGCCGAAGCGCTCTTCCGCGAGACGCTCGACGTCCAGAAGCGCGTGCTCGGGCCTGAACACCCGTCTACGCTCAACACGATAGTCGACCTCGCCTCCGCGTACGTCTCTCAGGGCCGATACAAGGAGGCCGAAGCGCTCTACCGCGAGACGCTCGACATCCAGAAGCGCGTGCTCGGGCCTGAACACCCGCGTACGCTCCAGGCGATGATTGGCCTTGCCGGGTCGTATTTCTATCAGGGCCTCCGCGAGCAGGCCGAAGCGCTCTACCGCGAGACGCTTGACGTCCAGAAGCGCGTGCTCGGGCCTGAACACCCAGACACGCTCAACACGATGCTCAGCCTCGCCATGGCGTATAACGCCCAGGGCCGCTACAAGGAGGCCGAAGCGCTTTTCCGCGAGACGCTCGACGTCCAGAAGCGCGTGCTCGGTCCCGAACACCCAGACACGCTTGCCGCGATGGTCAGCCTCGCCAGTGTGTATGACGACCAGGGTCGCTACAAGGAGGCCGAAGCGCTCTACGGCGCGATGCTTGACGTCCAGAAGCGCGTGCTCGGACCCGAGCACCCAAGCACGCTGACAGCGATCAACAACCTCGCGGTTACGTACCGCAATCAGGGCCGCCACAAGGAGGCCGAAGCGCTCTACCGTGAGACGCTCGACATCCAGAAGCGCGTGCTCGGACCCGAGCACCCGAACACGCTCCTTTCCATGTACAACCTCGCCGCCGCGTATGCCCTCCAGGGCCACCACAAGGAGTCCGAAGCGCTTTTCCGCGAGACGCTCGACGTCCAGAAGCGCGTGCTCGGTCCCGAACACCCAGACACGCTCAACACGATGCTCGGCCTCGCCAATGCGTATCTCAACCAGGACCGCTACAAGGAGTCCGAAGCGCTCTACCGCGAGACGCTCGACGTCCAGAAGCGCGTGCTCGGACCCGAGCACCCAAACACGCTCATCACGATGAACAACCTCGCCATGGCGTATAACGCCCAGGGCCGCTACAAGGAGGCCGAAGCGCTCTACCGCGAGACGCTCGACGTCCAGAAGCGCGTGCTCGGACCCGAGCACCCGAACACGCTCCTATCGATCTACAACCTCGGATGTGTCGCGGCGCGTCAACACAACCGTGAGGACGCCCTCCGCTACCTCCACGACGCCGTCGAGCACGGATACTCCGACGTGAAGTTGATGCAAGAAGATTCCGACCTGGCGCCTCTCCGCGGCAATCCCGAGTTCGAGAAGATCGTGGCCACCGCGAAGAAGAATCAGGAGCGAGCGGGTCCTCCAAAATAGCTGTGGCATGGGCTGCCCCGCGTTGTCTTGCGCTGGTGCCGACTTCGGGATCCTCCACGGTAGACCCGCAATTCTTTACGTTTGCGTGACGGCGATGGATCCCGCGGCTCTCTCACTAGCCGCAGAGAGCGTCAGAGCGCCGTCGCGTTCGCTCCGGCCGTTAACCGCGGTGCGTGCGGCTGTGCCTCGCCAAAACTCCATCCGCCTTGAAACCGAACGGCTTGCACGGGTCAGATCTCACAGCCAGTCCAGGCCCTCGGCGTCGTTGACCGCGCTCCCGAGCCCCTCCATTCTGTCGCGATGTTCCACCGAAACGCCTTCATCCTGGCTTGGCTCCGACGTCTCGCAGCGTCACGGTCCAACCTGCTGATCGAGAACCTCGCCCTCCGCCAGCAGCTCGCCATCCTCACGGCCAAACGACCTCGACCGAGGATGCGGGCGGCCGATCGTTTCTTCTGGGTCGCCCTGCGCCGCCTTTGGCCACGGTGGAAAGAGGCCCTGATCGTCATTCAACCCAACACGGTGATGCGCTGGCACCGGAAAGGCTTTCGGAAGTTCTGGACCTGGAAGTCTCGTCGCCGGTTCATCGGACGCACCTCGACGAAAGCCGAAACCCGTCGCCTGGTCCGGCGTA
>Ga0315278_10000657_pt1 | contig 30288 bp, 26 predicted proteins | sample YL17G06_0_MG_FD_203880 | JGI IMG/M metagenome (GOLD analysis project Ga0315278, IMG submission 203880) | Sediment microbial communities from Yellowstone Lake, YNP, Wyoming, USA - YL17G06_0 | ecosystem: Environmental > Aquatic > Freshwater > Lake > Sediment | place: USA: Wyoming | collected... | reverse complement strand
AGCCGTCAATCGCCTTCCGGCGCTTGACGCCCGGGCTCAGCCCGTGCGCTCGTATGGCGGCCGGGCGCAACGCCCGCCGTCAGTGGCGCTGCGGCAGCCGACAGGTGGGTTCAGAGGCTGAGAGTTTTTCGAGCGTGCCCGAGCAGCGCGCCAGAAGGCGCATGATCTAGGCGCAAAGCGCAGGCATAGCTTGGGCTATGGCGAGCATTTGCAACGACGAGCAGGCGTCTTCTGGCGTGATGAGCGGGCATGATCGAAAGACTCTCAGCCTCTCAGGCCACGGCTTCGCGCGCGATCGGGCAGCACAGGGCATGCGTCGCCGCGCCCACGCGTGCGAGTTCGTCGCCCGGCACTTCGATCACTTCGACCCCGGCCTGGCGCAAGCGCTTGTTGGTGCGCGTGTTGCGCTCGAAGGCCAGCACGACGCCGGGTTCCAGCGCAAGCGCGCCGTTGCCGTCGTCCCAGGGCTCGGCGTGCAGGTCGCCTGCATCCGCTCCGGTGGCAATGGCATTCAGCGTCGGTGCGCCCAGCGCCTCACTGAGAACGTCGAGCAGGTGCACGCCAGCCCGAGCCTGCACCGTGATGGGGCCACCGCGTGTGCCCGGGCGCATTTCCTGGCAGGAGATGCTGTCCACCACGTCGGGCCGGTAGGTCACGACCTCGGGCGAACATTGCGTGAACACGCGCTCCAGCACCTCGCTGCCGCGCAAGCGCGGCATTTGTGCCGCGATCACGGTCTGCGCGGCTCCGCCTTCGAACAGCGAGTGTGCGATCTGCAATGCAGCTTGCGCCTGGGTGCGCACGCCGGTGCCGATGAGCACCACGCCGTGCCCGAGGGGCATGATGTCGCCGCCTTCGGCGCAAGCGTATGGGGTCTGCGTGGAGCCGGGGTTGTCGCCCCACCAGATGCGCGGCGGTAGCGACTTGAAACGCGGGTGGAAGCGGTAGACGGCGGCCACCAGCAGGGCTTCGCTGCGCGGGCCGCGCCATCCCGCCCGGTTCAGCGTCATGCCGTGCTGGACCCAACTGTGGCTCTCGCGCATGCACAGCGTGTGCGGCAGCGGCGGCAGCACGAACGGATGCAACGCCAGGGCCAGAGCCAGCGCGCCATTGCTCGGCAGGTCCAGGTCGGCCAAGGTCGCGCCCCCGATCAGGAGATCGGCCAGGCGCGATTCACCCAGGGTCTCGCAGGCGGCACGCAGTTCGTTCGGCAAGTGCGAACCCACCGCATCGGCGATGCCGGGATCGCGCACGAACGGGTCGAGCAGCCGATCCAGCAGCCAGTTGCGGGCTTGCGGCGACTCCAGGATCTGCACCAGCAGCGCGTGCAATTCCAGCACCTCGACCCCGCGCTGGGTCAGTGCGTCGACGAACCCGGCGAACTCGCGTTGGGTGCGCTCGACCCATATCGGAGCTTCGAACTTCAACTCGCGGCAGATGTGTGGGCTCAGGCGTCGATGCGCCAACCCGGGCCGGCAGACAAGCACGGAGCGCAGCTTGCCCACTTCGGAGTACACGCCCGGGGCCGGGCCAGCCGCCCGGTCGCGCTTCGAAGCCTGGCTGCTGCGGCCCACGCCCTGTCCCGGCGCGATGTCCTTCATCTGCGCTCTGCCCTCGCTTCTTGGCGTTTCGGCCGCCCCCTGCCGTCAAGCGGTGAGTGTGACCCGAACATGACCCGCCCGTGACTGCCAGTGACCTTCCTGTGACCCGCCAGTAACCCGTCAAGACCGCGCCGATCCTGCAACGCCCGAACCGGTCCAGCTTTGCGCCAGCACAAGGAATGCGCGCGACAGCCGGCACCCAACGCGCGTTTACCGAGCGTTTACTCCTTGTTACGCAAGCACGGCTTGTCATTGCTCAAGTGTTTGCAATCGGCTTCTAAGCTGATCTACATCAACAACAGCCGCAGGAGACCGACAATGCATGCCCCCACCATCCGGCACGAAACAGTTGCGTTGCGCTCGGCATTGCCGGCCGATTTGACGCGTCGAGCCTTGCCGCTGGCGCAGCCCCGGCGCAGCGAGGCCCCGAGTCATCCGGCGCGCCTGACCCCTGCGTGGCGCGAAGCCCTGGAACTGCTTGAGCAGCATGTGCCGTTCACGCGCCGCATGCTGCACGCTGGCGACTTGGTGCACGGCGGTGGCGAGGCGTGTACGGCGCTGCATATCGTCAACTCGGGCATGGTGCGCAGCGTCAACTTCTCAGCCGACGGTCGCGAACAGGTGGTGGGCCTGCACTTCAAGGGCGACTGGCTGGGCTTCGACGGCATCGCCAGTGGCCGCTACGGCTGTGACGCCATCGCCATGGACACGGGCGAGATCTGGACCTTCCGTTACGACACGCTGTTGCGCACCTGCGCCAGCGTGCCGGCGCTGATGGCGGTGATGCACGTCGCAATGAGTGAACAGATCGTGCGCGACCGCGACTCGCTGCTGGCGTTGGGCACGCTGCCGGCCGACGCGCGGGTGGCCAACTTCCTGAAGGTCTGGGCCGAGGCGTTGCGCGACCGGGGTCAGCGCACCGACCAGATCACGCTGCGCATGACGCGTGCCGAAATCGGCAATACGCTGGGCATGACGCTCGAGACCGTGAGCCGGGCCTTGTGCCGCATGGCGCGCAGCGGCGTGATTCTGTTCAACGAGAAAGGCCGGCGCGACATCAGCATTCCAAGCATCGATGCGCTGGGCGATTTCATGCAGGACGCTTTGGCGCCGAACGAACGCGTGCTGCAGTAGCAGCCGGGTGCGCCGCCCCCTGCAGTACCCGATGCGCGGCCTGCGCCAACTCCTCGCGCGTATAGGGTTTTCGCAGCACCGGCCAGAGTTGCGGCTTGTGCGGGCTTTCGCTGGTGAGGTACTCTGAGTAGCCCGAGGTCAGCAACACAGCAAGGCCGGGCGCGAAGGCGTGGGCGGATTGCGCGAGTTCGATGCCGTTCATTCCCGCGCCGAGCGTGATGTCGCTGAACAGCAAGTCGCATTCGCTGCCGCGTTCCAATTCGGCGATCGCCGATTCGGCGTCGGCAACCGCCCGCGCCGTTGCGCCCATGGCAGCGAAGAACGCGATTGCAACCCTGCGTACTTCGGCGTCGTCCTCCACGATCAGCACGCGCCTGCCCAACAGCGCAGCACCGGCCGCCGCATCCGAGGCTGGCGCGAGCCCGGGTGCGATTGCCGCTTCGGGCGCCGAGCTGGCGCGCACGGCAGGTGCAGCAGCCCCGGCTTCAGCCGCAGCGACAGCCGGCGCGGCAGGCAGGAACAACAAGATGCTCGTGCCTGCGCCGGGCTTGCTCTGAACCTGCAGGTGCCCGCCCGACTGTTTGACGAATCCGTACACCGTGCTCAGGCCCAGGCCGGTGCCTTTGCCGGGCTCTTTGGTCGTGAAGAACGGCTCGAAGGCGTGGTCGAGAACTTCCCGGCTCATGCCGATGCCGGTGTCGGTGATTTCGATCGCGACGCACTCGGTCGCGGCTGTCGCCGGGTTCGACCTGGCACCTGATGCCGCGCGCATCTCGGACGGCACTTCGGAGCAGGGCGCGCAACTGAAGCTCAGGGTGCCGCCGGCGGGCATGGCGTCGCGCGAGTTGAGCGCGATGTTGAGCAAAGCGGATTCGAGTTGCCCGGCATCGGCCAGGCAGCGCGGGCACCCGGCATGAATGTGCAGCGCCACATTGACGTGCCTGCCCAACGTGCGGCGCAGCATTTCCGCCATCGCCTTCAGCAGCGCGCCGGTGTCGACCGCCGTGGTGGCCAGCGCCTGGCGGCGCGAGAATGCGAGCAGCTTGCCGGTAAGTTCGGCGCCGCGCTGGCCGGCTCGTGCTGCGCTGTTCACCATCAGGCTCAGGTGCGAATCGCCGGCAACGCCCGGGTGGTCGGCGAGCATCTGCAGGTTGCCTTGCATGATGGTCAGCAGGTTGTTGAAGTCGTGCGCGATGCCGCCCGTCAACTGGCCCACCGCCTCCAATCGCTGCGCATGGCCGAGTTGTGCTTCGGTCTGGGCACGCTGCAAACTCGTGACGACCAGATTTGCGAGCGACTCGACGAAGTGCTTCTCGTCTTCGCCGAAGCGCCCCGGTTTTACGGAGTCGGCGACGAGCACGCCGATGACGCGTTGGGCATCGATCATCGGCACCGCCAGCGCGGCCTGCAGCGGGCCCTGGCGCAGGGCCGGAGAAACGTTGAAGCGGCTTTCGCGGGCAAAGCTCGAGACGATCAGCGCTGCACCTTGAGCGGCGACCAGACCGAGCAGCGTGTCGGGGCGGTTCGGCACCGGGGCGTCGGTCGCGCTCAATGCCACCGCGCGCACCGCGGCATCAGCGGCCGCGGCGAAACTGCTCGCGGCGCGAAACTCGAGCCGGTTCGGCTCGAGCAGCCAGAAGCTGACGGCCTCCACCTCAAGCCCTTGTGCCGCAAGCGCGGCGACATGCGCCATCAACTGCTGCGGGTCGCGCATGTCCACCGCCGAGCGACCGGCCAGGGCAAGGTGTTCGTTGTAGCGCGCGCGTTGCAGCGCGCGCTGCACGCGCGGGTAGGCGCCGATTCCGCGCAGCGCCGCAACGACGAAGTTCGCAGCGCCGCTTTGCAACGGGCTCAGGCTGATTTCCACCATCACTTCGCTGCCGTCGGCACGGTGCGCTGCGAGCTCCACGTCGCCCCCCATCAGGCGCGTGCGCGGTGCCTGCGCATAGCCCTGGCGCAGGCCCTGGTGGCGCGCCACGACAGCGGGCGGCACGAGTGCTTCGACGCTCATGCCGAGCAACTGCGCGCCGCTGTAGCCCAGCAGTTGCGCGGCCGCGCCATTGGCGAGCACGATGCTGCCCGCGGCATCGATCAGCAATACGGCGTCAGGGTAGGCATCGAAGACGCTGCGGAACACCGAGGCGTCGAGTGCCTGGGGTGGCGCGGCGGGGGGCAGGCTGCTGGGTTGCACCGATAGGCGCTGCTGTCAGAGGCCCTGCACCTGAGGCACGAGCAGGTATCCGGCGCTGCGCACCGACTTGAGGATTTGCGGCGCCTGCGGGTCGGCCTCGAGCTTCTTGCGCAGGCGGCCGATCTGCACGTCGATCGTGCGATCGAACGGCGCGGCTTCGCGGCCGCGCGTGCTCTCGAGCAGGAAGTCGCGCGACAATACGCGCCCCGGGTGCTGCACAAAGACGCTGAGCAGGTCGAACTCGCCGCTGGTCAACGCCACTTCGCTTCCGTCGGGGGCCAGCAGCCGGCGTGCACGCAGGTCGAGCAGCCAGCCGGCGAAGCGAAAACACTCGCCATTGCCGGGCGCTGTGGCCCCGCTGCGATTCGTGCTGCCGACCATGGCGTGATTCGCCTCGTGATTCCTGCCGTGAATCGCGCCATGATTCGGACTTCGATTCGCCGCTGCGCTACCCTCCGGCAACGGTGCGGCCGCGGCCCGCGGCACCCCGCCATGCGTGCGCCGCAGCACGGCCTTGACGCGTGCCAGCAGTTCGCGCAGGTCGAAGGGTTTGGTGACGTAATCATCGGCGCCGATTTCCAGGCCGACCACCTTGTCGACAGCGTCGCCGCGGCCGGTGACGATCACCAGGCCGCAGTTCCAATGCTCGCGCAAGCGCCGGGCGATGGCGAAACCGTCTTCACCGGGCAGGCCGAGGTCGAGCAATACCAGATCGGGCACGTCCGCAGCCATCAGCTCCATCAATGCCGAGCCGCTTTGGTGCTGCGACACGCGAAAGCCGTTCCCGCCCAGGTAGTTGGCGAGCAACTCCCGGATGTCGGCTTCGTCGTCGAGGATGGCAATGTGCTGCTGGGTCAAGTTCGGGCCCGCCGGAAATGGCGCGGATTGTTCGGCCCGTGCCGGTGCTGTTTATACCGCGAACCGGTTTCAGGCCCCGACTCAATCCCTTGCTCTGCTTACGCCAACACTGGGTAACCCAGGCCGGGGCCTGAATGCGGCATCTGCACCGGCACCGTCATCGCCGTTGCTGACGCCAGATCCGCGTCACACCGTGTATGCCTCAGTGCGCCATCAGCACCGGCACCGTCATCGCCTGCATCACGCTGCGCGAGGCACCGCCCAAGGCCCATTCGCGCACCCGGTTGTGACCGTAGCAGCCCATCACCAGCAGGTCGGCGCTGAGGTCGGCGGCGCGCGACAGCAGCAATTCACCGACATCGCGCGCGCTTGCCACGTCGCGATGCACGATGGCCGTCACGCCATGGCGGCGCAGGCTCGCCTCGATATCCGGGCCCGGCGCCGCGTCGCCCTCAGGTTCACTCCAGAGGGCGACGTGGACCTGCTGCGCGCGTTTCAGGAACGGCAACGCGGCAGTGACTGCGCGCGCAGCCTCGCGGCTCGGTTTCCACGCCACGAGCACGACCCGGCCGATCGGCTCAGCCTTGTAGATCGTCGGGATCAGCAGTGCCGGCTTGCCGCTGGCGAACAGCACCGATTCGTTGAAGTCGGGCGTCACCCCGGAGGGCGGATCGCCCGGCTCGAGGCGCTGGCCGAGGACCAGCAGGTCGGCGCCGAGTGCCTGCATGGCGAAGCTCGAGGTCGGCTCGCCCACGCACTCGGCCCACTCGACGCGCGCAAGCAATCTGGCCGTGCCACGGCCGACAGTTGCGTCGAACAGGGCCCGCGTGCGCGCGCGCCGCTCCACTTCGAAAGCCTCCATCAGCGGCGCGACCTCGACGCCGGAGCCATACGCCAGCGCGTACTGCATGAACGCCGGCAACACTGCATACAACGCGGTGACGCTTGCGTCCAGCGTCTCGGCTAGGGCGTTCGCGGCGCGCAAACGCGCCGCGCAGCCCGGTGAATCGTCCAGGTGCAGCAGAATCGATTTGATGGCGTCCATCGCGGGTTCTCCAGGTTGGCTGCGGCAAGCTTAGGGCGGCCGCTGCAGCGCTGAATTGCTCGAGATCAAGCGGCGTCGCGTTGCACCTCGCCAAACCGCGCGGCGCCCAACGCGCAAGCCGATTGTGCACAACCAAGCGAAGGCGCAGCCGGCCCGCCCGGCGCGGAACCGCGCGCAGCGCCTCGTGCGTGGGCCGGGCGCTTGCGCGAAATCAATCGGCGCAGCCGTTTCCTGGCTAAGCTGATTTCATGCGCAGCGCGGGGTGGGCGAAACACGGCATGCGGCGCCTGGCCGGCAAGGCAGTCGCCCTCGCCGCACTGTTTGTCGCGGCGGGCATCGTCATGGCGCAAGCGCGGCGCGATGCCGGCGAGCGCACCTACAAGACGTTTTGCGCCAGTTGCCATGGCGCGGCGGGCAAGGGTGACGGGCCGATGCTCAGGCATCTGGTGCAGGCGCCGACCGACCTGACGCTGCTCGCCAAGCACCACGGTGGTGTCTTTCCGTCACTGCGCGTGTCCGACAGCATCGATGGCCGGAGTTCGCGCGAAAACGGCCCGCACGGGTCGCGCGAAATGCCGGTCTGGGGCACGGTGTTTCGGGCGCCGGCAGCGCCCGGCACGGTGGGGCCGCGCGATCCCGAGCGTGAAGCGCGCCAGCGTTTGGTTGACCTGCTCGACTATCTGTCGCGCATCCAGGATCGTTCCGCCACTGGGCGCGACTCTAACCAGGAGTGAATCATGAAGAAGGTATTGATTGCGGTTGACGGTTCGAATCAGGCCAGGAACGCGATCGAGGCGGTGGCCAATTTGTCGCGTGGCGGCACGATGCCGGAAGTCGTGTTGGTGCATGTACGTGCCTGGCCGGTCCTGTTCGGTGAAGCCAGCGTGTCGAGCCTGGAGCAGATCGAGCGCTCCGAGAAGACGTATCAGGAGCACCTGCTTGCCGACGCGCAAGCCCAGGCCCTTGGCGCCGGGTTGGCAGTGGCGACCAAGTTTGCGGCCCAGGGTGAGCCGGCCACCGAAATCGTGCGCGCCGCGCAAGAGTGCGGGGCCGAGCAGATTGCGATGGGCACGCATGGGCGCGGCGCGCTGGGCACCTTCTTCATCGGATCGGTCGCGCAGCGTGTGACGCACATGTCCAAGGTGCCGGTGTTGCTCGTGAAGTGACAGCGGGCTGGAGACACGCTTGCGCGCGATGCCGAAGGCGCGGCTTGTAGACCCATGCCGACGCCGCGGGTAGCAGGCCCATGCTGACAGCGCGGGTCGCAGACCCATGCCGAAGGCGTGGGTAGCGGGCCCACGCCGGATTGCGCTTTCGCAAGCGACGCTGCAGCCCATTGCCTAGCATGCTGGTGTTCAACACGAAGCCTCGTCCCCGGCATTGCTTTCGTGCTTTTCGGCTTCGCGGCGGCCGGGCACCGCGTGAGGGGATTGAATCATGAAGACAGACGCACAACTGAAGAAGGATGTGACGGCGGAACTCGACTGGGACCCGTCGATCAATGCAAGCCATGTCGGTGTCGCCGCCGCTGAAGGCGTGGTCACGCTCACCGGCCATCTCAACACCTTCGCTGAAAAGTACGCGATCGAGCGCGCTGTGCAGCGTGTCGAAGGCGTGAAGGCGATCGCGCTCGAAATCGACGTGAAACTCGAACCCGGCCACAAGCGCAGCGACTCCGAGATCGCCGGCGCGGTCGAATCGGCGCTGGCGTGGCACGCGCTGGTCCCGGCCGAACGCATTCAGGCCAAAGTGGAAAAGGGCTGGGTCACGCTGAAGGGTGAGGTCGATTGGGAGTACCAGCGCCAGAACGCCGAGAAAGCGGTGCGCCCGCTGACGGGTGTGGTCGGTGTCAGCAACTTGTTGACCCTCAAGCCCTCGGTGACTCCGGCCAAGGTTGCGGATCGAATCCGCGACGCGATGGCGCGCCATGCTGAGCGCGAGGCGAAACACATTGAAGTCATGGTCAGCGGCTCGGCAGTGACGTTGCGCGGGATGGTCGATTCCTGGGCCGAGCGCAATGCCGCATTCGGTGCGGCCTGGTCGGCACCCGGAGTCCTGAGCGTGGTCAATGAAATCAAGGTGGAAGCGTAGACTTTCAGATTGGCTTTACGCTGCATCTGCGCCGCCGTTTGCGATGGCTCAATGTGGGCGGCGTCATCGGGAGTAGAGTCAAATTGCGGGTGGGGGAATGGCAAACGCCTGAAGTCCAACCGCGAAGCTGGGGTTTCCCCATCGGTGGGGAAAAATGGCGGTGTCACTGACACCGTGCAGGTCGAAGGCACCCCCAGACTGACCGGGCGCGATTGCCCCGGTTGGGCGTCTTCACCGGGGCCCGTCACGCCGCAAGGCCTGACGGGCCTGTCTCGGAGCCTTGGCAGCGCTGAATTCTCTCAGCCTGGAAACCGCAGTTGACCGCTTCCCTGCGCTGGCTACACCGCATGCACACTGAGACCTCTACTCACGACCACCCTCACCGTTTGGGTGAGCGCGCTACGCACCCGATTGCGCCGCGCTGCGGCACGCTGGCCGCGTTGCTCCTCCTCGCGGGCACGAGCCCGCCGCGTCGTCGCGCCTTGCCAGCGCACCGTATCACGGCCCACTCGGGCGCGTCCAACTGCGGTTTCCAGGCTCAGGGCTTCGCAATGCAGATCTGCCACGACGCAGGGGTTTGAACGCCGATGAAGAACTGGCGGCGACCCTCATCCGAAGTTTGATACTCCACGACGGAATGGACCGCCGCCGCTGCGAACTCCCTGTCAAGCGCTGCAAACTGGGGTGAGGTCTGGTCTGCCACCGGTGGACGCCCCATGACCACGACGCTGCCACATGCCGCCACAACGTCAGGCGGCAGGATCGCCTCGAAATCGTCGCGGCGCGCGTCGATCACGCGGGGGTGGCCGCGGAGCTGCACCGCCAGCGACGCGCCGGTTCGAACGTCGGACTGGACGTAGCGCAAGGGCGCGGCGCTGTGCTCGGCCCAGGCTTGTTGCACGGCTTGCGCCAACTGCGGCGGCGCCGGCGCCACGCGTACCGACGAGATTTGGCGCAGACTCGGCAACGTGCCGCTGTTCGCCGTGACCACAGCCCACAGCAGTGCTTGAAGAGCGATGCAGGCCACGGCGGCACGCAGCAGCACGGGTTGCGGTGCATGAATTGCGAACGGTCGCGCCGCCACCAGCCACAAGGTCAGCACCACATGGAACGTCGTGCCCCAGGCCACCAGCAGGTTTACCCCCAAGACTGCCGCGATCGTCATCGTCATGACGATGGGCCCAAAGCCGACGATCGTCAGGAACGGCGAGAGTGCGAGCGTTTCGCCGGCGGGTTGCTCTGCCGCTGGCGCGCGCCGGCGCAGCCAGGTGAAGATCAACAGCGCCCCTGCCGTTTTCGCGAAGTGGCTGATGCCGAAGTTCCACACCGATCGCAGGCGTTCGAGACGGTCGAACTGCGCCGGGAAGAAGGCCTTCGCGGCGTACTCGTCGGGTGCGGTGGTCGCGCCGAAGGCAGCCAGAAGATGCGGCGCGAGCAAGGCCGCGCAAACCAACGCCGCGACCGCAAGGCCGCGCAGGACGCGCGGCTCGAAGCCCCGGCGCGTCCATAGCAGGTAGGCAGCGAACGAAGCGAACCACACGACCGCGCTGAATTTGACGAGCATCGTCAACGCCGCCCCCACGCCCAGCAGCACCCAGTCGGCGAGTCGCATGCGCGTCAATGCGCGATGAAAGAGCACCACCGTCAACAACGCGAACGGCAATTGCAGCGTGTTGTGGTTGAAATACGTCGTGCCCGCGTTCATGAATTCGATGCTCGATGCCAACAGCGTCGCCAGCGCCGCGCGCGGCGCGCCGACCAGCGTCCGGCCCCATGCATACAGCACAAGCAAGGTGACGACCGAGCACAGCGCGCTCAGAATGAAGGTGGCACCGATCGACGCACCGAAGATCTGGTTGCTGCCCCACAGGAGCCAGGTCGGCAGCGGTGGGTGCTTGCCGTAGGCGAGTTGAAATTCCTGGCTCAGCAGCACCTGTTCAAGACTGTCGTCCTGCGGCGCAACGTGGTATTGCGCCGAGAGCACGCCCCAGAGCAGAAATTGAACCAGAACCAGCGTCAGGACGAGCGCGGTCGGCTGTTGCAGCAAGACCCTCTGCCAGAGGCCAGCGCCGGTGCGACGAACCCGCGCTGCGACACCCGGCAGGCCCAGGGCGAGCCGCGTCCGACGCCGCCGCTCGCGCTGCGGCCATGTGCTGGCCGGACTGGCCTCGCACGCGAGCTCGTTCAAGGCCTGGATTCGCGCAACTCGATGTCGCCACGCCCCACGATGCAGCGTTTCATTCGTGGGGCGCACGCCGCACGACGCGCGCGACGATGTAGTTCGGCCTTCGCTTCACCTCGTCGAAGATGCGCGCCAGGTACTCGCCGAGCACGCCGATGAAGAGCAGTTGCACACCCGAAAAAAACATGATGCTGGCCACGATCGTCGGCCAGCCTGCAACGGCAACGTCAAACAACATTGTCTCGACGATCACCCAGACCCCATAGCCGAACGCGAGCAGCGCCAGCAGCAGCCCGACGACGATCGCGGCGCGCAGCGGCAGCGCCGAGAACCCGGTCAATCCCGACCAGGCCAGGCGCAGCAGTTGCACCTTGGAATAGTGGCTTGCACCGCTGAGGCGCGGCGTCGGCTGGTAGGGAACCCCGACTGACTTGAAACCGACCCACGCATACAGGCCTTTCATGAACCGGTTTTGCTCCGGAAGGGAGCGGATCGCGTCCACGACCCTGCGGTCCATGACCCGGAAATCCCCAGCGTCGGGCGGGATCGTAACCTTCGAGCCCAGGCCCAGCGCGCGATAGAACCAGCGTGTGCCCCAGCGCTTGAAACGGGTCTCGCCGCCACGATCGGAGCGCACCGCGTACACCATGTCATTGCCGCGCTCCCACAGGTGCAGCATCGCTTCGACCGTGGCCAACGGGTGCTGCCCGTCGGCGTCGATGCACAGCACGAGGTCGCCGCGGGCGTGTTCGAGTCCGGCGGTGATGGCCGCTTCCTTGCCGAAATTGCGCGACAACTGCACCAGTGCAATCGACCAGGCCTGCGGCAAGCCCAGTACCTCGCGTGCTGTGGCGTCGGTGCTGCCGTCGTCGACGACCAGGATTTCGTACGACGCACAGCGCGGCACGAGGAAATCGACCAGACCGCTGATCGTGGCCGCCAGGTTCTGCGCTTCATTGAAGGTCGGCATCACCACCGACACGTGCGCCTGCTGCAAACGGCGCGCCCGCGGCTCGGTCGTCAAATCGGCTTCAGCTTCTGCCAGAGAAAGTGAGTGGTCGACATGGCCCACGAAACATGACTCCCGATGCGGCTCGCCAGAGATGGCGTTGTCAGCACTCCATTGTGGTACGCAGGCTACGTGAACGCCACGGTATTTGCCCCAGGGGCGCGAGCAGCGCCTGAAGCCTTGTTACACAAGTTGGCGCACAAAGTCGAGCGACGACACGACGCCGACGATGCGCTCCGCATCCACGACCACGACGTGGTGAACCTTGTGGTGCAGCATGAGTCGAGCGACATCGCTCACGCTCGTGCCCGGCGCGACGGAAATCGGCTTGTAGGTGCAGATGGTCCAGGCCACGGTCGCCGCAGGGTCGCCTTTGCGGATGTGGAACTGAAGCAGGTCCGCGGCACCGATGACACCGACCATGGTGCCGGCCGGGTCACGCACGGGCACCCACGACAGGCCGTGGCTGCCCATGAATTCCTCGACCTCGTGCACCGTGTCGTCCATGTCCACGGTCCAGACCTGGGTTTTCATCATCGTCGAAATCGCTGTCATGCTGGTTCCTTCCCGCGTGGCGCGCGCCCGAGGCGCTGTTCGACCGCGAGCACGTTGCGTATGACTTGCAGCAGCGTGTCGGGCGTGACGCTGATCGAATCGATGCCCAGCTCCACCAGGGTCTGCACGACCTCGGGGTAGTCGGAAGGAGCCTGGCCGCAGATGCCCGAATGCCGATGGTTGCGCCGCGCGCCAACCACGGTCTGGCGAATCATTTCGGTGACGCCGGGGTCGCGTTCGTCGAAGTCGAACGCCACCAGATCCGAGTCGCGATCGACGCCGAGAACGAGTTGCGTCAGATCGTTCGAGCCGATCGAAAAGCCGTCGAACAGCTTGGCGAAGGCGTCGATCTGGATCACGTTGTTCGGGATCTCGCACATCACGTAGATTTCCAGGCCGTTCACGCCTTGCTTCAGGCCGTTTTCAGCCATCGCCGCGAGCACGCGCTGCCCTTCCTCGACACGCCGGCAAAACGGAACCATGAGCTTGACGTTGCGCAGGCCCATGTCATCGCGCACGCGCTTCAGCGCCGCGCATTCAAGCGCAAAACCTTCGGCGTAAGCTGGATGCGCGTAGCGCGATGCGCCGCGAAAGCCGAGCATCGGGTTCGCTTCGGTGGGTTCGAACCAGCGGCCGCCGAGCAGGCTCGCGTATTCGTTGCTCTTGAAGTCCGACAGGCGCACGATCACCGGTTTGGGGTAGAACGCCGCCGCGATCATGCCCACGCCTTCGGCCAGCTCGCGCACGAAAAAGTCTTCGGGCCGGGCAAAGGTTTCGGTGAGTCGATCGATCTGCGCACGCACCGCGGGGTCGTCGATGCGCTGCGGATGCACGAGTGCCATCGGGTGTACCTTGATGTGCTCGGCAACGATGAATTCCAGCCGCGCCAGGCCCACGCCGTCGTTCGGCAAGAGGCTGGTCTGAAACGCCTGCTCGGGATTGCCGAGGTTGACCATCACCTGCGTGCGCGGCCGCGCCAGCGCCGAAAGGTCGGTGTGCGTCACTTCGACGGGGACCACGCCGGCATAGACGTGGCCGACGCTGCCTTCGGCGCAGGACACGGTCACCGTGTCGCCGGTCTTGATGGAGGTCGTCGCCGTATCGCAGCCGACGACCGCAGGAATGCCGATCTCGCGCGCGACGATCGCGGCGTGACAGGTGCGCCCGCCGCGATTCGTGATCACCGCGGCGGCGCTCTGCATCACGGTGCCCCAGTCCGGCATCGTGGTGTCGGCGACGAGCACTTCGCCCTTCTGAAACTGGCCGAGCTGGGTGATGTCGGTGATGACACGGGCCTTGCCCGACGCGACCCGCGAGCCCACGGCGCGTCCGCTGGCGCAGATCTTGCCCTTGGCGCCGAGCCTGAATTCCTCGAGATTGCCGGGTGCTCGCCTCGACGCCACCGTTTCGGGCCGCGCCTGCACGATGTAGAGCTGACCGTCGATGCCATCTTTCGCCCACTCCACGTCCATCGGCGTGGGCTTGCCGGCCTTGCGGCTGTAGTGGTCTTCGATCTGGATTGCTGCGTCGGCCAGGCTCAGCACTTCGGCGTCGTCGATGCAATAGCGGCGCTGGTCCTCGGCGGCGGTGGGCATGATGCGCGTCGTCTCACGCCCTGCCGCCTTGGCGTAGACCATGCGAATTTCCTTCGCGCCGCGCTTGCGCCGCAACACGGCACGGTGACCCGCCTTGAGGGTGGGCTTGAAGACGTAGAACTCATCCGGGTCGACCGTGCCTTGCACCACGGTTTCGCCCAGGCCGTAGGCGCCGGTGATGAAGACAACGTCGCGAAACCCGGACTCGGTGTCGAGCGAGAAGATCACGCCGCTGGCGCCGATGTCGGAGCGCACCATCTTCATCACGCCGACCGACAGCAATACCTTGAAGTGGTCGAAGCCGTTGGCAAGCCGGTAGCTGATCGCGCGGTCCATGAACAGGCTGGCGAAGCACTGGCGCACGGCGTCGAGCAAGCGGGCTTCGCCGCTGACGTTCAGGAACGTCTCATGTTGGCCGGCAAAGCTGGCGTTGGGCAGGTCTTCGGCGGTGGCCGAGCTGCGCACCGCAAGCGTCACCGCCTCGCCGTATTCGCCGCGCAGCCGCGAGTAGGCACTGCCGATCTGCTGCACCAGCTCGTCGGGCAGCTTCGCGGCGTAGACGATCTCGCGCGCGCGCTGAGCGCGCCTGGCGAGATCGTCGACGTCCCTCGGATCCAGGCCGTCCAGCGCTTCGTGCAGGCGCGGCCAGGCTTCGGCGCGGTCGAGCACATGGCGATAGGCTTGCGCCGTGATCGCGAAACCGTTCGGCACGCGCACGCCATGCGCCGTGAGTTCGCAGAACATCTCGCCCAGCGACGCGTTCTTGCCGCCGACCAGGGGCACGTCGGCGATGCCCAGTTCCTCGAACCAGCGTATGTATTTTGCCGCGGTGTTCGCCATGCCAGTTCCTCGGGATGCCGGATTGCAGCCTACGAGCGAAACAGGCGCGCTGCGTTGAGGCGGATCAATGCCGGAACAATGCCGTGGCGCAGACTGGCGTGGTCGACAGTGCTGAGTTGGAGGCGATGATGGGAACCGAAAGCGAACTGCAGGCCAGCGTGCAAGCGCTGGTGCAAAAAGGCAAGGGTATCCTCGCAGCGGACGAGAGTGCGCCGACGATCGCCAAGCGCTTCGCCGCGATCGGGCTCGAATCGAACGAAGAGAACCGGCGTGCCTATCGCAGCCTGATACTGGGAACGCCGGCCTTGAGCGATTCGATCAGCGGCGTGATCCTGTTCGAAGAAACGCTGATGCAGCGCGCAGACGACGCCACGCCCTTGCCGCAACTCGGGGCGCGCATGGGGTTGGTGCCGGGCATCAAGGTGGATGCGGGCAAGATTGCGCTCGCACTGGCGCCGGGCGACGAGATCACACAGGGGCTGGACGGGTTGGGCAAGCGGCTTGCGGGCTACAAGCAGCAGGGCGCACGCTTCGCCAAGTGGCGCGCCGTCTACAACGTCACCGACACCTTGCCGAGCCGCGCGGCGATGCAGACGAATGCGCATGCCCTGGCGCGCTACGCGGCGATCTGCCAGGAGCAGGGCGTCGTGCCCATCGTCGAGCCCGAGGTTCTGATCGACGGCGCGCATTCGCTCGCGCGCTGCGCCGAGGTCACGCAAGCCGTGTTGCATGAAGTTTTCCAGGCGCTGTTCGACCAGCGCGTGGTGCTCGAACACCTGCTGCTGAAGACGAGCATGGTGCTGCCGGGCAAGGCCCACGCCCAGGCAGCAACCCCTTCCGAGGTGGCGCAGGCGACGCTGCGCGTGCTGCGCCGCACCGTGCCGGCGGCCGTGGCGAGCATCAACTTTCTCTCCGGGGGGCAAACGCCCGAACAGGCGAGCGCCAACCTCGACGCAATCAACCGCTGCGGCGTTCAGCCCTGGCCGTTGAGTTTTTCGTACGGCCGTGCGCTGCTCGACCCGGCATTGAAGGCCTGGGGCGGGCAGGCTTCCCGGGTTCGAGACGGCCAGAGCGCATTGCTCAAACGCGCTCGGCTGAATGCCGCGGCGTGCCAGGGGCGGTATGAGACCGCGATGGAAAGCTCGGGCTGAGCGCTTTGGTTCCTGGCGCCTTCTGCCGCCCAGGCTCGGGCCGGCCGGCGCCCGACCCGCTTCAGATGATTCGCGAGAAACGATCGCGCACCGCGTTCGCAGCGAGGTAGCGGTCGAACACCATCGCGACCCCGCGCACGAAGTACCATCCGAGGGGCGTGACCTGGATCGCATGCGGCGAGAGCTCGACCAGGCCCTGCTCGGCGAGCAGCTCGAGGCGCTCGAGTTCCGTGGCGAACGTGTCGCGCATCGTGATGCCATGCGCCTGCTCGATGATTGCGAATTCGACCCGGCCCTGGCACATCAGCGCCATGATCACGTCGCGCCGCAACAGGTCGTCGCGGCTCAACCCAAGGCCACGCTCGATCGGAAGGCGGCCCTGGTTCAGCGCGTCGTAGTACTGGCTCAGCGTCTTCACGTTCTGGCTGTAGCAGGCGCCGACCTTGCCGATCGCCGACACGCCGAGCGCGATCAGGTCGCAGTCGGGCTGCGTGCTGTAGCCCTGGAAGTTGCGGTGCAGCCGGCCCTCGCGCTTGGCGAGCGCGAGCGCATCGTCATGCAAGGCGAAGTGGTCCATGCCGATGTGGGCGTAGCCCAGGCCCTGGAAGCCGGCGATGGCTGCACCCAACATCTGCACCCGGTCACCCGCGGGCGGCAGGTCGCTGCTCTGGATGCGCCGTTGCGGCTTGAAGCGCAGCGGCAAGTGGGCATAGGCATACAGCGCGATGCGATCGGGCCGCAGCCCGCCCACCTGCGCAATCGTGCGTTCGAACGACAGCGGCGTCTGGCGCGGCAGGCCGTAGATCAGGTCGACGTTGATCGAATCGAAGCCGATGCTGCGCGCCGCGTGCATCAGCGTGCGCACCGATTCGAACGGTTGCACGCGGTGCACCGCCTGCTGCACGTCGGGGTCGAAGTCCTGCACGCCGAAGCTCAGCCGGTTGAAGCCCAGCTCTGCGAGATGCGTCAAACGTTGCGCATCGACGGTGCGCGGGTCGACTTCGATCGACAGCTCGGCGCCCGGCCGGAAGCTGAACGAGCGCCGCAGCAGCGCCATCAACGAGTCGAGTTCGGTATCCGACAGGAAAGTGGGCGTTCCGCCGCCGAAGTGCAACTGCGATAGTGCACCCCCAGGCCGACGCGGCGCGTCGGCCGCCACCGGGCTTGCAAGCCCGGTGGCCTTCGCCAGCCACTCGTGAGCGCGCAGGCGCTCACTCGGTGCGGGCTCAGCCCCCCGAGGGGGTTGAGGCAACTTCGGGCGGCCGTGCGTTTCCTCAAGAGGTGCGTCGCGGCCAAGCACGGCGAGCTGCAGTTCGAGCTCGGTTTGCATTGCCTGCAGATATTCACCGGCACGCTCATGGTGCCTGGTGACGACCTTGTTGCACGCGCAGTAGTAGCAGACCTGTTCGCAAAACGGAATGTGCACGTAGACCGACAGCGCTTCATTCGGGCCTGAAGGCGCCTGCAACGCGCGTTGCGCGAGAGCCTCTTGATACTGCGTGGCGCCGAAGGTTTCGACGAAGCGGTCGGCCGTCGGGTACGACGTGTAGCGCGGGCCGGAGACGTCGAGCCGGCGCAGCAGCGTCTCGGAAAGGATGGGGGCAGCGGCGGCAACGGACATGACGTCAGCGATTATGTCGAAACGGCGTCGGCTCGCTCTTGATCCTGCTCAATTCAGGCGAATACCGGGTTTGACGAACGCGAGCCCTGCGATCACGACCTCGGTCAACCAGCGCAACGCTTCCGATTCGAGCTGGCTTTCAGTCTCGCTTCGCGTCGCGGTTCAGGCGGCTCATTCGTAATGTGTCCACATGCGCAGCACGCGCACTGTGCGCTCGGCCTTGAACACTTCGTACACCAACCGATGCTGGATGTTGATGCGCCGGGAGTAGGCGCCCTCGAGGTCGCCGACCAGCTTCTCGAACGGCGGCGGGTTCCGCAACGGGTCTTGGCGCAGCACGTCGAGCAGGCCCTGCGCCTTGGGCTTGAGGCCGGCGGCGGCAATTTTGCGAGCGTCCTTGACGGCCTGCTTCGCGAACAGCACCGACCAACTCACCAGCGCAGCTCTTTGGCGCTCTTGGCCAGTGGCTCGGCCATGCCCTTCTTGATCGACTCGCGCATGCCGGGCACCGACAACAGGTACAGCGTCTCCTGGATGGCCTGCCAGTCTTCCGCCGACAGCAGCACAGCGCTGCTGCGCTTGCCGGCAATCAGGATCGGCTGGTGGGATGCGGCCGTTTCGTCGATCAGCCGGTACAGGCTGGCCCGGGCTTCGCTGGCAGTGAGGGTGGTCATGGGGGGCTCCTCGATGTCCATAGCGTACGTGAAATCGTACGTAGGGTCAATCTGCCAGTGCTTCGGCGTCGGGCAAGCAGAGCTGCCTGGAGATCAGGCGCGGGAGCAGGGTGTCGCGCCGGGAGGCGTGAGTTCGGACACGCTCCTGGTTGACGCGTGCGCAAGTGAATTCAGTTTCGCGCTGCGGACAGCCACGCGGTGATGGCGCTGGCGGCGCTGATCAGCGCCCAGAAGATCAGGAACGCGAGCGTATAGATCGCCTGCCGGCTCAAACCAATCGTCTCGCCACCGAACCAGCGCAAGTCGCTCGGATCGACCAACCCGAAGACCAGCATTTCAGCCACGCCGGCCATCAGAAACGCCGGCCACAGCACCGTCAGTGCGCGCACCGCGAAGCTGTTCACGTGCTACTCCTTGCGCCCGGCGGTGGCGGCGTGATTCCGAGCCTGCACTGCGGGAGTCGCGGCCGCTGCGCCCGAGGGCTCGACGCGCAGCACCGGATCCGCGCCATGCACGGCGATGGCTGCAGTGACCAGGCCGGCCACGACCACGATGGCCGGACCGGCGAGCGCAAACCAGACCATGCCAACGCTCCACCAGGGCTCGTTCGGGCCGGGTTCATCATCGGACGGGGTATTGCGGTTGCTCATGCAGGTCTCCTGGGCAGAGGTCGTGGCAAGGGGGTCAACGCGGCACGACGAAGGTCGATTTTTCGACCAGCGACGCACCGCTGCCGGTCGCGGTGATGGTGAAACGCACCGGGTGCACACCGTTGCGCGCCGCTGCGGCCGCGTCGGGCGCGATGCGCAGCGCCACCGGCATCCAGCGCGATTGCGCAGCGCCGACGTCGATCTCTGCACTCGAAGCCAGCACCGCACCGGCCAGGCCGTCGACGCCAACACGGTAGCGCTGAACCGTCTCGGTGGCGTTCATGATCTGCAGCCGGTAGCTGTTCTCGACGAAACCTTCGCCGACGACTCGCGCCAGTGCCCCGCGGTCGCGCACGACGTCGACCTTGAATGGCGTGCGCAATGCGAGGCTCGCAGCCAGGCCGCCGACAATGATCAACAGAATCGCACTGTAGACCAGTACCCGCGGCCGGGCGGCACGCCGCCACATCTGCGCCTTGCTCCAGCCGCGGGCGATGCCGTTTTCGGTGGCATAGCGGATCAGGCCGCGGGGGGAGCCCATCTTGTCCATCACGCCGTCGCAGGCGTCGATGCACGCGCTGCAGCCGATGCATTCGTTTTGCAGGCCAGCCCTGATGTCGATGCCGGTGGGGCAGACCTGCACGCACAGCGAGCAGTCGATGCAGTCGCCTTTGCCGACGGACTTGGCGCTGACGTTGCGCGCTCGCGAACCGCGCGGCTCGCCGCGCGCCACGTCGTAGCCGATGACGAGCGTGTCGCGGTCGAACATTGCGCTCTGGAAGCGCGCATACGGGCACATGTACTTGCAGACCTGCTCGCGCATGAAGCCGGCGTTGCCCCAGGTTGCGAAACCGTAGAAACACACCCAGAACCATTCCCACGGGCCGAAGTCGAGGGTGAACGACTCCGCCCACAGCTGCTTGATCGGTGTGAAGTAGCCGACGAAGGTGAAACCGGTCCACAGCGCGAGGCCGACCCACAGCGCGTGTTTGCCTGCCTTGCGCCACATCTTGTCGAGCGTCCAGGGTGCGCCATCGAGTCGTTGGCGGCGCACCCGGTCGCCCTCGAACCAGCGTTCGATCGCCATGAAGATCTCGGTGTACACGGTTTGCGGGCAGGCGTAGCCGCACCACAGGCGCCCCGCCACCGCGGTAAAGAGGAACAGGGCGTACGCAGCCAGCAGGAGCAAGCCCGTCAGGTAAATGAAGTCCTGCGGGTACAGCACCAAGGGACCGATGTAGAAGCGCCGCGACGCCAAGTCGAACAGGATCGCCTGACGATCGTTCCATTGCAGCCAGGGAAGGCCGTAGAACACGACTTGCGTCGCGAGCACCAACGCCCAGCGCCAGAGCGCGAAGCGCCCGCTGACGGCGCGTGGATACAGTTTCGCGCTCTTTTCGTAGAGCCAGACGGTCGTTTCCGCGCCGGCGGCTGCGACCGGCACGATCGGCACGACACGGCTCACTGAGGCGCCTTCGTCGCCGACCTCGAAAGTTGCCAGACGTAGGCGGCCAGCACCTGGATCTGCTCGGCACTCAGGCGTTCGGCGTGCGCCGGCATGACGTTGGTCTTGCCCTGCGTGATCATGGCGACCACCGATTCCTCGCCCCAGCCGTGCAGCCACACCTTGTCGCTCAGATTCGGTGCGCCGAGGGCCGTGTTGCCTTCACCCTTGGCGCCGTGGCAGGCCGCACAGATGACGAATTTTTCGCGGCCGAGTTGCGCCGCGATGTTGTCGTGGGCACTGCCCGACAGGCTCAGCACGTAGTTCGCGACGTTGCGCACATCGGTGGCATTGCCCACTGCCGCGGCCATCGGCGGCATCATGCCTTGGCGGCCGTTTGAAATCGTCTGCGCGATCGCTTCAGGCGTTCCGCCCCACAGCCAGTCGTTGTCGGTCAGGTTCGGGAAGCCCTTGCTGCCGCGTGCATCGGAGCCATGGCACGCGGCGCAGTGATTCACGAACAGCCGCTCGCCCACGCCCATCGCCTGTGCATCGGCGGCGAGTTGTTCCGGTGTCAGCGCCGCGAACCGCGCATACAACGGCGCCGATGCCTTGGCGGTCTTGCTGCGTTCGTCGCTGTGCTGACTTGTGCTCGTCCACCCCAGCGCCCCGGCGAAGCTGCCCAGCCCGGGATACAGCCACAGGTAGCCGAACGAAAACAGCACCGTGATCACGAACAGCCACATCCACCAGCGCGGCAGAGGGTTGTTCAATTCGGTGAGGTCGACGTCCCAGGTGTGGCCGGTGGTTTCATCGGGCGTGCCGTCGGCGCGCATCACCACCCTGCGGCGTGCGGCGAAGAACAGCAGCGCGAGGCAGGCGACGAGCCCGAGCAAGGTGGCAGCGCCGACGTAGATCGACCAGCCGGAGGAAATGAAATCGCTCATTTGGCAGCGCTTCCTGTTTGATGCAGCGCAGAGCCGGGTTCCACCTCTTGTGGAACGCTGTTGCTCCCGGCCAGGTATCGAGTACGGGGTGGCACTTTCGCCGCCAGGTCAGTTGCCCTGTCGCCGCTGGGGAAAGCTTTGGGCACGGACACCGGCTCATCGGCGAAGGGCAGCGCCGCAGCCTCGGCGTAGCGCTCTCGGTTCGCCGCGCGCCAGACGCGCAGCACCATCGCGATGAACACGACAAAGGCGAGCACGGTGACGATGCTGCGGATCAGGTTCAGGTCCATGCGCCAAAGCTCCGGTTCATTCCCATTCATTCCAGTTCACTTCACCGCGGTGCCGAGCACCTGCAGGTAAGCGACCAATGCGTCGAGTTCGGTCTTGCCGGCAGTGTCAGCCGCGGCCTTCGCGATTTCTTCGTCGCTGTAGGGCACGCCCACCCGGCGCAGCGCGGTCATGCGTTGCGCCATCTCCTGGCTTGCCACCTGCGTTTTCTCGAGCCATGGATACGCCGGCATGTTCGACTCGGGAACCAGGTCGCGCGGATTGTTCAGGTGCAGGCGCTGCCATTCATCACTGTATTTGCCACCGACGCGGTGCAGGTCGGGCCCGGTGCGTTTGCTGCCCCACTGAAACGGGTGGTCGTAGACGAACTCTCCGGCCCTGGAATACGTGCCGTAGCGCAAGGTCTCGGCAAGCAGCGGCCGGATCATCTGCGAATGGCAGTTGTAGCAACCCTCGCGCAGGTAGACGTCGCGCCCCGCGAGTTGCAGCGCGGTGTAGGGCTTGACGCCGGGCGCGGGCTGGGTTGTCGAGCGCTGAAAGTACAGCGGCACGATTTCGACCAGGCCGCCGACTGCGACCACGGCCAGGATGAGCACGATCATCAGCAGATTGCTGGTTTCGATGCGCTCGTGGCCGGAAGGTTTTGCAACTTCGCTCATGTCGATTCCCTCTGACTCACGCCCGCGCGGCGCTCGGCATGACCGGCACCGGTATCGGTGCCACGCGGCCGGAACGCGCCGTCATCACGACGTTCCACGCCATGATCGCCATGCCGCCGAGGTAGAGCACGCCGCCGACAAAGCGGATGAAGTAGAACGGCCATGTCGCCTTGACACTCTCGACGAAGCTGTAGACCAATGTACCGTCGGCGTTCACCGCGCGCCACATCAGGCCCTGCATCACGCCGGCGATCCACATCGCGGCGATGTAGAGCACGATGCCCAGTGTCGCCACCCAGAAATGGAGCTCGATCGCGCGCACGCTGTGCATCTGCGTGCGACCCACCATGCGCGGAATCAGGTGGTACAGGCAACCCATCGAGATCAGGCCGACCCAGCCGAGCGCGCCGCTGTGCACATGGCCGATTGTCCAGTCGGTGTAGTGCGACAGCGCGTTCACGGTCTTGATCGACATCATCGGCCCCTCGAAGGTGCTCATGCCGTAGAACGACAGCGAGACGATGAGGAACTTCAGGATCGGGTCGTCGCGCAGTTTGTGCCACGCGCCCGAGAGCGTCATCATGCCGTTGATCATTCCGCCCCAGCTCGGCGCGAGCAGCACGAGCGAGAACAGCATGCCGATCGACTGCGCCCAGTCGGGCAGGGCGGTGTAGTGCAAGTGATGCGGCCCGGCCCACATGTAGGTGAAGATCAGGGCCCAGAAGTGCACGATCGACAGGCGGTAGCTGTAGATCGGGCGCTGCGCCTGCTTCGGGATGTAGTAGTACATCATCCCCAGGAACCCGGCCGTGAGGAAGAAGCCGACCGCGTTGTGGCCGTACCACCACTGCACCATCGCGTCCTGCACGCCGGCGTAGGCCGAATAGCTCTTCATCCAGCCGGCTGGAATGGCCGCGCTGTTGACGATGTGCAGCAACGCCACGGTCAGGATGAAGGCGCCGAAGAACCAGTTCGCGACATAGATGTGGCGCACCTTGCGCACGCCGATCGTGCCGAAGAAGACGATCGCGTAGCAGACCCAGACCACAGCGATCAGGATGTCGATCGGCCACTCGAGTTCGGCGTATTCCTTGCCCTGGGTGTAGCCCAGGGGCAGCGAAATCGCGGCGGCGACGATCACCGCCTGCCAGCCCCAGAACACGAATTCGGCGAGCTTGGGCGCAAACAACGGCACCTGGCAAGTGCGCTGCACGACGTGGAAGCTGGTGGCGAACAGCGTGCAGCCGCCGAACGCGAAGATCACCGCGTTGGTGTGCAGCGGACGAAGGCGGCCGTAACTGAGCCAGGGAATGCCGAAGTTGAGTTCGGGCCAGGTCAGCTGTGCCGCGATCAGCACGCCGACGAGCATGCCGACGATGCCCCAGAGCACCGCGGCATAGGCGAACAGGCGTACCGTGTTGTCGTGGAAGGTCGAGGCGGGGGTGGGATTCAATGGCATGGCGGCAATTTTTCGGTGCTGGTCCCAATGCTGCCTTGTTCCGGATCAAACAAGGCACGAGCGCCCTCGCGCTCGAGGTCGTCGAACTGGCCCGCGTGCAGCGCCCAGGCAAAGATGCCGAGAACGCCGAACATCGCAAACACCGACAGTGGGATCAAGAGGTAGAGGATGTCCATTGCGTGATGCCGGCGCAGGCCGGTGTCCTTCTTCCACGAGTCAAGCGCTGGTTCCCGAAGTGCGCGGCGATGGTAGCGCGTGCTGCAATCTTAGCGAATTGCCGACGACAAGCAACGAACTCGCGGCCATGCCCAGCCCCGCTGCCCAAGGCGGCAGCAAGCCGAACAATGCGAGCGGCACGCACACCGCGTTGTAGGTCGCGGCCCAGGCGATGTTCTGCGCAATCACGCGCAGCGTGCGCTTGGCCATCGCGCGCGCCTGCACCACGTCGGCGAGGCGATTCGAGACGATCACCGCATCGGCACTGGCCCGAGCCAGCAGCGCGCCTTCGCCCATCGCGAGCGAGACGTCGGCGCGCGCCAGCACCGGTGCGTCATTGACTCCGTCGCCGATCATTCCAACCGACTCGCCACGTGCTTGCGCGGCTTCGATTTCGAGCAACTTGCGCTCCGGCGTGGCGCCGCCGATGGCTTGGGTCGCATCAATTTCCAGGCGCCGCGCCAGGCGCTGCACGCGTGCCGGCGCGTCACCCGACAGGAGTGTCAGTGCGATGCCGTCGGCGCGCAGCGCAGCCAGCGCCTGCGCCACACCGTCGGCGAGGGTTTCGTCGAAGATGAAGTGCGCCAGGACTGCGCCTTCGCGGCCAAGGCTCACGCGCACGCCCTGCGCGGCGCTTGCGCGCGGGCTCTCGCCGCTGAAGACGTCCGCGCTGTCGACGTCTGCGCTGTCGACGTCTGCACTGTCGACGTTTGCACTGTCGACGTTTGCGCTGTCGACGTTTGCGCTGTCGACGTTTGCGCTGTCGACGTTTGCGCTGTCGACGTCCGCGCTGTCGCCGACCCGCAGCAACGCCACGACCCCGGCGGCGCCAAGCACCCAGCGCGCATTGCCCAGCCGCCAGCGCTGGCCCAAGACGTCGATCGCCTCGACACCGGCGCCGGCCTGTTCGCGCACGTCGCGCCAGGCCTGGGCTCGGCGATCGGGCGGGGCGGCCTCGCACAGTGCCATGGACAGCGGGTGGTGCGACCATGCGCCGAGCGACGCGGCCAGGCGCAGCAGTTCCGGCTCGGTGAGATCGGCGCACACCGGCAGGCGCTCGATGCGCGCAAGGCGTGGTCTTTGCGTCGTGAGCGTGCCGGTCTTGTCGAGAAACAGGCGCTGCATTGCCGCCAGCGGTTCGAGCGCGTCGATGCGCCGCAGCAGCACGCCGCGTCGTGCCAGTGCCTGCGCCGCGGCGAGCAGCGCTGAAGGCGTGGCCAGCGACAGCGCGCAAGGGCAGGTCACGACCAACACCGAAACCGCGACCCACACCGCGCGCTGCGGGTCGATGAAACTCCACACCAGCGCGCCCAGTCCCGCCAGCAGCAGCACGGTCCACAGAAACGGCCCGGCCCAGCGGTCCGCCCAGCGCGCCGACGCCGGGCGCTGCGTGGCCGCGTCGCGCATCAAGCCGACGATCGCCTCGTAGCGCGTGTCGGCGCCGCAGCGCTCGACCCGCATCATCACCGGCGCGCCGAGGTTGATGCTGCCGCCGATGACGCTCATGCCGGGCAGTTTGGGCACCGGCTTGGACTCACCGCTGAGCAGTGACTCGTCGACGTGGCTGCGTCCTTCGATGACCACGCCGTCGGCTGGAAATGCTTCGCCGACGGCAATCCGCAAGATGTCGCTCACTCGCAACTGGTCGATCGGCACTGCCTCGCTGAGTCCGTCGGCTCCAAGCCGCAGCGCGGTCTGTGGCATCACGCCCGTTGCCGCCTCCAGCGCCTCGGCCGCCCAGTGCCGCATGCGCATCTCGATCCAGCGGCCGATCAGCAGGAAGCTGATGAACATCGTCAGCGAATCGAAGTAGACCTCGTGGCCGAATGGCCCTGCCGGGTTCAGCGCCGCGCCGCTGCTGGCGATGAAAGCGACACTGATGCCGAGCGCCACCGGCACGTCCATTCCGATGCGACGCACTTGCAGCGAACGCCACGCGCCGCTGAAGAACGGCGCTGCGGAGAACAGCAGCACCGGCACTGTCAACAGCCAGGCACCCCAGTCGAGCAGGCGCGTCAAATCGGGAGCGATGTCGCCGGCCTCTGCCACATAGCCGGGCAGGGCAAGCATCATCACCTGCATCCCGCAAAACGCTGCGACGAAGGCTCGCCACAAAGCCAGGCGGCTTTCGCTGCGACGCAACTCGCGCGCCGCGTCCGCCTCATCGAGCGCAGCGCCGTAGCCGGCGCTGCGCACTACTTGCAGCAAGGCATTCAAGTTGGTGCGTTGCGAATCGAACCGCACTCGCGCCGACTGCGACGCATGACTCACCGACACGTCGCGAACTGCAGCGTCGCTTCGAAGCGCAGCCTCGACGCTCGCGGCGCAGCCGGCGCAGTGCAGGCCGGACAGGCGCAGCGTCGCGCTGGCCAGGCGTGCGTCGTGAGCATCGGCCGCCCAGCGTGGACCGCGGTCTGCTTCAAGCACCTCGGCGGGTCTGGCGGCAACGAAGGAGGGAGACATCGGCACGAGTATGCCAAGGCCCGGCCGCACGCAGTCGTGATCTACATCAAGCGGTGGGTAGAACCCTCAGGCCGAGGCCTTGCGTCGTCCACCCCAAGGGCCACGAAGGGGCCCATGCGAGGCCCCCGGGCTTGAGGAGAGTGCGGCAGGTCGTGCGTTTCCTCAACAGGCGCGCCTGGGCCCGAGCCGCTGCTGGAGGTCGGTCCGCAGAGCAAGTGTTCCACCAACTCGCGCACGCTGCGGATCTGCTCGCCAAACGGCAACTCGCCGCTGCCCCGGAAGAACAAGCCCTTCTTCGTGTCGCCGCGCAATGCGGCGGCAAGCTGCTGGTCGATGCAGAACTGGCCCCAGCCAGGCAACCCGTCGCGCAGCCCGCATTGCGCCAGGCAGTCGAAGCCCACAGTGCAGCGAGGCTTGGGGTGGGCCACGGCCTGGAGCTTGGTTTGAGCCTTCAGGTAGGCCGCGAGCCAGGGGGTGAGCACGGCGCGTGCCGGCAGGCCGGCGACGCTGATGAACTCGACCATCTCGTCGTCGCGTGCCTGCGCCAGCACGCGCTTGAATTCGGGGTGCGCGTCGCCCTCGAGGGTGACGGCAAACGGCGTGCCGATCTGCACCGCCGCCGCACCGAGCGCCTGGACCCGGGCAATATCGTCGTGGCTGCGGATTCCACCGGCGGCGATGAGCGGGACCTCGCGCTCGAAACCGGCAGCCTTGAGGAATGCACGCGCCTGCGGAATCACGTTCTCGAACTCGAAGCGCGGATCGTTCAGGTCTTCGATGCGCGCCGCGCCGAGGTGGCCCCCGGCCAGGCGCGGATGTTCGATCACGATCGCGTCGGGCAGGCGTTTCTTGCGCTCCCACTTCTTCACGACGAGTTGCACGCCGCGCGCGTCGGACAGGATCGGCACCAGCAGCGCGCCGGGGTGTTCGGCAGCGAGTTCGGGCAGATCGAGCGGCAGGCCGGCGCCGACGACGACCGCGTCGATGCCGCATTCAAGCGCGCGTTTCACGCTCGGCGCGTACTGGCCGACGGCGCGCATCACATTGATCGCGAGCAGGCCGCGCCCGCCGGCGAGTTCACGCGCCAGCACGATTTCGCGCTGCAAAGCCTCGAGATTCGCGCAATCGATGATCGCCTTGGCGTTGGGGCCGAAGCCGATGCCGCGCGTGCGCGCCATCAGGTCAGGGTGGTGGCGGCGCAGATCGACCGAGCTGATCGTGCCCACTGCCCCCAGCGCCGCCACGCTGCCGGCCAACCGGTGCGCCGAGATGCCGATGCCCATGCCGCCCTGCACGATCGGCAGCAGCCTGCGCCCACCGAGCATCAGCGGCGCAAGGCCACTGCGCTCGAGCAGCGGGGCGAAGTCGGGGTGCAGGTGCATCGGGTTGCGGGTCGTGGCGCGAAGTGTGCGTCGCTGGGGGGTCGGCGGTTTGACGTGGGACAAACGACGCTCCCCTGAATCCGCCGCTATTGCCCAGGATTCACGCCATCGCTGTATCGGAGCCTGGTGCATGCTTGCAGCGTCGGCGCGAGGTTGCGCTTCGGACCACGCGCCTGGATCAGCGTGAATCAGTATGAATCAGCGGGAATCAGCGGGAGTCAGCCTGATCCAGATCAAGATCGGCGCCGGGTCTGGGCCCGACAGTCGAACCGATGCACAACCCTGAACCAGCGCCGGGCCTGAGCGACGAAGAAGCTGCCGCGTGCCTGAAACGCGACGGGCCGAACCGAATCGTGCCGAAAGGACGGCGTGGCATCGGCCAGATCGCAATCGGCCTGCTGACGCAGCCCATGTTCCTGTTGTTGCTCGCCACGGCCGGCGTCTACGCGCTGGTGGGCAGCCTCGGCGATGCGCTGGTGCTGCTCGCCTCGGTGGTCGCGGTCGCTGCCATTTCCGTGGTCCAGGACTATCGCACCGAGCGCGTGCTCGAGTCGCTGAAGGAGTTGTCGAGCCCGCGCGCGCGCGTGTTGCGGTCGGGTCGCGTGCTGCACATCGCGAGCCAGGATCTGGTGCGGGGCGACAGGCTGCTGATCGCCGAGGGTGACCGCCTGGCCTGCGATGCGGGGCTGGTGGAGGTGAACGGATTGCTGATCGACGAATCGATGTTGACCGGTGAATCGGCGCCGGTGCTGAAGTCGGTGCGCAACGAAGTTCATGCCGGCACGCTCGTCGTGCAGGGCGACGCGGTAGCGATCGTCAGCGCCACCGGTGCGCGCACCGAACTGGGCAAGATCGGCGGGACATTGGCGCAAATCGAAGTGCGGACCAGCCGCGTGCAGGCCGAACTGAAACAGGTGGTCGCGCGCGTCGCCGCCTTCGCCGCGTTGAGCTGCATCGTCGCCGCCTTCCTGTACGCGCAGCGCGCCGGGTCGTGGGTCGAAGGCCTGCTCGCCGGGCTGACGCTGGCGATGGCCATCATTCCCGAAGAATTCGCCGTCGTCTGGACCGTGATGCTGGCACTGGGCGCGTGGCGGCTCGCCCAGCGCGGCGTGCTGACGCGCGAGAAGCAGGCGATCGAGGCCCTCGGCACGACGACGGTGTTGTGCGTCGACAAGACCGGCACATTGACGCACAACCGCATGCAGCTTCTGGTGTTGGCGACGCCGCATGCTTCCATGTGGGTGCAGGAGGGCCATGCCGACTTGCGTTTCGAACCCTTGTTGCGAACCGCGGCGCTGGCAAGCACGAATGACGGGCTGGAACCCATGGACCGCGCTTTGCTGCAACTGATCGAGGGTTGGTTCGGCAAGCCCGCGCCGAGCGGCGTCCTGCTGAAACGCGAGGGCGTCGCGGCCGAGCGCCCGATGTTCAGCCAGTGGTGGCAAGATGTTGATGCGGGTGGCGGTGTGCTCGCGGTGAAGGGCGCACCCGAAGCGGTATTGGCGCGCTGCAACCTCAACCCCGCAATGTTGGCCAGCGTCAACGCGATGGCTGAGCAGTTTGCGCTTCAAGGCCTGCGCGTGCTCGGCGTGGCCAGGGCCGAGTGGGCCCATCCGCAAGGCGCGAGCGCGGAGCCGCAAGCCGCGCCCGCGGGCGGCGCCAATTCGGGCGGCAAGCTGCCGCATGCGCTGCCCCTGGAGTGGTGCGGCCTGCTCGGCTTTCTTGACCCGGTGCGCGACGACGTGCCGGCGGCGATCGCAACCTGCCGCGAGGCGGGCATGCGCGTCGTCATGATCACCGGCGATGCCCCAGCCACCGCCGCCGCGATCGCGCGCGCAGCTGGCGTCGAAGGCGGCAGCGCCGTGGTCAGCGGCGCGCAGCTTGGCGCGATGTCCGATGCCGAACTCGACAGCGTCGCGGCGCATACCGCAATCTACGCGCGTGTTTCCCACGAACACAAGTTGCGCATCGTGCGCGCCTTGCAGCGCCGCGGCGAGATCGTCGCGATGACGGGTGACGGCGTGAACGACGCGAGTGCGCTGCGTGCTGCCGACATCGGCGTCGCGATGGGCAAGCGCGGTACCGATGTGGCGCGCGAGGCGGCGTCGCTGGTGCTGCTGGACGACAGCTTCGGCGCGCTGGTCGGCGCGGTGCGCATGGGCCGGCGCATCTTCGGCAACCTGCGCCATGCGGTGGGCTACCTGCTCGCGGTGCATGTGCCGATCGTCGGCGC
>Ga0315278_10000656_pt1 | contig 30304 bp, 20 predicted proteins | sample YL17G06_0_MG_FD_203880 | JGI IMG/M metagenome (GOLD analysis project Ga0315278, IMG submission 203880) | Sediment microbial communities from Yellowstone Lake, YNP, Wyoming, USA - YL17G06_0 | ecosystem: Environmental > Aquatic > Freshwater > Lake > Sediment | place: USA: Wyoming | collected... | reverse complement strand
CGCATCTGCAGCAGCATCCACTCCGCCGGTTCAGACGATAACGTGGTGGTGCTGTTCACGAGCGGCAGCGAACGCGAGCCCAAGGCGGTCCCGCTCACCCACCGCAACATCATCGCGAATATCGAAGGCATGCACGGCCTGCTCGAATTCGGCCCCAACGACGTCATCCTCGGCAACCTGCCGCTGTTTCACGTCTTCGGCTTCAATACCAATCTCTGGCTGCCCCTCGTCAATGGCATGACGGTGGTGACCTGCCCGAACCCGCTCGAATTCCGCTCGGTCTGCACCGCTGTCCGCGAGGAGCGGGTGACGATGATGATCGGCACGCCCACGTTTCTCTGGGGCTACGTCCAGAAAGCCGAGCCGGGCGATTTCAGTACGGTCAGGCTGCTGATCACAGGCGCCGACAAGTGCCCCGAGTCGCTTCGCCGCGCGTATTGGGAGAAGCACGACGTCGCGCTCATCGAAGGATACGGCACCACGGAAACCAGCCCGGTCATCTCGGTCAACGCGCCCGGGCACAACAGGCCCGGCAGCACTGGCCACGTGCTCCCGAATCTGCAGGTCCGCATCGAGCACTTCGAAACCGGCGAGGTCTGCGACACCGGCCAGGTCGGCAAGATTCTGGTGAAGGGCGAGAGCGTCATGTCGGGGTACTTCGACGATTTCGAAGCCACCGCGCTGCGGATGCGCCACGGGTGGTACGACACCGGCGACATGGGCTATCTCGACGACGACGGGTATTTGTGGCACGCGGGACGACTGGGCCGATTCGTGAAGATCGGTGGTGAAATGGTGTCGCTCGGCCAGGTGCAGGACGTCCTCGACCGCATGCTCCCGGAGTCGGTGTCTGGGGCGATCGTAGAGGTTGCCGACGTCGTGCGCGGGTCGAAGATTGTCGCCGTCGTCACCGAGGGCATCGACAACCGGGATGTGCTCAGGCGGATGGGCGGCGAGTTGCCGAAGATTGCCGTTCCACAGCAGGTTGTCATCATTCCCGAGCTGCCGAGGATGCCGAGCGGCAAGCTCGACTATCGATCCCTGACCGACACCGTGCGGCGCATGATCCAGAACACATAGATGATCTCCCTCAAGGTCGACGTCCCAGGCGATTGGTACCACCGCGACCTGATCTTGTGTCAGGCCGCGTGCCCTGGGCGTGATGGTCGAGCCGATTGCCCGGGCGCTCGAATCTGGTGGGCCGCCTTACCTTGCGCTGGCAGGTCAGGCGCTCTTCGAGCGGGTCGGTTCGCCCACGCGCAGACTCCTGCCACTCGCCGAAGATCTGGTCGCAGACGACGCGAACGAGGAGCTGGACTGCGGGACGACGTAGAATGGTCCGGCAGGACCTTGCGTGCATCTCGTCATTACTGATTCCGGCCTCGGCGGCCTCGGCATCTGTGCCGCCATCGAGAATGCCTTCCGCCTTTCCGGCAGCGCCGGCGACGCTCGTCTGACCTACTTCAATGCATGGCCCGAAGAAGGGCGCGGGTACAACTTCCTGCCCGACGAGGCGACACGCCTGGCATTTCTCGATCGCGCGCTCGAGCGGATGAGCCAGCTGCGGCCCGACCGGATTGTCATCGCCTGTAATACGCTGTCCGTGCTTTTCGACCTCACCCGCTTTGCGCGCACGTCGGCGCTCCCGGTCGTCGGCATCATCGACGCCGGCGTCAACCTGTTCCACGAGGCGTTGAGCGCGGACCCGAGTAGCGCCGTCGCACTCTTCGGCACGCGCATCACGATGGAGTCTGGCGTGCATCGGGATCGGCTCGTGCAGCGGGGAATTGCCCCACACCGGATAGCCTCGGTGCCCTGCCACGGACTGGCGGCCGCGATCGAGAAGGATCCAGCCAGCGTGGAGGTCGAACACCTGATCGATCAGTGCGCATCGCGGGCGGCAGCGTCCGTGCTTCCAGCGGGAGCCCTTTTCGCCGGGCTGTGCTGCACCCACTACGGTTACGTGGCGGATCGGTTTCGGGCGTCGCTCGAACGCGTGTCGGGGCGAGCCGCCCGGACTCTCGATCCCAACGGCGCGCTGGTGCGCCTGGTCGCTCAGGAATCGGCGGCGGGATCGTGTCGCGACGCTCCGCCCTACCCCGCCGAGGATCCGTCCCTGGCTCCAGGCGGATCGGCGCCACCAGCAAGAGGCGCAATCACGGTTGAAGTGATATCCAAGGTCGCGCTCGACGAACCCGCGCGGGTCGGAATCGGACGACTCGTCGCTCCGGTGTCTCCAGCCACTGCACTCGCCCTGCAATCGTATTCACATGTGCCCGATCTCTTCTGACCGGAGCCTGTTCTTGAGTTCTCGTCACCCCGTCGACAGCCGGGGCCCAGGCATGGAGATACAGCATGAGGGTTCTTCTTCTCACCGGCCCCGGCGGCGATGCGCAGGGATGGGGCGACATGACCGTCACACTGTCGGTCGCCGATGCCATCGGCGCGTCCGGGTATTCGGCGGCCATCGCCTACGTCGAGGCCGAATCTGACTTCCTCTCCCTGCTCGATCGCGGGGGATTCGACATCATCTGGAGCGCCCTCTACCACATCACGCCGAACGACAGGTTCATCGGACGCAACGAGGGCGGCATGTGGGTGGCCGACCTGCTCGATAGCCGGAGCATCCCGTACATCGGGTCCAACAGCCAGACCATGAAGGACATGATCGACAAGTACCACACGCACGTCGCGCTCGCCCGCCGCAGCGTGCCGGTGCCCGCGCACCATCTGCTGCGGAGCAACGACGACATGTCGGTGGTCCGGTATCCGGCGTTCGTCAAACCGATGTGCGAGTCGCGGTCAGTCGGCATTTCGGATGACAGCGTCGTGGACAACGAGGAGCAGTTGCGGCGGCAGGTGTCCTACATCGAGCGCGAGTTCGACGAGGCGGCGCTCGTCGAGGATTTCATGCCCGGCGACGAGTTCACGGTTCTGGTCGTCGGAAACGGCGATCACCGCGAATGCCTGCCGGGCCTGGTGACGGTCGACGAGCAGCATTACGGCAGATACAAGGTGTTGCGAGCCGACCTGCGAGGCGTCGGGCTCACGCACATCAATCCACCGGGGCCGCGATCTGAAGAGGCGACGGCCCTCGCGATGCGAGCGGCCGACGCGATGAACTGCCTGGATCACGTGCGCATCGACATCAAGACCGATGCCGCCGGCGCGCTCAGGATCATGGAAGTGAACGGGATCCCGGGCCTGAAACCTCATAAGAGCTGGGGGCCGCAGCTCTACACGCTGCATCACCATTCGCCGGGTGGCGAGATGGAGGATTATCGGCGCCTGGTCAAAGCCGTGGTGGATTCGGCGCTCCAGCGGTACGGGATGTGAGACTCGGGCGGGCACGGGGGCCCGCCCCTACGACGGGCACGTCTGGTGTCAGGGCGACGACGGACACATTCGGGCGTACAGGGGCAACCCCCCGCGGTGGCGTAGGGGCAACCCCCCGTGGTTGCCCTCACACCGTGCGCGTGAAGTACTCCTCCACCATCCGTGACGCCTCGCGCGGGTAGCCCGTCGGTCCGCCGGTCATCGTCGCCGTGAGGTAGTCCTTCCACAACTCGACGTGCTGCATCGTCGTGATGCGATTGCGGAACATGGCCGCGGCCTTCCGGGGTTCGGTCTTCATCCGGTCGAGGATGCCCGACACCTCGGCGGCAAATCCCGACGCGCCATAGCAGGCCAGATAGGCCTGCCAGGCTCGATCCGGCCCCGCCCCGGTTCGAAACGGCTTCGATAGCGCCGTCATCGTCTTGCGGAACGCGGCGTTCTCCTTGGCATCGAGCCGGCGGAGTCCGCCTTCGGTGATGCGGTACGGGTGCAGATCGAGTCCCGCGAACCTCTGCCCGTCGAATTCGAGAGACACGCAGAACCCGGTCTTTCGATGGAACAGCTCCGTGTGCTGATAGAACAGGAAGTTGCCAAGGCTGTAGGCGATGGGCCGGCCCTTGCAATACTCGATGCCCTGCGGCACGTGCGGATGATGCCCGATGACAGCATCGGCGCCAGCCTCGATCATCGCGCGGAACGCCGCCACGACGTAAGGCGGTGGATAGGGCACATACTCCAGGCCGCAGTGAGCGATGGCGATGACGACGCCCCCGGCCTTCTTACAGCGGCGGATGGTGGCAATCGCCCGCGGGATGTCCCAGCCAAAGACCCCTGGCCCGCCCCGCGATGATGTCAGATCCTCGCCTTCGCTCACGTTGACGAGATGGATTGTCAGGCCGTTGCGCACCATCGTGAGCGGCGCATGGGCCTCATCCTCGGTGAGGCCGGCGCCGACGGTCTGGATGCCCGAACGTTCGAGCAGCCGCATGGTCTCGCGCAACCCACGCACGCCGTAGTCGAGGACATGATTGTTGCCGAGGCACGCGACGTCGAAGGGCACGGCCGTCAGGCCCCTGGCGTGCCGGGGCGCGCCCTTGAAGACCGTACCGCTTTTCCACACGGGTGTGACGGCCGTGGTCAGCGCGCACTCGCAGTTGACGACGCGAAGGTCGGCCTGGCGGAGCACTGGCAGCAGATCGCCGTATGCGGATTCGGGATCGTGGCCGACCAGTGAATCGAACGCGCGGATCGGGGCCCAGTCGGACGCCACGAGGACCGTGGTTCGGGGTTCCCGTCCTGCGCGCGGTACGCGGCCGGTTCCAGTGCGTTGGCTCGAAGGCGCCATCTCTGCGTATTCTACGTACAGGGGCAACCCCCAGTGGTTGCCACACGTGATTCGGGCGGCCACGGGGGGCCGCCCCTACGGAATGAGGCGGAACGCCGTCAGCAGTTCCGTTTGCGTCGATCCGAGTTTGGCGCGCACGCGGAGGAGGTACGTGCCCTGTCCGAAGCTGCCGACGGGAAGCTCAAACCGCGCCCGGCCGTTGACCAGATCGGGCACGGAGAGCGCGGTCAGTTCGCGTCCGTCCCTGGTCATGACGTGCGCCTCAAGCGTCGGCGGCTCGCTGGATCCGGCGGTGTAGCACTCCACGTCAACCAGCACCCGATCGGTGCGCCCGAACTGCCGCACGACCGCCGGCGCCGGATCTCGTGCAGCACGAATCGCCCGGAACTCGGCCAGCGATCTTGAACGATAGAACTTCGGCGTCGCAAGCGACACCTGGGCCGAGGCAAAGTCGGGGACGCTGAGCGTCTGGGCCCAGCGATCGGCCACGCTGTTGTCGGCCGTGCGCGCGGTGTATCGAAGCTCGTACTCCCCTGGATCCAGGGAGAAGATCTCGACAGGGCGTTCGGCCTTTTCTCCTGGACCCGCTGTCAGCGTGCGCACCGGCCTGACAGGAGTTCCCCCCTTGGCGGACACGATCTCGACGTCCAGCTTCGTGATGGGCAGCGGACGCGCGACGTCGGGAAGGTCCCAGGTCACGGTTGCCCTGGGCAGCCCGTCGGCACCACGCGAGAGTCCGACCCAGATCTCGACGGGGCGCCGGCCAGGCTCCGCTGTCTGAAGCGCTTCCTTCGCGCTGGCGACACCTGGCGGCAGCGTCCTGGCCGCGGCCACGGCGGCCGCCTCCATTTCCTTGGTGCTCGGCGCCCAGTAGCCCTGGCGCGCCTGCACCCGGACGCCCGATCTGCGCACCTTCACGTTGATCTTGTGATACTTGCCGTCATCGGTGGCCCGCGTTGGAGAGTATCCGAGCACGTAGTAGGCGCTGGTTTCGATGAGCACCTGTGCCATGCCGATTTCCATCGCGTTGGTATTGACGACGGCGCGCCCGCCGGTCTCAGCCGCGAGTTGGTAGAGCGACGAGCGCGAGTCCTCGCGGATGACCATGCCGAGGCTCTCGGGATCGACCGGATCGATGGTGACATTGCCGCGGACGGCGGCGTCGATGACCTCCTGCATGTCCTCGCGCAGAGCCGGTTGTCCGAATCCAAACGTGGTCGGCGGGCCCTGGCTCACGAAGATGACCGTTTTCCGGCCTTCGCGCATACCGCCGAGTTTCACGCAGAGGCCGGCCAGCGCCGAAAACGTGACCTGCGCGCGCATCCTCCGCGGATTGTCCGATCTGAGCTGGGCTTCCTCGAGAAGGCTGCGCACGGGATAATACTCGCCCTGACGGCCTTCGAATTTCGCCACCGGATCGAGCAGATCTTGTTTCACGCGTGTAAAGCGCAGCGCGTCGAGCGGCGTCAACGGGTCCATGATCGCCACGAGATCGGTCGGCCAGAGCCGCCCGATAAAGTCCTTCAGTGCGCGGCGGATGGGGAGGGTGATCGCCGGGTGCTTATCGACATGGTAGTCGTCGAGAAAGATCACGAACACGCGCACGTCTTCGCGCGCGGCTTCGGCCTCGGCGTGCTCCGGCGACCGGATGGCCAGCGATTCCTCGTCGCCTTGCGGCCGGTTTCCGTCGAGCCGCACGAACCGCAGTTGCTCGACCTTCTGCGGCACGCCATCTTCCGAAACGTCAAAGTCGGAGGCCTGCAAATCGGCCACGGGTAAGTCGCCTCGGCCCAGCACCGTCACGTCGACGCGGACAAGCTTGACGCCAGCCTTGAACACGGGTGGCTGCTGCTGTGGCGGGGCCTGGGATTGCCGGGCAGCGACGATTGTGGATGGCCACAGGCGGGCGCCGCCAGGCGCGGCGGCGACGGTCACGACCGCCAGGACCGCGAGTGTCCCGATCACGAATCGTGGCCGCATAGGGCTATGTCTTTCTGACAGGATTGCGCACGTTGCCGCCCCTAGAAGACCTTGACGCCTGTGTTTGAACGGTATCACCGGACCCCTGGTGTGTCCAACAGCCGGCAACCGGTACTGGCGCGGCGCGAAAGGCCATGCCGCCTTAGTCTGGGTCCACGGAGGAGTGCACGGCCACTGGGGCATCACCATGTTCCCGTTCGTGAAGGAAGCCGTGGAGCGCGGGTACGTGGTCATCGCGCCCGACTGCCGCGGGAGCACGGGCTACGTCGCGACCAACGACACCGACGTGAACTTCGTCGAGGACCAGCAGATCGTCGACGCGCTGCGATCGCGCAAACCGGATCTCGCCGAGACGAAGGTCTATGTGGATCCCGCGCCGTGAGGCCAGAGCGTCGGGCACGCCTTCAGCCGCCGCGTCGATCCGAAGACGCTGCTGCGGGTCAATTCGCCCGCGCAGATCGATTCCTGGAACCGGACCTGGGTGTTCTTCGAGTGGGTCCTCCGCCCGTACGAGGATCGATCGACACCACCGGAGGCGGCGAAATAGCGCGCGGCTACTTCCCGGTTTTGCGCAGCGTCCGGACGACATGCCCGACGGGCTTGCCGTCCACGCTGACGACGATACGCACGAGGTGATCGCCGGGGCGGAGCGAGCCGATCGGTATCTCGCCGAGCACAACCCGGCGGCCGTCGCTGCCCGGCGCGCCGACGCCGGCCGGCGCCGTGGCCACAGCCGGGCCGGACGCGGATTGGGCAATCTCAATGGCGGCCGTCACTGTGGCGGTCTTCGGCACGCCGTATACTTCGAAATAGCCCAGCGCCTTCTCCTCGGTCTGGTACAGCAGTTTCGGACCAAATGCCTTCCCCGCCGGCGCGCCGAGGATGAGCCCGCTCATCTGCACGGGCACGTCACCCTGATTGAGTTCCACGGTGACGTTCTGATCGACCGTGCCGCGCCGGCCCGAACCATCGGTCGCCGCCACGCGCATCCGATAGGTCCCGGGCTTCACCTTGAAGCCGGCCATCACCGGCAGCGCGCCAAGGTCGGCCGGTTGCGCGGTCCACTGGGCGGTCAGTTTGCCCTTGTCGTCAAACAAGCCGATCGAGGCCGACGTAAACGGAAGGCCCACTTCGAACGGCTCGAACATCACCGCCAGTTTCAGATCCTTGTCGCCGGGATCGCGTCCCGGACAGGCCACGGCGCGAATCCACAGATCGCGATAGACCGTGGCGACGCGGAGCATGTCGCGTGCCACTGGCCCTTTGGCATCCGCTGACGCGGCGGCCTCCTTGGCGATCGTGATTTCGGATGGCGCGCGGACCTTCGCGTTCTCCCGGCTCACACGAAGCTCGACGCGGGCGGCCGAGCCGGTCCGTTCGGCCGGGTCTGGTTCGAACGACGCCAGGTAGTAGGCCGACGTCTCGCGCGCCACCCTCGCCATCTCGGTCTTCTGGTTGCCCGACAACCGAATCAACGCGTTACCCGCGACGCCGGCGAGGTTCTCGATCCCGGCCACGGTCTCGGCCCCGGTGGTGCTGCCTACCAGCTCGGTCGGAATCTGCACGGTGTACAGATCCACGGACGCTCGCTGCGCGTTGGTGGCGATCTCGTTGAACAGCTCCTGCCGGACCTCGCACGCCATCGTCCCGGCGGCCCACTTCAATTTGGCACCGCCGGAGGCAGGCCAGGTGAGGCCACCAGAGAGAAAGACGATGGTCGTGGGCATCCCGCCAGCGAGACCGCCAACGATTCCCTTCAATGCGTTGAGCGCCTGCAGCGTTCTGCAGGCGGCATCATCGACGGTCTCTGACTGCGTGGCTCCGCCGACAAACTTCCCAAGAACGGCCCGAACGCTGTCATGCTGCGTCGTCTGGCCCACATCGAATTTCCCTCTGGAGATGATGAGGAGGCTGACCGCGTCACGCCCGGACAGGTTGTCCAGCAGCGCGCCCACGGCCTCTCTGACCGTCTCCTCGCGACCCGGGGGAATTGACGCATCTTCCACCATGAGAATGACGTTCCGGCCCCGGTCTGCCGGGTGATTGCTCGCAAAGGGCGGCGCCAGCGGCGCGATGGCGGTACCATCGGCGGCGACCTGCCCGCCGCCGTGCCGGACCAGTTCGAGCAATCGCAAGTCGCGCGCGCGGCCGCCGACTTTCAACGAGACCTCGGCAGGCTTGAGATCGAGTATCTGAACACCACCATTTCCGACGACCCTGAAATCAACGGTCACCAGCCCTGCGCCCTTGGCTGGCTGTTCCTGGGACACGCGGCCGCCCTCGGCTACGACGTTGGGTGACGCGGACAGGATAAACAGTAGAATGGCGCTGGCGTAGAGGAAGAAGCGGCGGCTTTTCATGCGCGTACCATATCCGGTTTGCGTGTCGTCTGCGAGGTTTTTGTCCGCCTGCCGGGTGTTCCTTGGGTTGCCGGAGACGACGGGATAGAAGCAGGGCGGAAGGAGCCCTTTACTGATGAATCGCATGCGATACGTCACACTGTGTACGGTCCTCGTTGGCCTCCAACTGTGCCTGGTCCAGGCGAGCACGTCAGCAACGCAGGGCGGAGCCGCCGCGACCACTGGCCAGCCGCCGGCGGCGGCCCCGCCCCAGGGCCGAGGGGCTGCCGCCGCACCCCGTCAGGCGGCGCCCCGCGGTCCGAGCGTCACGCTTGGAGACGTGGCGAGCGCGGACATGAAGGACAACGTCTTCACGCTTGTCATGGCCAATCCTCCGGTGCAGACCGAGAGCGGCCTCAAGCCGGTGGGCGACGCCGACCAGGTTCGCGTGGCGTTCTACCGGGACGACATCTTCCGCATCCAGGTCGGGCCGCGCGGCGTGTTTGCCGAGGCGCAGCCGGCGCCGGAAGATGCGCAAATCGTCGTGTTCAAGGGACCGGCGATCCAGGTTGCGTGGCGGGATGCCGGCGAGTACTACCGGCTCGAAAGCAAGGAATGCGTGCTGCGCGCCTACAAGAAGCCGCTGCGATTTGCGCTGTTCGACAAGGACAACGCGGTGGTCATCTGGCAGGAGACGCGGCCGATCACGTACGGCCCGTCAACGGTCCAGACGCTGCGCCGCGGCGAGGCGGAGAACTTCTACGGCGGCGGGATGCAGAACGGGTATTTCTCGCACCGCGACACCACGCTGAACATACGTCTCAATACGCGCGGCTGGGTTGACGGATCGACGCCGAATCCGGCGCCGTTCTACATGAGCACCGCCGGGTACGGCGCCTTCCGCAACACGATGTCGCCGGGCAGCTATGCGTTTGTGTCGCCGATGGCGCTCTCGCACGACGAGCCGCGATTCGACGCCTATTACTTCTACGGACCGTCGCTCAAGAAGATCCTCGACGGCTACACGCTCGTGACAGGCCGGCCGTTCTTTCCCCCACGATGGGGCCTCGAGTTTGGCGACGCCGACTGCTACAACAAGACGGGGAAGACGCCCGACGTCATTGCGAAGGTGGCCGACAAGTACCGCGCCAACGACATGCCAGGAGGCTGGATTCTGCCCAACGACGGGTATGGCTGCGGATACGTCGACCTCGATTCGACCATCCTGGAACTGCACAAGCGGGGGTTCTACACCGGGCTCTGGACCGAGAAGGGGCTCGATCGGATCGCCAACGAAGTGAGCGTGCTCGGCTCGCGCGTGATGAAGCTGGACGTGGCCTGGGTCGGCAGGGGGTATCAGTTCGCCTTCAACGGCATGCGCGACGCGTACGAGGGCATCGAGAAGAACAGCACCTCGCGCGGGTTCGTGTGGACCACGTGCGCCTGGGCCGGCGGGCAGCGATACTCGACGATCTGGTCGGGCGACCAGGCGGGCAACTGGGAGTACATCCGCTTCCACATTCCGACCATCATCGGCGCGGGATTGTCGGGCTTCAATGCGGCGACCGGCGACGTGGACGGCATCTTCGGCGGGGGCGCGCAGACGCAGGTGCGCGACCTGCAGTGGAAGGTGTTTACGCCGGTGTGGATGATCATCAGCGGCTGGTCGAAGCAGACCAACCTGATGAAGCAGCCGTGGATCTTCGGCGAGCCGTACACGACCTACAACCGCAAGTACATGAAGCTCAAGATGCGGCTCACGCCCTACATGTACAGCTACACGCGGGAGGCGTTCGACACCGGCGTGCCGGCGGTCCGGGCGATGGTGCTCGAGTTCCCGAACGACCCGGTCACCTGGTCGAAGCGGACGCAGTACCAGTTCATGAGCGGCGAGTGGTTCCTGGTCGCACCCGTCTACGAAGATTCGCCAATCCGCAACGACATCTACCTGCCGGCCGGCCGCTGGATTGACTACTGGGACGGCCTGGAATTCAACGGGCCCATGGTCCTGAACGGGTACGCGGCGCCCCTCGACAAGCTGCCGCTGTTCGTCAGGGCTGGCGCGATCGTCCCGATGTATCCCGAGATGCTGCACGATCGCGAGAAGCCGAAGGATCCGGTGACGCTGGACATCTACCCCTCCGGAAAGACCAGCTTCAGCCTCTACGAAGATGACGGTGTGACCCAGGAATACCGCGGTGGCGCGTTTGCGAGAACGCTCATCGAGGTGGACGCGCCGAAGTCGCTCGATTCGGCCGGCGGGCAGGTCACGATCGCGGTCGGTGCCGCCAGGGGCAAGTACACGGATATGCCCGCGAGCCGGTCGTACCTGGTGGACGTCCACGTCGCCTCAAAACCGGTCAGCGTGAAGCTGGGCGATCGGGCGCTGCCGATGTTCGAGGCGGCCGGCCAGGATCGGGCGGCGCGAGAAAAATTCCGGAGTGATTTCGCGGCCGCAATCGAGGGATGGTACTTCGATCTCACCGACCGCCGTGGTGTGCTCCACGTAAAGACCAAAGCCCTGCCGCTTGCTGGCGGGTTCACGATCAAGGTCGGCATGTAGGTACGGGCGATCGTGCGGCGGCCTCGCGTGGCCGGCTCGTCGGCCATGCCTGGGCGGTATCGCGTATCGGAGCGGCTGCTGGCTCGCAGGTGCGGGAAGCCCGTCTCGAGAGTCGCGAGGTCAGGCGCTCAGGTCAGCGCCCGATGGCGAGGCCGTCCTTGCGCGGGTCCGATCCCGCCATCAGCACGCCGGTCACCGGGTCGATGAGGATGCCCTGGAACCCGCCGAACGCACCCTTGCGCTCGATGACGCGGTGACCCCGGGCGGTCAGCCCCTCGCGGGCTTCGCGCGAGATCGCCGATTCGAGCGCCACGCCGCCAGCCATGTGCCTGAATCGCGGCGCTTCGCCGGCTTCCTGCACGTTCATGCCGAAGTCGATGATGTTGGCGATCACCTGCACGTGCCCCTGCGGCTGCATGTCGCCGCCCATCACGCCAAACGACAGCCAGGGCCGGCCGGCCTTCATGACCATCGCGGGCACGAGGGTGTGCATGGGTCGCTTGCCCGGCGCCACACGGTCTGGATGTCCCGCATCGAGCCTGAATCCGGCGCCGCGATCGTGCAAAACGATACCGGTGTCGCCCGCCACGATGCCCGCCCCGAACGACTCGTACAGCGATTGGATGAGTGAGATCGTGTTGCCCTGGTCGTCGGCAGCCGTCAGGTAGATGGTGTCGCCGCGGTCGCGGCCATCCCGGAAGTTGTCATGGCGCGGGACGGCTGTGTCGGCCGCGCCCTTTGCCACAACAACACCCGGCGCATAGTCGGCGGCCACGTGCGCGGGATCAATCTCGCGCCGGCGTGTGGCCGCGTAGTCTTTCGACAGCAACATGCGGAGCACGGCCTCTGGGACCGCCGCCGGATCGGCGAGGTACGCCCCGCGATCGGCAAACGCGATGCGCTTGGCTTCGACCAGCAGATGCAGGTACGCCGCCGAGTTGTGGCCGAGCGCCTTCAGGTCGTAGCCCTCGATGATGTTCAGCATCTCGAGCGCGATGATGCCCTGCGTGTTGGGCGGCATCTCGAAGACGTCGTACCCGCGGTACGACGTCGAGATCGGCGCGACCCAGTCGGCCGTGTGGGCGGCCAGATCCTCCGCGGTGACGAAACCACCGCGCCGCTCGAGATCGGCGGCGATCGCCCGGCCGATCGCGCCGCGATAGAACGCGTCGCGCCCCTCGCGCGCGATGACCTCAAGTGTGGCGGCCAGTTTCGGGTTCTTGAAGACCTGGCCGGTGCGGGGCGCGTGACCACCCGGTAGAAAGACATCGGCCGCGGCCGGGTCCTTCGCCAGGATCGCCTCCACGTCTTGCCACTGCTGCGCGATGATTTCCGACACGGCGAATCCGTCCCGTGCGTGCGCAATGGCTGGCGCGAGCGCTTTCGCCAGCGTGATGGTGCCGTGGCGCTTCAGCAGTTCGTTCCATCCGTCGACCACGCCCGGCACGGTGACGGCCAACGGACCACGATCCGGAACTTCTTTCAGCCCGCGCGCCGCAAAGGCCTCCGGCGTGGCCAGCCGCCCGGCCCGGCCGCTGGAATTGAGCCCCTGCATTGCTTTGGTTTTCCCGTTGTAGACGATGGCAAACAGATCGCCGCCAATCCCGTTCATGGTCGGCTCGACCACGGCGAGGACCGCGGCGGCGGTCACCGCGGCATCAATGGCATTGCCACCGGATTCGAGCACCGCAAGCCCCGCGGCTGAGGCCAGCGGCTGGCTGGTGGCAATGACGCCGCGGCGAGCCATGACGACCGACCGCGTCGCATGCGGATTCGACGCCGGCCGGTCGCCGGGAAACTGGGCCTGGCTCGTGCACGTCACGACGGCAAGGATAGCAACAACCATCGCAACGCGCACGGCAGACTCCTCTACTTCTTCTTCGTCGCCGCCTCGACGAGCGCCTTGAACGCCGCGTCATCGGTCTTGAAGTCGCGCGCGGCCTGGCCGACGCGCGTGATCCGAACATTCCGGATCGGATCCGCCTTCTTGATGTCCTTCAACGCGCCGAGACCCGCGATGACCTTCCCGATCGCGGTGAACTTCTTGTCGAGCCCGGTGTTCTTCTCGAGCGTGATGTAGAACGCGTTGGGAGCCGACACGCCGACTATGCCGACCATGTCGTGCTTCAGCGCGGCGTTGATCGCCTTCGGCAGGCGCAGCACCGCCACGGCCTTCTGGGTAGCCGACGAGATGACGCCCTGGATTTGACCCTTCACCACGTCAATTTTGCCAATGGGCGGGGCTTCGGGCGGCCCTCCTGGACCGCCACGCCCGCCGCCGCCACCTCCGCGACCACCACCCGCCGGGGGCGCGTTCCCCTCGATGATGCGGACGAAGTTCGCGACCTGCAGCGGCGCGTTCACGAAGTCCAGCGTCGTCATGAACTGCTTCTGAGCGTCGCCGGCTCCAACCGTGATGCTGGCGTACAGCCCGTCGGCCAGGTAGACGCCGTCGCGCGTGAGCGGCTTGTCGAGCATCGCCACGCCGTACGCCACGACGGCCATCATGAGCGCGGATTCCTGCTGGTGCTCGGTATAGGGCACCAGTTCGCTGTAGAGATCGTTCAGGGTGTGCCACGCGTAGCCGTAGGTGTAGTTGACGTCCTTGCCGTCAGGCCCGGGCCTGGCCGTCGTCGTCTGGAAGCTGAGCGTCGGCACGCTCATCATCTCGAACGATGACGAGTCCGTGCCCCCCGCGCTCGTGGCGTGTGCGCGCGGCAGGCTCTTCTGAAGCTTGAACGGCCACTTCGGATTGAGACTTGTAAGCGGCGCGGTGATCTTCTCGAAATCCGCGTACCACGTCTCCGGCACCGTCGCGCCCGTGATGGCGCTCGGGCTGCCATCGCGGTTGATCATCATGACGATCTTCGGCTGCAGCTCGGGGTGCTTCTTGAGCCACGACTGCGATCCGACCAGTCCGTTCTCTTCGGCCGCGAACGCAATGAAGATGATCGATCGCTTCGGCTTGGCGCCAGACGCAGCGATCAGGCGGATCGCTTCCATTCCGGGTGCAAAGCCCGATCCGTCGTCTACACCGCCGGTGGCGGCGCTGAAGCAATCAAAGTGGCCGCCGATGACGATGTACTCATCGGGATACGTTGTGCCCTTCAGCGTGGCAACGACGTTGTGATACTTGATCGGACCCATCTTGAACCAGTTGCGGATGTCGAACTCGAGTTCGACCGGATCGTTCTTCTCGACAAGCGCCTTAATCTCCTTGTACTGCGTGTCGAGCAACTTGATGTCGGGCAGCACGGGCAGCTTGTCCCACGACGCCGCGTAGCCGTCGAGCATGCTGAGCGGCGGCTCGGAGTTGTTCGACGGCTGCACGACCGACGGCGGTGTGGACGACTGAATGGTCCCGAGCGAGCCGGCATCGATCAGCGCCCTGGTGAGCGACGGAATCAGGTCGGCATCCAGGTACTCCGGCGACCCATCGGGGAGCCGGGTGCCGCGACGGCCGTCACGGCCAAACCCTGACGTGCCGCCAATCAGCACCCACGCGCCCTTGAACGCGGCCTTGTTGGCGTTGATTTCGGCGATGCCTTCCTGCACGGCCGCGCGCTTCTTGTCGACGTTCTCTTTGGCCACGGCCTGGCCGCCGGTCGCCCGGCTGGGCACCGAATACGGATCGGCCTTGAGGATGACCACGCGCCCGCGCTGAACGCCTTTCGTGCCCGCGGTGAAGCTGGGCGTCCCGAACCGCAGCGCTTTCTCGGCCGGCTTGAGCATCTTGCCGAACCACGGCCCGCGGTTGAAGCCAACGGGGATTTCGCCAACCTCGTCGAGTTCCGCCTGCAGCCCGAACTGTTTGAACTGCCACACCGCCCACTGGGTGGCGTCGGTGTACGCGTTGGTGCCGGTCTCGCGTCCGCCAAACCGGTTGCTGGCGTAGTCGTTCCAGGTCATCACCTGGTTGTCTTTGGTGCCAAGCTCGATGATCTTGCGGACAACCGGATCGTCCTGTCCTTGAGCGAACGCCTGGAAGCCGATCGCGGCGCCAGCAACAATCAACAGACAAATCAGCCATGTCGACGTGCGTGTCTTCATCAGTCCTCCGATACGTGTACAAACATCACTGCTTCACGGTCTGCAATTGCACCGTCGCGGCCTGGCCCGCAACGACGGTGACGAATGTGGCGCGGGGCCGCATCTTCGCGATCGCCTCGGGATCATATGCGGGTCCTGAGATGCTGGCGCCGGGTTCGAACGCAATGACCCCGTAGCGGCCTGGGACGAGCGTTCCGCTCATCAGGCGGCCGGGTTCCCTGGGGTTGGTCCCCGAGGCCGCCAGGCCAGTGCCGGAACCTGGCGCTGCGGTCGGCGCGCCGGCGCCCCTGCCGCCCGACGGCACGCCGGTAGACGCGGGCGCACTGGGTGTTCGCGCCTGACGGACGTAGGGCGATCCCTCGAACCAGCGCGTGGCGTCGTCGCTGAAGATGAGCACGAAGGCGCCGGCCGCGGGTTCGCCGCTAGAGTCGGTGACACTGAAATCGATCGTGCCTGTTTCGGTCGTCACGACGATCTCGACATCAGTAACGTGTTCGGATCCGTTCAACTCCAGCGGGGTTGTCAGGATGTCCTGCCCTCCCCGCCGGACCGACTTCAGCACGGCCCGGTTGCCCGAGGCGAACAGCCGGAAGGAGCCGCGAAGGCCTGTCAGCTCGAAGGTCCCGTCGTCGTGCATCGGCGCAGGCCGCCCGGGCGACGAGCCCGGGATATACGAGGCCGTGGCGGTGGTGGCCTGGCGGGCGCTGACCATGATGCGGGCCTGGCTGGAAGGTTGCGATCCCGTCGGGGGCCTCGTCGTCGGCTCCGGCATCTTCCCTTCCACGACGACCTGGCCCGATACGGTTGCGCCCTTGTTCAACTGGACGGTGACCGTCACTTCGTCTCCGTTGACGCTCACCGGGACGACCGCGCCCTCGCCGGTGGCTGCGGCGGGACTATCGCCCTGACTCTGGTTGGCCACCAGGTAGTAGTCGCCGGGAGGCACGTCGCCCGAGAGATACGAGCCGTCCGGCCTGCGCGACATGCCCGTTGCGCCCCCGGAGGAATCGTGGCGGGACGCCAGATAGACACTGCTGCGTTGCGATAGCGGGCTGCCGGCTGAATCGAGCACGATCGCCGTCACGCGGCCCATCTTCGCTCTTTGCAGCGTGATGTCAACGCCTGGCGTGTCCTGTCCAGATCGCACCGTGACGGCGCGGGCGCCATCCATCGATGCGGTTCCTGGGTAGAAGGTCGGGGCAAATCCGAACTTCGGATCCTCGCGTTCCGACGCCGGAGGCGCGTAGTTGCCTGTCATGTACGATGCGGAGACGTAGTAGTCGCCGGGGGGAACGTCCCACAGGCGGTATTCCCCGAGGTCGTTGGTCATGTTGAAGCCGCCGCCACCCCCCTGCATGCGCCGGACCCCTCCGCTGCTTTCCCATCGTGTCGCGCGCAAGGTCGCACGGGGCAAGGGGTCGCCAGTCTCGTCGAACACCTTGCCCGTGATGGCGCCCGTCCGCTCAAGGCGGATCGTGACGGTCGCGGATCCTCGGGCAGCCAGTTGCACGGACTCTATCTGGGACGGCCGGATGAAACCGCCCTGGAAGTTCACGTTCAGAGAGAACCGACCTGCCGGCAGGTCGGTGAATTCGAATCGGCCCTCCGCGTCAGTTTCCTTCTGCTTCTGGACCATGCCGGGCGGCGGGCTGCTCCCAGCTCCCCTCGCCTGGACCTGCACATTCGCGCCCGACGCGCCCGAACCGGATCCCCTGCCCGAGGCGGAGAGTTGTGGAGTGCCGCCCATCACCGTGACAATCACCCGCTTGACGGGCGCACCGTTGTCGGCAGCAACGACCTGGCCACTGATTTTGCCTGTTCCGGCTGGGTTGGCAGGTGCCGCACTCTGGGCCTGCGGCGTCCGCTGAGGCGGCGGCCCGGCCTGGCCCGACACCTGTGCCACCGGCCACGCCCAGAACCCGACCAACGCGCAGGTCGCGGCCAGTGCCGGAATCCGCCGGGATCGTTTCATAAGTCCCCCATGGCCGCGTATTCTAGCAGTTATGACGGCGGTCGATAGCACACCAAACGAGCACATCCAACGAGCACACCCATTCCCCTGGGCGGCGCCTCCGCATCGCCTGCGGCGCGTTGAATGAGGCGCGGAGAGCCCTTCGATCGGTTCCGCCGAAGTGCTGGTGAAGCAGCCGGCTGGCCAGTTGTATCTCTTGCGGTCGGGATTCGGTCTTATCTCTTGACCCGACCTGCGTCGAGACCGCTGGTGCTGTGCCCGACGCCCAGAGACCTGCGGCCAGGCGTGAACGGCGTTGCTCAAACGACGTGGGCTCTGGATGGAGGAGGTTCCGTGCGCATGCATTCCCGGTGGAAACCCGCCCTCGTCGCTGTGCTGTGCGCGCTGCTATCTGGGCATGCGCGGGCACAACAGCAGAAGGTCCCCGGCGCCATTCGCGTGCAGGTCACCCTGGTGCCTGTCAACGTCGTCGTCACCGACAAGGATGACAAGCCCGTCACCGACCTGACGCGCGACGACTTCGTGATTCTCGAGGATGGAGTCAGGCAGGCCGTGGCGCACTTCTCGCTGCAGACGCTGTCGGCCGTCACGCCAGAGCCTGACGCCACCAGGGCGTTGCTGCGCAAAGTCCCGACCGCATCGCTTCAACCCCAGACCCGTCGGACCTTCATCATCGTGCTCGGCCGGGGAAGGCTGCAGCAGCCATCGAAAGCCCTGGACGCGCTGATGGCGTTCGTGAAGCGAGAATTGCTGCCCCAGGACATGGTGGCGGTGATGGGATGGAACCGGGCCACCGATTTCACGACGGACCACGAGAAGGTCGTCCAGGTGCTGGAGCGGTTCAAGAAGTACCACGACGGCGTCGAATCGAAGATGGCGCTGCGCTTCAGCGGGCTCGCCGCGATCTATGGCAGCAAGGAGATTCCGAAGAACCTTCAGCCCGACATCGACAGGATCTTCGTCGTGCCTGGCGCCATCAACGCCCGGCATCTGCCGCCCGGGAGCGTCACCGATTCCGGCAAGATCGCCGCTGATGCGCGCCAGACCACCGACGGTTTGCAGCGCATGGAGGCCGATACCGCAGGCACGATGTCGTCGCTCGATCAACTCCAGGTTGATGCGCTCACGGATCTCTCGTTCGACGACTACGTGTCGTCGAACGCGCAGACGATGCAGGACCTGCAGAATCTCTACACGGCGGTCGAGTACCTGCGGTACATGGATGGCGAGAAGCACCTGCTGTTCTTCACGGAGCAGGGGTTGTTTCTGCCGCGTCTCGAGAACGACAAGAGCCTGGCCGCCATGGCCAACGATGCACGCGTGACCATCGACACGTTCCAGACCGGCGGCGTCGACGCGTCGGGGTTGCCGTCGGCTGCCACGCCGATGGCCGGCGGCGCCGGTGCCGCAGGGGGCGGCGGGGGACGTGGCGCGGGGATGGGCGGCCTCGGTGGCGGGGGTGGGCAAGGTGGCGGGGGCGGTCAACAGGCCCGCGCGGGCAGCTTCAGCCGCATGTTCGCGCTGTCGAGCCTGCGGAACATCGCGGTGATGACCGGCGGGCGCGCGTCAATTCGCGGCGACATCGGCAAGGCGCTCTCGACGATCAATGACGTGACGCGCACCGATTACCTGCTTGGCTATTACCCGAGCAACCCGAACTGGGACGGGAAGTACCGCAATCTCACCGTGCGGGTGACACGACCTGGCCTGAAGGTGTCGTATCGGCGCGGCTACTACGCGAGAGAGTCGCTCCAGCCGTTCGACCGCAAGGCGTTTCTCACGTACAGCCGTATTGCGGCGGCGGGCCAGTACGAGCAGGAGGTCAAGGACATCAAGCTGAAGGCGCTGGCAAAGATGGCGGCTTCCGCGAGCGGTGGCCAGGAAGTGCAGATCGATCTGGTGATTGACCCGGCGAGGATTCCCTTCAAGGAAGAAGGCCCCCTTCACAAGGCGACGATTCAGTTCACCACGTTCTACGGCGACGCTCGTGGACGCTTTCTCGGGGATGTCTGGCAGGTGCTGGAGCTGACCCTGCTTCCGGCAACCTGGGAACGGGTGAAGAAGGACGGCATCACGTGTTCGACGCGGGTGCCGTTCTCGGCGCCTGGTCAGACATTCAAGATCGTGGTGTACAGCTACGAGGCGGATCTGGTCGGCAGCGTCACCGCAACACTGAAACGCTGAGCCCTGACACCGCCTGGGTTGATGGCGGCCGTCGCGTGTCCGCCGGGTTGCCCGTCGAGACAAGTGAATTTCGGTCTAGGAACGGCCTTGCGGGGTCCGCAGCGGTGGGAGTTCGTATCGCACGCCTCGCCGCAGCACTTCGGTGGTCTGCAGCGCCGTCAGCGGGTACGCCTTCCGCAGCCCTTCCGGAAGGCGAAGGTCAAACGGCTCGCCAAGCCTGTACCACGTATCCCGCGTGATCACGAACGTGCCAGTGGTCCAACCCGCCTTCTGCCTCGACGAGATGACGACGTAGTCTGCGCCGACCACGCCCGCCCACGTGCCCGTCACGAGAATATCTGGCGTCTCGCGACCTTCCAGCCGCTCGCGCCGGCGCCGGCGCCACGCCACACGCGTGGTCGTGCGAATCCTGTGCACGAGCGCGTCCAGTCCGGTCAGCAGCGGATCGCCAAGCGGCTCGTTGACGACATACGCGGCCGCGCGAAGACATCCACCCAGAACCATGTAGATCGAGGCCAGGCCAACCGGGGTGAAGAGCGCAAAACCGAGGAACGAGATTAGCGACAACATTCTGAGCGTCGAGGTGTCGATCTCCGCGATGTCTCGTGCCTCTCCCCTGGCTTGCTTCTCGGCCACAGCCAGGGCGGCGGTATTCGTCACGGCGGCCGCGGGCTGCATGTACGCGAAATAACCGGAAACCCCGAGCGCTCCGCCGGCGAGAATCGTGAGCACGGCCGACACTGCCGCCATGTTGGACAGAGGGAGGGATTCGAACCGGGCCCAGTGCCGACGCGGCGCCAGGCACACGACGACCGCGATGAGGCGTCGAGCCCATTCGCCAGCCCATTCGATCAAGTCGCCGGACACGTCGTGACCCACTCTACCTGCGTAATGCCGTCCGAAAAGAGAGAGGGCGACACGTTCCAGTCTCGAGCCCGCACGGCCGAAACGGAACGTGTCGCCTGTTCCGAGACATCCGGACTGGTTTCAAGGTCCGTTCTGCCGGCACAACGACGGGCCCGTCACGCAGTCTTGAAACCATTCCAAGCAAGTTACTTGAAGAGCGGATCCGGAGAAACCGTCATCTTCTTGGTCGCGACCTCCTTGCCGTCCACCGTGAAGGTGACCTTGTAGACGCCGGCGTCAACCATCATGCCGCCGCCTCCACGGCCCCCGCCACCTCCGCCACCCCCGCCACCACCCGCGCCGCCTCGGCCGCCGGCCGCTGGCCCGCCGGCCGCGACTCGGTTCAGACCCCAGAACACCGTCTGCAGGCCCTTCTTCGCGCTCGGCGTGAACTCGGCGATCTGGGTCCCCTCGAGGTCCTTGATCGTCACCTTCACGTTCTGCGCGTCGGCCTTCAGGTAGTAGTAGATGTTCTGGCCGACTCGCGGGTTGTCGGCCTTCGCCATCTCGCCGAGCGTATCGCCGCGCCGTTCGTAGCGATTCCACCTGGTCGTGTTCTTGATGTCGAACAGGTACGCGTTCTGCTGGAACACGTCCGGTTTGAACTCCTTGATCGGACCGATGTCCACCACGTAGAAGCCGCGGCCGTAGGTGGCAATCGCCATCTCACGATCGCGCTTCTGGATGGCCATGTCGCGGATGACGGTGTTGGGCGCGCTCGTCGAGAACGCACTCCACGTCTTGCCTTCATCGATCGTGACGAAGATCCCCTTCTCGGTCCCGAGGTACAGGACGTTGGCGTTCTCCGGATCCTGTTCGACGTCGAAGATGGCGTTGTCCATCCCGCCGCTGATGTTGGTCCACGTCTTGCCGAGGTCCTTCGTGACAAACAACCACGTCTTGTCCTCGCTGTGGCTGCGGTAGCCGCTGAATCCGAGGTACGCCGTGTTCTCGTCGAACGCCGACGCCACCACGCGCTTCACCCATCGGTCGCACGGGATCAGGTCGCCCTTGACGCCCGCCTTCGGCTTGCAGGTCGCATCGTAGAACTGGTCGGTAATGGAGACCCACTTGTTGCCGCCGTCCGAGGTCATCCACACATTGCCATCGTCGGTGCCCGCCCAGAGCAGACCCGGCTTGCGCGGCGATTCGGACACCGTGTAGACGGTCGCCCACTGCAGGTTGGTCTTCCTGGCCTCGTCCAGCTTCGTCTTGTCCGCCTTCGACAGATCGGGGCTGATCCGCACGAAGGTGCCTTGCGCACCGCGGCTGACCGACTTGTACACGTACTGGGACGCGATGTAGACGATGCCTGGATTGTGGGGCGACAACACGATCGGCGCATTCCACTGGTAGCGGAGCGCCGGCTCGCCGGCCGCGACCTGCGCTGGCGTGAGCCGCGCCGCGAGCGAGTTGGTCTCGCCTGTCTTCAGGTTCATCCGGCTCGACCCGCCGAACTGGCTCTCGTAGTAGATGTACTCGGGATTCCACCAGTCGCGGACGACGTAGAACGCGTCTCCGGTCGGCAGGTAGGTCCAGTCGTTGGCGAACATGCCATAGCTGTTGCGGTTCTGAGACGGCCCGAGCCAGGCGCCGTTGTCCTGGGTTCCGCCCATGACGTTGTACGGCATCTCGTTGTCCACCGACACGTCGTAGAACTGCTGAATGTTGATGGTGCTCTTCTGGCTCCAGTGCTCGCCGCCGTCCCAGCTCTCCGACAGACCGCCGTCGTTGCCGCTGAGGATGTGCTTGCCGTTGAGCGGGTCGCTCCACACCACGCGGTGATCGACGTGCGTCTTGCCGTTGCCGCGGTCCCACTGGGCCACGACGAAGGTCTTGCCCGCATCCTTCGAGATGGTCGTGTTCGTGTCGCCGCAGTAGAGAACCTTGTCGTCGGTCTGGTCGACCCAGATGCGCCCGTAGTACCCGCCTTCGGTCTGGTTCACCTGCGCGCTGCCCGCCTGGGCCGCACCGCGTCCGGCTGGCGTCGCGGGCGCCGCCTGTCCGCGCCCCGCTTGCCCCGCCGAAGCCCCAGGCGAAGGCGGGCCGGCTGGCTTCGCCGGCACCTGGGTCGTCGTGATCACGGGCGACACGATCGCAGGCGACGTGATCACAGGCGGCGTCTGCTGCTGCGAAACGCCCGGCGCCTCGCGCGCTTCGTTGGTCTCGTCCTCGCGCGCCTGCGCCGCCGCGTCGAGTTCGCCCTCATTCTGCTGCGGGACCGGCGGTCCTGCCGGCGCTGCGACCTTGTATTCCGTCATCCGCTTCCAGGTCTTGCCCAGGTCGTCGGTGCGGTAGACCATGCCGTTCATCTTGACCGGCTGAAGGTTGGCCAGGGCGCCCGAGTAGAGAATCTCGAGCACGTGGCGGTTGATGAGCTGGAATCGGCCCTTGGCCTCAGCGGAATCTGCGGCCGCCGCGGGCTTGGCCATCAGCTTGGCCATCTCCGCGATGCTGGTCATCAGATCCTTGTCCGACGCGAACAGGCGCTTGGCCGCCGCCTGCAGCTTCGCCACGTCAGCGCCGCTCTTGGTCACGAAGTCCTTGTCGCCGACCAGCGCGTTGAACTTGGTCACAAGGTCCGCTTCGGTCGCGCCGGTGACAGCCTCGAACTTCGGCGCCAGCGCGGCCAGTTCGGCGTTGATCTTGAATCCCTTGAACTTCTCGATCGTGATCCCTTCGTGGAACAGCACCGAGCCCATCGCGCCGCCGCCGAATCCGCCGCCACCACCGCCGCGGCCGCCGGCCGCCGTTGCGACGCGGAAGTTGGCCACGCCGTCCACTTCGCGGAATCCGACCACGACTTCTTCGTCCAGCCGCGCGTACACGATCTTCGGGTTCTTCTCGAAGATTGCCAGGCCCGTCCGCCCGGTCGGCGTGCCCTGCGCGGGCAGGCCGCCCGCCAGCCGGGTCCACGTCTTGCCGCCGTCTGTCGTCTTGAACAGGCCGTTGTCGGCGTCACGATCGTCGTACGTCCACGCTCGGCGATAGTGCTTATAGGCGGAGGCGATGACGATGTTCGAGTTCTGCGGGTCGATCACGAAGTCGCCGACGCCGCGGTCCTTCATCGGACCGAGGTTCGTCCACGTCTTTCCGCCGTCAATGCTCTTGAAAAGACCGCGCTCGCAGTCCATGTCGTTGCTGTACAGCTTGCCTTCGGCTGCCGCGTACACGATGTCCGGGTTCTTGAAGTCCACGGCGACCATGGGGATGAAGTAGCTCTTCTCGAGCCCGATGTGCGTCCACGTCTTGCCCGCGTCAGTGGACTTCCACATGCCGTTGCCGTGCGTGCTCGAGCGCGCGTGCATCGGTTCACCGGTTCCCAGATACAGGATGTCCTGGTTGGACGGGGCAATCGCCATCCAGCCCATGCTCTCGGTGCCGTACTTTTCGAAGATCGGTTCGAAGTGAATGCCGCCATCGATGGTCTTCCAGACGCCGCCGGTGGCGCCCAGCACGTAGTACGTCTGGCTCTGGCCGCGCGGGACGGCGATGCCTGAGATGCGACCCGAGAAGGTCATAGGCCCCACCCAACGCCAGCTGAACTGGTTGAAGTCGTCGGCAGAGACCGGGCTCTGAGGCGCGTTCTGGGCGTAGTTGAGCGCGCCCAGGATGCAGACGAGAGCTGCAAGAGAGATGAAAAAGCACTTCCGGGATGATCTGAACACTGCTCCTCCTTTGCGATCGAGCGATAAAGGGGGGGGCCGTAGATCCCGCAGAGCATATCTCAGGAGTGGGCTGTCGGTGGTATTCTCCCTGCCAGACCCAGTCCCCGAGGAGTGTCCACTGTGAATATCCTGGTTTGTCGTCGCCACGGTCGCGCTCGGCAGGTCTCATCGACAGCCCTGATTGTGCTGCTGGGTGTCTTGCTGGCAACGGCGGCCTGCGGGCCGAAGACACCGCCTGCCACGACGCCTGCGCGTGGGGCGCCCCCCGCCGCGGCGCCTGCGGTCGCCACGCCGCCGGTCCAGCCTGTCCCATCGACTCCGGCAGCGTCGCCGACCGCCGCTGGTGCGCCAGCAACAGCGCCCAAGCCGCCTGCGCCCCCGCCGCTACTGGGCCACGTCTCGCGCGCCGACCTCAAGGCCTACGAGTCCTGGAAGTCGCTGTTTGCGGCGGCTCCATACGTGCCGGACCCGGCGGCCATTGCCGCGATCAAGTCCAGCGCACGGGATGTCACCGTGCTGTTGATCATGGCCACATGGTGCCCGGATAGCAGGCGCGAGTTGCCGCGCTATTTCGCCATTATGGACGCCGCCGGCGTCGCGGATTCGACACTGACCATGGTTGGGGTTGATCGGACGAAGAAGGACGGCGAAGGGCTCACGGACAAGTGGGGCATCACCCGCGTGCCGACATTCGTGTTCCTGCGCAAGGGACAGGAGATCGGTCGCGTCGTCGAACGCGTGCCGGCAGGCACGACGCTCGAAGCCGAAATCGCGAAAGTGCTGGGCCCGAAGTAGGCATTTCTCGTAACGTTCTCGCGTGGCGGTTGGTTCTCGTTCGCGCCGGCGGCAGGTCGTTGACGTTGAACTTGACCTCTATAAGCGGAGGTCCTCGGAGCGCTACTCGACGCAGACGAAGTCGGTCTGGCCGTACCCGTTACGAACCCTGAGTGTTTGGCGCAGTGCCCGGACGCGCGTCGCCGGATGTCGCCTCGGACGATTCCCCGACACGCTCTCGGTGCTATGATCGACGCGTGGATCGGAACGATCTCATCGCGTTCGCCCGCCGAGACTGGTCCCTTGTTGCGGAGGCCAAGTCGGAGTTCTGGCGCAGCCGAAAGCGAAACCTCACCCCGGCCGAGATTCTCGCCATCGGAGACCAGCTTCGCCGTCACGTTCTGGCACTCCGCCCAGACTGGCCGAGCGACACGGAACGCGCCGCCGATGTCGCCGCGCACCTGCGCGTAACCGAGGCCCTCCGTGCCGTTCCCTGCCGGCCCCGCTGATCTGCTGGCGGATCTTGCCCGCGAGCTCGCGCGTCTCCGCGTGCCGTGGTTCGTCTTTGGCGCTCAGGCCGCGCTTCTGTGGGGTCGACCGCGGCTGACCACCGACGTCGACATCACCGTGCGGCTCGGGGACATTGACGCGCAGACTTTGGTGGAGGCGTTGGGATCGCGCGGATTCGACGTCCGCATCACCGCCACTCCGGAATTCGTGCGGCAGACCCGAGTGCTCCCGATGGTCCACCAGCCAACAGGCCTCGCCGTTGACGTCGTGCTGGCCGGACCGGGGTTGGAGGACGAATTCCTGGCTCGAGCAGTTCTTGTAGAGATGGGGGGCATCGCGGTCCCGGTGATCAGCGCCGAAGACCTCATCGTCACGAAGACGCTCGCGGGACGCTCCAAGGACATCGAAGACATCAGGGGCGTAATCGCGGAGCGAGGCGACGAGCTCGACACCAACCAGATCCGGAGAACCCTCCGCCTTCTCGAAGACGCACTTGGCCAAAGCGATCTGTTGCCGATCTTCGAAGCCGAAATCGCGAAAATGCTGGGCCCGAAGTAGAGACCGCAGATCCGTTCTCGAGCCGCAGCTCAGAACCGGTACAGCCGCAGCGCCCGGCTGAGCACTTCGAACAGATAGACCGCGCACAGGCCGCCGACGATGGCGGGCTCCAGGGCCCGGCGCCAGTCTGGGCGCAGGGCTGGCATTGAAGCGGGAGACCGCCGAGTTCGCTTGCTCAACGCCTCATGGCACCGCGCACGCGTCCGCGCCACGCGGTTCTGATCGGGCTCGTGCGTCGTCAGCACCGACAGCGTATCCATCGTCACGTCTCGATCGAATTCGTGGTCGCTCATATGGTCACCGCTCCTGGCGCCGCGACGGGCAATGCCGCAGGCGAATCGAGCTTCTGGCTGAGCATGGCGCGGGCGCGCGACAGCCGCTGGCGGAGCGCTGTTGGACTCAGGCCGCACACTGCGGCCGCCTCGGCCGGGGTGAGCCCCTCGACCCCTACCAGCAGCAGGACCTCCCGGGCCGGCGCCGGCAGCGCGGCGAGCGCTCGTTCAACACGACGCTCGAGTTCCCGCACCGCGGTTTCTTCGAAAGGCGATGGCCTCGGCGTGCCCGTTGGCCACAGGCCGATCAGACCTGCCGCAGACGCGTCGTCCAGCGCCCGCGACCGGCAGTAGCCGTAGAACAGATTCCGGGCGACCGTGTACAGCCACGGGCCGAGTCGTGTGTCGTCCTGCAGCCGCCCCGCGTGGGCGACCAGGCGCAGCCAGGTTTCCGCCAGTAGATCCTCGGCCACATCGCGGCGCCGGCTCAGTCGGGCCAGAAAGTTGTAGAGCCGCGCGTGGTAGGCGTCGTGGACCACGTCGAAGGCGTCCGGATCTCCGGCGCGGAGCCGCGCGACCAGCGCGGTTTCGATGTCCCGATCCATATCGGTACTAACGCTCCAGGACGGGAACCGTGACACGTGTCACGGATGTGGGCCAGCCGCGTTGTACCCATTAGACACCCGGGAGGTGCAACATGATCGGCATCTACTTGATGGGGTTCGTGATTCTGGTCGGCGGCGTGGGCGTACTCGGGATGGCGATTGCGTACGCCGTCCGCCCAACGGAGCACAAATTGATGTTGATGCGCCCGCTCTCGATGGCTGCGATCTTTGCGGCGATCTGCAGTTCGTCGTTCGGGTTCGCGACCGTACTCGCCGGTGCGGGCGACACGCCGGAGTGGAATGTCCTCAGCGTCGGGCTGGCCTTCAGGGGACTCTCCGAGTGCTTCATCGCTCCGGCTACCGCGTTTGCGTTCCTCGCCGTCGCCTGGCTGGTCGTCGCCCTCGGCATGCGGCGCCAGGCCTGACAATGGGGTCAGACCCCATTTCTTGCTCGTCGGCGGAAAGAAATGGGGTCAGACCCCATCTTCCGTCGGCAGGCCGTGTGTGTCACTCGTCGAGCCGGCGCGTGTTGGTTTCCGACATCGGCCACATGATGGCCAGGCCGATCAGGCCGTACAGCATGATGTAGTAGGCCGGCAACAGCGGGTGGCCGAACGTTTCGATCAGCCACTTCGACACCATCGGCGCCGTCCCGCCGGCCAGCGCCAGCGTGACGCTGTACGCGAAACTCATCGACGTCACCCGCGAACGCAGCGGGAAAATTTCGACGACCATCGCGCCCTGCATGCCGAGAGCCATGCCGATCGGCACCGCGATCAGCACCTGCCCGACGATAAACATGCCCGGTGCGCCGTACAGCATCATCTGGAGCGCGGGGTAGATCAGCGCCATCACCACGACGGTGAGCGCCATCATCTGCTTTCGGCGCCCGATCCTGTCCGACAGCCACCCGCCCAGCGGTTTCGAGAGGAGCACCACAACGAGGGTGAGCGTGTTCGCCAGCAGGAACTCTGAACCGTGCGCCGTGGCCAGGCTCTTCCGCCGTTCCACCGCGTAGACAAACGTCAGGTAGTAGGCCGCGTTGGTCATCGCCACGATGCCAAACGTCTGGATCATCGGCAACCAGTCGGCCATGAGGGACGGCAGCAGCTTCGGGCGGATCATCCTGGCTTTCAGACCTTCGGCCGTCTCGATGATGCCGCGCCGCAGCAGATACCCAACAATCAGAAACACGACACTTCCGACGAAGGGAATGCGCCAGCCCCACGTCGTGACTTGATCGGCCGGCAAAGACGAGTTGACGAGCCACGCCGTGCCCGATCCGAGGATGAAGCCGATTGTCGTGCCGGCCGCCGTCGAACTGCTCACGAGGCCGCGCATCAAGGGTGATGACCCCTCGGTGGTGTAGACCATCGAGCCGGTGAACTCGCCGCCCAGCGAGAATCCCTGGATGATTCGCATCAACAGGAGCAGCAGCGGCGCCGCGATGCCAATTTGATTGTAGGTTGGCAGCAACCCGAGGATGAGCGTCGCTCCCCCCATCAGCGCGATCGAGAGCGTCAGCAGAGCGCGCCGGCCGATACGATCTCCAACCCTTCCCAGCACGAGACTGCCGATCGGCCGCGCGAGAAAGCCGAATGCGAACGTGCCATATGACAGGAATTGCTGATCCGAGGCGCTCGCCTGGGTGAAGAACTGCTTGCCAATGTCGGTGGCGAAGTAGCCGTAGACCGCGAAATCAAACCACTCGAGCACGTTGCCGATGAGTCCTGCGAGCGCGGTGCGCAGAGCCGATTGTGTGGGAACTGGTGTGTCTGTCATCTGCCCCCCGGATGAAGTGCGCATTCTACCCCGTACACGCAGAATCGGCGTCTCACCCGGGCGTGAGACGCCGACTACAGACGAGGGAGACTTCAGCGAATCAGCATCAGGCTGCCCCGGTAGGGGATAACCTGGCCAGGCCTCACCCTGATATCGAATACGACAGGTTCGCACCCTTCGGCTTGCAGCTGGATCTCGTGCACCCCCGCCGCGAGTGGCACTGGTTGACCGTCGAAGTCCCGGGCGATGCCGATGAACTGGCCGTCCACATAGACCGCCGCTCCGTCCGGGTCGATCAGGAAACTCATGCCGCCATATCCGATGCCTTGCGTCATCGGGAACCGGTAGGCGTATGGAGCCGCCCATCCGTAGTCGAAGCGGAAACCATACGGGCTTCCCGCGAAGATCGAGATGCCAAGGCCGAAACGCACACCCGGCCGCGGGATATACGGGCGATAGCCATATCCACCGTAGCCATATCCACCGTAGCCATATCCACCGTAGGCCCATCCACCGTAGGCCCATCCACCGTAGGCGTACCCGCGGTAGGCGCCACCGTAGGCGTACCCGCGGTTGTCGTACCGACGGTTGTCATACGGCCGCGCGTCGTACTGGCGAGGCACGGCCTGCCGCGTATCGTACTGGCGAGGCGCGCTCTGACGCACGTTGGTCTGGCGAGCAGCGCTCTGGCGCACGTCGGTCTGGCGAGCAGCGCCCTGGCGCACGTCGGTCTGACGAGGCGCGTTGTACTGGCGCACGTTGGTCTGACGAGGCGCGATCTGAGGGTTGTCGACTCGAGCGTTGGATTCCACTCGCGGCGCGGCGCGCGGAACCGCGACGTCCCGGCGTACTTCGCTCGCGCTCGCCCCCCGCGTCTGGCGCCCGCTTGCGGGGTCGTTGTTGGCCTGGGGGCGAGTGGTGCCTCCGCCGTTGTTGGGCTGTACCCTGGCAGCCTGTCCCTGTCGGCGGTCGCGCCCGTTCTGATCGCTCGCGGCGGCGAGCGCCGGAACCGCACTGACGACGAGTGCCAGCAGCGCCGCGCCCGTTGTGGTAGCTCTTCTGAGGTTCATAACGAACTCCCGGATGGCCGCCTGCTGGTTAACCCGTCCCCTCTGGTCACCGAGCACCTCGGAGGCCGGTGCAGGCTGGCAACCACACATACCGCAACGAACATGCCATCACGGATCGCCTGATTTCCCCTTGGTTCCGCGGGGGATCCCGCTGCCATTTCAGGAAGCGTCTCCAATTGAGGACACCCCGATGTAACAACGACTCCCGGAGTTAGTGACTGATGTCACGGGAGAACCAGCGGGAGGAGGACGGCTTCCGAAGCGGCCCCTCGAACCGAGCCGACAGCCAGCCCTGAGCCTGTCGGAGGGCGTCAGTTCGCAAAATGCGCCGAGAGGGCCAAAGACAGGCTGCGCGAATAGCGCAAACGTCAGATCGGTGACGAGTCCCGG
>Ga0315278_10000655_pt1 | contig 30321 bp, 53 predicted proteins | sample YL17G06_0_MG_FD_203880 | JGI IMG/M metagenome (GOLD analysis project Ga0315278, IMG submission 203880) | Sediment microbial communities from Yellowstone Lake, YNP, Wyoming, USA - YL17G06_0 | ecosystem: Environmental > Aquatic > Freshwater > Lake > Sediment | place: USA: Wyoming | collected... | reverse complement strand
ACGTACCTGGGAGACCTGCGCTGCTATAGCCGCCTGCTGGACGCCTACCCGAACGTCCTGGGCGCAACGGTCTTCCAGGTCGGGGCGATTGACCCGCAGTGGAAGCCATTCGACGTGACGGCGATCTGGCCGCAGGTCGTGAGTGAATACGAGGAGGTGAGTGTGCCACAACCAACGATTGTCCTGGTCCATCCGCTACGCAAGCCGCGCATAACTCAGCGCTTCGCCGAGAATCCGAACACCTATGGTTATGGGCCTGCAGGCCATCCGGGACTCGATTATGGGTGCCCAGAGGGTAGCGTGGTGCGTGCGCCATGCAGCGGCATATGCTATCCAGGGAATCCCACGGGCGACTACCATGCTTATGGCGAGCACCTGTGGATCAAGGGCGACGACCAGGTGCTCACCTATTGGGTGATTCTGGCGCACCTGATCCGCGTGCTGGCCGACAAGGGCGACCACGTTGAGGCGGGGAATATCGTGGCGCTGAGTGGAAACAGTGGGAACAGCACTGCGCCGCACTTGCACCTGGGAATTGAGACAACCGACGCGAATCCAGGTTTCCAGGACAAGCACGACATGGGTTTCTATTGGCATGATCCTGCCGTCTATATGCTGTCCCAAAGGGGCTAGAGAAGGAAAGAGAAAATGACCAACTTTTGGGATCTGTTCAAGCAGAGCGTGATCTTGTCGGGATTCATCACCGTGCTGTGTATTGGCTGTCTCTGTTTCCTGGCGGTAACCGGGAGACCGATACCGGAGGTGCTGGTGAACATCTGTCTTATCGTCGTGTCGTTCTTCTTTGGCACGAAGGCCACGAGCGCAGATCGCCAGACCAGAAGTGCGCGGAATCCGCCAGAGGCATAGCCTATATCCGCCTGCCGCCTTGAGCAAGCGGCGGGGGTTCCTCCTCCTTTCTGACGGGGCGGCTGGGTTCGACCTCCACCTGGCCGCCCCAGGTGCTTTTGTGGGTCACAAGAGGGCAAACCCCTTCAGGAAGCCGAGCAGTTGTTGTTTCGTTATCTCTTCGTATTTCTCTGCTTGCGATTGCTGACACAAACGACCGAGCCAGATAAGGCCATCTTCTGGAGACGTCTTCTGGAACCTGATAATCCAGAATCCACGATAAAGAGGGTCTGTTTGTGCCTTATCAAGAGATACAAACTGTTTGCGCTGCGAGGACTCGACTAGCCGCCCATATCGTTTCTCTTCAATGAACATCCATTGACCGGTCTTGTAATTCTCCCACTTGTAGTCAATGTTCGTTGCGACAAAGCCCAGTGAACTATCAATCTCTCTCTGCTTGCGTAGCCACAAGCCAAACTCCGTGCTGTGTTGGTCGTTACGCGGTCTGGTCATTGTTCACCTCCGCAAGCCGACCGCACGCAAGATCAGCACTCTTCTCATCAATGTCAATGCCCCAGAAGGTGCATCCGTGCATGAGCGCCGCGATACCTGTTGTGCCAGCGCCACAGAACGGGTCGAAAACGCTCTGCCCTGGCAAGCATACCTGCTTCACAAGCGATAGCATCCCGCTGACGGATTGACCCCATTTGTGGTGGTCTTTGTCGTTGCCACCGCTTACCCATACGTCGCCGAAAATCTTGCCTTTGTAGGATTCGCCGGGAAGGCCATATATCAAGATCGGTTTCCACGAAGTGTTGACCTGGCGCTGTCTCAATGGTGTAGGTTGGCCGGGCGTCTGGTAACTGGCCATCCAATAATATTCGAGGCGCTTTCCCATGACGAGCATGATCTGGTCAAAGTAGGATTGGCCGCACATGGCCAGAAGCAGGCCGCCTGGCTTGAGCCATTCCAGGGCCCGCTCTGCCAGGACGCGATAAAGATCGAGGTATTCTCGTGGATACGGTGGATCGGTGATAATGAAGTCGAAGCGTTGTTCCGTTGCATAAGTGCGGATGTCTGCTACGTCAATATGCCAGCGGTCGGACGGGCGTAGAGCCTGCGCTTTTTCTACCAATATAGCACGCTCGGCGTCCACATCGCGTTTCCGCTTCTCTTTGACTGCGCCGTCTACGCTTCCTGTTTGGGCCATGTGTTCTGCAACCCCCGCATACTTCTCTGGCTCTGCCACCGCTGCCTCCATCACCATCTTGAGCTTCTCGTAGGTTCGCCCACTCATGCCGATGGCCTCGGCTACCTGGTCGCGGGTCTTGCCTTGATCCAGCTGTGGCAAATTGCCACAGCTAGCGTGGGCCTGTACCATCCTCTCTTTGGCCTCTGCCGCCAGCAACGGCTCAAGCTCTTGGGCAAGCTCCCATGCCTCGGTTGGCGTCAGATTCAGCCGCTCCGTGTTCTCGGCAGCTTCGCCGCGCACGATGGCCGGGATGTCTACCACGGTGACGGCGATGTCCGTCCATCCGAGAGAGACGCAGGCGGCGATCCGCCTGGCCCCGGCGATCAGCGTACCGTCGGGCGTCACCACGATAGGGTGCAGCAGTCCGATTTCGGCGATGCTGGCGGCAAGGCTGGTGATGTCGCCCAAGTCCTTGCGGTGACGCTCGCCAGTGCGGATGTCGGCTATTCTCATATCACCTCCACAATAAGGCGGCCCTGGTATCCTGGGCGTCTTGCTGAGAGACGGGTGTAGGATACCAGGGCCATGATATACAAAACGCCCCTCACCCAATGTCTCCCAGCGCCTCTATTGTACCATATCCTCAGCGGCACGTCAAGCCCACTACCCCTAGTGGCCGTCTTGCGCCACACCACTAGATCGTGCAAATCGGCCCGGCATGACGCGAAACTCACCCTCGAAACTAAGCATTAATGCTGATGACAAAGGCTAACACCCATGCTATGATGTGGGCAGAGTAGAGGATGAGAAACGGAAGGAAGGGAGACCGAGATGGACGCTTACGGATGGCTGATCGGGTGGTTGGACTGGGCCTACACCAACGAGCGAATGGACATCGTAGAGATACTGCGCGATATGGTTGCCGAACGGAATTACCAATTCCACCTCTTATGGACGCGAAACGGGGCATAGGCCCCGTCGCCGGCTAAACGGGCCGGCCTGATGAGCGGAAGGAGGCAACGATGGCAAAAACGACGGTAGTGGGAGTCAGGCTCGACCAGGCGCACCGCGCAATGCTGGCAGAGATGGCCAGACGGAACGGCATCACCATGTCCATGCAGGCGCGGATGATCCTGGTCGCAGCATTCAGGAAGGTGGCTATCAATGGGGTAGCGGTTAGCAAGGAGGCGTGAGATGAAGCGGGGAGGTGGGATGAAGCGTTACTCTCCGAGATGGACGTATCCCGATGAGCCGGTGACGCCGGCTGAGCATCGGACGCTGAAGCACGAGTTCTGGTTCATGCTGATTCTGGTGGTGGTGTTTCTGGGGATCATGTTCGCTGAGCCGCTGATGGACCTATTCTGCGCGATGCTGGGGGTGAGATGAGCGAGCACAACGAGGAAGCATACGGCGAGATGGCGCGTCTCTCGCGGCGCATCGTCCTGGTGGAACAGATGCTCTTGCGGCGCATCCTGGCGCTGGAGGCAGAGGTCGCGGCGCTGAAGGGGCAGGCACAGGGACAACCAGACCGCGCTGTCTATCAGGACGCGCAGCCAATCGATTGGTGCGCGCCACTAGCCTCCGAGTCGGCCATCGCCAGAATAATGGACAAGAAGCAAGACGGCTCTGGCGTGTGAAGATGCCAGAGCCGTCGGCGGGTGAGTCAACTATCTGTGGTCATTGTACCACGAATGATGGAGGAATGCAATGGATTCGCAAATCGTCAAATCGGATGTGTCGCCAATCGAGGCCGCCATCATGGGCGACCTCTCCAAGCTCACAGCGGCCCAGAGGGTGAGTTACTACCAGGCCATCTGCAAGTCACTCAACCTGAATCCCCTCACCCGGCCATTCGACTATATCATGCTGAACGGCAAGCTTACGCTTTATGCGCGCAAGGATTGCACCGAGCAGCTTCGCGCCTCGCGCAAGGTCTCTATTACCAAGTTGGAGCGGGAGACCATCAACGGCGTCTATGTGGTGACGGCCTATGCCACGGCAGTAGACGGACGCACAGATTCTTCCACGGGCGCAGTGGCCATCGAGGGGCTGAAGGGCGATGCGTTGGCCAACGCCATTATGAAGGCCGAGACGAAAGCCAAGCGCCGCGTTACCTTGAGCATCGTCGGCCTTGGCTGGCTGGATGAGACCGAGACGGAGACCATCCTCGACGCCAGGACGGCAGTAGTCGCTGAGACGGGTGAGATTGTAGAACACGCACAATTGCCCGTCCCCAAAGCGACGCACTGGTCGGCATCGGGCAAGGTCCGCGCAGCATTCTGGGCGGAAACAACCAGGCGCGGGCTGACCAACGACCAGGTGCACACCGTCTTGGGCCATGAGCACCTCGCACAGTACCCAGGGACGTTTGACGATGCGCTGAAGTTGATTGACGCCTGGATCAACGCCAGGACCGCAGAGGCGCAGGTGGATGCGCTCAACGTGCCGCAAGTGAGCGATCTGCGCCCTTACGCCCAGCAGAAAGACCCGGTGATGGAGAGGTTGCTGGCGAGTGAGGAGAACAACCTGCTACGTGAGGAGCAGTACCTCGCCGAAAAGAATGCGCGATGAAACCACGAGCCTGCACCCAATGGGCAGGATGTATAGACCATGAAAACTCTCGCTGAGCGTTTCTGGGAAAAGATTGACGTACGGGGCCCCGACGACTGCTGGCTGTGGAAGGGGGGCGCCAGCTCAACGGGATATGGGGGATTCGGTCTGGGTGATAGGAGGACAGTCGGAGCACACCGCCTGGCCTACGAGTTGGTAAAAGGCCCTATCCCTGATGGCTTATGCGTTCTCCACAGTTGTGACAACAAACCATGCTGCAATCCCTCTCATCTATGGGCAGGTACACGCCTGGATAACATGCGGGACGCCTCATCGAAAGGAAGGATCGCGCATAATTGCGGCTCCCGTAATGGTTCTCATACCCATCCGGAAAGCGTCCGACGTGGGGAGCGACAAAGCAGTGCCAAGCTCACTGAGAGACAGGTGCGGGAGGCCAGGAAATCATGCGCAGAGGGTCACAGTCAGAGCGAGATAGGCCGGCTTTTGGGAGTGAATGCCTCCACTATCTCACTCATCGTCCTCCGGAAGACCTGGAGAGAGGTGTCCGCATGAGGATTAGGGCTTGTGATTCCTGCAAACGAGAGCCCGCCGAATGGGCAGTGCAGTACATTGCTGAGGACAAGCCGACATTCAGCACGCTGGGCAACCACTACCGAGGTTTCAAGATCGTGGCCCGCCTCTGCTGGAATTGTAAGGAGATTTTGCTGGGTGCGCTTCCCAAGCCGCCGACACAGCCAATCCCTGATCTACCCTGCGACGACAACGCATGGGCGGGCACGCACTACGTGCTGAAGGAGTATCCGTGATAGCCGCCGAGATCGCGCTGCGCTACCAGGGTGGCGATAGCCTGGTGACGCTGATGCACGAGTATCACATCGGGAAGGACAGGCTCCGCCATCTGCTAGGCTCGATGGGTGCCACCATCCGACCAAGTGGATGTCGCGTGCATCAAAACGTCAGTATGTGGAGAGCGCCCACGACACGTGTCGTGGGCGCAGAGTGCTGCCAGCGGTGCGAGATATTGCTCGGCGCAGCCCCAGCGGGCGACGCGGGGCTTTGCGGATGGTGCAAGGAGGGGAGATGACAGTCAACTGCAAGTTCTGCCTTAACCAGAGTACCTGCCTATGGGTAGGAACCCTGCCAGAGTGCCCGGCTTTCAGCCGGAACACATGCGGCAGATGCCGGCGCTACACGTCCTTGGAGGATTTCGGGAAGGGCCTTTGCGAGATCGAGGGCAGGCACGTGACGATCTATGTCAGCGATCCGGCGTGCGAGCACTTCCGGGGGATGCCATGATGGTTCAACAACTGGGGTGGGCGGTGTGGTGCTTGAGGATCCCGCTGGCGATGTTCATCTGCTTTGGCATCATGGCGCTGTGGGCGGGGAGGGGGAGATGAAACACGAGAAACCGCTAGGGCCGAACCTGATGGTCTCACGCCATGGGGCCAGCGAGAACCTGTTGCAGAAGTGCGCCGGATGCCGGCGCCTGATCTCTGTTGAGGGCTATCCCGACTATTGCGACCAGTTTGTCTTGCCGAGTGGCTATCACATGCCGTGGGGCGCGGACAACCGGGCGTGTGGGAAGTTTGAGGAGAGGGAAAATGAAATGGCGGTAGGCCATTGACAGCGGGGGCGGGAAGTGCTATGATGGGAGTGGCTGGGGAGCCGTAGGACACACGTTTTTTCATTGGCAATGAGCGTCAGGTTGATGGACAGCACATACGTGTGTTGATGGCTCCCCGCCCTTCCAGCGACCTGGCGCTTTTGCATCTTGACGGAATGACGGAAGGGGCGGAATGACGGAAACAACAGTCTCTTTGGTGAATACGGCGACGGGAGAGATCCTTCCCCCCGGCGAAATGGATCGCTGGCAGTGGGCTGAGGCCATACGGACGCGGTGGCAGGATTCGGTAGGAGCGATCCTCGACATTGGCGATATGCTGATACGCGCCAAAGAGATGCTCAGGCATGGTGAGTTCATGGCCATGATTGAGGAGGATCTGCCCTTTGGGTCCGGAACGGCTGAGCGGTTTATGGCAATCTCTCAGAATCCCGCGCTCTCAAATCCGGCACATGTGCCGATTTTGCCCCAGTCCTGGAGTACCCTGTACGAACTCACGAAGTTGCCAGACCCCGTGCTTGAGGAGTTACTAAGCGATGGCACGATAACCCCGGAGACCGAGCGCCAGGACGTGATCCGCATTCGCAGGGCGCTAGCGGCTGGGGCCAAGCACGAGACCCCTCCCCTTCCTGTTGGCACGTTCTCAGTAGTCTATGCTGATCCCCCCTGGGCCTACGACAACAGCGGATTTGACCAATCAGCGGCGAGCCAATACCCGACAATGCCGCTCCCAGAGATCGCGGCGCTTCCCGTGTCAGACCTATGCAACGACCAAACAGTGCTTTTTATGTGGGCCACCTCGCCGCTGTTGCCCGATGCTGTGGCCGTGATCGACGCCTGGGGATTTGAGTATAAGGCCAGCATGGTATGGGACAAGGGGCGCGCTCCCGGTATGGGCTGGTTCGTGATGACCCACCATGAGCTGCTACTGATTGCGACACGAGCAGGCAATCCGCATCCGCTGGAGAGGCCCGTATCAGTGATGAGGTTCACCCCTGGCGCTCATTCAGCCAAGCCACACGAAGTATATGGAATCATTGAGAGCATGTACCACGGCCCGTACTGCGAACTGTTTGCCCGTGAACGTCGTGAGGGATGGGAATCCTTCGGAAATGAGCTTCCAGATGCATAACATTCCCATCATCAGGGCTGTTCCTACGGGCGAAACGAAGACGCGAAGCTACAACGGCGACTATATGAAAGCCGGACGGAAGGCGGAAGAGATCGTCCTGGGCTTCCTGCGCGAACGCCCCGAGATCGTCGGCGTTGAGGACTTGCGCGAATTGCGGGTGATGCACGAGGCCGATGTGGATTGCGCCCTCTATACTCGCGACGGACGGGTGCCCTTAGCGGAAATCAAGTCGGACGTGTACCTGGGCAATAGCGGAAACGTCCTCTTTGAGATTCTGCGCATCAATCATACCTGCGTACCAGAGAAGGCCGGCGCGTTGGGATGGTCTCTACGCAGCCCGGCGACATACTTCTTTTACTATGCTCCAACGCCAAACAAAATCTACCAATGCCGAGCCGACGACCTGCGCGGCGCATTCCAGAGGTATACCCGCGAGGAGCGCGCTGGCGCGAATCCCAGATGGATCAACACAGACAGCATCAAGAGCACATTGGTTGTACTCATTCCCTGGGACTACTGCAAGGGCATATTCACGATCTACGATTTGCCGGATGACGAAGAGATCCCATTCTGAGGTGATTTATGAGTCAACTCAAACAACGCCGCTTCCTCGACCTGATGGAGCGCCTCGGCCTGGTCGGCGACGACCAGCTCCCCGACGCCAAACTCGGCATGGACTACCTCGGCGCAATGGCAGAGCGCGCCTTCATGCCACGGCAGCACCTCAATGAGCACGAGGATCTGCGTCTGGCTCACGCCGACCTCAAGGAGATGACCCGTCGTGACATCTGGCGGGAGCGCCAGCGCGCCGAGTTCGTGGCCGCCTGGGGAGATGACCGTACCGGGTGGGTTTGGGAACGGCTAGAGGCAGTAGTGGCAGAGGAGCGCCGGCGTGGAAAATGAGTTGTGGCTGAGCGACAACGACGAAGCGCCACCGGAGGAGGATCTCGCGGTAGCGGATGGTGGCAACGGGCAGGCGCACGAGTTGCCCAAGTTATCATTTCCGCTGCCGACGATCTGCGCCAATGACCTGCTACTGAAAGACTGGCCTGAGCCGCCGTGGTTGGTGCCGGGGATACTGCCAGTGGGACTGTGCTACCTGGCGGGCAAGCCGAAAGTGGGAAAGAGTTGGCTCGGCTTGCAACTGGCGCAAGCAGTCTGTACAGGGGGTAACTTTCTGGGCGTGGGTGTTGAGCCTGCGCCCGTTCTCTACCTGGCCCTGGAGGACAGCCCGCGTCGCCTGCAACAGAGGATGAAGGCGCAGATGTGGCCAGCGGGCAAGGGCGTAGCTGAGTTCATTGGCGCACGCGGGGCGCGCAATATCGGGGCACTCAACAAGGGCGGCACGGCCCGGCTTATCGAGGCCATCCGCGTGACAGGTTACAGACTGGTGGTGGTGGACACTCTCTCGCGGCTATTCACTGGCGACCAGAACGACGTGAGCCAGGTGACAGCAGCGTTGGGCCCGCTACAGCAGGAGGCGATCAACCTGGGCGCGGCGATCCTCATCCTTGACCATCATAACAAGATGGGCGGGGCCAACCCGTTTGGCAAGGCAGATGAGGATTACTTTGATCCGGTGATCAACATACTTGGCAGCACGGCGAAGGCTGCTATCTGTGACTGCATTTGGGGTCTATACCGCCTGAACGGGAAGCCAGGCGCAATACTTGCCGTTACCGGCAGAGACGTAGACGAGCGGCGCCTGGTGCTGACGCACGACCGGGTAACGCAATGCTGGCAGTCGGAAGGCGATAGCGATATGGTGAAAGTCACCAAGTCACGCAGTGAGATACTCGAGGTGGTGGCGGATCTGAAGCGGGCGAGCTGTGCTGAGATTGCCGAGGCAATGGACCGAAACCGGGGGACTGTCTACAAGATGCTTCAGGAACTGGTCGCCGGTGGCCTCCTTGATAGAGATGAGGATGACTATGTTCTGCCCAGTGATTGAAAAGTACAGAGGTAAGGCAACGAAGGCAACGAAGGCAACAATGCAACATGGGCAACAGATACAACACATTATGTCAGAAGTGTTGCATTGTTGCCATGTTGCATTACCTTTGAGGGGGGGGGCAACATGATTATGCGAAGTCACGCCACTAAGGAGGCACACCCATGACCGACGACACCGACATCCTGGTGAAGTGGGGTGACGAGATAGCCTTTGCAGAGGGTGCGGACTTTCCCGCTGAGCCGGATCACCGCACAACAGTCGGTGACGCGAAGTATATGGCCATCCGCGACCTCGCCGCCGAGGTGCGCCGCCTGCGTGAGAACGAGGTATGTGCGGATACGGAGTGCCGTGACTTGCACATCCGCGATCTAACCGCCGAGATCGCTGAGTTGCGTGAGCGCCTGGCCGCGCAGGAGCGGCTGGCTGGGAGTGCAGTCACCACAGATGATGCCCTCCGCGTGTGGATGCAGGGTATGGAACACGCCTCCGGGCAGGCGCATGATGTGAGGCTAGCCACGGCGCTGGCGTGCATCACCGAGCTGGAGACGGAGAACGAGGCGCTGCGTGAGCGCCTGGCCGCACAGGATCCCGACGGCAGGCTGGGGCGGGTGGAGGCCACGTGTGGAGATTGCGGCCTGCGGGTAGAGTATGGCCCACTAGCCGGCGAGTGCCACTACGACCCAGACCCGTGGCCTGAAAAACCGGCGTGCGAGTTCTTCGAGACGGGAAACGATGCGCTGAGGAGGCAGACGTGCGGAGAATGAGACGACCACGCGGGTTGAGCGATGTGATGCGCGAGCGCAGATGCGGCGCCGCTGTCAGACCAGAAGTGCAGCGGGCGTTGGAGCTGACGACCGCAGAACTGGTGAGGATCGCCAGAATGATCGAGGCTACCAACTGCTCCTATCAGGACGCCGTGAAGTCGATCCGATTCAGGGTGTGGTGAGAGTATGGTACATATCCATGGGCGCAGGGACCTACTGCACCGCGACGTCGGCAAGCGCTTCCGCATGGCAGGGTGGTTCGCCTTTGACACCGCGGATCTTGGGGGAGGTTTCGTGGACTGGCTGGTCTGTTCGCCTCGGGGCCGCGTGGTGCTGGTAGAGGTCAAGTCGCCGGGGGGTGTGCTGACGGATGCGGAGGCCAAGTTCTCGATGGCGTACCCCGGTGAGTACAGGACGGTGTACCGGCTCGAGGACGTGGAGAGGATCGTCAATGAGTGAGCTCATCTCCTTTGGCGCCGGCGTCAACTCCACCGCCATGACGATCATGTTGGTAAACCAGGGTTGGAGTGGTCCTATTGTCATGTCCGATCCTGGGGTTGAGTGGCCAGAAACATACTGCTATCTGACCTACTTCGAGCGCGAGTGGCTGGCCCCCCGTGGCCTGGCCGTTACCATCTTGGGCGCAGACTATCGCGCCCTGGGACCAGGGCGCGATCCACGGACGCTTATCGAATACTGCGAGCACTATCGGGTGACGCCATTCCCGGCACAGAGATGGTGCACCGCCGGCTGGAAAACGGATGTGCTGGATCACTGGTGCGCTGCCAACGGAAACCCAACGCAACTCGTCGGCATGGCCGCTGATGAGGCGCACCGGCAGAAAGGGCGCGCCTGCCCGCTGATTGACCGGGGCATAGACCGCAAGGGCTGCATCAAGATCATCCAGGCTGAGGGACTGGACGTGCCCCAGAAATCGGGGTGCTGGATATGCCCTTTTATGGGCAAACGCCAATGGCATGAACTCTACCGGCGGCACCCTGACTTATTTGAGCGAGCCGCACGCCTCGAAGAGGCGGCCACTGAACGGCGGGGGATAAGGTCGAGTATCCATCGGGATTTCACCCTGCGCGAGCTGGAGGTTCAGTTCAGAGACCAGGGCGCGTTCCTTGGCGATGATGAGATGGATAGCCTGCTAGAGTATCGGCCCTGTATATGCTCGCTTTAAGAGAGGGGGTGATGCCAGCGCCAACGGGGATCTGAGGGGTTGGGGACAAACACAAGCCGAGCCCAGGGTGGGCAAGCCACGACGCCCTGGGCAGAGGCTGAGGAGAAGGAAACACGATGTACTACGTCTCAGAAACATGGTTCTCAGGATACAAGATATATAAAGGCAAAGTGGTCAGGCGCATTCACCGACCCATTCTCAGATCGATTCTGGGGTCAGATCATGATGGCATACGAGTGATGACGCCAGACGGCAGAAAACTGCTCTTCTCGCGGTACGAATTGCAGCCAAGGAAGGGGAGGGATGACGAATAAGTGGAGGCGGCGGGCGCGGAAGTGGCGTAAGGAGGCAAGGGCTTACAAGGGCTATTACATTGATACAGACTTGGCGCTAAAAACGGAGCGGATACAGAACGCTCTCGCCGGCCCTGCGAGTGGGGCGGCGGCAGCGCTGAACAAGGCGGAGGAACTGCGCGACGCGGTTGGTCGGGAGCACGAAGCCTTCATGCAGGCCAATGATGAGAGTGAGAAGTTGCAGATGCAGGTACGCGACATGGATGTTCGCTTCAGCTACCTCGACAAGTCTGGCCCGGCAGAGATTGAGAAACTCAAGACTGCTTTGTACGAGGCCAACAAGGGCGTGTGTTTATGGCGTGGCAAGGACTACAACGCCTCCAGGGAACTCAAGAATATCGTGGCCGAGAACATCCGTCTTGACTCGACGCTTACCAAGGAGAAGGTCTACCACGAGAGCGCAGTATCCGAGCGTAACACGGCGCTGCAAAAGGTGGCTGAGCTGCGACAGGATGTACTACGCCTCTCCACCGAACTGGCGCGGGTACAGGGGGTGTGCGAGGCCACCCAGGCGCAGGTGCTGAAACACAGCGCTACCATCGTCAACCTGCGCGAGAGGGAGAACGAGGCGCTGAAAGAGTCGGAGGGCCTGCTCGCCTGGCAGCGGCGGGTGAGGGAGGCGTGCTCTGCACGGGATGAGCGAAAGGGGATGCTCACCGATATGTCAGTTGCTTATTGGCACGCGCTGGTGACTGCAATCCATAGCGAGCCGGTTGAGCCGAAGGAGGAGACGTGAGTGATCAGTCTACCGCGTCGCATGTTGTAGCAAGGATTCACGGGATGGCGGTACGCTGGTGCTCGAAGTGTCACGCTCGGACGCAACAGAAAGCGGTTACTGAGGGCATGACTGAAACATGGATTGAGAGACAATGGTACTGTGAGTATTGCGGGCATCTTGAGAATGTGAAGGAGGCGCTGTGACCGAAGATCCGTTGGAGAAACATCATGGCTTGATTGCCGTTGCGGAACGGGGGCAACTTGAAGGGCATGCTCACATGGTCGGATTGCAGTGTATCGCCGACCTCGTCGCCGCGTTGCGGGCTGAGCGGAAAAACACAGCTGAAGCCATGAACTACTTCCTTGACCCGCACTCGCCAGGATCGCCGCCAAAGTACACCGATGACTACGGCCCAACTCTGCTGAATCAGATACAGTGGGTGGCAGGGTACTACGAAGAGATGATGGATGAGGACGGGGCAGAGATTGAGCGACTCAAGGCGCGGGTGGCGGAGTTGGAGACACTTCTTGCCCTGTCTGGGGAAGCCACAATTCCCTACCAGACTACCAGTGCAACCCATGTTGCCGCGCTGGAAATGGCGCGAAGGGAGGAACCATGACAGTCCACATCGGCTGGGTGATCGCGGCGGCGCTGGCCGGGTTCCTATTCGGCGCGCTGCTCATGTCGCTGATGGCGATGGCGTCACGGGCAGATGATGAGAGTGAGAGATGGTGGGCAGAGTGATCGCCCTCGCCCTGCGCCTGGCGCTGATCGCGTTGGCGTATCCGGTCATGCTGATCATTGTCTTTGAGCTGTGGCACGCTATCCAGTGTTCATTACATGGGGGATGAGATGAATCGCTTGATCTATGCCATGCCCATCTGGGTGCATCGTCTTATCCTGCGCCTGACTGGGTATGAGTTGGTCTGGAATTGGGACACAAACTTCGGTGCCCGTGAATACTTCTGGACCAAAGGAAAGTGCGATGACTGACACGCGCCCGCAGGGCGCTGGCGGCGATTACCTGGCTACGCCGCCGGAAGCGCCGAGCGATGCACGTGATTGGCTCAAGGCGCAACTCGCCCGGGGGGTGCCGGAATACCCCCATCCGTTGCGTGAGTTTCTGGATGCGTTGCCATGGCGCTGTCGCGCCGTCGTAATACTGCTCTATGCAGAACACCTTACCCAGGAAGACGTGGCCTATATTCTGGGAGTGAGCCGCTGGTCAATCCAGCGTGATTTGCAGGATGTCTGTGTGCTGATTCGAGGACTCTGCAAGTAATCGTGCAACATTTGCAACACCGCTGAACCCACTTTCCTGCTAAGCTCAAGCTGCGAGGCTTGGGCTTCTTGCGTTAACGCATAGGCGTGCGCCGCTCCGGTCTGCTACCGGGCGGAGGGTGGGCGGTGGGAAATGTTCACGAGGGTAACGGTTCGGTTGACCATATCGGCCAACTGAAGCCGGATACCCGTAACCCGCGAAAGCATAATCCTAGAAACATCGGCATGATCGTGGATTCACTGCATCATGTCGGTGCTGCGCGTTCCATTGTCATTGATGAGGATGACAATATCCTGGCCGGTAACGGCGTGGTAGAGGCGGCGGCCCAGGCGGGCATAGAGCGTGTGCGCGTGGTGGAGGCGGATGGTCAGGAGTTGATCGCCGTACGCCGCCGGGGGCTGACCCAGGAGCAGCGACAGAAGCTCAAGTATTACGATAATCAGACGGGGGCTATCGCCGAGTGGGATGCTGGGAGGATCGCGGCGGACATCTCTCAGGGCATGGATCTCAAGGGCATTTTCGATGCTCAGGAGCTAGCCGACATCATGGCCTCGGTGAAGGGCGATCCGCCGGAAGATCCGGGGCCGCAGATTGACCGCGCCGCTGAGTTGCAGGAGCAGTGGAAAACGGAGTTGGGTCAGTTGTGGGAGTTGGGCGAGCACCGGCTGATCTGCGGGGATTGCACGGACAGGGCCGTGGTGGAGAGGGTGATGGGGGGAGAGAGGGCTATCCTCATGGTGACCGACCCCCCTTATGGCGTCGAATACGATCCGAACTGGCGGAATGTGGCTGCTGCCGAAGGCAAACTCGCCTATGCGGCTCGCCGCATAGGCGAAGTCTACAACGATGACCGGACAGACTGGTCTGAGGCGTGGCATCTCTTCTCTGGCGATGTTATCTATACGTGGTCACCGCCCGGTGACCACGTGATCTTGACTGGACAATCACTGCAACGCTGTGGCTTTGAGATTCGGAATATGGTGATTTGGCGCAAGCCGCATTTCCCGATTAGCCGAGGGCACTATACCTATCAGCACGAACCCTGCTGGTATGCAGTTAGAAAGGGTGCGCAGGCACATTGGATCGGCCCAGCAAATGCCAGCACGGTCTGGGAGGTTGCTCTTGACAAGAACTGCGAGGGCGGCCACTCCACACAGAAACCACTGAGGTGCATGTCTATTCCTATCGAGAATCATGATAGCGCCCTAATTTACGACCCCTTCCTCGGTTCCGGCACCACCCTGATCGCCTGCGAGCGTCTGGGCCGCAAGTGCCGGGCCATCGAGATTTCGCCGGCCTATGTCGCCGTGTCCCTCCAGCGCTGGGCCGACATGACGGGGCGCAGCCCCGTACTGGTGGACTGATGGCTATGGCCTATCGCACAGACCTGACCGCAGAGGAAATGATCGAGGCCATTCCCGGCTCAGCTGGGATCGTCTCTACCATCGCCCGCAAGGTCGGCTGCTCCTGGCGCAGGGCGCGCAAGTTCATTGACGATCACCCAACCGTCCGTGCGGCCTATCACGACGAATGCGAGAAGATCAAAGACCTTGCCGAGACCAAGATGATCGAGATCATCTCGGATAAAGATCCTGGTACGATACGCTGGTATCTGAGTACGAAAGCCCGTGACCGGGGCTATGGCGAACACCAGGATATTACCCTCCACGGCGAGGTCGGCTTGATCGAGGTTGAGCGTGCCACAAAGCCTATGGACACGGACGGGCGACAAGGCCCGGATGCACCTGCATGAGGGGCAGACACTGGCCTGGGATAGCGACGCCCGATTCACCTTTATCATCGCCGGCACCCAGGGCGGCAAGACTGAGTTTTTGCCGATATGGCTCAAGCGTGAGATTGATACCTGCAAGACTGGCGACTACCTGGCTGTCACAGCCACCTATGATCTTTTCAAACTGAAGTTCCTACCGGCGATGCGTCACATGTTCGAGGTGCTGCTGGCCCGTGAGGGTTGGGTTTATCACGCTGCGGATAACCTGCTCAGCAGGGCGGATGGTACGCGGATCATCATGCGCTCAGCACAGGCTCCGGGTGGCCTGGAATCCGGCACCTGCAAGGCGGCCATTCTGGATGAATGTGGACAGGACGCCTTCCGGCTGGAATCGTGGGAAGCGACGCTGCGCCGTCTGAGTATTCACCAAGGGCGGGTATTGGGTGCCACGACACCATACAACTTGGGCTTTCTGAAGACGCAAATATTCGACAGGTGGCGAGCAGGCGATCCCGATTACAAGGTGATTCAGTTTCCGAGCATTCAGAACCCGGCCTTCCCTCGGGCAGAGTATGAGCGAGCAAAGAACAGTCTGCCGCGGTGGAAGTGGGAGATGTTCTATAACGGACAGTTCTCAAGACCCGCCGGCCTGATCTACGAGGACTATGACGATGAGACGATGGCGATAGAACCGATTGCACTTCCTGCCGAATGGCCCAGGTACGTGGGCATAGACTTCGGCGCAGTCAACACGGCCCTGGTGTGGATTGCTGAAGACGTAGAACGAAAGGCATACTACTTGTACCGCGAAAGTTTGGAGGGCGGCCTGAGCACAGCGCAGCACGCGGCGAAAGCCCTGCTCAACGCGACCAGTGAGCGGGTGGCTGGCTGGTATGGCGGGTCCCGATCAGAGACCCAGCAACGCATGGACTGGCGGGCGGCTGGCATTCAGGCGCATGAGCCGCCAGTGGCGGATGTTGAGGCGGGGATAGATCGGGTGATCGGGCTGTTCAAGACCAAGCGGCTCTATGTGTTCAAGGGCTGCGCGGGTGTTCGAGATGAGCTTGGCACCTACTCGCGTGAGGTGGATGACGCGGGGCAGCCGACGGAGAAGATCCGCGACAAAGAGACGTTTCACCGCCTGGACGCCCTGCGTTATGTGATAGCCGGATGCACCAGAGAACGTAAGCAAGCCACGTCGAGGCAAGGATAAGCGTCCATGACTGATCTTGAGATGGCCATTTCGGCCCTCCTGGGAAAGCAAAGCACCTATGCGGCGCTATACAACTATTACCTGGGCAAGCAACCGCTGGCCTACACCAGTGAACGGCTGAGAGAGGTCTTTCGCCGCCTTGATACGCGTTTCTCGGAGAACCTTTGCGCCCTGGTGATAAACTCTGTTGGTGACAAGCTGACACTCAAGGGAATCACCGTCAAGGGCCGAGCTGATGCGCAGGCGCAGATAGATGGTATCTTCGGCTCCGTCAATCTGGAGCTCATTGCTGAGGATGTCCATGAGGGCACGCTCGTAACAGGCGAGAGTTATCTGATCGTCTGGAAAGATGACGTGGGCAAGGTTCAGGGATTTTACAACGATCCTCGCATGTGTCATCTTTTCTATGACGCAGAGAATCCGTACCTGACCCGCTATGCCGCAAAGATGTATGCGATGGATGATGGAAAAGTCAGCCTGATCCTCTACTATGCGGATCATCTCGAATACTATCAGACCCGTAGCAAGATCTCTGCTACCAGCGACCTTACTGCTAAACGGTTTGAGCTAACAGACGAAAAGGCCAATCCCTACAAGGCTGTACCCGTATTCCAATTCAAGCTCCACCGAGACGTTCGGAGCGAACTGGCCGATGTCATCCCTCTTCAGGATGCGGCCAACAAGCTGCTGAGCGATATGCTGGTAGTCGCCGAGTTTGGCGCGTTTCGGCAGCGGTGGGTCATTTCCAACACTGACACAACGAAGCTGAGGAACGCCCCTAACGAAATCTGGTCCATTCCCGCCGGTGACGGTGTAGGACAGCAGACTCAAATCGGTGATCTGGCTCCTACCGATTTGCTGGGCTATCTCAACGCCATAGATAAACTGGCCACAGCCATTGGAGTGATCAGCCGGACGCCCAAACACTTTCTATATGGTCAGGGCGGCGACCCATCGGGTGAGGCGCTGATTGCGTCTGAAGCGCCGCTCAACCGTAAGGCGGCCGATTACATCTCACGTCTCACGCCCACCTGGCGACAGGCGCTATCGTTTGCCCTGACCCTCCTGGGTGCGCCGGTGGAACCATCGGCCATCACCCTGCAATATGAGAGGCCGGAAACGATCCAGCCGCTGACCCAGAGCATCGTTCGGCAGAACGGCATTACTGCGGGAATCCCCCTGGTGACCTTGCTCAAGCGCGAGGGATGGTCCGACACAGAATTGGCGGAGATGGATGCAGAGAAGGCGGCTGAGTCTGCGGCGAACAGGTCTATGCTGGCGCTGGCCATGGTAAAAGCGCAGCGTGAGTTCGACCAAGGGCAACAGGACCAGCAGGTGCAACAGCCAGGGCAGCCGGGGCAGGGAGCGGGCAATGCCGGAATCTAGAGTCATCTCGGTTATGAAGGCGTTCAAACAGGACCTACTGTCCCGCGAGGGCACGCAGCAGGCATTGATGACGAGGCGCTGGATGCAGGTCGAGGCCCGCCTGATGGGCGACATGCAGGCCCTCGGTGAGGAGATCGCCCGCACGGCGACCAGTGGCACCATAATGACCGAAACTCAGCTTTGGCGCAACGACCGCTATCGAGCATTGCTGGCGCAGACGAGGCTTGAGATTGCCAAGTATCAGACCTGGGCCGACGGGTTGATCTCGCACGAGCAGGCCGTGATGGGTGAGTTGGGCATAGACCATGCGGTGAAGACCATTCAGGCGGCGCAGATAGACGCGGACCTGCGACTAGCGTTCAACCGCCTGCCGGTGGAGGCCACACAGTACATGGTTGGCCTCTGCGCAGACGGCGCGCCACTGTTTGATGTGCTGGCACAACGGGCGCTGCTTCCCGATGCGATTGACGGCCTGCGAACGGCGCTGTTACAGGGAACGTCGTTGGGCTGGAACCCGCGAAAGACAGCCAGGGCCATGGCTGACGGATTAACCCAGGGCCTACAGAAAGCACTCGTGATTGCGAGGGATTCACAGTTGAGGGTCTATCGCGCGGCTAGCGACGCTGAGTACCAGGCGAGCGGGGTCGTACAGGACAAGGTGCGTGTTTGCGCGAAGGACGGGCGCACCTGTCTGGCGTGCCTCGCCAAAGACGGTGAGGTGCTGGGATTGAATGAGCCGGGCTTTGACCATACCCAAGGGCGATGCACGTTTGTGCCCCGCGTCGTGGGCATGGATGCGATAGCCTTCACCAAGGGCCCCCAGTGGTTTGACGGCCTTGATGAGAGCAAGCAGCGAGAGATGATGGGGCCGGCGCTATTCAAGGCATGGGATGGTGGCCGGGGCTTTGACTTCACGGCCTTGGCGACGATTACGCAGCATGAGACCTGGGGGCAGGGCTTGGCGGTCACACCGCTCAGTCAGTTAGTGGGATAACCCGGCGAGACGCCGGCAATAACAGGAGGGCGAGATGCCTGACAATCTGAATCCGAACCCGACGAATCCGCCAGTGCCCCTGATCCCAGGGGCCACCAATCAGCCGCCTGCGGCGACTGCGGAACCCGCGACCTGGGATGCGTATTTGGAGAGCCTCCCGGCTAACTTGAAGGCGCTCTATGAGGGGCATACCACTAGCCTTCGCAATGCCGTCCAGGCCACGCGACAGGAGCGAGACGCCCTGTCGCAGCAATTGGCCGGTATCACCAAAGCCCTGGGCAAAGACCCGGTGGAGGCAAAGCGGCTGATCGAGACGATGGCCGCCGACCTGGAGAGTGCCCGGATGCGGGCGGACTTCTTCGAGGCTGCGGGCAAGCCAGAGATTGGCTGCTCGAATCCCAGAATGGCGATGCTCATGGCCCAGGAGATCGGGGCCATGGATTCCAAAGGCCGCATCAACTGGGATGCCGTGAAGCAAGCCGCGCCTGAACTGTTCCAGAAACGCGCGCCCGATGGGAGGGCCGGCATTGGAACCGGCTCGCCCCCGGTGACGAAGATCGATATGAACACACTGCTCCGGCGTGCTGCCGGAAGACAATCCTAGGAGATACAATATGCCTTACAACAGTCTAATCTCTGCCGCTGACATGGCAGGGCTGATCCCTGTCGAGTACACCGACGAGATCCTGCAGGGCACGGTCGAGGCTAGCGCGGTCTTGCGCTTGGGTCGCCGGTTGCGGGATATGCCGACTTCTACCCGTGTGATGCCGGTGCTCTCTTCTCTGCCGACTGCCTACTTCGTGAGCGGGGAGACGGACATCAAGCACACCACGGAAGTGAACTGGGCCAATGTGACGATTACCGCTGAGGAACTGGCGGTGATCGTGCCTGTGCCCCAGAGCGCCTTCGACGATAGCAGCTACCCGATCTGGGAGCAGATCAAGCCCCTCTTGTCAGAAGCTGCCGGGCTGGCCATCGACCAGGCCGTCCTGTACGGTACGAACATTCCCGCCTCGTGGACTGCGGCCTTTGGCGCGCACGCGGGGATCGTAGCTCTCAGCGCGGCCCACGGTTCTACCGTCTCGCTAGCGGCCTGCGTTGACATGTACGACGCGCTGCTGACTGAGAACGGCACCATGACCCGGCTCGAACAGGACGGTTTCATGGCCACCGGCCACATCGCCCACACTTCGGTGCGCGGCCTGCTCCGTGGCTGCCGCGATGTGAACGGTCAGCCGATCTTCCACCCCGGGGTGCAGATCGGCCAGCAGTTCGCAACGGGCGACATCGACGGTGTTCCGGTTCTGTACCCCTTGAACGGTGCCATCGTCGCTGCGACCAGCCTGGTCATCTCTGGCGCGTGGAACCAACTCGTTTTTTCGATGCGCCAGGATGTCAGTTGGAAGATCGCCACCGAGGGTGTCATCACCGACGCTGCCAACGTGATCATCTACAACCTGCTGCAACAGGACATGATCGCTCTGCGCATGGTGATGCGCCTGGGCTTCGCGATCCCCAACCCTATAAACCGTGTTTCGCCGACTGTGGGCGCTCGCAGCCCGTTCGCTGTGCTGACCGCGTAACGTTTCGATTAGCCCACTACCGGGGCGCGGCGAAAGTCGGGAGATTGACCCAAGCCCCCCAAGTGGAGAATGAATGGAGAAACTGAAATGTCTCTCTACCCCCGCGAGATCACAGAATACCTCGCGTTGTCTGGCATCCCCCGCGGACCGAACTCGAAGATCTACCTGGTGGATTCGGTTCACGGGAGCAACAGCAACTCCGGCGACCGCTGGACCAAGCCGCTCCTCACGCTTGAGGCTGCGGAAGACCTCTGCGTGACGGGCCACAACGATACCGTACTGCTCATGAACAGCGCGACTGAGTACGCGCTGGCCGCCATGTTGACTTGGGACAAGAACTTCACCCACCTGGTCGGTCTGAGCGCGGAGACGATGGCTGGCAAGCGCTGTCGTGTTATGCCCTCTGCTGATCTGGACACGATGGTTCTTGTGTCCGGGTACGGCAACATCTTCAAGAACATCCGCTTCTCGCACGAGTACAACTCAGCCGCGAGCTTGACCAACGTCAAGATCACCGGGCCACGCAACTACTTCGAGAACGTGGAGTTCATCGGGAACGTCTACACTGCTCAGGCTATCGACACTGGCTGCAGCCTGCGGATCGCCAACAACGCCGGGGAGTGCCTGTTCAAGCACTGCATGATCGGGACTGACGCCACGATCAGCGCCACCGGCCTGATGGCGATGGTAGTCGATGCTGCTGCGCCACCGGCGCGGCTGCGCTTCGAGGGTTGCCACTTTGCGGGGTACGCAGGCAGTACGGCGGCCGGCTTGGTGGAGTTCCTGGGGACGGCCTGCCAGCGCGCATGGGTGTTCGATCGTTGTGAGTTTATCAACGTGAACACCGACTTCTCGATGGCAGGGTGCTTCGTGGTGCCCGCAGGCTTCGACGTTCGTTACGGTGGGGTGTTCCTCAAGGACTGCTACGGCTTCGGGTTCACCGATTGGGAGCCGCGGGACCTTGGCGCGGTCCGAATCGGTGGTGGGCCTGGAACGGGTGCTCAGGGTGGCTTTGGTGGATTCTTCCAGACCGCTGAGAGCACGTAAGGAGGTAGCGAGTGGCTACTGCAACTTCTGGCTCGTGGACTGCGACAATGACCTTTGCGACCGTAGCGCAAGCCGATCTCTACGTGCGCTACCAGACGACCAGGGAAACGATTCGCACCCTGAAGATCGCGCTGCTCGCCAAGCGGATCGCGGGCGGTGTGAGTGCCGAGGACTACGCCGACAAGCGAGCCTGCTTGGTGAGCTTGTTCGATCAGAACGAGGCGCTGTGGGAATCGCAGAGACCTTCTGTGCGATGGTTGCAGGTCGAGCCAATCGAGGAGATCCCTATCGGGGAGATCACGCCGTAACAGCAACTGCGAGGGCTCGGCAACCGCTGAGCCCTCACTAACCTGAACAGGAGACAAGAAATGACCACTACTTTGAACGTGAGTGAAGGCCGCGGGGGTGTCCTGTGTTTTGACATCGTCGGCGTGGCCTCCGTTGCGGCTGGAGGCATCGGGAAGGTCGCCAACCCTTTGGGTGTTGACATCGCGATCATCGAAGAGTTCCTGCATATCGTCACCCCCGCTACTGGCGCGGCCAGCATATCTATCGGCATTGGCACCGAGGCTGCGGCCAGTTCGGACATCATCAGCGCACTCCGCGTGGATGGCGCGATCACAGGCAAGGTCTACCAGGGCGCGGCTGACGCTGGCGCCAAGACAGAGGTAGTCCCAGCCGTTTGGACTGCTGCGAAGTTCTTGAACATCGCCGCGGATGTCACTACCGTCGCCCTGGTCGCCAAGCTGTACCTGAGATTCATCCGTCTCGATACGGACTGAAGGAGCAATCACATGACTGTTACTTTGAATACGGCTGAGGGTCGGGGTGGTGTGATGGTGCTCGACGTCGTTGGGGCTGCGTCTACGGACAACGGTGGTCTGGGTGCTCTCGCCAATCCGTTGGGAGCGGATCTTCTGATCACCAAGGCGTTCTGGCATGTCGTCGAGCACTCTGCTGCGGCAGCCAACTTCTCCGCTGGCATCGGTATTGAGGCTGCTGCGAGCACTGACATCATCAATGCACTGGCTTGCGGTGGTGGGACGGAGCCCGGGAAGGTCTGGCAGTGCCAGGCTGACGTCGGAGCGAAGACGGAGGTGGTTCCGGCGGTGTGGACTTCCGCCAAGTTCTTGAACCTCAAGGGATCTGCGTCTACTGTCGGACTCATCGGGAAGCTGTACTTGTACTTCATCCGATTGGACACCGACTGAGCGAAGGAGCGGACATGGCAGTAACAGCAGCGCAGATCTTGACGCTTCGACGGATGTGCGGGTTGGCGGTAGGGGATACCACATACACAGATGCGATCTTGACAGCAGCCATCGAGCGATACCCGCTGATGGACCCGTATGGTTCTCAATGGTACATTTGGGACTATACAACCTATCCACCGCACCAGGACACAAACACCGCATGGGTTGCCACCTACGACATGAATGCTGCCGCCTCAGATGTGTATCAGGAGAAAGCATCGGCGCTCGCATCGAAGTTCGACTACAGCGCCGATGGTGCATCCATGTCTCTGAGCCAACAGTTCGCCCAAGCTACGCAAATGGCGAGGTTTTATCGCAGCAGACGATCTGCAGGAACCATCAAACAGGTGATAGAGCCTCGCCCCCAAGATGACTCTCTCTATGGAGAGGTGGATCTGTGACCATCCTGACTGCGGACGACCTGGAGATCGCGCGCACGGCGCAAGAAACCGCGTTCCCGGATTCGTGCCTGGTCAAGCGCCGCGTCTCCACTGCCAACACAAGCGGGGGCCATGTCGAAACGTACCCTTCCACGACCCATACTTATGCCTGCCGGCTGAGCGTTAGCGGCGTGCCGAGCGCTTACCTGGCGCTGGCGGCTGAGCGCCACCAGACGCCGGTCATTGTGAGCTTCGCGCATGACGCGGATGTGCTCATCAGCGATAGGCTGGTGATCGGTGGGCGGACACTCTCTATCCTGGGGTTTGCCTCGGGGGGCGCGTGGCTGACGGCGCTGAGGGTCGTAGCCGTGGAGGTGATTTGAGCGACATAGAGATCACGCTGGAGTTCTGCAACTACCTGCCCCTGCGCGATCAGATGTTGCGCGACGTGGATCGGCAGTGTGGCTTGACTGCTCACCAGGTGCTTGCGCGGGCCAGGATACTGATCCAGTCGGGGCCCAAGACAGGCAAAGTGTACAAGCATGGCAACGTCTTACACCAGGCATCGGCGCCAGGGGAAGCGCCGGCGAGTGACACCGGGGCGCTGGCCAGCAATAGTAAGGCCGAGAGAGAGTCTCTCGCGCACTGGTTGGTGATCTTCTTCCAGAAGTATGCACCCGATCTTGAATTCGGAACGCCGAACATCTTGCCGCGGTTCTTCCTGCGGCCTGCGGTCGCCGCAGAAAAACAAGCGTTCGTTGCGGCGATGAAACGCATAGTGGGTGACACGTGAAAGCCTTGGAGATCGCCCTGCAAGCAAAGTTGGTCGGCGACTCAACACTGATGGCGTTGATCCCCGGCGGCGTACACAACATGGTAGCCACTGATCCGGTTGTGTATCCATACCTGGTCTATCAGAAGGTGTCCGGCGATGACGCCTACACGTTCACGCTCAGGATCAACACGGCGTTTCTCTATCAGGTGCGCATCATCGGGCGGGGGCCAAACAAAGAGGCGATGTCGGACGCACTTGCCCGCGTGGATGCCCTGCTTACAAGGCAGACGTTGACCATTACGGGAGTGGCAACCTGGCTTGTTCAGCGAGAAGGAGACATCCCCGATATGGTGGAACAAGACGGGGACTCAGTATTGATGCAGGTAGGCGCGACCTATCGCTTGGAGGTGTCATAATGGTCATCGCTTTTCATCACGGCACGGCGGCACGCTTCTATTACCACAACCTCGATATGAGCAACTATGTCGAGGCGGTCGAGATGGAGGTCTCCCGCGAGCTGGCCGAGATCAAGCCTCAGGGAGACACCAACGTCTCTCGTGTTGCCGGTCTCCGAAGTGGGAGCGTCGCTCTGACTGGAGGCGCTGCTGGTTTTGCCGCCGGTGAGAGCGACGAGTGGGTGTTCTCCAGACGAGCGGATACGACTCAAAAGGCGTTTGCCTTCTTGCCTTACGGCGACCTGCTGAACCGGTCGGCTTATCTGGGGCAGGTGTGGCATAACTCGCAGAAGCGGGTTGCCACCAGTTCTGACGCGGTTCGGCTACCAGTAGCTCTGATCGGTACGAATAGGATGGAGCGTGGACTGATCTTGAGGGCGTTGGCTACGGATGGGACCAGCCCCGGTAGTAAATCCCCCGCCTCTGGCGGGGCAGACTCTGACTTCGGTGGTGCAGGCTACTTGATCGTTACAGCGTTGACTGGGACGCTGAATGTCATCATCGAGCACAGCGTCAACGGGACGGACAACTGGGCGACACTCATTACATTCACCGAACAAACATCTGGCGATCCGCTGTCACAAGTCGTGTTGACCGCCACCCCCACCACCAACGTTCGGGCCTACGTCCGCGTCGCCTGGACGTTGTCCGCGAATCACGCGACGTTCTTTGCGGCATTTGCAAGGCGCACACATTAAGGAGAAAAGCTATGGCTACCTTCGTTCATGGAATTGCCGCGCGGTTGACGGTTGGTGCCGGTGGGTCTCTCGCAGGAGTGTTGGAGTCGGCCGACATGGATCTGCAACGAGAGCTCGCGGAGATCAAGGCTCTGGGTGGGACAAACATCGCGCGAGTCGCTGGTCTGCGAAACACAGTCCTCAGTGGGGCCGGGGCTTGGGACGCGACAGTCGATGGTCTCTTGTGGACCGCCTACGATGGGCTTGTCCCAGTCGCTGTCGAGTTCACGCCCGATGGGATAATCGACTACACGATGAACGCTTGGATCTCATCGTACAAGGTCAGCGCTGCCTCTAACGGCAAAGTGTCGTTCTCGATCAGCCTGGCTGCCGACGGCGACGTTGGTCGCGCGTAGGCGGTAGAAAAGGAGTAATGCGATGCCGACTTTCAAACACGGGATCTCCGCAAACCTAACTGTCGATAGTCAGACACTCGCTGGTGTACTGGAGTCGACGGATATGGACTTGCAGCGGGAACTCGCAGAAATCAAGCCGATGGGCGACACAAACGTCCATCGGGTTGCTGGTCTGCGGAACACAGTTCTGACTGGCGCGGGGGCATACGATGCTACCATCGATGCTGCTCTGTTTCACGCCTACGACCACGCGACCGTGATCGAGGTCATCCTGACACCCGATGGGACGAGAACCTACACGCTGAACGCGTGGATCAGCAGCTACAAGCTGTCCGCAGCGAGCAACGGCAAGGTATCGTTCGCGATCAACCTGGCTTCGGATGGCGATGTAACTCCTGGTCCGTAAGAAAACTACTTGAGGAGGAATCATGCCCATTACGCTCGCCGAACTGCTGGCGTTGCCCAACGCCGACGCAACCTTCGAGGAAGTGACCATCCCAGGAATTGGTATGGTCAAGATCCGAGCGCTCTCCCTTGCGGTTCACCATGACATGCGTGAGGACTGCTCGAAGGGGGAAGAGTTCAACACCGCAAGGTGGGAGACCTTGATGATGGTCAACGGGTTGGCTGAGCCGACGGTGACCTTCGATCAGGCGACGGCACTCCGCAAGAAGGTCGTCGGGCCTGTGAACAAGCTCCTGGAGGCGGTCCTGAGGATCTCTGGGCTGACCACTGGGGGAGTGGTGGCACAGGAGGCCGTAGACAAGGCGGAAGAGACATTTCAGCCAGAACCCGACACTGTTCAATGAGTTCAGTCTCGCCGAGACGCTACATCGAACCGTGAAAGAACTCCGTCGTAGCATGGACTTGCCGGAGTTGATCCAGTGGTGCGGGTACTTCCAGTACAAGAACGCTCGATTGGATCGAGACATCGAGATGGCGAGGCTGAAGGCAGGTCGCTAGAGGAGACTGATAATGAGTCCTGACGCCGCATTCCTTATAGCACGAATCGTCGGGGATGCCAGTGCACTGGCCAAGACTATGACCGAGGCCGATGGCATCGTCAAGCAGGGCGCAAAGACCATGCAAAACAGCGCCAGGAGTGCTGGCGAAGGCGTGGGCGCTAACCTGGGCAAAGGTCTTGAGAGTGCTCTGAAAACTGCGCTGGGGGCTGCGGGCATAACGCTTGGTTTTGCGGGTCTTATCGGAGCGGGACAGGAGGTGTTTCGCGCTTGGGAAGCGGGCGCTCAATCCATGCGCATCGGCGCGTCGTTTAGGGAGCAGTTCGGAGTGCAGGCTGTCGAAGGACTCGAGACACTCCGTAAGGCTGCTCGCGGGACGATCGACGACATGAACTTGATGCTGAGCGCCAACAAGGCAGCGATGCTTGGGGTGAGTACCGACACCAAAGCGCTCGCACAGTTGTTGGAAGTCGCTACCGTCCGTGGTCGTGCTCTGGGCGTTGGGACTCAGCAGGCCTTCAACGACATCGTTACTGGTATTGGTCGCATGAGCCCCCTGATCCTGGACAACCTCGGTATCGTTACTGGGGGCGAGAAAGCCTTCGAGGCGTATGCGAAATCCATTGGTACGACAGCCGCGGAGTTGACCGACGCCCAGCGAAAGCAACTGTTGATCAACAAGGTCGTTGGAGAAGGGGTGACGGTCACTGAAGACGCGCTCTCCTCAACGGAACGGTTAGGAGCCTCCTGGAGCAATCTGCGCGCGCAGTTGGGGGAGTCGATCCACGCAGAGGTCATCATCGAGGTCATCGCCAAGACGATGGGTGCCGTCACTACCGGGCTCAAACAAGAGGCTGCTGCTGCTGATCTCTCGGGCCCGTGGAAAGACATCATCAAGGCTCGTGCGGGGACAGATTACTACAGTCAGAATAAGGGAGCCAATTACAGTGGTGTAGAAGCCTACGAGGCCGAGAAACGCGCCCTTGACCAGCTGATCGTCGCGCTTCAAAGCGGACGGATCAGCCAGGAACAATTCCAGGCATCCGCGGCCGCGTTGATCGGCACTAGCGACCTCGCCACGCGGATGGTCCTCCGAATGAAGGGCGCGGCAGAGTCGCTCCCCTCGTGGACGGAGATGCACATCGCCCTCTCTGGTTCGATCGACGCTACCGCGGCGACGATCTTGGGGGCCACAAACTCCCCCGAGCTGGCGAGAGCGATTGCGCAGGGTAATGCTCTCAAGGGCTATGATGCGGGCAGGTTCCCTTCAGCGGGGGCGCTTCGATCTCAGGCGGGGAGTGACATTGCGGATATCGCGTATGCGAAGACAGTTGCTGCAGCCCGTGGTGGCGGTGGTGGTAAGTCGAAGATGCAACAAGCAGGCGAAGAGGCTGCACGTGAAGCACGGAGTGCCGTAGAGAGCATTCTCACACCCTCAACTGCGCGGTACGTCGGGGGTGCTTACCAGAATGCTTGGGACGAATACGTTCGTCGCCTTCAGTCCGCGGTCAGTGACCCGAAGTCGATGTGGAAGGGACTGTTGGGTGGTCGTTCCGGTGACTCCGCCAAGGCGTTCGCCAAAGAAGAAGAGGAAGCGTTTTACAACGGGATGCGCCCTGAGATGATCGACTGGGCGGCGTTCGATGCTGCTTACGCACACCTCCTGCAAGTGAAGGCGAGTCGAGAGGCGCTGATCCAAATGGCGATGGCTCGCGTGGGGGGCAAGGACAAGGCAGGCGTGATGAAGGCTCTGGGGTTGGAAGGCACGCCTCTTGCCGCAGGGGCGGAGTTGGCGTCAGGGTTCGCAGTCGGTGTGACTGCTGCGAACCTCGCGAAGCCCGTCACTGATCAATTCCAGAAGGAGCTCGAGGGTCAGCAGGGAACTTGGGTGAAGATGGGAACGCTCTCGATGACTTGGTTCAAGACCGGGCTGACCGAGGGGATCACCAAGGCAACAGCGAAAGAGATCGCGAAGGCTCTTTTCCCAGCGTTTTACGAGTTGCTGCTGGCTAGAGAGGCGAGAGTATGAGTGTTGTGATCGGCGGGTACACGGCCACTAACCCCACTACCTCCTACTCTCTCGCCATCAAGCCTATTGGGGCCAGCAGGAGGGCGCTGAGCGGCGCGCTTGTCACCTTTTACAGCGCCACGAAATCCATTTGGTCTGTGAAGTGGAGCGGGCTGACCAGCACCATTCGCGACCTCATCATGGCTGAACTCGATACCCAGGCGATCATCGCCTGGACAGACGTGGACGGTACTGAGACTTTCGTTCGCGTGAATTCAGCAAAGTGGTCACCCACCCCGAGCGGGGAGAGTAGCTACGACGTGGAGGCGGAGCTGGAGGAACAGTGACCGTAACCCTTGGGACTGACAATGCTACACCGAACCCAACCTTTACCTACACCCGAAACATCCGACAGGTCGGATCGAGTCGTCGAGCGCTTGCTGGCGGGATGGTGGGTCGGTTTACAGCTCTGAAGTGGGCCTGGTCGGTCCATTGGTCAGGGATGTCCGTGGCCCAACGCGATGCTATTATGGCAGAATTGGATACCATGGGCCACATTGCGTGGACTCCCTATGAGGGAACGGCATTCACCGTCAAGGTAATCTCTGGCAAGTGGACCCCTACTCCTAATGGAGAAAGTTGCTACGACGTGGATGCCGAACTGGAGCAAATATGAGCCAGTCCAAAAGCGCGGCCTTAGTTACCGCGTGGGAAGCACCAAGTCATAGAGTTTATTCGCTCGTCGAGGTCCGGTGGAATCGCGTGGACTGGACGCCAGAAACAGGGCGGGTGTTGTCTATGTCGATCAATCGTCTGCTCTATGACGAACTGACTGGTCTCCCGTTGCTGGGTCAAGCGCCGCCTGGTACTGCTACTGTAGAACTGGACAACTTTGACCAGCGGTTTACTCCCACCGCTGATGGGGCAATCGTTCCGGCCACCGGCATTTTCCGCATCCCCATCAGGATAACGATGGGCTACTACCTGGCAAACGGAGTAGATGTAGAGGGTATTAGACAGTTCACCGGAGAAATAGAGCTTAGCCCGCTAAGTGAGACTGCCGACAATCGCACAGTGACGCTGAACTGCATTGATGTAGCGTTGGACATCACTCAGCGCAAGTGGTCGAGTCAGGTCTACCTGGACAAACGGGCAGACCAACTCATCGCCACCCTACTCAATCAGAGCGACCTTGGTAGTCGCGCCCTAGACTACGGTATCAGCGTGTTCCCCTACGCCTGGCTGGATGATGAGAACCTTTGGGAAGAGATTCAGAAGATCGCTCGCGCCGATAGTGGCTGGTTCTACATGGACGAAACAGGAAAGTGTTGCTATGAGCGGGCCACACACTGGTTGGAGGGGGCCTACCATACAGCGAGCCAGGCGACGCTGGCTCAAGGTCTGGCGTGGTCGTTGGATAGGAACGTCACTTGGAGGGATTGCTACACCGGCGTCATTGTGGAGTATGCGCCACGGTTCATCGGCCTGCAAACGGAAGTCTACCAGGCCACAGAGGTTATCGTTGTACCGCCAGGCGCAACCATTGAGCACGTTGCCCGGTTCAACAGTCCCGTCTACAGCATCATCACGCCAGAGGCTTGGAGTGCGGGACACACTGCTGTGTGGGACTACCAGGCGGTCAACGCTGCCGGTGGGAATATGGCCACCAACGTCAGTATTGCAGCGCTGGTCGCCGGTATCAACCTATTCGCGCAGCGTGCGGAACTCTCGATCGCCAATACGCACGCGACCAACACCGCGTACGTCATGTTCCTGAAGATCCGCGGGTTCCCACTCACGGGGGACGAAGCGGTAGAGGAT